>Ga0066682_10001075_pt1 | contig 10296 bp, 7 predicted proteins | sample GraSoiAngelo_131_FD_65628 | JGI IMG/M metagenome (GOLD analysis project Ga0066682, IMG submission 65628) | Grasslands soil microbial communities from the Angelo Coastal Reserve, California, USA - 14_0929_02_30cm | ecosystem: Environmental > Terrestrial > Soil > Grasslands | place: USA... | reverse complement strand
GCAGTTTCGAAAGAACAATCGCCTTCAAACTTTTGACCGCGTAGTCGCCAATCCCATGTGGAATCAAGATTGGTGGAAGGAAGCCGATTACGACGCTGACGAGTTCGACCGTTTTCCCAAAGGTGCTGGTTATCCCGGCGGCAAGGCCGATTGGGGCTGGGTGCAAATCATCCTCGCCAGTCTCAAGCCGCAGGGGCGCGCCGCCGTGGTGCTCGACACCGGTGCGGCCTAGCGAGGTTCCGGCAATGCAAACACGAACAAAGAAAAAGATGTGCGCCGCTGGTTCGTTGAGCAGGATCTCATTGAGGGCGTCATCTACCTACCGCAAAATCTTTTCTACAACACTAGTTCGCCCGTGATCATCCTCGTGCTGAATAAGGCAAAGCCGAAAGAGCGGCGGGGCAAACTATTTCTCCTCAACGCCACGAACGAATTCACCAAGGGTGACCCGAAGAACTATCTCGCCGCCGCCGCAATCACTCGTATCGCAGAGACGTTCAACGCGTGGAAGGAAGTAGAGAAATACTCGTGCATCGTAGACCGCGACGAGATTGTGAAGGAGGACTTCAACATCTCACCCAGCCGCTTCATCCACACAGGCGAGGCGGACGAGTACCGCCCCATCGCCGAGATTGTTGAAGAGTTGGAGGGAGTTGAAGAGGAAGCGACACAAACGGATGCGGCGCTGCGGTCAGTCCTTAAGCAAATCACTGCACAGGCATGAATTCTCGCGAAGTAACCGGGAACGAGTTTCCGGACTCGTGGAATGTCGAGCCGTTGAGCGCTCTCAACGTGCGCCGGTCAATTACGATCAACCCGGCAGTACGCACACTGGAAGATTTCGAATATTACAGCATCCCAGCCTATCAAGCAGACCAAAGACCTGTGGTCGCGAAAGGAAGTGAAATAGGAAGTGCAAAGCTCCTACTCAATGAAGGCACAATCCTGTTCGGAAAGCTTAATCCGCGTGTCGAGAAAGTGTGGCGAGTTGGCAGCTTCACAAAACATCGCAAGATTGGATCTACTGAGTGGATCCCGCTCGTCCCACGCAATGACGTGGACCCGGGATTTCTTTATTTCTTAATGTGGTCTGAGCATGTGATGCCGAAAGCAAAGACCCTCGTCTCCGGCTCGACGCCAAGCCGGCAGCGTGTCGATCCTCGTTCGTTTTATCGAATCCAAGCTCCGCTTCCTCCGCTCGCCGAGCAGCGAAAGATAGCGGTAGTGTTGGCCTTGGTGCAGCAGGCGAAGGAGCAGCAGGAGCGGGTGCTGGCGCAAATCGCCGAACTAAAAAAGGCGCTGCTACATCAACTATTTACCCACGGCCTCCGCAACGAACCCCAAAAACAAACCGAAATCGGTCTGATACCACAAAGCTGGAAGACCTCTGCAATGGAGGAGGCCGGCGAGGTTGTTTACGGAATTCAAGCCGCGGTAGCCAGCAATCTAAAACCGATCGGAACAAAGATCCTGACGAACAAAAACCTCACGCTCGATGGCGATCTCGATCTGGAGAAGATCAATTATTTCGAGCTAAAGACGGCGCGGCACAAAGCGACGTTACTGCGAAAGGGTGATTTGTTATTTAACTGGCGGAGTGGGAGCAAAGAGCACGTTGGGAAGACCGCGCTGTTCGATTTGGACGGGGGTTACACGCATTCGTCTTTCATCCTGCGGATTCGCCCTCGCGATGCAGTAACAGGACGATTCTTGTTCTATTTTCTAAAGTATCTCAGAGGCTCCGGCTATTTCGTCAAGCGACATGCTTTCGCCGTGAACGCCAAGTTTAATAAAAGCGCGATCAATCAGCTCATGGTTCCTTTTCCCGAAGTCACCGAGATGGCAGAAATTGTTGATGCGTTGGATTCAATCATGGCTAAGGAGAAGCTTCGCCGCCGCAAGTACGCCGCGTTGAGCGCGCTGTTCCGCACGCTGCTGCACGAGTTGATGACGGCGCGGATTCGCGTTCATAGTTTCGATTTGTCCGCGATAGAGATTGGCCGCGCATGATTAATCGGGTATGGCGAATGGCCCGATCAACCCTGCAAGTAATCCGGCGCGGCCGTCGCAGTTTGAAGATCGTTTCCGGCTCTATCTGGATGAATCGGGTGATCACGTGTTTCGTGAAGTCCTGGAACCGGCGCACCGGTTTTTGTGCCTGCTCGGGTGCTGGTTCCAGAATCCGGACTACTTAAAATTTCACGAGGCGCTCGAAGCTTTGAAGTCGCGGTTGCTGCCTCATCATCCCGACGATCCCGTGATCCTTCACCGCGAAGACATGTTAAATGCGCGAAAAGCGTTCAAGACATTGCGAGAACCAGCCGTCCGCGCCGAATGGGACATAGGGCTAATGAAATTGATCGCCAATGGTGAGTTTCGGGTGGTAGCCGTCGTCATCGACAAGCTGGAGTTGCGGAATGACTATGGCGAATCGGCGGCGCATCCTTATCATCTGGGACTGGGATTCATGCTTCAGCGCTATGCCGGATATTTGAATCACATTAATCGCACGGGCGATGTGATGGCTGAATCGCGCGGCGGAGCGGAAGATCGATTGCTAAAGGAATCTTATGAGCGCGTCTATGAGCGCGGCGTCTGGATGACGTCGGTTGATACATTCCAAGCGGCATTAACCTCGTGTCAGTTAAAGCTTAAGAACAAGTCGGCGAACATCTCCGGTCTGCAATTGGCGGATCTTCTCGGTCATCCTGTAAAGCAATCGATTCTGCGACAGCAAGGCTTGCTCGAATCTGATCCGACACCGTTTGCGCAACGATTGATGGAGATCGTTGAGACGAAGTTCAATCGCCAACTCTACACGAACGAAATCGAAGGTTATGGAATGGTCCTTTTTCCGAAGTCAAAAAATTAGGGCCTCTCGCGAGGCCCTAATACGCTCGCCCCTGCGGGCGATCCACCTCCGCTATCGCGGATTGACTGAAGTTTATGGCATAACGAGTTCGATTCAAGTCCCAAATCAATCGTGTTCATGAAGGCAAAAAAATACCGCAGATTTGACCAGGCTGGCTCCGCGGCGGCCTTTGCAGCTTCTACCGCCACTGGCAGAAGACTCCGTAAAACTGTCTCGTTTCAAAATTACCGCAATCAGTTCTTAAATCATGTCCGTACCCGGCGAACATAAGACTGTCCAGGCCCGCATCCTGAAGTACGCGCAAGACATTGGCTGGAAATTTGTACCGCGAGTTGAAGCCGAGGGACGGCGCGGGTTCGATCCGGACGTCGTGGCGCCGGAAGATCGCGCGCGGACCGCGTCGCTCTTCTTCGGCGATCTTCTCCACGCGCAGGTGCGTGCGTTCAATCCGAAATACAAGGAAGCTGAAGGCGCGCTGGTGGGAGAGTTTCAGCGGCTCAATGCCAGCATTGCCGGGAATCGCGACTTCCTGAATCATCTTCGCAATCAGGGGAAATTTTTCTGCGCTGAGGAAAACCGGGAGCTCGACCTGACAATGATTGACTATGGCGACTTGAATCGCCCGCGCGAGCAGTGGCGCAACGTCTATGAAGTGACGGAAGAGTTTTACGTCCACAATGGCCGTCACGGCACACGCGAGGACATAGTGTTTCTCATCAACGGCATCCCGGTGCTCGTGATCGAGTGCAAGAACGCGAGCAAGGATGAAGCGATCGCTCTCGGAATTGATCAGATTCGCCGTTACCACGACGAGACGCCGGAGGTAATGACGCCGGAAATGATTTTCACTGCCACTGAAGCGATCGGATTTTCGTATGGCGTAACTTGGAACACAGTTCGCCGAAACATCTTTAATTGGAAGAGCGAGGAGGTCGGCAATCTGGAAGTCAAGGTCAAGGCTTTCTGCGATGTGCCGCATGTTCTGCAGTTTCTAAAAGACTTCATTCTCTTCGCGGAGAAGGAAGAAGAGCTGCAGAAGTTTATTCTTCGTCAGCATCAGACAACTGCGGTCGACAAGGTAGTCGCGCGGGCCCTCGATCCAAAGCGACGTCGTGGACTTGTCTGGCACACGCAAGGGAGCGGCAAGACTTACACGATGATCAAAGCCGCGGAGCTGTTGTTTAAAGCGAACGAAGCACAGAAGCCGACGATCCTTCTGATGATAGACCGGAACGAACTCGAGGATCAGATGCTGAAGAATTTGGCATCTGTCGGCTTGGCAAATGTTGCCCATGCCGATCGCATATCGACGCTCAATAAGTTACTCGACGAGAAGGGACAGGATTATCGCGGAATCGTTGTCACGATGATTCATAAATTCCGCGACATGCCTGCTGATCTCAATATGCGAAAGAATATTTTCGTTCTGATTGACGAAGCACATCGCACAACAGCGGGCCACCTGGGCAACTTTCTGATGGCAGGACTGCCAAAGGCCACCTACATCGGTTTCACTGGTACGCCCGTTGATAAGACCGCCTATGGCAAAGGCACATTCAAGACTTTCGGTGGGGAGGACGACAAGGGTTACCTGCACAAGTACTCGATTGCGGAAAGCATCGAGGACGGCACGACTCTGCCGCTATACTACAACATCGCTCCGAATGAGATGCTCGTGCCGCATGAGATCATGGAGAAGGAGTTTCTTGCGCTCGCAGAAACAGAAGGAATCAGCGACCTCGAAGAACTAAATAAGATTCTCGACCGAGCCGTAAATCTCAAAAATTTCCTCAAAGGCAAGAAGCGCATCTCCGAAGTTGCACGTCACGTGGCTGATCACTATCGCAAGAACGTAGAACCACTTGGCTACAAAGCATTCCTCGTAGCTGTAGATCGCGAAGCATGTGCTCTCTACAAAAAGGAACTCGATAAAATCCTTCCGCCAGAATACTCGGAGGTCGTTTACACAAAAAACAACGAGAAGGATACCAAGCTCATGCGCGAATACTGGCTTGAAGAAAAGGAAGAGAGGCAAATCCGCAAGAATTTCACTAAGGCGGCCGAGCATCCAAAGATCTTAATCGTAACCGAGAAACTCCTGACCGGCTTCGACGCCCCGATTCTTTACGCCATGTATCTCGACAAACCGATGCGCGATCACACGCTTTTGCAGGCAATCGCGCGGGTGAATCGGCCTTATGAAAACGAAGCGGCAGAGATGGTAAAACCGCATGGGTTCGTGCTGGATTTTGTCGGCATCTTCGACAAACTGGAAAAAGCGTTGGCGTTCGATAGCGACGAGGTCAATGCGATTGTTAAAGATCTCGCGCTGCTAAAGCAGCTATTCAAAGCGAAGATGGAATCAAAGGCGCCGGAATATTTGCGTCTCGTGACGGCGAGATTCGATGACAAAGACGTAGACAATCTTATTGAGCATTTCCGCGACAAAGGCGTACGCAAAGAATTCTTCAAAGAATACAAGGAGATCGAGATGCTTTATGAGATCATCTCGCCAGACGCTTTTCTGCGTCCCTTTATCGGCGACTATACGACGCTGTCCTCGGTCTACGCGGTCGTGCAAAACGCATACGCAAAAAGGGTTTATGTCGATCGAGCATTCCAGAAAAAGACTAACGAGCTAGTCCAGAAACGTATTGGCGCAACAATCGCTGAAACCTCTCCCGAGTTCTTCGCCATCGACAAAGCTACAATCGAAACAATCAAAAGCCGGCACGAAGGAGACGCGACAAAAGTCATCAATCTAGTAAAGGCGATTCAAAACACGGCCGAAAAGAGCAGTGACGATCCATTTTTGATCGCCCTTGCGGAACGGGCGAAGACGGTTCGTGATAGTTACGAAGATCGACAGACCAGTACGGCGGACGCGTTAGCTGACTTGTTGAAGTAGATTGAACGCAACGAAGAGCGCCAAAGAGAACAACAGGCCAAGGGACTCGACAGTCTTTCTTACTTCGTCTTGACCAAACTCATAGAAGAAAAAGTGTCGAACGCCGACGCGGTGACTAAAAATATCCGAGAAGCATTCGCCCAATTCCCGAACTGGCAACGCAGCGAAGGCGAGCTGCGAGAGCTCCGAAAGAAAGTTACATTCGCGCTCGTACGTGAGGAAGATGATATCGAAAAAGTAGCAGCCATCGTCGAGTCGCTGTTCTTATTGCTTCAGAAAGGAAAAGGATAGTGACAAGCCTGCGAGACAAGCAGTTGTTTAAGGCGCGTGTTTTCGCATGGGCCGATAAGCTCAATGTGCAAATTCGATCTCTCGCCATTCGACCGATGCGTAACAAGTGGGCATCATGCTCAACAGCAGGAAATCTGAACTTCAACGAAGAGCTGTTGACGTTTGACACCGAAGTTGCCGATTACGTAATCGTTCATGAGCTGCTGCACTTCTTTGTACCAAACCACGGAAAGCTCTGGAAGAGCTTGATGCGAGCGCATCTTGGTAACTACGAGGAACTCGAACGACAGCTTCAAGAATCCTGCAATAAGCTGGAAAACGCTGCCGAGAGTGGCAGGTAAAACGTGGGGCGAAGGTGATAGCATTGACTCGTGTGCTCCCACTCGCCCGGTCTAGACCAGAGATCAGCCACCTGCGCCAAGCCTCCTTCATTAAGTTCCGGCGAGCCAGCGGTATTCCGAAGCATTCGCGGGCGAGCTGGTGTGCCAAGGAGGTCAGCGGTAAGGAGATCAGAGAGCACGGGTTATAAAGAAATTAGTCGATTTATAAAATCTTTGTAATTTGGCTAAACTCTGTAGAATCTCGGAACATGGATGCGGTCACGAACCCTTTCGCCCCGGGCGCAGGCACGCCACCGCCTGAACTGGCTGGCCGAGATGAACTGCGCGAAATGATTCGCGTCGCCATAGAAAGGGTGCGTCGCAGACTACCCACCAAGAGCATCTTGATGGTTGGACTTCGGGGCGTAGGTAAGACGGTGTTGCTCGATCGAATGCGGGACGATGCCGAGGCGGCTGGAATTTATACGCTCCACATTGAAGCCCCCGAAGGCCGATCGTTACCTGCGATTGTGGCGCCACAATTACGCCTGGCGTTGTTGCGCCTTTCTCGTCACGAGCGGGCAAAAGCTCTCGCTCAACGAGCGCTGCGAGGATTGGCCGGTTTTGCGAAGGCGCTGAAAGTGAAATATCAGGACATCGAAGTCGGCCTCGATTTCGATCCTGAGCCGGGCCTCGCCGACAATGCCGATCTTGAGCATGACCTGCAAGCTCTGTTCGAAGTAGCTGCTGAGGCGGCGATAAAAGCGAAGACCGCTCTCGTTCTCTTCATTGATGAACTGCAGTATGTCGCAGAAAACGAGCTTGCGGCGCTCATTACTGCTCTGCACCGGACTGCCCAGCGTCGGTTACCAGTGATGCTGGTCGGCGCAGGCCTACCTCAGCTCCGCGGACGAATGGGGCGAGCAAAGTCTTATGCCGAGCGGCTATTTGATTTTCCAGAGATTGGTCCCCTTGATCCACAGGCTGCCAGAATCGCAATTGCAAAACCAGCGGCAGCACAGCGTGTGAAGGTAAACGAAAATGCCTTGGATCGAATCCTGAAAGAAACCGCTCGGTACCCCTATTTTTTACAAGAATGGGGCAAACACGCTTGGGATACGGCGTCGAAATCCCCTATCACGATTCAAGATGTCGTGAAAGCATCAAAGACCTCTGTTGCGGCACTGGACGAGAGTTTCTTTCGCGTCCGATTCGATCGATTGACGCCAGTTGAGAAAAGATATTTGCGGGCGATGGCCGATCTAGGTCCCGGGCCACATCGGTCCGGAGACGTTGCGGAGAAATTGGATCGAAAAGTTACTGCCTTAGGTCCAACTCGAAATCAGTTAATTGCGAAAGGAATGGTTTGGAGTCCGAGCCACGGCGACACCGCTTTCACTGTGCCGCTGTTTGATCAGTTCATGCGCCGAATCATGCCGGGAACTGATTGTCGGGAGTAAGAGCAAAACTGTTCGCTTGAACATATAACTCATTCACTTAAATTGGGCGCATGAAGCGCTCTCTTTCGTCGAATTTCGCAGCAGCGAAAGACCGACAGGCCGAGATCCAGCAAATATTAGCAATTCTGCACAAGTGGGGGATTCAGACGCTTGGGCAGCTCGCCGCCCTCGATAAGGAGCAGCTCGGCGCCCGGCTTGGTCCCGAAGCAGTTCGAATGTGGGAGCGGGCGAACGGGCAATCCAATCGGCTGCTCAGGCTCGTCCGACCGCCTGAGTCGTTCGACGAGAGCTTCGAATTCGAACACGAGATCGAAACGGCCGAGCCGCTTCTCTTTATGCTGCGCCGGTTTTTGGAGCAACTTTCGTTGCGATTGAGCGCGATCTATCTCGTCGCAAAAGAACTGACCCTGCGAATTACTTTTTCGAATAAGCAGAATTACGAACGGGTTTTCAAAATTCCGCAGTCGACCAACGACGTCGATCTTCTCTTTCGGATGCTTCACACGCACCTGGAGAATTTTAAATCGGAGCATCCGATCATTGCCGTCTCGCTCGAAGCGCAGCCGATCAAAGCTCCAAAGCAGCAGTATGGATTATTTGAAACGACTTTGCGTAATCCCAATCAATTATCAGAAACACTCGCGCGCTTGAGCGCTCTACTCGGTGCTGATCGCGTTGGCACACCGGTCTTGGAAGAAACGCATAGGCCGGATGCATTTCGGATGGAACCGTTCGCGTGGCATAGTAGCACAGGCTTCCAGCCTGTGGGGCAAGCAGGCGTCCCCGCCTGCGATAGAACCGGCAGGCAAGATGCCTGTCCGCCACACAGCCATGATGGCTGTGCCCCGTCATCTCCGGCCTTGCGCCGGTTTCGACCGGCCGCACCCGCGTCGGTTTTCAGTACCGAAAATTCACCGGCGCATATTCGAAGCGCAAACGTGAGCGGCAAAATCGCAGAGCAGCGCGGCCCTTATTTGGCTTCGGGAAACTGGTGGGATGAAGCGGCATGGGCTAGCGCGGAATGGGATCTGCAATTGGATAACGGAGTTTTGGCGCGCTGTCACCGAAGCGGTGGAATTTGGAAAGTGGATGGGATTTATGACTAACGGGCGATGTAACAATGCAATGATGTAACGATGCCATGTCTTACATCGAACTTCACGCGTGCAGCGCATTTAGCTTTTTGCGCGGCGCTTCATTTCCAGAGCAATTAGCTGAAACCGCCGCCGAGCTCGCGATGCCAGCGATGGCGTTGCTTGATCGCAATGGTGTTTACGGCGCCCAACGGTTTTCGGTTGCAGCACGCGAGCAAAATATTCGCCCGATCATTGGCTGCGAGTTGAGCATGGAAGATGGCGGTATCCTGCCTGTGCTCGTGGACAACAGGAACGGCTACAAAAACCTCTGCGAATTACTGACCGAGGCGCATTTGCGCAGCGAAAAAGGGAAGTGCGTGATTCAGTGGGATGAGCTGCCGCAATTTGCGGAGGGGTTGATCGCATTGCTGGGTAGCGCACGCGTCTCGCGTGTTGGTTTCGGCGTCGCGCCGAAACAATCTTCCCCTGTGATAGCAAGCACAATGAAAGTCCGCGATGGCGGGGACGCCATCGTCAGCACGCGAGACGCGTGCGCTACCCAGCCCGAAGATCGCGCGCAGTTTTTGATCCACACGTTAGGTCGCGAAAATGTTTTCGTGGAAATCCAGCGGCATTGTTTGCGGGGCGAAGATCGGCTGAACCGACAACTTGTTGATCTTGCGGCGCATTATCAATTGCCGCTCCTGGCCACGAATGGCGTTCAGTATGCCAGGCCTTACGGCCGTCAGGTTCTCGATGTTTTCACCTGTATTCGCGAACACACCCATCTGGATGCCGCTGGGAAATTACTAACGCAAAACGCCGAGCGTTATCTGAAAAGCGATCGTCAAATGCGCGAACTTTTTCGCGATCTGCCGGAAGCGATTGAAAACACGTCGCGCCTGGCTGAGCGCCTCATGTTTTCTCTGGAAAATCTTGGTTATGAATTTCCGGAATTTCCGGTGCCGGACGGTCACTCGATGGATTCGTTCCTGCGCACGATCGTTTGGTTCGGCGCGCAGCAACGTTACGCCGCAATTAGCAGTGCGGTGAAACGCCAGCTCGAAGAAGAACTGGCGCTCATCACTAAGCTCGGATTCGCGGGGTATTTTTTGATCGTCTGGGACATCGTAAATTTTTGCCGCGAACACGACATCATGGTGCAGGGTCGGGGGAGCGCCGCGAACAGCGCGGTTTGTTATTGCCTCGGCATTACTTCCGTCGATCCGGTCAGCAATCATTTGGTCTTCGAACGATTTCTAAATGAAAGCCGCAAAGGGTGGCCTGATATCGATCTCGATCTTCCAAGCGGTGATCGGCGAGAGGCCGTGATCCAGGAAATTTATCGTCGTTACGGCAAACACGGCGC
>Ga0066682_10001074_pt1 | contig 10300 bp, 6 predicted proteins | sample GraSoiAngelo_131_FD_65628 | JGI IMG/M metagenome (GOLD analysis project Ga0066682, IMG submission 65628) | Grasslands soil microbial communities from the Angelo Coastal Reserve, California, USA - 14_0929_02_30cm | ecosystem: Environmental > Terrestrial > Soil > Grasslands | place: USA... | reverse complement strand
TCGAGATCGACAGCGACTTCGGTCACAGTGCCAGCGGCCCCGAATGGGCCAAGTGGGGCCCGACGCTGAAGGCGTTTCTCGAGTCGCTCGATCGCTGACGCGGCGCGTCCTGCGGCGACGCGCTCGGCGATGGTACGCTGACGCGAAATGAGCGTCGGCGAAGCGGTGTCGCGCTTTCCCCGCGAGCGGACCTGGCTGCTGCCCGCGCTGCAGAGCGCGCAGCGTGCCGAAGGCTGGCTCTCGCCGGAGACACTGGCGGCCGTCGCCGCCCACCTGCGCGTGCCCCGGAGCGAAGTCTGGGGGGTCGCCAGTCACTACCCGGAGCTGCGGCTGGCCAAGCCGGGCCGCCGCGTCGTGCGCGTGTGCACCGGCGTCGCGTGCGTGGCGCGCGGCGGCGAGCGCCTGCTCGCGCGGTGCGAGGAACGGCTCGGAATCCGGGCGGGCGAGACGACGCGCGACGGCACGGTGACGCTCGAGGCCATGGACTGTGCGTTCGCGTGCGCGGTTGCGCCGGTGGTCGAGGCCGATCACGCCTATCGCGGCCGTGTTAGCGAGGCCGCCCTCGACGCGTTGCTGGATACGCCCGCCGCCCACGTGGTCCCGGCGCCGCTCACGGGTCGCGGCGGACCGCCGGCGACGCCGGTGACGGCCGGCTCGCCCGGCGCGCGCTTCACGGTGCTGCGGCGCGAGGCCGAGCGCCGGCGCACGGGCTCGCGGCTCGCCGTCGGCGTCGGCACATGCGGCCTCGCCGTGGGCGCCGGCGAGACGCTGGAGGCGCTGCGCGTCGAGGTCCAGCGGCGCGGCCTGGCCTGGACCGTCGTGGCGGCCGGCTGCAACGGCATGTGCTGGGCCGCGCCCGTCGTCGAAGTGCTGCGCGACGGCAAGCCGCCGATCACCGCCGCGCGCGTCACGGCCGATACCGTGCCGCGCCTGCTCAACGCGCTCGCCGCCAACATGGCCGAGCGCGACTTCGCGGCCGCGCCGGACTGGATGGCCGCGCAGCGCCGCCTGCTCACCGAGCGCTGCGGTCTCGCCGATCCGTACGACATCGCCGACGCGCTCCGCCACGGCACCTACGGCACGCTCGCGCGCGTGCTGGAGGAGGCGCGGCCGGAGGCGGTGATCGAGGAAGTGCGCGCGGCGGGACTGGCCGGGCGCGGCGGCGCCTACTTCCAGACGGCGGTGAAGTGGTCGGCGTGCCGGGCGGCCGCCGGCGCGCCGAAGTACCTCGTGGTCAACGGCGAGGAGGGCGAGCCGGGCATCTTCAAGGACCGCCATCTGATGGAGGGCGACCCGCACCGGCTGCTGGAGGCCGTGCTCCTCGCCGCCTACGCCGTCGGCGCGGCGCGCGGCGTCCTCTATATACATGGAGAGGCCGAGCTCTCGGCCGAGCGCGTGGCCGGCGCGCTCGCGCAGGCCCGGCGCTGCGGCTTGCTGGGCGATCGCATCCTCGGCTCCGACTTCTCGCTCGAGATCGAGATCCGGCGCGGCCTCGGCGGCTTCGTCCTCGGCGAGGAGACGGCGCTGCTCGAATCGATCGAAGGCCGACGGGCGATGCCGCGCACGCGGCCGCCGTTTCCGGTCGAGGCCGGGCTCTGGGGCAAGCCCACGGTCATCAACAACGTCGAGACGCTCTTCGCGGTGCCGTCGATCGTCGCGCGCGGCGGCGCCTGGTTCGCGGGGCTGGGCGGCGGCCGGGGGACCAAGCTCTTCGGCCTTTCCGGCCACGTCCGGCGCCCCGGCGTCGTCGAGATGGAGCTCGGGTGCACGCTCCGCACGCTGATCGACACGGTCGGGGGTGGATCGTCGACGGGCCGGCCCATCCGCGCCGCGGTGGTCGGGGGACCGTCGGGCAGCGTCGTGAACCCGCGCCACTTCGACGAGCCGCTGATCCCGCGCGGCCCGGTCAATCCCGGTACCGGCGGCGTCGTCGCGCTCGACGAGCGCGCCTCGGTCCGCGACGTCGTCCGCACGCTCCTGGCCTTCAACACGCGCGAGTCGTGCGGCAAGTGCACCCCGTGCCGCGAGGGAACGGCGCGGCTCCTCGCGATGCTCGACGCGCCGGTCGATCAGGCGACCGTGAAGCAGCTCAGCGAAGTCATCCAGCTCGCTTCGCTCTGCGGCCTCGGCCAGGCCGCGCCGTTCGCGGTCCTGTCGGGGCTCGCCGAGTTCCCGGGCGAGTTCGGCGTATCATAAGCCCGCGATGAAGCTCTCGATAGACGGCCGGAGGGTCGAGCTCCCCCAGGGCGCCACCGTCCTCGACGGCGTGAACCGCCTGGGGATCCCGCTGCCGCAGCTCTGCAAGGATCCCGACCGGCCGCCGCTCGGCGCGTGCCGGACCTGCCTCGTCCACGTCGAGGGCCAGCGCGGGCTGCCGGCCTCCTGCCACCTGCCCGCGCGCGACGGCATGGTCATCTCCACGGAGGACCCCGACGCGATCCGCGTGCGAAAAGCCGTGCTCGACCTGACGCGCTCGATGCTGACGGAATCGGACGAGCGCAACGGCTTCGGACAGCTCAGCCAGGCCGGGGCGCGGCACGGTCTGCTCGAGCCCGCGTGGACGCCGCTCCACCGTTTCGACGTCGACGCAACCAAGTCGTTCTTCGTCCTCGACCGCGAGGCGTGCATCCTCTGCGGCCGCTGCGCGGTCGCGTGCGACGACGTCCAGCAGATCGGGGCGATCGCGCTGCTCGGGCGCGGCCACGCGACGAAGGTCGGCGTCTTCGGCGACGGCGCCATGGCTTCGTCCGTGTGCACCTCGTGCGGCCAGTGCGTGGCGACGTGCCCGACCGGCGCGCTGCGGCCGAAAGAAGCGCCAGCCAAGATCGCGCGCACCGTCGAGACGACGTGCCCGTACTGTGGCGTTGGCTGCGGCATCGCGGTGAGCGTGTTCGCGGGGGAGTCGAGAGGGGGGCGGAGCCCCCTTCTCCCGGAAAAACTCTCGGTGATGGCCGACGACGTGCCGTCGAACCGCTCGAGCCTCGGCATGCTCTGCGTCAAGGGACGCTTCGGGACCGGCTTCATCCACTCGCGCGACCGGATCACGTCTCCGCTGGTCCGCCGCGACGGGCGCTGGGTCGAGGTCGGCTGGGACGAGGCCCTCGACGTCGCCGCCGAGGGGCTCGCGCGCCACCGCGGCCGGTTCGGCGCGTTGGCCAGCGCCAAGGCCACCAACGAGGACGGCTACGTCATCCAGAAGTTCTGCCGCGTCGTGATGCACACCAACGACGTGGACCATTGCACGCGCCTCTGCCACTCGCCCTCGGTCGAGGCGATGCTGGCCTCGATGGGCTCGGGCGCCACCTCGAACTCGTATCAGGACTACGAAGAGGCCGGCTGCCTGATGGTCGTCGGCGCCGACGCCTCCGCGAACCATCCGGTGATCGCCATCCGCTTCCGCCGCGCCGTGAGCCGCGGCGCCCGGCTGATCGTCATCAACCCCAAGCGCGTCGAGCTGTGCGATCAGGCCGATCTCTGGATCCAGCAGCGCCCGGGCACGGACGTGGCGCTCTTCAACGCGATGTCCCGCGTGATCCTCGACGAGGGGCTCGCGGCCAACGCGTTCATCGGCGCGCGCACCGAGGGGTTCGAGGCGTGGCGCGAGTCGCTGGCGCCGTTCACGCTCGAGCACGCGTCGCGCGTCACCGGCGTGCCCGCGGAGGACATCGCGCGGGCCGCGCGGTGGTACGCCCGGCCGCCCTTCGCCGGTTCCTGTCTGATCTGGGGCATGGGGATCACCCAGCACGTCAACGGGATCCACAACGCGCACTCGCTCCTGAACCTCTCGCTGGTCGCCGGCCAGATGGGCTTTCCGGGCAGCGGCATCTCACCGCTGCGCGGCCAGAACAACGTCCAGGGCTGTGGCGACGCCGGCTGCATCCCGACGAACCTACCGGGCTACCAGCACTACATCCCCGAGACGCTCGCGAAGTTCGAGTCGGCGTGGGGGACGAAGCCGCCGGCACGGCCTGGCCGCGTCGTCACCGAGATAGTCGAGGGGGCCCTCTCCGGGGAGACGCGCGCGATGTACGTCGTGGGCGAGAATCCCCTGCTCTCCGAGCCCGACCTGCACCACGCCGAGAAGGCGATCGGCCAGCTCGACTTCCTGGTGGTCCAGGACCTCTTCATGCACGAGACCGCCGAGCGCGCGCACGTCTTCCTGCCCGCCGCGGCGTTCGCCGAGAAGGAAGGCACCTTCACCAACTCCGAGCGCCGCGTCCAGCGTGTCCGCCAGGCGCTACCGCCGCCCGGCTCGGCGCGACCCGACTGGTGGATCGCGAGCCAGCTGGCGAAGCGGGTCGCGGCCAGGCTCGGCCTCGACGTCGGGCGCCAGTTCGACTACGAAGGCGCGGCGCCGATCTTCGACGAGATGGCCCGGCTCACGCCCTTCCTCGCCGGCCTCTCGCACGCCCGTCTCGACCGCGAGGGCGGGTTGCAGTGGCCGTGCCCGACCGCCGAGCACCCGGGCACCCGCTATCTCTACGGCGAGACGTTTCCCCTCGGCCGGGCGCGCTTCATCCCCGCCCTGGAGACGGTCGAAGCCGCCGAGCTTCCGGACGCCGATTTCCCGTTCGTCCTCAACACCGGCCGGCTCCTCTACCACTGGCACGGCGGCACGCTCACCCGCCGCGTCGAGGGCTTGCTCGAGCTGGCGCCGCGCCTCGAGGTGGCCGTGCATCCGAGCGACGCGCGCCGGCTCGGTGTGGACACCGGCGCCCGCATCCGGGTGGTCTCGCGCCGCGGCGAGCTGGAGGGCTACGTGCGGGTCACCGAGGCAGTGCGCGCCGGCGCGGTGTTCGTGCCGTTCGTGAAGCTCGCGGACTCGGCGGCGAACTTCCTGACGAACTCCGCGGCCGACCCCGCGTCGAAGATCCCGGAGTACAAGGTCTGCGCGGTTCGCCTCGAGCGGCCGGCCCAGTAGCGATGAAGATCACCGAGATCGAGACCATCCCGCTGCGCCTGCCCTTCGCGCACACGTTCACGATCTCGCAGGGGCCGGGGCGCGAGTTCATCGACACGCTGATCGTGCGGGTTCACACCGATCAGGACCTCGTCGGGATCGGCGAGACCCAGGCGTGGCGCCGGCAGGGCAGCGCCGAGACCATCTGGAATCTGGTCCGCACCATCAAGGACTACTTCGAGCCCGCGATCGTCGGCCGCTCGCCGTTCGACATCGCCGGCATTCTCAAGACGCTCGACGCGACGCTCTCCAACACGCTCTATCCGCAGGCCGCCGTGGCCGACGCGCTCTACGACATCGCGGGCAAGGCGGTGGGGCTGCCGGTCCACAAGCTGCTCGGCGGCGAGTGCCGCGAGCAGGTGCGCGTCTGCGGCCTCCTGTCGCTGCGGCCGACCATCGAGGAGCTGCTGGACGACGCGCAGCGATTCCACGACCGTGGGTTCCGCCACTTCGGGCTCAAGATCGGCGTCGACCCGCGCCGGGATCTGGCCAACGTCGTCGCGCTGCGGAACCGCTTCGGCGACGGGGTCGTGATCCGCGTGGACGCGAACGGCGCGCTCTCGTACGACGCGGCGCTGAGCCTGCTCAAGAAGCTCGAGCCCTACGACATCGACTGCGCCGAGCAGCCGATCGCGATCTGGGACCTGGACGGGCTGGCGGCGCTGGCGCGCGCGACGTCCATCCCGATCATGGCCGACGAGTCGGTCTCGACCGACCACTCGCTGCTCGAGGTGATTCGCCGCCGCGCCGCGACGGTCGTCCAGACCAAGATCGCCAAGAACGGTGGGATGTACCGGGTCTGGCGGCTCTGGGCGCTGGCCAGCGCCGCGGGGATGCGCATCTACCCGGGCAACCATCCGAGCACGAGCGTCGCCACCGCCGCCGTCGCGCACCTGTGCGCGGCCTGGCCCGAGCCGCTCATGGAGGGCGTGTTCGCGGTCGGCGTCAGCGGGGCGCTGGCGGGCGATGTCGTGACCGAGCCGCTCGCCCCCGAGAACGGCGAGATCCCGGTGCCGAAGGGCCCCGGACTCGGCGTCGAGCTCGACGCCGAGAAGATCGCGCGCTTCCGCATCGACCGCTAGCGCCCCGCCGGTCGCGACCAGCGTACGTCAGATCAGCGGCGCCAGAAACCTGTCCAACGCCTGAACGAACGCGCCCGGGTTGTCGAGCACCAGATGGTGGTAGCTCGCCGGAATCTCCACCAGCGTCGCGGCTCGGATGGCCACCCGCAGCTTCTCGGCCATCTCGGGCGGGAGCACCGGGCTCAGCTCGCCCCGGGCGATCAGCGTCGGCGCGGTGATCCGCTCCAGCAGCGGCCAGGCGTCGACCGGCGCCCGCGCGCTGTTGCTCGCCGGATCGAAGCGGTAGGCCCAGTGACCGTCGCGCTGGACGACGCCGGCGCGCCCGAGGTGCGCGAAAAAGGCTGGCTCGGCGTTCGTCTCGCGCGGCAGCAGCCGGAACGACTGGGCCGCGGCCTCGGCGCTCGGATACGGCCGCAGCGTCCGCTGGCCGCGCGTGCGCAGGCGGTCGAGCCGGTCGGCCGGAATCACGGGTCGCGAGTCGACGATCACGAGGGCGCTCACCCGATCGGGGTGCCACGCGGCGAACGACATCGCGTTGTGACCGCCCATCGAGTGGCCGACCAGCGCCACCTGGCGCCAGCCGAAGGCGTCGATGACGCCCAGCAGGTCGGCCGCGAAATTCTCGGTGGCGTACGCGGGCGGCGTCGCCCAGTCGCTCTCGCCGTGACCGCGCTGATCGAGCGCGATGGTGTGGAAGCGATCGACGAACGCGGGCGCCACCAGGTCGAACCAGTGGGCGTGGGCGGAGCCGCCGTGGAGAAAGCACAGCGGCGGGCGCCCGGCGATTCCCCACTCGAGAACGTTCAAGCGGAGCCCGCCGACTTTCACCGTGCGCTTGCGCGCGCGCTCGCAGCCGAAGCGAAGTGTCGACGACACCGCACGAATTGTATCCGCAAAAACTTTTCCTTTGAGCGCATTCCTGCTCCGAGTATTGTCGAAAGTACCCATGAGTGCAGCGCCAGCGTCGTCGCATCGTCGACATATCCTGGACGGCGGATACACGCTCGGGCTTCTCATCGTTGCGATTCTGATCGGGTACGGCCTGCTCTCTCCCTCCGGCCTCGCCCGCGCAACGACACTGGCCCGACCCTATCCACCGCCGCGTCCGGACGCCCTCCACGAGCTGACCGGGCGTCCCGCCGAGCGCGCCAAGCCGGAGCCGCCGCGGCCCACCTGGCCAAAGATGGTCAGTGGTCAGATCCTTGACGCGAGCCGCGCACCTATCGAGGGCGCGTCGATCGTCACCGGCGGTGTCGAGCACCTGACGGACGCCGAGGGAAAATTTACCCTCGAGGGTCTGCCGCCCGACGCGCCGCTGCTGGTCAAGCGGCCGGGATTCGCGAAGGTCACCGTGCCGCCGACCCGGGACACGCTCGAGATCGTCCTCAAGCCGCAGAGCGTGCGAGCCGCCTACCTCACCTATTACGGCGTGGGCGACAAGGGCATCCGCACGCGCGTGCTCGACCTCGCGGCGCGCACGGAGATCAACGCGGTCGTCATCGACGTGAAGGGCGACCGCGGCTGGATCCTCTATCGCACCCAGATTCCCCAGGCACTGGCGGTCGGCGCCCAGGGACCGGCCACGCTGAAGGACTTCGACGGCCTCATGGCCGATCTGAAGGCGCGCGGAATCTACACGATCGCGCGCATCGTGACCTTCAAGGACAACATCCTCGCCAACGCCCGGCCCGACCTCGCGGTCATCGACACGCGCACCGGCAAGCCGTGGATCGACAACGAGAAGCTCGCCTGGGTCGACCCGTTCCGCGAGGAGGTCTGGAACTACAACATCGCGATCGCCCGCGAGGCGGCGGCCCGGGGCTTCGACGAGGTCCAGTTCGACTACGTGCGCTTCCCCACCGACGGCCGGCTCTCGGCGGCGAAGTACGCCTCGCCCAACAACAAGGACACGCGGCTGCCGGCGATCGCCGGCTTCCTCGGCCGCGCGCGCCGCGAGCTGGGCCCGCTGGGCATCTTCGTGGCCGCCGACATCTTCGGCTACACCGCGTTCAACGAGAACGACACCGACATCGGCCAGCGCATCGAGGAAATGGCGCCTCACCTCGACTACTTCTGCCCGATGGTCTACCCGTCCGGGTACCACATGGGCATCCCGGGATTCCGGAATCCGGTTCACCATCCGTACGAGGTCGTCCACGAGAGCGTCCGGCTGATTCGCCAGCGGTCCGCTCACACACGCGTACGCGTGCGGCCGTGGCTGCAGGACTTCAAGGACTACGCGTTCGACCGGCGGATCTTCGGCGTGACCGAGATCCGTGCGCAGATCAAGGGAGCCGACGACGCCGGGGGGGTCGGCTGGATGCTGTGGAATCCCCGGAACGACTACACGGCCGCGGCGCTGCGGCAGAAAGAGGCCCTCGCGGCCACCACCAAGTGAAACTCCTGCTGGTTCTCTCACTCATCCTGACCGCCGCTCTGCTCCTCGTCTCGTTCGTCGGCGCCGGCAATCTCGCGCCCAACGAGCTCGGGCGCATCATGATCCTCGAGTACCACAAGATCGACTATCCCGAAGAGCGCTGGACGCGGACGCCCGAGAACTTCCGGCGCGACCTCGAGACGCTCTACACCAAGGGCTACCGGCTGATCAACCTGGGCGACCTGCTCGACGGGAGCATCAAGCTACCGGCGGGCACCACGCCCGTCGTGCTCACGTTCGACGATTCCTCGCCGGGCCAGTTCCGCTACATCGAGGCGAACGGCTCCGTCCAGATCGACCCCAAGTCGGGCCTCGGAGTCCTCGAAGCGTTCATCGCCGAGAAGCCCGACTTCGGCCGGGCGGCGACCTTCTACGTGCTGCCAGGCGCCTCCAAGCCCAATCGGCTCTTCAACCAGCCCGAGTACGAGGGGCGCAAGCTCCAGTACCTGGCGAGCCACGGCTACGAGATCGGCAACCACACCCTCTGGCACGCGAACCTCGCCAAGTACCCGGAGGCGACGGTCCGCGCTCAGGTCGCCGAAGCCCAGGTGTGGATCCAGCGCCACGTCCCCGACTACCGTACGCGCACGATCGCGCTCCCGCATGGCGCCTATCCGACGGACGTGAACTGGGTGCTGAATGGATCGGCCAAAGGCACGACCTACAGCCACGAGGCGGTGCTGATGGTCGCAGGCGGCCCCGCGCCGTCGCCGTTCTCACGGTCGTTCGATCCAGTGCGCTTGCCGCGCATCCAGGCCGTCGAGCGAGAGCTCGCCTACTGGATCGACTACTTCGACAAAAACCCTGGCGAGCGCTTCGTCAGCGACGGCGACCCGACCGCGGTCACCGTCCCGGCCGCCCGCCGCGATCGTCTCCGCACCGAGCTCAAACCGACCCTGCGAGTCGTCGAACGCTAGGAGCCGCCGAACGCTGAATTCCAGGGGTCCGGGCAGACGCGAGCCCCGCGGGAGCGCGCTCAAACGCTGAACAACCCCAGCGTGCCGCCTCTGCCCGACCGCCCTGGGCTCCCGCCTCACGCCCAATCCCCCGGCGCGCCGTCGCCGCTGCCCAACAGACTCTCGCCTCACGCCATCCCATTCACGCGCCGCCGCCACAACCGCAGAGGGTCGCGTCGTATGCCCGATCGTCCGCGACGCGATCTGATCGGCGGCAGTGGATCTCACGTGCAGGGCGAGCGGCGGGCAGGCGAGTGTGGTGGGGGCGGGGTCCACCGGACCCGTTCCCGATCTAGCGGCGTCGGGAGATGTGCGCCCGGATGGAGCCTAGGCGAGTGGAGCAGCGCACGCGTGCCGCGTGGTCCGGGGATCCCCGCCCCCACCACACTCGCCCGCCGCTCGCCCGCGAGCAGGCGCTCCGCTAGCGATAGATGAGATACGACGCGCGGCGATTCAGGAAAGCGCTGCGATCGATCTCGGCCCAGGCGGTGACGCGCTCAAAAGCTTCGCCGCGGAGAAAAGCCCACATGGTCGACCGGTTCACGAGGAGGTTCTGGATGTTCTCGGGCCTGAACTGGTCGCGGTGACGGGTCCGTAGCGTCCGGCCCAGCGCGAGGCCGACGGTGACCGGTCGGATCGCCTCGCGATCGGTGACGATGAGGCGCACGCCCCCGCACAAAACGTTCGCGTACTGATCCGCCGTCGGCGTGAACCAGATGGGCTGGAAGGTCACCCCGCGCAAGCCCTGCTGGTTGAGCGCCGCCGCCAGCCCCTGAGGCTCGATCCACGGCGCGCCCACCACTTCGAAGGGTGAGTCGGTCCCGCGTCCGACCGAGAGATTGGTGGCCTCCAGGAGCCCCACGCC
>Ga0066682_10001070_pt1 | contig 10308 bp, 10 predicted proteins | sample GraSoiAngelo_131_FD_65628 | JGI IMG/M metagenome (GOLD analysis project Ga0066682, IMG submission 65628) | Grasslands soil microbial communities from the Angelo Coastal Reserve, California, USA - 14_0929_02_30cm | ecosystem: Environmental > Terrestrial > Soil > Grasslands | place: USA... | reverse complement strand
CCGACGCGCTCCAGGTCGTTGGAGATCTTCAGGGCGGCCATGAGCAGGCGCAGGTCACGGGCCATCGGCTGCTGGGTCGCGAGCAGGTGTACGACGGCCTCCTCGAGCTCGAGCTCGAGCTCGTTGATGACCGAGTCTCCCGAGATCACCCGGCCGGCCTTGGCCTTGTCGCGCTCCAGCAGCGCGGCGACGGCGGTCGCCAGAGCCTCCTGGGCCTCGCCCGACATCGTGAGCAGTTTGGCTTTGAGGTCCGAGAGCTCGTCGTGAAAGTGCCGATGGGGAGGGGCTGCGCTCATCCGAACCGTCCCGTGATGTAGGCCTCGGTGCGTTCGTCCCGGGGCCGGGTGAAGACCTGCGCCGTGTCGCCGAACTCGACCAGCCGGCCGAGATAGAAGAAGCCGGTGAAGTCCGCGATGCGGGCGGCCTGCTGCATGTTGTGCGTGACGATGACGATGGTGTAGCGGCGCTTCAGCTCGACGACCAGCTCCTCGATGCGTTCGGTGGCGATCGGATCCAGCGCCGAGGTGGGCTCGTCCATGAGCAGCACCTCGGGCTCGTTCGCCAGCGCCCGGGCGATGCACAGCCGTTGCTGCTGCCCGCCCGACAGACTGGTGCCCGGCTCGCGCAACCGGTCCTTGACCTCGTCCCAGAGCGCGGCCTGGCGCAGGGCGCGCTCGACCCGCTCGGGGACGTCGCGCTCGCGCGCCAGGCCGTTCATCCGCGGTCCGTACGCCACGTTGTCGAAGATGGTCTTGGGGAACGGATTGGGGCGCTGGAAGACCATGCCGACCTGGCGGCGCAGCGAGACGATGTCCATCCCCGGCGAGAACACGGAGACGCCTTCCAACAGAATGTCGCCCGTGTGGTGCGTACTGGGAATGAGGTCGTTGAGCCGGTTGATCGAGCGCAGGAACGTGGTCTTCCCGCACCCCGAGGGGCCGATCAGCGCCGTAACCGCGCGCCGCGGGATCTGCAGCGTGATATCGAACAACGCCTGGGTGGGCCCGTACCAGAAGCTGTAGCCCCGGACGTCGATCACCGGAGTCGGGCGCTCCGCTGCGGGGAGGGCAGCCCGGTCCAGACGCTCCCTCATTCCGGCGGTCATCCGAACCGCCCGGTGAGATATGCCTCGGTCTCTTCGCGCGCCGGCCTGGTGAACAGCTCCGCAGTGCGGCCGACCTCGACCAGCTTGCCCAAATAGAAGAACGCCGTGTAGTCGGACACGCGCGCGGCCTGCTGCAGGTTGTGCGTCACGATGACGATCGTATAGCGGCGCTTCAGGTCGTGGCACAGCTCTTCGATGCGCTGCGTTCCCGCCGGGTCCAACGATCCGGTCGGCTCGTCGAGCAGCAGCACCTCGGGCTGGGGGGCCAGCGCGCGCGCGATGCACAGCCGCTGCTGCTGGCCGCCCGACAGCGCCAGCGCGCTGCTGTTGAGGCGGTCGTGGACTTCGTCCCAGAGCGCGGCCTGGCGCAGGGCGCGCTCCACCGCGGTGGTCACGGCGGCGCCCGGGAGCCGGCCGTTGACGCGGAGGCCCGCCGCCACGTTGTCGTGGATCGACATGGTCGGGAACGGCGTCGGGCGCTGGAACACCATCCCGATGCGCCGCCGTACCGCCACCGGGTCCACGGTCCCGCCGTAGACATCGACGTCGTCGAGCAGGACGCGGCCGGTGATCCAGCCGCCCTCGCTGAGCTCGTGCATGCGGTTGAGACAGCGCAGGAACGTGCTCTTGCCGCAGCCCGACGGGCCGATGATGGCCGTTACCGTATTGGCCGGGAACAGCAGCGAGATCTCGCGGACCGCCACGGTGCGGTCGAACAGCGCCGTCAGCCGCTGCGTCGCGAGACGGGCGGGGGCGTCAGCGGGTGCCATAACGCTGCCGGGTGGCCCAGCGGGCCGCCATCGCGAGGAGCAGGACCAGAGCCATGAGGACCAGCGCCGACGCCCACGCCAGGCGGTGCCACTCCTCGAACGGCCCGGTCGCGTACGTGAAGATCTGCAGCGGCAACGCCTGCATCGGATGGCCGAGCGAGAGACTGAAGTTGAGGTTGCCGAGCGCGGTGAACAGCAGCGGCGCCGTCTCGCCGGCGATCCGCGCCACGGCGACGAGGGCGCCGGTGACGATCCCGGCGACCGCGGTGCGGACCACGACCTGCAGCGACGTGCGCCAGCGCGGGTAGCCGAGCGCCAGCGCCGCTTCCCGCAGCGAGTGAGGCACCAGGCGCACCATCTCTTCCGTGGTGCGGGCGACCATCGGCACCATCAGCATCGCAAGCGCTACGCTGGCGGCGAGAGCCGAGAAGTGTCCCACCGGTCGCACGAACCACGTCCAGGCGAGGATGCCGATGACGATGGACGGGGTGCCGTTCAGCACATCAGCGACGAAGCGCACCGTCCAGCCCAGGCGGCCGGTGCCGTACTCGGCGAGGTAGATGCCGGCGCCGATACCGATGGGGAGCCCGATGAGACAGGCGGTTCCCACGATGATCGCCGAGCCCACGATCGCGTGGGCGACGCCGCCGCCCGACTGACCGATGGGCACGGGGGTGCGCACGAAGAAGTTCCAGTCGATCGACGTCGCTCCCTTGTGCAGCAGGTCGGCGAAGATGAGGACCAGCGGCAGGACAGCCGCCGCGCACAGCACCCCCACGAGCCCGGTCATCGCAGCGCTGAGGATGCGACGGCGGATCGCCCGGGCGCTCACAGCGCGCGGCTCCCGGCGGATCCGCCGCGGGCCACGCGCCAGACGAGCAGGCGGGCCAGGGCGTTCACCGTAACCGTGATGACGAAGAGGAGGAGGCCGACTTCGAATAGCGCCGCGAGGTACATCCCGGTCGTGGCCTCGCTGAATTCATTGGCGAGGGCCGCGGCCATGGTGTAGCCCGGCTGCAGCAACGACGCGCCGATGTCGTGACGGTTCCCGATGACCATCGTCACGGCCATCGTCTCGCCCAACGCGCGACCGAGGCCGAGCATCACGGCGCCGATGACCCCCGCGCGCCCGTACGGGAGGACCGCCGACCACACCGCCTCCCAGCGCGTCGCCCCCAGGCCGAGCGCGGCCTCGCGCTGGCTGCCGGGAACGGCGAGCAGCACCTCGCGGGAAACGGCGGCGATGTAGGGCACGATCATGATCGCCAGGATGATCCCGCCGGCCAGCATGGAGTTGCCGTAGAAGACGCCGCTGAAGAACGGCGACCAGCCCAACACGGCCTTGAGACCCGGCACGACGTGCCCGCGCAGGAACGGGATCAGCACGAAGATCCCCCACACCCCGTACACCACACTCGGCACCGCGGCGAGCAGCTCGACGAGAAAGGCGACCGGCCGCCGCAACCACTTCGGGGCGAACTCGGTGAGGAAAATCGCGACGCCGAGCGCCAGGGGGACGGCCAGAAGCAGCGCGAGCAGCGAGGACACCAGGGTGCCGAAGATCAGTGGCCCCGCGCCGTACACCTCGGTGACCGGGTCCCAGCGCCCCGTCCAAAGAAAGTTGAAACCGAACCGGTGGATCGACGGCCAGGCGCGCACCGCCAGCTCCGCCCCGACGACGACCAGCAGCAGCGGGAGCAGCGCGGCGAGGCCCGTCAGGGTGACGCGGTAGGCCCGGTCGCCGCGATTGTGGAAGGTGGGAAGGGGGACCGACACGCGGGAATCAGCGCGCGGCGGGACCGCTCCAGGCCGCGCGGCCTCCGGCGGTGATCGACCGGAGCCGTACTTGAATCCACGGCCGCAGCTGCGCCGGCAGCGGGGCGTAACCCAGTGTGGGAGCCTTTGCCTGGCCCTCGGTTTCCGCCCACCAGACGAATTGGACCAGGGCCTTCGCCTTGGCGGCGTCGGCGTAGCTCTTGTGGAGCAGCAGCCACGTCATGGTGGCGATGGGGTAGGCGTCCGCCCCGTCGGGATTGGTGATCGAAACGCGGAAGTCCGTCGTCGGCCCCATCTTCGCCAGCGCCCCGGCGAGGGCCGCCGTCACGGCATCGAGCGTCGGGGCGACGAACTTCCCGGCGCTGTTCTGCACCAGGCCGAACGCCATCTTGTTGGCCGTGGCGTAGCCGAGCTCGACGTAGCCGACGCCACCGGGGGTCTGGACCACGGTCGAGGCCACGCCCTCGTTTCCCTTGCCGCCCAGACCGACGGGCCAGTTGACCGAGGGGCCCTTGCCCACCTTCTGGGCCCAGTCCTGGCTCACCTTCGAGAGGTAGTCAGTGAAGCCGTAGGTGGTGCCGGAGCCGTCGGAGCGATGGACGACGACGATGTCCGTCGCCGGCAGAGTGACGCCCGGGTTGATGCTGGCGATGCGGGCGTCGTTCCACTTGGTGATCGTGCCGAGAAAGATGCCGGCGATCACGTCCGGCGAGAACTTCAGCTGCTGCGTCACGCCCGGCAGGTCGTAGGTCAGGACGATGGCGCCGAGCACCGTGGGGATGTGGAGCACGTTGCCCTGGATCGCCGCGATGGCCGAATCGGTCATCGGCGCGTCGCTGCCGCCGAAATCGACGGTGCCGTCGGAGAACTGGCGGATGCCTCCGCCCGAGCCGATCGACTGATAGTTCAGCTTCACGTCGGGGTGGGTCTGGCCGTACGTGAGGATCCAGTCCTGATAAATGATGTTGGGAAACGTCGCACCCGCCCCGTTGAGCTGCACCTGGGCCGCGGCCGGAGCCGCGGCGAGGGCGAGGGCGAGGAGTGTCGTGCGCCTCATGGAGTCACGTCCTCGTGGTCAGAAGGTGAACTGGGCCTGGAGCAGCGTCTGGGAGCTCGCGGACTTCTGCGCGGCCGTGGGCGTGCCCTGGAAGGACACGTGGTCCCAGTCGGCGACCAGGCGCAGGTTGGCGCTGTGCTGGTACGAGACGCCGCCGATGACGCGGGTCTGGCGGTCGTTGGCGACGCTGGTGTTCGGGTCGGTCGAATCGAACCGGCCGATGATCGCGAGCTTCGAGCCCGTGAAGTGGTACACGCCGAACGCGCTGATCACGCGGCCCTGGACCAACGCCCCGCCGGTCAGACTGTCGCGCGCCGCGGCGAACTCGCCGGCCAGTGTGATCTGACGGGAGCGGTACGACGCCATCCCCAGGAACCGTTGCCGCTGGCCGCCGGTCGTGGGCCGGCCGAACTGGGCGTAGCCCGTGATCCGCAGCCCGCCGACGCGGCTCGAGTCGTCGGTGTCCATCACGCGCGCGGAGACCCGGATCATGCCGTCCTTCCCCTGATCGCCCGTGCCTTTGTTGTAATTCTCACCGTTGACGAGGACGAGCTGCGCGTTGACCTTGTCCGGCCCCCACTTGCCGTCCGCGCCCACGCCGAAGTCGGACGACGAGACGTACCCGCCGCGCTCCAGCGCCATCTGCCCCTGCACGCGGTAATCCCACAGCGCCTCTTCCCAATCGAGGAGCGGGGTGTGGATCGCGCCGCCCTTGAGCGTGATGGCACTCCCGGTCGGCGTGTACGCGACGTAGGCGTACTTGATGCGATAGGCGCGCGAGCTGTCGGCGTTGGTGAAGATGTCCGCGGTGATCCGCGTCGAGATGCCGCCGGCGAAGCGGCCGAGCACGTTCACGTACGCTCGCGTGACGTCGAAGCGGTTCACGCCCGACGAGTTCTTCATCAGATACTGGTACTGGAGGTACGCGAGACCGGTGACGGTGACTTGCGGGGGTGCCGGCGCTTGGGCGGCGAGCGGCGCGGCGGCGAGGGCGGCGAGGGCGGCGACGATCATGGCGTTTCCGATCCAGCGCAGTGCCTGCGTGTGCACGGTTGAGCTCCTTGACGGCAAAGGTTCGACCCAAGGCTCGCCCCGGGGCGTGACGGCCCTGCTATCTCCATGTCACGGTCTTGTAACGCGGGGCCTACGCGGTCTGCGGGCGGTGCGGGAAGGTGCTGCGGATCGTGGTGCCCTCGCCGAGCGTGCTTTCCGCGGTCACGCGGCCGCCGTGGGCCTCGACGAGGTGCTTGACGATCGCGAGGCCGAGCCCGGTGCCGCCCTGGGACCGTGAGCGCCCCGGGTCCACGCGGTAGAAGCGCTCGAAGATCCGCGGCAGATGCTCGCTGGGGATGCCGCTGCCGGTATCGCTCACGACGACGGCGATGCCGCCGTCGACGGCCTCGGCGCTCACGCGGAGACGGCCGCCGCGGGAAGTGTGTCGCAGGGCATTGTCGAAGAGATTGGTGAGGATCTCGCGGAGGGCCTCCGGGTCCGCGACGACGCGCGCGGCCTCGGAGGGCACCGTCGCCTCGAACGCCACCCCGTCCGCGGCCGCGCGCTCGGCGAACGGCGTGAAGGCGTCCCGGGCGGCCGCAGCGACGTCGACAACGGCCGGCGCCGGGTGCCAGCCCCCGGACTCGATGCGGGAGAGGTCGAGTAAGTCATCCACCAGACGCTGCATGCGCCGGGCGTTGGCCAGAATGGTCTCGGCGAAACGACCCGCTTCCGACCCCGCCGTGTCTGCGGCGGCCAGGGTCTCCGCGTATCCGACGATCGACGTCAACGGCGTCTTGAGCTCGTGCGAAACGTTGGCGACGAAGTCCCGCCGCACGGCCTCGAGCCGCCGCAGATCGGAGATATCGCGGAGCACGAGCAGCGTGCCGCCGTCGGGGAGCGCCCGACCGGTGACGAGGAGCGCGTGGCCACCGAGAGCGAGCTCCCGGCCCTCCACCGCGCGGCCCGCCATCAGGTCCCCGACGATCTCGCGGGCCGCCTTGTCGTGGAACAGCTCGCTGAGCGGCGGCAGGGAGCCGCCCGCGGGCAATCGCAGCAGGCGGCGCGCCGCGGGGTTACAGGTTACGATGTCCCCCCGCGCGTCGGTGGCGATCAACCCGTCGCTGAGCGATGCGACGAGTGTCGCCGTTTCCTCCTGGCGGCGGCGCAGCTCGGCGAACCGCGATTCCAGCTCGTCGTGCATTCCGCGCAAGGCCGTGGCGTGATCGGCGATCTCCGGCATCCGGACGTCGGGGAGGGAGGGCTCCCGCCCCTGGGCGATGGCCCGCGCCGCGTCCCCCAGCTCGAGCAGCGGGCGCGCGAGGGCGCGGCTCAGTCCCCACGCCAGCACGGCCGCCGCGATCACCGCCAGCAGCCCCGCACCCGCGACCGCGCGCTGCACCGCGTGCACGTGCGCGTCGATCGCCGCGAGTGTGGCGGAGACCCGCACCACCGCGAGACCCGGCGGGCCACCCCGCACCGCCACGTACAGTTGCGGCGCGTTGGTGGAAGCGCTGAGCCGCTGGGCGGCGCCGGTGCCGGTGCTCAACGCGTCCCGCACCTCCGGGCGGCCGGCGTGGTTCTCGAGACGCGACAGAGCGTCGCGGCCGAATTCCGTGTCGCCGCGCACGCGTCCGGTGGGGTCGATGAGGGTCACCCGACGACCGAGCTGATCGCCCAGCGCGCGGGCGGCGTCGGGCCAGCGCGCGGAGTCGGAGGGAAGCGCGACGGCCACGAGGCGCGCCTCGTGCTCCAGCTCGGCGGCTTCACCTGCGACCAGCCGTTCGCGCAAGAGGCGCTCGACCGCGATCAGCAGTCCCGCCACCGTGACCGTCACCAGAAGCACGGTGGAGACGAAGAAGCGGGTGGTGAGCCTCACCGGCGGCGGCGGCTCCGCTCGACCGTCTCACCCGAGCGGAAGCGATAGCCGACCCCGCGCACCGTCTCGATCCACTCCCCGCCCGCGCCGAGTTTGGACCGCAGGCGCTGCACGTGCATGTCTACCGTGCGCGTCTGAATGTCGGGCTGGGCATGCCAGACGGCCTGAAGCAGCCCCGTCCGCGACTGCACGCGGCCGGCACGCTCCATCAGGAGGCGCAGCAGCTTGAACTCCGTCGTGGTCAGCTCGATGTCGCGGTGCGCGACCGTGACGCGATGCGTAGCCGCGTCGAGCCGCACCGGCCCGCCGCTCACGACCGCGCCCGCGGCCACCGGCGGGGCGGCCAGCCGGCGCAGCACCGCGCCGACGCGCAGCACCAGCTCCTGCGGCGAAAACGGCTTGGCCAGGTAATCGTCGGCGCCGAGCGAGAGTCCCTTGATACGGTCGGCCTCCTCCTTGCGCGCCGTGAGGAGGATGACGCCCACGTCCCGCGTTTCCTCCCGCCGCCGCAGCTCGGCCAGCACGTCGTAGCCGGAGACCACCGGCAGCATAAGATCCAGCACGACGAGATCGGGGCGCTGCTCGCGGGCGAGCTGCAGCGCCTCCCGGCCGTCCGCCACCGTCATGACCCGGTAGCCGGCCTTGGCGAGATGATAGGAGACGAGTCCGGTAATGTCCGGCTCGTCGTCGACGACGAGCACGCGCTGGGGGGGTGCCGTGTCAGCCAGCATCGGGCTCGGCGACCATCACAGGACCAGGTCGCCGCCGGGGTCTTTGGGTTTGAGCCGCTCCACGGCGCGGCGACCCGCGGCCTTGGCCTGCTCGGTCGCGGCGGCGTCGCGGGCCACGGTGATGACGGCGCGCTCGGAACCGGCCTCGACGGTCACCGACAGCACGTCGTCGCCGCGCGCGCCGGTCGGCAACAGCCACCGCGGCAGGTCGAGGAGCGCGTGGCCGTCGATTTCGACGACGCTCACGTCCCCTTCGTGGCGATCGATGATGAAACGATGCGCTTGGCTCATCACGCGCCTCCCCTCAGCGTCCCGGCGTGGCACGCGCCCGGTCGCTCCGGGACGACGGACCACGCGCCGCCCCTCGGCACCCGGATCGTGATCGTTCCCTGGTCCGCCGTACAGTAAGAAGGAATGGCGCGGGTCGCGAGCAGCGCCAGGACCTCGGCGAACGGATGCTGCCGGCCGTTGGCGCTGATGACGGCCGCGCGGGGGTGTACGGCGTCGAGCCACTCCGCGGTCGTGCCGTTGGTCGAGCCGTGGTGGCTCGCCTTGAGCACGTTCGTGGCCAGGAGCCCGCGGCGGGTGAGCATCCACCACTCCAGCTCCGCGACCTCCGCGTCGCCGGGGAACAGCATGGTGAACCCGCGGCGCTCGAGGCGGACGCCGATCGAGCAGTTGTTGATCTCGTCGCCGCCCGCCGACACGGGAAGCGCCTCGCACGTCGCGGGCGGCGCGAGAATCGTCAGGACGATCGAGTCGTCCGCGGTGACGAGTACGACGCGGCGCACGCCGGTATCCGCCGTCACCACCGGGATGCCGAGGCGGTCGATGTCCGCGAGCAGCGCGCGGTAGGTCCGCGCCGAGCGCGGCGTCCCGCCGTACACGAAGGACCGCGCCGGGAACCGCTCCAGGACCTCCGCCATCCCGCCGTAGTGATCGGCGTGCGGATGCGAGAGGATCACCGCGCCGAGCGTGTCCACTTGGTACTGGCGCAGCCGGGCGATCACGGTCGCCCCGCGGTCGCTCGCGTCGATGAGCACGTGGCGGGCGCGCCCGCCGGCGGAGTCGGTGATGAGGATCGCGTCGCCGCCGATGCGGGCGTCGCTGACGTCGAGGACGCGAACCAGCAGGACGGCGGAATCGGAAGGGGGGAGCGCGAGCGCGGCTGCGAGCCACAGGACGGCGAGCATGGGCGCCGGAAGGTAGCGCCGGAGGCCGGGCGCTGGCAATTTTCAGCGCATGATGCGTCTCCCCCTGACGCTGCTCCTCGCACTCCAGCAACCGCTCGTCGCCCGCAGTCCCGACACCGCGCATGTCGTGATCGTCGCCACGACGGACGTGCACGGCCGGATCCGCGGGTGGGATTATGCCAAGGACCAGGAGGCCCCCGGCGGCTTGTCCCGGGCGGCCACCATGCTCGAGTCGCTGCGCTCCCGATACCCTGATGCCGTTGTGCTCGTGGATGCAGGCGATCTCATCCAGGGGAACGCGTTTGCGACTTACTTCGCGCGTCAGGACCGGCGGCACCCCCATCCGCTGATCGACGCCCTCAACAGCCTCCAGTACGATGCCGCCATCCCCGGCAACCACGAATTCAACTTCGGCCTCGGCGTCCTTCAGGACGCAGCGCGCGATGCGACGTTCCCCTACCTCTCCGCCAATATCACGCGCGGATCGAGCGACTCGCTTCTGTTCGCGCCGTCTGCGGTTATCCAGCGGGAAGGGGTGCGCATCGGCGTCACCGGCCTCACCACTCCCGGAGTGATGGTCTGGGATCGCGCCAACGTCGCCGGCCGCGCCCGGGTCCAGCGCATCGCGGACGCGGCTCCGGCGGCGCTGCGTGGGCTCGACCAGGCCGGCGTGGATTTCAAGATCGTGTTGATCCACAGCGGCCTGGGGGGGACTTCTTCCTACGACACGGCCGGCGTCGGGCCCGAGAACGACGCCGCGGCGCTCGCCGCCGTCACGCCGAAGCCCGATCTCGTCGTCGTGGG
>Ga0066682_10001037_pt1 | contig 10419 bp, 7 predicted proteins | sample GraSoiAngelo_131_FD_65628 | JGI IMG/M metagenome (GOLD analysis project Ga0066682, IMG submission 65628) | Grasslands soil microbial communities from the Angelo Coastal Reserve, California, USA - 14_0929_02_30cm | ecosystem: Environmental > Terrestrial > Soil > Grasslands | place: USA... | reverse complement strand
TGCTTGTTGGGAACCATGCATTCTCTCCAACCGAGCTAAGAAGAGCGTACCATTCAGACGAGGTGGTTTTCGCGGCTGCTAGCGACTGTTTGACAATAAGTTGGAGCGACCCACATCACCTCGTCCTAAACTGTCGGGGCGACAAAATTGATGCGGCTCACATCAACGTCCGCAAACCGGTAGCAGGCGATGTTACGATAATTTACTCGAATATCGCCAATTCCACCGCTAAAGAGTTCGATCCGGCGCTGGCGGCGCACTAGAGACTCGGAGAGACTCGGGGTCAGGGAATGTGTGAAAAAATCGACGCCCCAGTTTCGGGTCAAAAAACTTCGCAATTAGAGGCAATATGAGCGAGTGTTCGGCGTCGCTCAGTCATTTTCGTCGTCCGCCAAAAACGGATTTTCAATTTTTTCGCACGTTCCAGAGGGGACGTTTTCCTAATATTTTGTCTCAAGAGCCCGCAGAGGCAGCAACTGCAGCTTCTGCGCAAGCGTGAATTGGCTGAACTCAATATTGAAGAAATACGAACAGCTTAGACCAACGCCCATGCACGGATCTTGAACTTGAGTCGAAACGTTCTTATATTCGCTTTCGTGGTAAGCGCAATTGCTTCGTTTAATCTGCGTGGTCAAGACAAATCACTGCCTCATAAGCCCGATTTAAAATCCCGCGAACATGAGCACCAAGAATGGGTAGCTGCAACACTTCGGGAGCTCTCCCTTGAGGAAAAAGTGGGCCAACTGCTGCAGATTCGCTACTACGCCGACTACGAGGAATCTGACGGCCCTGAATACAGGCTTCTTAGAGACCAGATCGAAAAATACCACGTCGGCTCGCTCCTTTTTGGCTTGCATAGCGACAGGACAGGTCTGATCAGGCCCTCGCCCCCTAATGCTGCCAAGGTCGCCAATCAATTCCAGCGCGACTCGATGCTGCCTTTGCTCGTTGCAGCGGATTTGGAGCGCGGCGTCGCCACAAGGCTGAGCGACGTGCCTTCTTTTCCTTGGCCGATGGCCTTCGGAGCTGTCGGCGACGCAAAAGACGTGGAGCAGTTCGCTGCGATCACGGCACAAGAAGCCCGAGCCGCAGGGATCCAGTGGGCAGCCGCGATCCCTTCCTCATTGCCCAAATGCAGGGTACACGTGAGGTACACGGCAAACCTCGCCGCATTAACTGATTCATTTTCAATCAGGAAGAATGGTGCCCGGGGTGGGAGTCGAACCCACATGAGGAAAAATCCCCGGAGGATTTTAAGTCCTCAGCGTCTGCCATTCCGCCACCCGGGCATCGGCAGAAGAACAAAACTAACATGGAGGCCGCGCCCGCTCAAATCAAATGCAAGAGGAGTAGCAGACCCGCTCTGAAACCGGCTCGGCGCAAAGTGGCGCAGGGATACACGGGGCCGTGCACGCAGCCCATCGCGCTCTCTTGACTTATCCCCACGGGCATTTGAGGATGCAAAAGGATTCGCGTCGGGGCCAGCAGCGAATCACGTTTTGTCGTAAAATCCCGTCACCGGTCCCATGCTGTGGTGCATCTAAAACTTGTCAACCATCCGCGGGAGGCGTGCCACCCGCGACAGGAGCGAAAGTGAGCCAGGCAAAGAGTCAAGTCGATGTGGACCTCCTCAGCATTAATACCATTCGCACTCTGGCGATTGATGCGGTCCAGCAAGCAAATTCCGGGCACCCGGGCGCGCCGATGGGGCTGGCTCCAGTGGTCTATTCCCTCTGGCAACAGTACTTGCGGTATGACCCGGCGGACCCCCGGTGGCCGAATCGCGACCGCTTTGTGCTTTCCGCGGGACATGCTTCCATGTTGTTGTACGCGACGCTGCATCTGGCGGGTGTCCGTTCGGTGAATTCGAAAGGCGAAGTTACCAGCGAACTCGCGGTCCCCATGGAGGAGATCAAGCGCTTCCGCCAAATTGACAGTAGGACGCCGGGGCATCCGGAATCACATCTGACGACTGGCGTGGAAACCACAACGGGGCCGCTCGGACAAGGCGCGGGGAACAGCGTGGGCATGGCGATTGCCGGCAAATGGCTCGGAGAGAACTACAACCGGCCAGGCTTCGAGATATTCGATTTCAACGTTTACGCGGTTTGCGGCGACGGAGATTTGATGGAAGGCGTAGCGTGCGAGGCGGCATCGCTTGCAGGGCATCTGAAGCTTTCGAATCTTTGCTGGATTTATGACAACAACCGCGTGACGCTGGACGGTCCTGCGGAATGGTCATTTAGCGAAGATGTAGCCACACGCTTTGCAGGCTACGGATGGAACGTCGCGCACGTTACAGATGCAAACAACCTGGAAATGCTCGCACGCGCGTACGAGAATTTCCTGAAAACAAAAGACCGGCCGACACTGATCATCGTTGATAGCCACATCGGATATGGTTCGCCGCACAAACAGGATTCTTACGAAGCGCACGGCGAACCGCTGGGCGAAGCAGAAGTCAAGCTGGTGAAGAAGAATTACGGATGGCCCGAGGATGCAAGATTTCTCGTTCCGGACGGCGTGTACGATCAATTCAAGAATGGCGTGGGCAAGCGAGGCACGCAGGCGCACGCGGCTTGGCAAACGAAATATGAGGAATACAAGAAGCAGTTTCCACAGCTTGCCGACCAAATCGATCGCATGCTCGCAGGAAAATTGCCTGCCGGGTGGGACAAGGACTTGCCGAATTTTCCCGCCGATTCGAAAGGCATCGCGACGCGGGAATCCTCGGGCAAAACTCTGAACGTGCTGGCGAAGAATATTCCCTGGCTCGTCGGCGGTTCCGCGGACCTGGCGAAATCCAACAAGACCAACCTAACGTTCGAGGGCGCGGGAGAGTTCTATCCGAACGAATATCGCGGGCGGAACATTCACTTTGGCGTGCGCGAACACGCCATGGGCGCAATCGTCAACGGGATGACATTGTCGAAACTGCGCAGTTTTAGCGCGACGTTTTTCAATTTCAGCGACTACATGCGGCCCAGCATGCGGTTGGGCGCGCTGATGGAGATTCCCGCAATTTACATCTTTACCCACGATTCTGTCGGCGTTGGCGAAGATGGACCCACGCATCAACCCATCGAGCAACTGGCATCTTTGCGCGCCATGCCGAACATGACCACGCTCCGTCCGGGCGATGCGAACGAAGTGGTGGAAGCCTATAAGATCATGCTGCAGCACACGCACGGCCCCTGCACGCTGGTGCTGACGCGGCAGGCGGTACCGACACTTGATCGCACGAAATATGCGCCTACTTCTGGAGTTGCGAAAGGAGCTTATGTGCTGGCAGACGCCTCCGGCGGGAAACCGGACGTGATTCTGATGGCTAGCGGCAGTGAGTTGTCGCTTTGCGTGGACGCGTGTGAAAAGCTCAAGGCCGAAGGGATCAAGGCCAGAGTCGTCAGCATGCCGTCGTGGGAGCTCTTCGAGAAGCAAGACACTGCTTACAAGGCGAGCGTGCTACTGCCGGAAGTAACGGCGCGAGTCTCTGTGGAAATGGCCTCCACGTTCGGTTGGGAACGCTACACGGGCGCAAAAGGCAAAATCCTTGGCATGCGCAGCTTCGGCGCGTCGGCTCCACTGAAAGATTTGCTGAATAAATTTGGTTTCAGTGCTGACAATGTAGTTGCTGCCGCCCGGGAATTATTGGGGAAGTGAGCCGCTGATGAAGCTGGTGATTGGGTCGGATCATGCAGGCTTTGGTCTGAAGACTGCGATGGGCGATCTCCTGCGCTCTCTGGAACATGATGTGCTGGACGTGGGCGCATTCAACGAAAATCCATCTGACTATCCGGATTTCGCGGAGGCCGTAGGGCGGGCGGTGCTCGACGGGAAAGCCGAGCGCGGCGTGCTGATCTGCGGCAGCGGCGTGGGAGCGAGCGTCGCGGCGAACAAAGTGATGGGTATACGTGCGGGCATGTGTCACGACACTTACTCGGCGCATCAGGGAGTGGAACACGACAATATCAACGTGCTGGTGCTGGGCTCACGCGTCGTCGGAGTGAAGCTCGCCGAGGACCTCGTGAAAGCGTTCCTGGGAGCAAAATTCACGCAGGAAGAGCGGCATGTACGCCGGCTTGGAAAAATCAAGGCGCTCGAAGCAAAATTTGGGGTGGGCGTGAAGGATAGAAATCCCGAGGGCCCTGGAACGCGCCCCCCTCCCAAGGCGTAGAATATTATTTCGAAGTGTTTTTCGAGCCGAAGGAGAACCATCATGACGACCACAACAACAATCCCCAACATCGCCAAAGGGGAAGGGACGAATCCGCTCAAGGGCTTGCTGGCGTACGGCCAGTCACCCTGGATGGATTACGTTCGCAGAGACCTGCTCACCAGCGGGCAATTGAAGAAATACATCGATGACGATGGCTTGCGCGGAATGACCTCCAATCCGGCGATCTTCGAGAAAGCCATCACAGGCAGCAACCTCTACGCGGACATCCTGAACTCACCCGAGGCGAAGAAGCTCGATGCCAATGGCGTGTTTGAAATGATTGCGTTCCGCGACATTCGGGATGCGTGCGACATCTTCAAGTCCGTCTATGCGGAAACGAATCGCCGCGACGGTTACGTAAGCCTGGAAGTTTCGCCGTTTTTGGGATACGACACCAAGGCCACGATCGAGGAGGCACGACGCCTGTGGAAGGGTGTGAACCGCCCGAACGTAATGATCAAGATCCCCGGCACACCAGAAGGCCTTCCCGCCATTCGCCAGTGCTTGGAGGAAGGCATCAATATCAATATCACCCTGCTCTTCGCGCAATCAACCTACGAAAAAGTAGCGGAGGCTTTTCTCTCTGCGCTCGAAGCGCGCGCGGCCAAGGGCCAGGACATCAGCCATATTGCCAGCGTGGCGAGTTTCTTCGTCAGCCGCATCGACACGCTGGTTGACGGCATGATCGATGAAAAGCTCAAGGCCGGTGTGGGCGCCAGCCAGAAAGCTTTACTCGAAAGCCTAATCGGCAAAGTAGCTATCGCCAATGCGCGGCTCACCTACAAGAAGTATCAGGAGCTTTTTGGCGGACCGCGTTGGAAGGCGTTGGCGGCCAAGGGAGCGCAAACGCAGCGGCTCCTCTGGGCGAGCACGAGCACGAAGAATCCAAAGTACCGTGATGTTCTCTACGTCGAGGAGCTGATTGGCGCCGACACCGTGGACACGATTCCGCCCGCCACATTTGACGCTTTCCGCGATCACGGCAGACTGCGTCCCGGCCTCACTGAAAACGTCGAGGGCGCGGCGAAGACCATGGCCGATCTTGCCCAAGCCGGAATCTCGATGAAGGAAGTCACTGACAAGCTGCTTGCGGACGGCGTAAAGCTTTTTTCTGATGCTTTCAAGACTCTGCTAGACGCCGTGGGGAAAACCGCGGGGGCGCGCGCGTGAGCGTGAATAAACAGACCTGCACACTACCGGAAGATCTCGCCAACGCAGTGGCCGCTTCGCTGGAGGACTGGAAAAAAAACAATAAAGTGGCGCGCCTTTGGCAAAAAGACGCCTCGCTCTGGACCCGGACCGACGAAAGCAACTGGCTTGGATGGCTGAATATCGTCGAGCAGCAACTCGCGCACGCGGATGCCTTCAAGCGGATTGCCGAGGATGTGAAAAAATCGCGTTTCAAACATGCCCTGCTGCTCGGAATGGGCGGGTCCAGCCTTTGCCCAGAAGTCCTGCGTATGACTCTCGGGAAGATCAAAGGGTTTCCCGAACTCCACGTGTTGGACTCAACCGATCCGCTGCAAATCAAGTCCATCGAAGCGAAACTGGATCTCAAGAGCACTCTTTGCATTGTTTCCAGCAAATCGGGCAGCACGCTGGAACCCAACATTTACAAGCAATACTTCTTCGAGCGCGTGAAAGCTAAAGTGGGCGAGAAAGAAGTTGGCAACCGCTTCATCGCCATCACCGACCCGGGATCAAAAATGCAGCAAGTCGCCGTAGCCGATAAATTCCGCGAAATCTTTTTCGGTGTGCCAAGCATTGGTGGGCGTTATTCAGCCCTTTCGAATTTCGGCATGGTGCCCGCTGCAATCATGGGCCTGGACGTGGAAAAGTTTCTGAAAACCGCGCAGGAAATGGTTTTCGCGTGCGGCGTAACTTCAGTGGCGCACGAGAATCCTGGAGTTGTTTTGGGAACGATTCTCGGCGTCGCCGCAAATCATGGACGCGATAAGCTCACCATCATTGCTTCGCCAGGGATTTATGACCTTGGGGCGTGGCTCGAGCAACTGATTGCCGAATCCACGGGGAAAATGGGCAAGGGCATCATTCCGGTGGATCGCGAGCGCCTCGCCAGGCCTTCCGCTTATGGCAGCGATCGCGTATTCGCGTATTTGCGTCTCGCGTCGAAGCCCAACAAGGCGCAGGATGCTGCCGTCATGGCCCTCGAAAAAGCCGGCCATCCCGTGGTGAGCATCAGCGTCTCTGATGTTTATACGCTCGGCCAGGAATTCTTCCGCTGGGAAATCGCAACGGCGGTTGCAGGTTCCATCCTCGGGATCAACGCCTTCAATCAGCCCGACGTGGAAGCGAGCAAAGTGGAAACGCGCAAGCTCACCAGCGAGTACGAGGCCAAGGGCAAGCTGCCCGCCGAGGTACCTTTTTTTGAAGCCAGCGGCATCCAGTTTTTTGCCGATGAGAAAAACGTCGCGGCGATTCACGGCGGTTTGAATGTCGCGGCTGTCTTGAAGACGCATCTTTGTCGAATTGGTCCGGGCGATTACTTTGCCGTTCTTGGCTATATTTCGATGAATGCAGAGAATGAGAAGGCCTTGCAAACCATCCGGCACAAGGTGCGCGACAAGAAAAAAGTAGCCACGGTTCTCGGTTTTGGTCCACGCTTCCTGCATTCCACTGGACAGGCCTACAAAGGCGGGCCGAACAGCGGCGTTTTTCTGCAAATCACCTGCGACGACGCAAAGGATCTGCCGGTTCCTGGACAGAAATATACGTTTGGTGTTGTAAAAGCGGCTCAGGCCCGCGGCGATTTTGCGGTCCTCGCGGAACGCGGCCGCCGCGCTTTGCGCGTCCATCTCAGAAAAAATCTTAAGTCGGCGCTTGCCACACTATCCAAAGCCGTGCAAAAAGCGGTTGCCTGACATACCGGACCAAATCTCATTCACGCCGATCGGCGGGGAGCGCACACCATGCAACTGGGGATGATCGGGTTGGGCAGGATGGGCGCCAACATGGTGCGGCGCCTGCAAAAGGGCGGCCATAAGTGCGTTGCTTACGACCGCAGCGCCGAGTCCGTGAAGCAACTTTCCGCGGAAGGTGCAACGGGCGCTGCGTCCCTGGATGATTTCGTCGGCAAATTGCAAAAGCCGCGCGCGATTTGGCTGATGGTGCCGGCGGCTGTGGTTGACGCCACCTTGCGTGATCTGGTTGGCAAGCTCGAGAAAGACGACGTGGTGATCGACGGTGGGAATTCGTACTATATCGATGATATCCGGCGCGCGAAGGAATTATCCGCGAGAGGTATTCATTACTGTGATGTGGGCACCAGCGGCGGAGTCTGGGGACTTGAGCGCGGCTACTGCCAGATGATTGGCGGGGAAACGGACGTGGTGAAGCGGCTCGATGCGATCTTCAAGACGCTTGCACCCGGCCGCGGTGACGTACCACGCACTCCGGGACGCGAAAAAGTTGGTGGCACAGCGGAAGAAGGCTACCTGCACTGCGGCCCCTCTGGCGCCGGACATTTCGTCAAGATGGTGCACAACGGCATCGAATACGGCCTGATGGCTGCTTACGCCGAGGGCCTGAACATTTTGAAGCATGCCAGTGCGGGGAAGTCTCACCGCGAGGCCGATGCGGAAACCACGCCGCTACGGAATCCGGAGCATTACCAGTACGAATTCAATCTCGCGGACATCACGGAAGTGTGGCGGCGCGGCAGCGTGGTTGCTTCGTGGCTGCTGGACCTTACGGCTATCTCGTTGCTGGAGCAACCAACGCTCGAACGCTTTTCCGGGCGGGTCTCGGATTCCGGCGAAGGCCGCTGGACGCTTCTCGCGGCCATCGAATCGACGGCGCCCGCGCCGGTTCTCAGCGCCTCGCTCTATCAGCGCTTCACCTCGCGCGGCGAAGATGATTTTGCCGCAAAAGTGTTATCCGCGATGCGCTTTCAGTTTGGCGGACACATCGAGAAGAAAGGCGGCCATTAGAATTTCGGGACCATCGGGGCCAATGCGCGGGTAAGGGATTCCCATCCATGAACCAAAACCATCCAGACACGAATTCATCGGCGGCGCCATGTGTGATGACGATTTTTGGCGCTACGGGGGACTTGACCAAACGCAAGTTGATCCCCGCGCTTTGCAATCTGGCTCAGGAAAACCTCCTGTCGACACAGTTTGCGATCGTTGGCTTTGCGGCGAATGACTTCGACACGGAGAGCTTTAGGAAATCGCTGGCAGAAAATATTCCCAAGTTTGCTGCGTTGCCGATCGATCCGAAACTGTTGGACTGGATGATCCAGCGCACGTACTACGTCAAAGGTGATTTCCTTGATTCTGAGGCTTACAAGCGCCTCGAACAGCAGATCGCGGAAGCCGACAAGAAACACAACACGCTTGGGAACCGACTTTTTTACCTGGCCGTTGCGCCGCGTTTTTTCTCGTCCATCGTGAAAATGTTGGGCCAGTGCTGCTTGTCGAAAGAAGAAGAGAACCGCTGGTCGCGCGTCATCGTGGAAAAGCCTTTCGGGCATGACTTGGCTTCCGCAAAGCAGCTCAACCAGGAACTGAAGCAGGTCCTCACCGAAAAACAGATCTACCGCATCGATCACTACCTCGGCAAAGAGACCGTACAGAATGTCATGGTCTTCCGCTTTTCGAACAATATCATCGAACCGCTCTGGAACCGCAATTATGTGGACCACGTGCAAATCACCGCCGCCGAAACCGTCGGCGTGGAGCATCGCGGCGGATTTTATGAGACCGCGGGCGCGCTTCGCGACATGGTGCCGAATCATCTCTTCCAATTGTTCACGATGACCGCCATGGAGCCGCCCATTTCTTTCGATGCCGATGAAGTCCGCAACAAGCAAGCCGAAGTGCTGCACGCCATTCAGCCCTTGGACCCCGAGGATGTGCTCACCAACACGGTACGCGGACAATATGGCAGCGGAACGATTGATGGCCAGCGCGTCATCGGCTACCGTGGCGAACCCGATGTCGCACCCGATTCGAACACGGAGACTTTTGTCGCACTGAAACTCCTCATCGACAACTGGCGCTGGGCCGGCGTGCCCTTCTATCTCCGCACCGGAAAGCGTCTGGCGCGGCGCGTGACGGAGATTGTGATCCAATTTCGCCGCACGCCCTTCGTCCTGTTTCGAAATACCACTGTGCGAAACCTCGAGACCAACCGCCTGGTCATCCACATTCAGCCGGAAGAAGGCATCTCCCTGAGCTTTGGCGCGAAAGTTCCCGGCTCGGTGATGAAACTGGGCCTCGTCAATATGGATTTTGATTACTGCACTTATTTTGGGACCGAGCACAGCACTGGGTACGAGCGCCTGCTGCGCGACTGCATGGCGGGAGACGCCACGCTCTTTCAGCGCGCGGACATGGTCGAAGCCGGCTGGAGCGTCATTCAGCCCATCCTCGATTTATGGCACGCGCTGCCGCCGCGGGGTTTCCCGAATTACGCCGCGGGATCGTGGGGGCCGGTCGAGGCCGAAGAGTTGCTCGAAAAAGACGGCCGCTCGTGGCACCGCTATGGCGAAGATGAGCTGGACAAGCGCGCCCACATCGCAAGTCCAGAAAAAACGAGAATGGCCGGCTGAGGGAAGCGCGAGTGGAGCCCGAAATCCGAATCCTGGCGGATGCTGCGGCCATCGCACAGCGAGCGGCGCAAGAATTTGTTCAAGCTGCGACCAGAGCCGTGCACGAGAGGAACGCGTTCCAGGTCGCGCTGGCGGGGGGCTCCACTCCCAAAGTCCTCTACAATTTGTTGGTCAGCGATCCAGCGCTGCGCTCGCAGGTTCCCTGGGATAAAATACAGGTGTTCTTCGGCGATGAACGGCACGTCGGTCCCGGTCATCCGGACAGCAATTTCCGCATGGCCACCGAAACGATGCTTTCCAAAGTCCCGCTGAGAGCGAACCAGGTTACGCGAATCAAGGGCGAGTATCCGGACGCCGAGCAAGCCACCCGCGAATACGAGGAAGCGATCGCGTCGCATTTCAAGCTGAAGGCTGGCGAGCTTCCGCGTTTCGATTTGCTGCTTGTGGGAATGGGCAACGAGGGCCACACGCTTTCTCTCTTTCCCGGAACGAAAGCGCTGCACGCCGATGGGCGCATCGCCGTTCGAAACTGGGTCGGCAAGTTGTACGCGGATCGCATTACCCTGACCGCGCCCGCCGCTTGCGCCGCCGCGGAGATCCTGTTCCTGGTGACCGGAGCGGATAAGGC
>Ga0066682_10001031_pt1 | contig 10444 bp, 7 predicted proteins | sample GraSoiAngelo_131_FD_65628 | JGI IMG/M metagenome (GOLD analysis project Ga0066682, IMG submission 65628) | Grasslands soil microbial communities from the Angelo Coastal Reserve, California, USA - 14_0929_02_30cm | ecosystem: Environmental > Terrestrial > Soil > Grasslands | place: USA... | reverse complement strand
TCCGTGCAGGCGCAGGTGGTCAATCTGCTGATGGACCTGCAGGAGCAGTTGAAGCTCACCTATCTCTTCATCGCCCACGATCTGCGGCTGGTGGAGCACATCTGCAGCCGTGTCGCGGTGATGTTTCTGGGCAAGATCGTCGAGATCGGACGGACCTCGTCGCTCTTCGTTTCGCCCCAGCACCCGTACACGAGGGCGCTGCTGTCGGCTATTCCAGTCCCGGATCCCGACGCGCCGAGGCAGCGAATCGTACTGGACCCTGCGTCAGTCGATCGCCACGTCGTGCTCAGAGAGATCGCCGCCGGCCATTGGGCGGCAATCTAGTCAACTGTCAAGGCTCAACGCGCAACATGAAAGGTGAGACCTGAGAGTTGAAAGGTGACAGTTGAGAGTTGAAAGTTGCTATGCGGCACGCCGCACGTCGTTTTCGACCTGTCCATCTCTGAGGTGAATCGAGCGGTAAGCAAACGCGGCCACGTCTGCTTCGTGCGTCACGAGCACGATCGTGTTGCCGGATTTGTGGAGCCGCTCGAAGAGGCCCATGATTTCGGCGCCGGTCTTCGAATCGAGGTTGCCCGTGGGCTCGTCCGCCAGCAGGATCGACGGGTTGTTGACGAGCGCGCGTGCGATGGCGACGCGCTGGCGCTGGCCGCCCGAGAGCTCGTTGGGCCGATGCGTCATGCGCGAGGCGAGCTCGACCTTGTCGAGGGCCGCCTGCGCGCGCTCCAGACGCTCTTTTGCCGGCACGCCGGCATAGACGAGCGGCAGCTCGACGTTGTGGAGCGCTGTCGCGCGCGGCAGCAGATTGAAGGTCTGGAATACGAACCCGATCTCTTCGTTTCGGATGCGCGCGAGCTCGTTGTCGTTCATCTGGCTGACCTGCTTTTCGTTCAGCAGGTACGACCCTTTGGTCGGCGTGTCGAGGCAGCCGATGAGATTCATCAGCGTCGACTTGCCCGAGCCCGAAGGCCCCATGATCGCCACGTACTCGCCGCGCTCGATCCGGACCGAGACGCCACGCAGCGCGTGAATCTCCTCGGTGCCCATCACGTACGTCTTCCAGAGATCGACCGTTTCAATCAGCGCCATGACCTTGAGACTCAGACGAGCAACCGGGGGCCGGTGTTCCCGCCTCCGCTGACGCGACTCCAGGCCGGGAATCGTCGGCGAGCCTCGCCGACGCGGGCAACGGCGCCACGGCGACCCGCTTGTGCTAGTGGCCCGTCGCCTAATTGCGGCTGCATTCGGCCGCCGATGCATCCCGCGCCTGCACCCCAACGCGGCTGCCGCCCTGGGGACCCCGGGCGCCTCGGCGCCCTCGGTGCGTCGCCGTAATCAGGTGACGGACCACTTATCCGCCGCTCTTGAGACGGGCCAGCAGCGTCTTGGCGATCGCGGGCGCGTCGAACGGCATGTGAGCATCCCACACGCGCGCATCGACGGGAATCAGGGTCAGCTTGCCGCCCGTGCGCGGCTGCTTCCTGCGCTGGAGGGCAATCTCCCCCGCAAGCTCCCCCGCCGGGGAGAGCGTCGTGCCCATCAGCAGCACGCAAACGTCTTCTTTTTCCGCAGCCCCCCACTTGGCCGCCTCCTTCCAGGCATCGGCGACCGCCTGACGATCGAGTCGCGAAATGAAACGGCCGAGCAGCCGCGGATTCGTGTTGCGCGCGAACAGCTTGCTCTTCGGCACGCAAGCGATGTCGAACCCGCGGACCTTTGATTCGCCGTAACCGCCGCCGACGGCCTCGAGCGCCTGACGCAGGCGGCTCATCGTCGCCTTGAGGACGAACTCGTCGCGGCTTGCGCGCTCGTGATGGAACTGCTGGCCTTTCCCAGCCTCGGCAGCCGCTCCGGATGGTGGTGGCGGGCCCGACTGTGCGGCGGCCGGCTCGGGCGCGCCGCCCTGTTGCGGCGGCGCGTCGGCTCGAGACGCCTGCCCGCCGGCGGCCGCCACGGCGTCGTCGTATTCCTTGCGGCGGCCTTCGTCGGAGAGGATCCGGTACGCCTCGGTGAGCTCGGCGGCGCGATCGGCCGCCATTTCCTGAAATTCCCTGCCGAGATGCTGAACCTTGTCCGGATGGTATCGCGCGATCTGCTGGCGGAAGGCGCGCTTCACCTCGTCGGCCGACGAGGTGGGTGCAATCTCGAGGAGCTGGTAGTAGTTCTTGAGCGCCACCTACTTCTTGAACTCCGCGACGTTGGCGGCCGGCAGCTCGCGCCGGCCTCCCTGAACCTCTTTTCCTTTTTCGCGCAGCCGTTTCGGCGCGCGCTTCGTCTCGGTAGTGGTGCGAGCGCAGTAGGGACAGAACTTCCAGCCGGGCTGCAGCGCGCGGCCGCAGTGGGGGCAGCCGCCGCCAAGGCGCTTGCCGCACTGCGGGCAGGCGTTGAAGTCGACGCCCACGGCACTGCCGCACCCGGTGCAGAGCGTGCGCATCTCACGCACTTCGGTCACGACACGCAGCAACTCCTCAGGCGTCGTGACGCCGCTCTTCACCTTCGAGAGCCCATCTTCGCCGAGCGTGATCATGCCCGCGCCAACGGCCGCGTCGCGGATCTGATCTTCGGTCGCGCGCGCCGCAATCAGCCGGCGCAGCTTGTCGGTGACGCGCATCACTTCGTAGATGCCGATGCGTCCGCGATACCCCGTGTGATTGCACTGATCGCAGCCGACCGACTTGTAGAACGGAATCGATGCCGCGCCCGCCTCCGCGATGTTCAGCGAGCGGAGAACGTCGGCTGGCGGGGTGTACTGCCGGCGGCACTGCACGCAGAGTCGGCGGACGAGCCGCTGCGCGACGACGCCCACGAGCGCGGACGCAATCACGAACGGTTCCGCGCCGATGTCGACCAGCCGCGTCACGACCGACGGCGCATCATCAGTGTGCAGCGTGGACAGGACCAGGTGACCGGTCTGTGCCGCCTGCATCGCGATCTTCGCCGTTTCGGCGTCGCGGATCTCCCCGAGCAGGATGACGTCGGGATCCTGCCGCAGGATCGATCGCAGCGCGCTCGCGAACGTCAGCTTGATCTTGTCGTTGATTTGCGTCTGGTTGACGCCAGGGATCTGGTATTCGACGGGATCTTCGATCGTGATGATGTTGGTCTTCTCCGAGACCACCGCCTTCAGCGCCGAGCTGAGCGTCGTCGTCTTGCCGCTGCCGGTCGGCCCCACGACGAGAATCATGCCGTGCTGGTGCCGGAGGAACTGCCGCACTTCCTCGAGCGACGTCGCCGACATCCCGATCTCCTCGAGGGCAGGCACGCCCTTGCGGTGATCGAGCACGCGCATCACGACCTTTTCGCCGAATAACGTCCGGAGGGTCGACACCCGGAAGTCGACCTCAGAACCGTCCTCAGCCGCCGAGCGGAGACGGCCGTCCTGCGGCAGGCGCTTCTCGGCGATGTCCATGCCCGCCATGATCTTCAGCCGCGCGATCAGCCCTTCGTGAACCCACTTCGGCAGGTCCATCGCTTCCTTGAGCAGGCCGTCGAGGCGGTGCCGGATGAGGACGCCCTTCTCCATGGGCTCGACGTGGATGTCGCTGGCTCGGCTCTTGATCGCGCTCTTCACGACGAGATCGACCAGGTCGATGATCGGCGCGGCTTCGCTGCGCTCTTTCAGCCCGGAGACCGGCTCGAACACTTCCTCTTCGGGACGCCGCGCAAGCGCCGTCTCGCCGGTCGGGATCTCGACGCCAGGCCCGCCGGTCCGCCGCGCGGCCGCGGCCGTAGTAGTCACCGCGAGATCGCCCCCCCTGGGCGGCGTCGTGCGCATCAGCGCCTTGTCAGGATAGCCGGTCTGGATGGCGTCGACGATGTCGCCGCGCGTGGCGACGACCTGCTTGATGCGGTAGCCTGTCTGGAACTCCAGATCCTGAACCAGGCTGAAGAGGAGCGGATCGGACATCGCGACCGTCAGCAGGTTCTTTTCCAGCCCGACGGCGACGCACACACGCTTGAGCGCAACCTCTTTGGGAATCAGAACAACAGCCGTCGGATCGGGAGGGTTCTCGGCGAGGTTGACGTAAGGGAATCCGAGCTGGAACGCCAGCGCCTTCGCGATCTGCTTTTCAGTCGCGAGGTTCATGCGCACGAGAACGACACCCACGCGTTCTCCGGTACGCTTATGTTCTGCCAGCGCCTTCCTGAGGTCGTCTTCAGTGATAAGGCCTGCCTGAATCAGGCATTCACCGATTTTCTTGCGCACCAGAGGCCCTCAGGGGAATAAATGATCGCCCAGCCCGAAACCTCGATTGTACGCGGTTCGTCGCTAATCAACGTCACACCACTTGTCAATTTCGAAAACGTCATCAGAAACCGCTACTTGTGGTAGGCACACCGCAGACGACCACAACGTGTGGTTGTCTAACGACTTCCAGCGCTCAGCGCGAGCCGCCTGAGTCGCCCTTGCGCGTCTCTCAACATCACGGCGCTCGGCGTGATGTCGACGACCCGCGCGCCCCGTACCTCGTCGGCCGGCCCCACGATGCGACCGTCGACGATCGCCAGCTTGCGATCCGGCGAATACAGAATCGTTCCGAGCACGGCGTCGAACGGGAGCGCGACCTCCAACGGCGAGGTCGGCCTCGCGTGAGCCGGCACCCGGTCTCGCGCCGGTGCCGGCATTGGAACGACCGGTGTCACGGCCGGCGGTCTGACAGACGGGACGCTCGGGACCGGCGCCGGCACTTCCGCCCGGGGCGTCACGGGCGGCGGTATCAGCAGGGGCCGTTCCGGGGCCGGGGCTGGGGCTTGGGCCGGCGAGACGCGGCGAGGCGCTGGCACCACCACCGGGGGGTTGTTCAGTACCACCGGTGCCTTGTTTACGACGGCTGGCGGCGGCGCGAGCGACGGCCTGTTCCCGGCCCCGCTCGGCGCGGGCGCGACCGGCGGCCTGGTCATCGCGGCCGGCGGTGCGGTCACAACCGGCGTCCGGGTGATCGCGGCCGGCGGTGCGCTCACAATCGGCGGTTTGTTCCCCCCCGTCGGGATCGTCGCGGCCGGCGGCCTGTTCGCCGCTGCCGACGGTGCCATCGCCGGTGTCCTGGTCGGCGCGGACGTCGGCACGCCTTCGCGAGCACGTGACGGCATGTTCGTGGCCGTCCGCGTGACCGATCTTGGGGCAGTCGACCGCCACCACTGGCTTTGCTCGACGCGCCACCCGACAACCAGACCCGCCGCCACACCGGTGGCCACAGCGGCGCGCGACAGCGTCGTCTTCGACGCGTGGCTACTGCGCGCGCGGAGCAGGTTGATCGGCGGCGGCCAATCGGCGGCGGCTGCCCACGCGAGCCGCAGCTCGGCGACGCGCTCGCGAAACTCGTCGGCCGGCTCGGGCAGCAGCACGGCGTTGATCCCGAACAACGAGTCGAGCGGTTCGACCTCGACGTCCAGCCGTTCCATGAGCGGGGCCGTCATGCTGCGCAGCTCGGGAAGCCCGCCGCATATGCACACCTGACCGATGTCGCCGGACGAGCCGCCGATGCTGGCGACCGACTCGCGGATCGCGCCGGCGAGGCGCGTTGTGATATCGTCCCGCTCCCGCTGCTGACTGAGCGCGTCGAGATGGCCGACGTACCCCCACGCGAGAAGACGTGCCGCCACCAGCACGGCACCACGCACCAGCGTGATACACGTCACCTCTTCCTCCAGCGCGACGTACACTTCGATCGCATCGGGCACCGAGAACGGGCGTCGCAGGCGGGCCATCGAAGCGAGCGCCATGGCCGGCGTCGTGACGCTCCTCAGGCAGATTCCCGCGTCGACGAGCGGCTGCAGCGCCGACGCCAGTGCGGATCCCGACGCAAGCGCCACCACGACCGGCCGGCGTTTCGCACGGTCCCAACGCCCCGAGGCCGGCGAGATGTCCGCCCAGACGCCGCGCGTCTGGAGACCGGCGGCAGCGAGCGCGCCGAACGCGTCCGCGCGCATCGACTCGTAGGAGCCTCTGGTCACCGTCACCTGACGATGATCGCTCGGTCCGTCCCAGACGACGACCGCCGCGTGACGCTTCCGCAGCGATTCCAGTTTGGCCCGGGTTTCGGGGCCGGACGGCGGGAGGACGGCAAACGAGCGCACTCGCGTCTCACCCTTATGGCGGCGCCAGGCCGGGGCGGCGTCAATCTCAACGACGCGGCATGAAGCCGGCGACAAGTCGATGCCAACTCGGGTCGCCATCAGCGCTCAATCATGCCTGGGCCGTGCCTCGGCCAGGAAACCCTTGCTCTAATGTCAGTTCGAGAAGACCTGTGCGGTAGCGGTCTCTTCTGAACGGTGACGCGGTTGCCCGCTGCTGCATACGCGGACTACCATGCTTGTATTCCGACCATGAACAGCAACTCCGCCTATGCGGACGACGCCAACGGGAACGTGCAGGACGACCTGCGCCAGCAGGTTTCCGCAATCGTGCTGGAGCGCGTCGACGTCGTCACGGCGGATACGGTCGCCATCTTCCCGTACAGCGGCGCGGAAGCGCTCGACGCCGAATACTGCCACAAGTTGGGGCGGCTTCTGGCCGAGCTCCTCGCGTTGGTCATTCGCGACGGACGGATCGACCCGCTTGGGGGCTTCGTCCAAGACCTGCACCGCGTGGTCCTCGAGCGCGCGCTGTCGATGGAGCGGCTGTTCACCTTCGCATACCTGACCGAGCGCACGACGCTCGACGAACTGGCGCTGAGCGAGACCATCGGCGCGACCACCGAGCCGTGGCCGCTCGTCGCGCAGCTCGTCCGCCGCGCGTCGTTCGACTTGCTTGGGGCCTATGCCGGGCGTGCCCAGCTCGAGCCTGGCGACGCGGCCATCATCGACAAGCTGACCACGCTGCATACGCGCCCGATGCTCGACGCGGTCCTTGCGAAGGAAATCGAGCGCGCCGGGCGGTTCGGCTCTGCGTTTTCGCTCATTCTGTTCGACGTCGATCGGCTGTCGGCCATCAATCAGCACGGCTACGGCGTCGGCGACAAGGTTCTCGAGCGGCTGGGCATCCTCATCCGGCAGTACTTCCGCCATCACGACTGGGTCGCGCGCTACGCCGAAGATTTGATTGCGGTCCTCTTGAACACGACCGACGCGGACCACGCGAGCGAGCTCGCCGAACGCGTGCGCGCGACGGTCGAGGAGCGTCTCGAGTTCACCGACCACCGCACCGAGCGTCCGGTGAGGGTGACGCTCAGCGCCGCCGTCATCAACGTGCAGGCCGCCGCGGGAGACTTCATCGACCCCGAGCGCCTGTTGGCCGACGCGGAAGCGGCCGTCGGGCGGGCAAAGGAGCACGGCCGAAACCGCGTCGAGCGCGTCGACGGTTATTCGGGCGTGCGGAGAGCAGCCAACCCGCAGGCCCCGGATACAAGCGTGTAGCTCCGGATCGCGTCGGCTTCCGCGTAGATACCCTCGTCGCGGACGACGGCCCGCGCGCGAAAGCCGACCGGAGGATCAACCGTTCGGTCTTCACGGAGGAGATCGTCGATCTCGGCGCGGAGTTTTCTCGTCGGGCATGGCCGGAAGGATAGCGTACCGCGGGGGGGTAGTGTCTCGTTTCGCCTGAGTCTAGTATGCTCAAGCAAAGTGGCGGATTGGGCGGCATGATGCTACCGTAACCAGCATGAGCGGGTCGAAGCACCGCATCGCCGTCGTGCTCGCGGTGGTCGCCGTGATTATCGGCATCGCGCTCGCCTCCGAAGCTAGATTGAATCGTAACGAACCCCACTGCCGATACTGGCACCCGTCGACGTATGCGTGTGCTGAGCCTGGGTACGCGCTCGGAGACATGCCGGACTGACGGATCGCGCGTGGTCGATGGCCGATGTCGTCGCGATGATCGAGGAAGCCGAGATGTTAGTCCCGGCTGCTCAAGCAGAGTGAGACACTACCCGCGGGGGGCCCCTATCCTCCGAGCGTGCTCAAACGCGCGCGCACCGGCCCGGCGAGATCGGCGTGGGTGACGGTGCCGAACCTGAGGAACGCGCGGTAATGCTCGATCGCCGTCACGGTATCGCCGCTCTCGTCGGCGACGACGGCGAGGTTGTAGTGCGATCCAGGATTGCGCGGATCGATGGCGAGCGCGCGGCGAAGCAGACCGCGGGCGTCGGCCACGCGTCCCGCCGCTTTCTGGACGAGCGCGAGGTTCACGAGCGACTCGACGTTACGGGGATCGGCGGCAAGAGCCTCGCGGAACTCCGACGCCGCAGAGTCCGGCCGGCTGCTGCGCAGCAGGGCGACGCCCAGGTTGTTGTGCGCCTTCACGTACCTCGGGTCGGTCGCGATCGCCCGCTGAAACTGCTTCACCGCATCGTCGATCTGCCCGCGGTCCTGATAGAGCAGGCCCAGGTTGTTGTGGACCTCCGCGCTCGCGTCGTTCTGTTCGAGCAGCGCGCGGTAATGCGCCAGCGCGTTGTCGAAGTCGCCGACTCGCTGGTAATACAACGCGAGCCCGAAGTGATCCACCGGCGGCGTTGCCGGCGGTCCCGGCGGCGCGGGCGGCGGTTCTGGCTCGGGCTGCGGACGGCGGGCCACCGTTGACCGCGGCGTGGTGCGTGTGTCCGACGGCGACGCGGGCACGACTCGCGGCGGCAGCGGCGTCACGGGTGCCGTCGCGGCTGTTTGTTCGCGTGGCTTGGTCGGCTGCGCTGGAGGCGGCGCGGCACGCGGCGCCACCTGTGGCGCGACCATCTGTTTCGAGGTGGCCGGCTGGCGCGCTGTCTGCGGCGACGAAGCGGGGAGCGGCGCCTGACCCGCCGGAGCGGGGAGCGGCGCCGTCGACGCAAGTCGCGGCGCAGTCTGCGGTGAGGGCGATGTCCTGTCGGACTGTGGACCCTGGAGCACCGACACGGGTGGACGCGGCGCCGCGCCCGTCGCCGACGGCCATGCGGACGGCGCTGAGGTCGCGCGCGGTGCGGTCCGGGAATCCGGCGCCGATGATGGCGCGAGCAGGACGATCACCAGCCAGAGGCCGATGAATCCGATCGCGGTCGCCGCGCCGGCGTACGCGAGGAAGGTCTTGAGCGACGGCCCGGTCCGAACCGCCGGGCGCGCGTACCCCAGCGTCGCAAGAACGGCGGCGGCATGCGCCGTCCGGCCGGGTTCATCGGCGTTGTCTTCGCCGCGGCCGGCCGACTTGCGGCGAAGCGCATCGAGAATGAGGCTCACTGTTCGGTTCCCGGACGCCGCACGTCGGCATCCGGATCACGCGAGACCGCCGAGACCAGCCCGGTCGCAACTCCCGCGCTCACCAGATGCACGTCGCTCTGCGGAGCGGCTGCCTTCAGCCGGTCCACGTCGCGGCGCGCGGTCAGCGGATCAGTGTACGCCCCGGCCAGGACCCGTTGCCAGCGCCCCCGCGAGCCGAGGTCCACTTCGGAGTAAAACACGCGGAAGCCGGAGGCTTCGAGCCACTCGGTGACGGCGGTGATATCGGCGGCCGTCCTCGCCTCGGCAAGCGGGAACGAGCTCACGAGAATCGTCAGCGCGGCATCAGCCGGCAGCCGGCGGACGACGCCCGGCCGAACGCTTTGCGCCGCCCGTTCCGCGACGGCGTCGTCGCGCGGCGCTTCGCTCCGTCCTGCCGGCAGCGCAAGGACGTCGTCCCCCGACGGGTTGGGGATGCCCTGAGCCTGTCGAAGGGCAGTCGAGCGTCCGACCGCCCGCCCCACACTCGACGCAAACCGCTGATACAGATACGCCGTGGCGCCGACCGCGAGCGCGCACGAAAGCAGCACGACGACCGCCGCGGCCAGCAGGGGCGCCCGGCGCGTGACGTCGGCGAGCGCGGCCAGACGCCTGCCGGACGCCGTCGGCGACTGCACGTCGAGGCTCCCGGCCGCATGCCTGATCATGTCGGGCGTGATGCGGTTGGTGCGGACCGAGAATCCGGCGAGCAGCGCGCGATCGCAGATCAGGTTGATCAGGCGCGGGATGCCGCTCGACAACCGGTGCACCTGCCGGAGCGCTCTGGGCGTGAAGCTGACCGACGCGTTCCCTCCGGCAATCGTCAGCCGGTGCGCGACGTACGCGGACACCGCCTCTTTGTCGAGCGGTTTCAGCGCGCACCGGATCGATACACGTTGATCGAGCTGACGCATTTGCGGCGACCGCAACAGCGTCTGCAGATTCAACTGGCCGACGAGAACGATCTGCAGCAGCTTCTCTTTATCGGTTTCGAGATTCGAGAGGATGCGAATCTGCTCGAGCACCGGCAGCGGCAGGTTCTGTGCCTCGTCGATGATGAGCACCGCGCTCGCCTTGAGGGGGATGAGCGACAGCAGGAAGTCGTACAGCGTGTCGATGAGCTCCTGCTTGGTGATCCCGGCGAGCCGGCCGGCCTTCCGCTCCTCGCGTGAAATCACTCCGAAGTCCTGGAGGATCCGCTTCAGCAAATCCTCCTCGGTCAGGAACGGATTCAGCACCAGCGCCGTGAAGGTCGTCCGGTCGATCTGCTCGAGCAGCGCGC
>Ga0066682_10001027_pt1 | contig 10457 bp, 11 predicted proteins | sample GraSoiAngelo_131_FD_65628 | JGI IMG/M metagenome (GOLD analysis project Ga0066682, IMG submission 65628) | Grasslands soil microbial communities from the Angelo Coastal Reserve, California, USA - 14_0929_02_30cm | ecosystem: Environmental > Terrestrial > Soil > Grasslands | place: USA... | reverse complement strand
AGTGGTGAGGAGAATATATGCAGGACCGCCAGGTCCGGCTGAAGCCGGACACCACGTGGTATCTGCCGTCAGGCGGACGAAGGAGCTGACATGAACGCGAACGACCGCAGCCTCGGGATGCAGCGGAGGATCACGCGCCGTGATTTCGTCAACGGCGTGAGCGTGGCCACCGCCGGCGCGCTCCTGATGCCGGAATGGGCGCTCGCCCTCGACCAGGACTATGCGCCCGAGCAAGCCCCGGACTATTACCCGCCGGCGCGAACCGGCATGCGAGGCGACCATCAGGGATCGTTCGAGGCCGCGCACCAGTTGCGCGATCGAAAAAGCGTGGACCTCTCCAGCGCCGCCCATACCGGCGAGGCTTACGACCTCGTCATCGTCGGCGGCGGGATGAGCGGGTTGGGCGCCGCGTACTACTTCCTCAGGAAGGTCGGGCGCGGTGCCCGAGTCCTCGTGCTCGACAACCACGACGACTTCGGCGGGCACGCGAAGCGGAACGAGTTCCGTCACAACGGACGTCTGATCGCCGTCAACGGCGGCACGCTCAACATCGAAGCGCCCAGCCGCTACAACGAGTTCGCGAAAGAGCTGCTCCGCGACATCGGCGTCGATCTGGAGCGGTTCAGCGCCAGCAACACGAAGAATCGCGAGCTCTACCGCTCGCTGGGTCTGGGCAACGCCCATTTCTTCGACAAGGAGACGTGGGGCACGGATCGGCTCGTCGTGCGGGGCGCGGCGCCCGGAGTGGCCGGCCGGGGACGCGGTGGGGCCGGTGGCTACACGCCGGAATTCCTCGCGCAGACTCCCCTTTCGGCGCGCGCGCAACAAGACATGCTGCGGCTCTACGACGGGCAACAGCCCGACTACCTGGCGGGTCTCCCGTCGGCGGAGAAGAAGAACCGGCTCGCGCGCATGAGCTACCAGGACTTCCTGCTGAACAGCGCCAAGGTCGACAGACAGGTCCTGTGGTTCTTCCAGCATTTCGGCGAGGGCAACTTCTGCGTGGGCGCCGACGCGACGCCAGCCCTGTTTGCATGGCAGATGGGCCAGCCCGGGTTTGCGGGCCTGCATCTCGATCCCACGCCGGACGGCGTGCTCGCCGATCTGCCCGGCGTTCAACATGGCCGGCAGGTCGAAGCCGGGGAGCGGGCGGTGCACTTCCCCGACGGGAACGCGACGGTCGCACGGCTGCTCGTCCGCTGGTTGATCCCCGAAGCGGTCCCCGGCAACACGATGGAGGACGCCGGCGCCGCGCAGGTGAACTACGCGCGACTCGATAGATCCGGACAACCGGCGCGCATCCGGTTGAACAGCACGGTCGTGAACGTGCGGCACGATGGCGCTGCCGCGTCCGCGAAGGAAGTAGTGGTCACCTACAACCGCGGCGGCAGGCTGCACGACGTGCGCGGCAAAGCCTGCGTCATGGCGTGCTGGAACATGTTCATCCCGTACCTCGTACCGGAGCTGCCCGGGAAGCAGAAGGACGCGCTGGCCTACGCGGTCAAAGGGCCGCTCGTCTACACGAGCGTCGGCGTGAAGAACTGGAAGGCGTGGCAGAAGCTCGGCATCAGCAGCGTCAGCGCGCCGACGATGTTCCACACCAGCGTCGCGTTGACCGAAGCGGTGAGCCTGGGCGAGCTCCAGCACGCGCGGACGCCCGGCGACCCGGTCGCGCTGCACCTGACGAAATCGATGACGGCGCCCGGCAAACCGCGCAAGGAACAGCACCGGATCGGCCGCGCCGAGCTGCTCAACACCTCGTTCGAGACCTTCGAGCGGAACATCCGGGACCAGCTCGCCAGGATGCTCGGCTCGAGCGGCTTCGATCCCGCGCGCGACATCATTGCCATCACCGTGAACCGGTGGCCGCATGGGTACGCGTACACCTACAACAGCCTGTACGATCCGATGGAATGGGTGTTCACATCGACCGGCGAGCGGCCCAATGTGATCGCGCGCCAGCCCTTCGGGCTGATCACGGTCGCCAACTCCGACGCCGGCGCGAGCCCGCACACCGACACGGCTTTCGCGGAAGCGCATCGCGCCGTCGGTGAAGTGCTCGAGCGGCGTCCAGGTTTCAGCGTGTAGGGCGACCCTTTCAGGGGTAGCCGTGTAGGGCGACCCTTTAGGGATGCCGCGTAGCGCGACCCTTTAGGATTGCCGTGAAACCGCCGGCCGTGGCGGCGACACGACGAGCGGCAGCAGCGCGGAGACGATCATGACCGCGGCGATCACGCGCAGCGGGCCGCGATACGTTCCCGTCGTCTCCCGCAACCGCGCAATCAGCAGCGGTCCGATCGCGCTCGCGATGCCCCATGCGGTCAGCATGAAGCCGTAAATGGGGTCGAGCGGTGCGAGACCTGCGACGCCGAAGGTGTCCAGCCTTCGGGCCGCCATCCCACTGGCGGGTTTCTCATGAACGAACCGGCGAGGACTGTGACGACCAGAAACGCGACGCCGAGATAGGCGAACGTCCGCAGGACGCCCACGCTTTCGATCAGCCGCGTGGCAACGGGCGCGGTGACGAGCGCCCCGGCACCGAAGCCTCCAACGGCTACGCCGGTGATCAGGCCTCGCCGATCAGGAAACCACTTGACGAGGACCGCAACAGGGACGATGTACCCGAAGCCGAGCCCGATGCCGCTCATCAGCCCATAGCTGATATACGGCCACCACAAGCGATGGCCGGCGAAGCTGGCGAGAAAGACGCCCATTCCGTATAACACGCCGCCGGTGACCGCAACGATGCGAGGCCCCCGGCGATTCATCCAGAGGCCGCCGGGAAAAGCCGAGAAGCCGAGGACAAGAATCGTGATGGTGAACGTCAGCGTGACCTCGGCGTTGCTCTAGCCGAACGGGTCGCGAGCGGGTTCCGGAACACACTCCAGGCGTACACAGCGCCGAGCGCCATCTGCATCAGCACCGCGGCGACAGCGATGCTCCATCTGCTGCGAGGCCCGTTCATTCCCTTTGTTCTCCAGTTGTGCGAAGAGCGCCTGCATCAGGAGTGCTCTCATCACACGAGGCTCACTTCGTCATCCCCGCTTGTCGCTTCACATACCGCGCGGCTTCTTCGGCCGTCGCAAACCACACGTTCGGCTGCGACTTGATGTACGTGATGAGATCCTCGAGATATCCGATTCGGGATCGCATCCCCACGAACTGAGGATGGAGTGTGAGAAGGAAGAGCGTGCCCTCTTGATACGCGCCGTCGAAGTCGTCTCTGAAGCTCTCGAACACCAGTTCCGGCGACGGCAACGTGGACGGTCCGAACCTTGGCGCCGACAGCGTCGGGTAGTCGTCCAGGATCCGGCTTACCGGCAGCTCGACGATGCCCGAGGGCTGACCGTTGAGGAGCAGCTCGTAGGGCTCGTCCATTGCCATCAAGGTACTGTCGTACTCGAAGCCGGCTTGTTTCAGAAGGCCCATCGTGTGCAGGCTCTGAACCGACGACGGGCCGCGGGCGCCAACCGGTTTCCTGCCCGTAACTTTCGTCAGGTAGCCGGTCGCCCTGGTCAGCAGCCGGCCTTCTTCCCCGGCGTTGTCGATCGCCAGCGGGTTCTCGTCGCTCCAGCCCATCACGCCGATCTCGTGACGCCTGCCCTGAGCGGAGGCGTCGGGCTTTCGCCTGGCGATCTCGGGAATCATCTGCGGATCGACGATCGCGGCCGTCGCCGGAATGAAGAACGTCGCCGGCACGTTCTGCCGATCCAGGACGTCGAGGACCCGCGGCAGGCCGACCAGCGCGCCGAACTCGCCGCCCGTCAGCTGCACGACCGCCGAGTCGCCGCGGGCGAAGTTGTTCGACGTGTTGGTCACGCTGAAGGTCAGCACGACAGCCACACGCGCGCCGTTGGGCCAGCTTCGGGGCGTGAGCTTGCGCCCGGCGCGCACGGCGCCGGTGAATTGCTTCAACTGCTCTTCGGTCCACTTGCGGCCAGGCTGCCGATCGCCAGGATCCCTGGGTAGCGATTGCTGCGCGGCTCCCGTGGCCATAGAGATGACTGTGATCGCGACCGTCAGTACCAGGAATGTTGTGAAACGCATGACGATCTCCGGAGCTTGACGGCTCCTTACCACGTCATGGCTGATGGCTGATGGCTATGGAAAATGCTGGGTCCATTAACCATGTGCCATTAGCCATTAGCCATTAGCCATTAGCCATGATGTGTGTCTTCACTCGTGAGTCTGCTTGACGTACCGCGCGATCTCGTCCGCGGTCGCGAACCACACGCCTGGCTTCGACTTCATGTAGACGACCAGCTCCTCGAGATATTTCATGCGCGAGCGCTGTCCCGAGACATGCGGGTGCATCGTCAGCATGAACAGCGTTCCGTCTCTGTAAGCGCGATCGAAGTCGTCCTTGAACGTTTTCATCACGAGCCGGGGCGAAGGCAGCGATGCGTACGGCGGCAGAAACGGCGCGTCGTCGAGAATCCAGTTCACCGGCAGCTCGACGATCCCGGCCGCCTGGCCGTCGATCAGGATGTCGTGCGGCTCGTCCATCGCCTGCAGGCTGCTGTCGTAGAGCAGGCCGGCCTTCTTGAGCAGCGCCATCGTGTGGACGCTCATCGTCCACGACGGGTTCCGGTTGCCGGTCGGCCTCTTGCCGTCGAATTTCTCGAGGGTGTTCATCGCCTGCGAGATGAGCCGCCACTCCTCTTCCGGATCGTTCAACGCCATCGGGTCCTCGTGAATCCAGCCGTGCATCGCGACCTCGTGCCGCCCGCTCCGGTTGATCTCCTGCATCATCTGCGGATGAAGCAGCGCCGACACGGCCGGGACATAGAACGAGGCGGGCAGATTCTCGCGATCGAGGAACTTGAGGATCCGGGGAATGCCGCTCAACGCGCCGTATTCCCCCTCCGACATCGTGAGCGGTGCATTGTTGCCGGCGTTGACCGGGATCGTCAGGTTGTCGGGATCGAAGGACAGGCACACCGCGACGCGCGTGCCATTGGGCCAGGACTTCGGCGTCAGCTTCCGGCCGGCGCGCACGTGATGCGCAACCTTGTTCAACTCCGCTTCAGTCCATGCGAGACCGGGCTGCGGTCCAGGAGTGGGCTGCGGCGCGGTCTGGGCCTGGGCACGGAATCCCGTGAGACAGACCACTGTCCCGATCACCAAGGCTCGATAGCGCATGTGGCTTCTCTCCGCTGAAAAGTGCATGGACGGTCTATCAAATCGACCTGGGACGGTCAAGGTTTATCCACAGTAACGAAGCCTCGCGTCAAACCGCCGAGTAATGCCGAGCGGTCGGCACGCGAATCTTCGTTACTATCAAGTAAACTCTCAGCCGAGGTGAGCGAGACATGAGCATCCGTTCGGCGCTCGTAGCGACCGCGTCGGTCGTCGCCCTGACCGTCGGTGTCATCGGCCAGCAGAATCCCCCTGCGCCCCGGCGCACGTCCTCTCCCGCGCCCCTCGTCGTCGTGGGGCGATCGAAGATCGCGACGAAGTTCGGCATCGTCGCGGCGAGCCAGCCGCTGGCGGCGCGCGCGGGCGTGCAGGTGCTCGAGCACGGCGGCAACGCGGTCGACGCGGCGATTGCCACCAATGCCGTCATGGCGCTCGTTGAACCCTACTTCGACGGCATCGGCGGCGATCTCTTCGTCATGTATTACGAGGCGAAGACCGGCAAGCTGCACGGGCTCAACGCGGGTGGCTGGGCGCCAAGCGGACTGAGTGCCGCGCTCCTGAAGGCGAAAGGCATGGAGCGGATGCCGCAAAAGGGCATCTACTCGGTGACGGTACCTGGCGCCGTCGCGGGCTGGGACACGATGCGCGCGAAATTCGGCAAGCTGCCGATGTCGGACCTCATGGCGCCGGCGATTTACTACGCCGAGAACGGCTTCCCTGTGTCGGAGGTCATCGCGGACGCGTGGGGCCGGGCGACCGACGGCCTGGCCGCCGAGCCATACGCCGCGAAGGCGTTCCTCGTCAACGGCCGTGCTCCCAAAGCAGGCGAGGTGTTCAGGAATCCCGATCTCGGCGGCTCGTTCCGCTTGATCGCGGAGAAAGGACGGGCGGGCTTCTACGAAGGCAGGACCGCCGAAGCGATCCTCGCGATCTCACGCGAGAAGGGCGGGACAATGACGGCCGCCGATCTGCGCGAATACCAGCCCGAGTGGGTCGAGCCGATTTCGACCACTTATCGGGGCTGGACCGTGTCGGAGCTGCCGCCGAACACGCAGGGCATCGCGGCACTCATGATGCTCAACCTGATGGAACCGTTCCCGATGAGCGAGTACGGATTCCACAGCACCAGGGCGATGCACGTGATGATCGAGGCGAAGAAGCTGGCCTACGCCGACATGCTCAAGTACGTCGCGGACCAGAACTTCACGAAGACTCCGGTTGCCGCCATGCTGAGCAAGCCGCACGCGATGGATCGCGCCCGGCTCATCGATCCGGCAAAGGCCGCGTGCAACGTGGAGCCGTCGGTGTTCGACGGTCTGACGAATTCGCCAGGCGGCGACACGATCTATCTGTCGGTGATCGACAGGGATGGCAACATCGTGTCGCTGATTCAGAGTCTCTACGGCAGCTTCGGCAGCGGCCTCGTGGCGCCCGGCACCGGCATCATGCTGCACAATCGGGGAGGACTCTTCACACTGGACGAAAAGCATCCGAATGCGCTGGCGCCGCGGAAGCGACCGCTGCACACGATCATCCCGGCGTTCATGCAGAAGGGCGACGTCAGGATTGGATTCGGGATCATGGGCGGATTCAACCAGGCTCAGGCGCACGCACAGTTCGTTGCCGACATCGCCGACTTCGGCCTGGACATCCAGCAGGCACTCGAGGCGGGGCGCTTCACGAAGGGATCGTTCGCGGGCTGCGACGTCCAGATCGAAGCCCTTGTCCCGGACAAGGTGCGGAGCGAGCTCAAGGCGCTGGGCCACGACGTGCGGGTCGTCCCGCCGCGCAGCGGCACGTTCGGGTACGGCCAGGCGGTGATGAGCGACGGTGCCGGCGTGCACTTCGGCGCGTCCGAGCCGCGGCACGATGGCGCCGCGATTCCAGAGGCGCCGCCGATCTTCGGCCGCGCCAGGTAAACGAGAACTGTGTCACGGCCGACCATTCAAGAGGGACCAGCAGATCCGGCATCGGCTCGCGCTCGGCATCCGAAAAGTACGTGAGCGACTTGAGCAGATGGATGTCGCAGGCGATGCAATGAGTCCGAACTCGAACGGACGTCAGTGTTCACCGTGGAGCGCGGCGACATCGCTCGCGCGGACACCGAAGATGAAGGCCCAGAATGTCGCCGAGAGCGGCGTCAGACGCCGATCCGTGCGGAGCACGTCGAGAATCTGTTCGTCGGTGAAGGTCCGGCGCATCCAACCCACGGCCTCCTCGTCTCCTCCGTACTCCAGCACCCGCTCGATGGCGTAGAACGGGTATGCTGTGGGATCGAGCTCGTCAAGGTTCGCGTCCCAAAACATGAGCCGTAGGTGTTGCTGCTTGTTGCTCAATGCAAATCGAGCGGCGCCAGCGATCGCAGGTGTAGAATCTCACCTGGACAAGGGGATTATAGGATGAGGAAGGTCGACGAAGCGGAAGCGCTGCTTTCCGGAATGAGTCGCGGCGAAAAGGCACAATTACTCCAGCGGGTAGCGCAGGATCTGGCCGACGCGTACCCCGGCATCGATACGATCGCTGGCGTCTGTGGCGGTGAGCCAATTATCGTCCGCACGCGCATCCCGGTTTGGCTGTTGGAACAAGCGAGGCGACTCGGTTCAAGTGAAGCTGATTTGCTTCGTTCGTATCCGGTGCTGAGAGCGGAAGACCTTGCCAACGCGTGGGCATACGTTCGTTCGCATCGCGATCAGATCGACGTGCAAATCCGCGATCACGAGACGGCGTAAGCGTCCGTGGCGCGCCTGTTCGCCGACGAGAATTTTCCGCTGCGAGTAGTCGAAGCGCTGCGCCGACTCGGGCATGACGTCCTGACCATTGCCGACGTGGGCCAGGCCGGACGGTCGCTCACAGACGAGGCCGTCCTCGGTTTGGCGACTGCCGACGATCGAACCGTCATGACTCTCAATCGAAAGCACTTTGTCCGACTGCACGCCGCTGGACTATCTCACGCAGGCATCATCGTCTGCTCGCTCGATCTCGACTTCCACGAGCAGGCCGAACGAATCCAAGCGGCCATCATCGCGCACACGCCTCTGGCCGGTCGGCTCATCCGCGTGAATCGCCCTGCCATTCCATAACAATCGCTGACTGGAAACACGCCGTTGATTCTGCTCCGCCCTCGCGCCTGCCGTCCCGAAGCGAGTCGTTTCGTCAGTCAGCGAAGAAGTCCGCGACACGGCAGGAGAATCCAGGCACCTGAGGATCCGCGCTCGCGATGTCGGCTTCACGAAGGAGAACCGGCGAAGAGCCGCGCGGGCAGACCTGCAGTGTCAACGTTCGTGGGTCGAGCACCCAGACCATGTCCACTCCCGCTGCATGGTACTCGCTGATCTTCTCTTCCATCTCGCTCCACGACCTGTCTTCGCCGAGCACTTCGATGACGAGCTCCGGCGCCTGTTCCAGGAATCCGGCGACCTGCGCGTCCTTCGGAACGCGTTGATAAGAGATGAAGGCCACATCGGCGCCGCGCACCGTGTCGGGTCCTCGGCGGACGATGAAGCCGGCCTCTCCCGCGAGGACGTGGCCCAGGCGATGTGCCTGGTTGTGCACCTCGAGGAGGAAGAAAGCCCGTCCGGTCACCTTGCTGTGACGAAACCCACCCGGCGACATCCGGACAATTTCTCCCCTCACGAGCTCGCAGGGGCCAAGCACGCCGGCGACGCGAGCAAACTCTTCGGCCCGAAGCAATGTTGTCGTTCGCACGACACGATTATAGCGTCAACTGACGCCAGTGTTCGCCGCGGAGCGCGGTGACGTCGCTATGTGACTTCGTCCCGGCGTTGTACCAGCTGTTGGCGTTCGCCGGTGGCACAGACAGCGTGATCGTCGGCGGCGTGAGGTCCACCCCGAAGGGCGCGCTCGTCACGTCCGCGTTGTTGCCGGCGAAGTCGGTCACAGTGCCCGTGGCCGTCAGGTTCGAGCCTTCCTGACCGACGACCTGGTCGAACGGACAGGTGAGGACGCCCGAGAGCGCGTCGCTGCAGCTGAAGTGCGCGGTCACCGGGACGGCGGCGAAGCCCCCCGGGCCGGGATCCGGCGACAGCGCCACGGTGATGATCGGCCTGGCCTGATCGATGTTGATGCCGGCGCGCGTGACCGAGCCGACGTTGCCGGCGAGGTCCCTGGCCTGGCGAGGGACCGACTGGTTCGCGCCATCTCCCGAGAGCGTGACCGGCGCGCTGAGAGTGCCCGGCTCAACGCCCGATAAGGCGTCGGTGGCCGCGAACGTGACAACCACCGGGCCGTTGTTCCAGCCGCGCGCATTCGCGTCCGGCGATTGACTCGCGGTCACGATCGGCGCCGTCTTGTCGATGTTCAGCGTGACGCTCGCTTCCGCCGTATTGCCGGCGGTCGCCGTTCCGGAGATGACCTGATTGGCGCCTTCGCCCGAAACGACGACCGCCGCCGGACAGATGGCGATGCCCGATCCCGCGTCCGCACAAGTAAAGGTGACGGTCACAGCCGTGTTGTTCCAACCGTTCGCGTTCGGGGGCGGGTTGGGCGTGGCGGTGATCGTCGGCGGCGTGGTGTCCAGCGGCGCCGTGCGCAGGATTTCCACGGTGAGAGACGCGCCGGGCTTGCCTCGGAGCTCGACGGCGATCTGATTGTTCCCGGCGCGGAGATCGACGGGGCGCTCGATGAGCGGCACGAAGTCCGAGTCGCCGTCCCGATCGTAGCGTCCCTTGTCTTTGCCTTTGTCAGAGTCTTTGTTGTCCCGGTCCTTATCGCCCTTCTTATCCTTCTCCTCGTCTTTGCCCTTACGGCCCTTGAAATCCTCGGGGTTCAGCACGGCTCGGCCGTTGAGCGCGATCACCGCACTCGTCACGCCGCGGTTCACCACGCGCAGCGTGTATCCATCGAGTGGTCCCGTGATCGCGAACGTTCGGGTCACCGTCACGGGATTGCCGGTTGCGCGCTGGAACGTTTGAGGGCCGAAGACGATGATTCGACCAAAACCACGATGATGCGCGATCTTTTTCGTGATCGGCGCAACCCAAAAGACCTGACCTAGAACAACACCACAACGGATCGAACGCAGAGCTCGCAAAGTTCGCAAAGGAAGCATCCTCTGCGGACTCAGCGGGCTCTGCGTTGAATGTCGTCAGCTCAATCGCAGCGTGACGCGAAAGACCTTAAAGATCCGGTTTTCGTGTATTTCGTGCTTTCGTGTTTTCGTGGTGCTCTTCTTTTCGGACAAGTACTGGAAAGTGGATTAACGTGGATGAGGCCTCGAGCGGGCTTGTGATCCCATTGTCCCCGTTTTGTCTCCGTTTTCTCCGTTACCGCGAGGACATCGCGCGCGCAGCCACATCGTT
>Ga0066682_10001026_pt1 | contig 10457 bp, 11 predicted proteins | sample GraSoiAngelo_131_FD_65628 | JGI IMG/M metagenome (GOLD analysis project Ga0066682, IMG submission 65628) | Grasslands soil microbial communities from the Angelo Coastal Reserve, California, USA - 14_0929_02_30cm | ecosystem: Environmental > Terrestrial > Soil > Grasslands | place: USA... | reverse complement strand
ACCAGCGCCTCGTCGATCCGCAGCGGCGACTGATCGCTGGGGTCGGGGCGGATCGCGCCGATCCGCTCCGCGACGCTCACGAGCGCTCCACCGCGACGTCGGGCCGGCGAACGAGACCGGTGCGCCTAGCCAGGTGGCTCTGCACGAGGTCCGGGCGCTCGTCGCGGATGAGCGGATTGCGATCGCGCTCGCGCGCCACGAGATCGGGGTCGATCTCCGCGACCAGCAGATGCTCCTCGAACTCCGGTGCGCGCGCGACGACCGTGCCGTCCGGCGCGACGACCTCCGAGCCGCCCCAGAACGCGATGCCGTCCTCGTGCCCGACGCGGTTCGCGAAGAGCACGTATAGCGTCAGGTACTGCGCGTAGAACCGATCCATGAGCCGGCACGACTCGGCGGTGCCGAGATCGCCGCCCTCGGCGACGCCGCGCCCGGGACTCGACGCCGGCGACAGCACGACGGTCGCACCGGTCGCGGCGTAGGTGTACGGGACCGAGACGTGCCACAGGTCCTCGCAGATCGCGAGGCCGCTCGGCCCGATCGCGCTCTCAAAGACGTCGAAGCGCTCGCCTGGACCGAAGTAGCGGCCGTCGTCGAAGATGCCATACGTCGGCAGATAGACCTTGCGGTGCACGTGCACGAGGCGGCCGCCTGACCAGTATCCCTGGGCGATGTGCAGCCGCGCGTCCGGCGCGCGCTCGACGAAGCCGGCGCACACGTCGATCCGGCGCGACGCGTCGGCGATCGGCCCGAGGCGTTCGTCATCCGCGGCGCACGCGATGTCGCCCGCGAGGTCCTTCAGGTAGTAGCCGGTGAGCGATAGCTCGGGGAACACCACCAGGCGCGCGCGGGCGCTCTGCGCGCGGCCGATCCATTCCTCGTGCATCGCGACGTTCCGTTTGAAGGCGCCGAGCGCCGGCGCGCATTGCGCGATCGCGATGCGGACGGTCAAGCCTCGGCCCGTAGCCGCTCGAGGCGGTCGGCGTACTCCTGCGCGAGGCTCCAGGCGCGCGCCTCGTCCTTGGCCTCGGCGTAGACGTTGAACAGCGGGCGGTCGCCGTCGGGCAGCACGAGCACCCATTCGCCGTCGTTCTGGTGCTTCACGCCGTCGATCTGGCGCGTGTGCTCGGTACGCGGATCCTGCGCGAGCACGCGCATCACGCGCCCCTTGCGCTCCCATTCGCAGGGGACCTGGAGCCGCGCGACGTTCGCCGGTGGCGTTTCGTCCATGACCTCCGACAGCGACTTGTCCGTCACCGCGAGGAGCTCCAGCAGGCGCACCGTCGCGAAGAGCCCGTCGTACGACGGATGGAAGCGCGGGAAGATGAAGCCGCCGACCCCATCGCCGACGACCAGCGGGTGCTCGCGCGCCGCGAGATTCATCTGCGCCTCGGCCGACGCACGAACGCGCTGCACCTTGCCGCCGAATTCGGCGACGGCGCCCTCGATGGCCGACGGCGCATACACGGGCACCGCGACGACGCCCGGCGTCACGCGCGCCGAGAGCGCGGCGAAAGCGGCGAGGAAATGCATGTCGTTGATGCTCCGGCCCTCGTCGTCGACGAAGAAGACCTTCTCGCCGCCTGCGTCGATGATCACGCCGGCCGACGCCTTGAGCGCGGCGACGATGGCCGCGAGCTCGCGCCGCTCGGTCTGGAACTCGTCGAACGAACGCGACCCGACGTTCTCCGATACGACGCCGTTGATGGCGATGAGCTCGATGCCAAGTGTGTTCAGCAGCGGCGGAAGGAACTGCGCGGCGGTCCCGTGCGAATAGTTCACGACGATCTTGAACTTCCGCTCGGCGATCTCGGCGCGGTGCGTGATCTCCGCGAGGAAGGCCTCGCTGTACGCCTCTCCGACACGCTCGGACTCGAAGATCCGACCGACGTCCGCGTATCCGACACGGCGGATGTCCTCGCGGAAGAAGACCGTTTCCACCTTGCGCTCCTGGGTCTTGTCCATGTCGAGCGCCTGGCGATCGAAGAACTTCACGTCGCAGACGCGGACGTCGAACGGCGACACGCGGACGTGCACGCCGCCGCCGGCACCGAGACGGCGCGTGTGGAACCGTCCGATCGGGAGCGGCGCCTGGAGGAGGTCGGCGACGTGGACGCCGGCGGAGACGATGCCGCCCATGAGCGCGCGCTTCAGCATGCGGCTGGAGCGGTACTGGTCGCGGTTCATCGTGACCGTGGTGCCTTCCGGCAGGGTCGAGGCGTACGCCGCGCCGAGGCGCGCGCAGAACTCCGGCGTGAGGTCGATGTTCACGAGGCCGGTGACACCGAATCGCCCGAACAGCGCGCGGCGCCCCTGCGAGCCCCAGATGAGGCTCGCGCCGACGACCGCACCGCTCTCGATCTGCTTGTCGGGCCAGATCTTCACCTGGCTGCGAACTCGCGCGTTCTCGTTGACGATGCAGTGGTCGCCGATGACGCTGCCCTCTTCGAGCGACACGCGCGACTTCAGAGCGCACTGCCGGCCGACTATGGTTCCATGCAGCTCCGCCCGCTCGCCGATATAGCTGTTGCGCCACACGATCGAGCGGTCGACCACAGCGCCCACGTCGACGGTCACGTAGTCGCGTAGCACGGTCGGGCCGACGATCTCGACGTGCGGGCCGACCTTCACGCCGTTCCCCAGGAAGACCGGGCCGGTGATCTTCGCGGATTCGTCGATCTCGACATCGCCGCTCGTGAACACGCCGGGGAGGAGCTCGCGGCCGAGCGGCGCCGCCGTCAGACGGCCCTGGAGGAGATCCGCGTTCGCGCGCGCGTACTCGGAAATGGACCCGACGTCGGTCCAGTAGCCGGATGCGATGTAGCCGTAGAGCGGCTCACCCTCGGCGAGGAGGGCCGGGAAGAGATCCTTGCTGAAGTCGAACGCCTCGCCGGGCTTGTAGCGCTCGAGCACGCGCGGCTCGATCACGTAGATGCCGGTGTTGATCGTGTCGGAGAAGACCTCGCCCCACGACGGCTTCTCGAGGAACTTCGAGATGCGCCCATCCTCGCCGGTGATCACGACGCCGTACTCGAGCGGATTCGCCACGTGATACAGCGTGAGCGTGACCGCGGCCTTGCGCTCGCGATGGAAGGCGATGACCTTCGTGAGATCGATGTCCGTCAGCGCGTCGCCGGAGATCACGATGAAGGTGTCGTCGAGAGCGTCGCCGATCTGACGGACGGATCCGCCGGTGCCGAGCGGCGATTCCTCGACGCTGTACTTCAGGCGCATGCCGATCGCGCCGCCGTCGCCGAAGCTGTCCTGGATCTGCGACGCGAGGTATTGCAGGGTCACGAACGCGTCGCTGATCCCGTGGCGTTGGAGGAGGTCGAAGATGTGTCCGAGGCATGGCTTATTGACGATCGAGACCATCGGCTTGGGCCGATTGATCGTCAGGGGGCGCAGGCGGCTCCCCTCGCCGCCGGCCATGACCACGGCCTGCATCAGAGCGAGTTTAGAGCGCGCGAGGGAACGACCAGCAGGCGCACCCGCCGGTCATTCCCTCGGCGCCGCTACAGCGCTAGATCACTTCGCCGCGTCGGCGAACTCGTTGGTGAACGTCTTGGTGAGGTCGATCGTCTTTCCCTTGACGTTGTTGTTGTAGGTCTGGAGCACCTTAAGCACGAAGTCAGGCGCACCGGCGGGCATCTTCCCGTCGGGGCTGAACATCGGCATGCTCCCGGTCAGCGCGGCGAGGTACAGATCCTTGTCACCCGCGTAGTAGTCGACCGGGAGTTTGTCCGCGATCTCCTGCGGCGTGTGACTTCCGATCCACTTCAGCGTCTTCACGTACGCGTTCACGAGGCGCTGGACCTGCGGCTTGTGGCTGGCGACCCAGTCCGACCGCATGTAGATGGAGATGAACGGATAGTCGCCGCCGAGCGCGGCGCGCGTGCCGTCCGGCGTCCGCAGGTCGATGAGCACCTTGGCGTCCCCGGTCTTGAGCAGCCGGGAGATCGTCGGCTCGGTGGTCATGCCGGCGTCGATGGTGCCCTGCTTGATCGCGGCGATGAACGTGTCGCCGGCGCCGACCGCGATCGGCGTGAACTGGTCGGTCGCGATGCCGTTCTTCACTGCGAGGTACTGCGTGAGCCCGTGCGTGCCCGACCCGATCGAGGTCACGCCGAGCTTGCGGCCTTTGAAGTCCGCGGCGGACTTGATCTCGCTCGCCTTGGCCGTCGCGACCATCTCGGCCTCGCCGGGCGCGCGCAGGAGCTGGACGACCTCGGTGAGGTTCTTGCCGAGGCCCTGCACGTCGATGGTGTGGTCGTAGGAGCCTGAGGCGCCCTCGACCTCGCTCGCGATGAGGGCGGTGGTCGAGTCCTTCCCCGACGGCTCGTCGATGAGCGTCACGTCGAGGTTCTGCTCCTTGAAGTAACCGAGCGCCTCGGTGAGCTTGTTCGGCAGATATATCTGCTTGTTCAGCCCGCCGACCATGATCGTGAGGGCGAACGGCTCCGCGGTTGCCGCGACGCTCGCGGTCGCGTTGGTGGTTGCGCTGGGACTTGGCGTAGCCGCGCCGCCACAGGCGGCGATGACGACCGTCGCGATGAGTCCGAGTGTTGCGAACCTACGACGCATGCGCGTACCTCCTGCTTTCTCTAGATGTGCTGGATGTCGGTGAACGAGTTCGGGCGCCACTTGATGAGACGGTTCTCGAGCCAGGTCATCGCGAATTCGGCCGTCACCGCGACGAGGGCCAGGATGAGCATCGCCGCGAACACGCCGTTGGGGTTGAAGGTGGACTGCGCGGTGGCGATGACGATGCCGATGCCGTGGATCGCCCCGAGATACTCGCCAACGACGGCTCCCACCAGGGCGAACCCGAAGCTCGTGTGCAAGCTCGCGAGGATCCACGACAGCGCGGAGGGAAAGATGACGTGCGTCGTCAGCTGGCGCTCGCTCGCGCCCAGGATCCGGGCATTGTTGAGGAGCACGCGGTCCACCTCGCGCACACCCTGGAAGGCGTTGAAGAAGACCACGAAGAACACGAGTACCACGGCGAGCGCGACCTTCGACCAGATGCCATAGCCGATGGTGATGATGAAGATCGATCCGAGCACGACGCGTGGCATCGCGTTGAGTGCCTTGATGTACGGGGCGAACACGTCGGCCAGCAGTCGGATGCGGCCGAGCGCCGCTCCGAAAACGATGCCGAGACCAACGCCGATCAGGAAACCCAGCGCGGCTTCCTCGAGCGTGGTCGCTACCTGCAGCCAGAGCGGTCCCTGCGCGGTGCCGTTCTGGATCCAGGTCCAGAGCTGCGACGCGATCCCAGACGGCCTTCCGTAGAAGAACGGATCGATGAGGCCGGCCTCGCCCTGAGAAGTCCCCAGCTCCCAGAGGCCGAGCACCAACACCGCGACGCCGACCCGCAAGCCATTGACGAGCACGCGGCGCTTCGTGCGGGCCTGGGCCCGCGCGCGATCGCTGCTGGTCGGCTCGGGGCCGACGAATGGGCTACGAGACGACGCGCTTAGAACGCTCATAGCTCACCAGCACCTCGTCTCTGAGGTCGTTCCAGATCTCCTGATAGATCCGGGCGAACTCCGGATGGAAGCGGATCTCGCTGACGTTCCGGGGGCGCGGGAGATCGACGCGGTACGTTCCCTTCACCGTCCCGGGTCCGGCGGTGATCACGACGACGCGGTCGGCGAGCGCGATCGCCTCCTCGAGGTCGTGGGTCACGAAGACGACAGACGACTTAGTGGCCGACCACAGTTGGAGCAGCTCGTTCTCCATGAGAGTCCGCGTCTGCACGTCGAGGGCGCTGAACGGCTCGTCCATCAGCAGGATCCGCGGCTCATTGATGAGCGTCTGTGCCAGGGCGGCGCGCTTTCTCATGCCTCCGGAGAGCTGATGCGGGTAGTACCGCTCGAACCCGGTGAGCCCGACACGCCCGATCCAGTCCTGCGCCAGGCGGTTGGCCTGCGCGCGGTCGACGCCCCGCAGCCGCGGCCCGGTGGCGACGTTGTCGAGGACGTTCTTCCACGGGAAGACCGCATCGACCTGGAACACGTAGCCGACCGCCCGACTGACGCCCGTCACCGGCTCGCCGTCCAAAAGCACCTCGCCCTCGCTCGGCGGCTCGAGCCCCGAGATCAGCGCCAGCGTCGTCGATTTCCCGCAACCGGTCGGGCCGACGACCGCGCAGAACTCGCCGACGTGAACGCTCAGATCCAGGTCCCGCAGCGCGGTGTACGCCGTGCCGGCCGGCGTGAGAAAGCGTTTCGTGACGCCGCGCAGCTCGATCGCCGGCGCGCGCTCCTCGGCGAACCGGCGCGCGAGGGCCTGCGGTTCTCCGAAACGTCGCGTCGCTCGACGCTCTGCCTCGTCCGCGTCCATGCCGCTGGCCTCGTCGCGCTGGGCGTCTTCGATGAGGTGGTCCTCCGCTTCGAGCAGGATCTCGCGCTTCTCCTTCTTGCCGAACGGGAGCTCGCTTTCGAGCCTGTCGAGGTAGTCCCGCAGGATCTGCGTCGTCGCCGTCATGTCGCCTCACCGATCACGCCCCGGACTCCGCGAGAAAACCGCTTCCAGTCCGCGCGAGCGGCGTCGAGCCGGTCACGGCCGTCGCTCGTGATCTCGTATTCCCGCCTCTGCCGTCCGGCATGACTCACCCAGCGGCTCTTGATGAGGTCTTCCTGCTCGAGGCGGTGGAGGATCGGGTACACCGTGCCCTGCTGCAGATCGAATACCCCGCCGCTGTCAGCGTTCACCAGCTCGATCACGGCGTACCCGTGGGCCGGACCGCGCGCCAGGGCGGCCAGCAACAGCATGTCCAGATGGCCGCGGAGGATCTCCCCCTTCACGTCCGCATACCTAGCGCGGCTAGGCTTAATCGCAAACCGCAGCCGTGTCAAACGCGACGGTTCGACCTAGCGCGGGCTCCCCAGGCCGAAGACGCTTTCGAGGTCGAGGCGCGAGTACGCGCGGAACGCGACGTGGGTGAACGTCCGCGCGACGCCCGGCACCTGCGCGATGCGCCGGGTCACGATGTCCGCCAGCTCCTCGTGCTCGCGCGCCCGGACCATCGCGACGAAGTCGATCTCGCCCGTCACGGAGTACACCTCGGATACGCCGGGGATCGCGGCGAGGTCCTCGCCGATCTTCGGAAGGGCGCCGCGCTCGGCGGTGATGAGCACGACCGCGGTGATCATCGCGGCTAGAGACTCTTGACGTCGATGTCGTGGAGCGCGGACTTCACGAGATGCGCGGCTTCCTGGTACCCCATCGCCTTGCCGCGTTGCAGCGCGGCCTCGTACGACTCGTTGGTGTCCTGATTCGACCGCTCGTCGTGGCGATGGAACCCCTCCTCGAGCTGGTCGATGGCGAGCTTGATGCGGTCGCGAGCGGCGCTGCTGATCAAGACGGCCCTCCCGGCGCGTGTTCCGGGCTGAGGATAGCGCCGGGAGGGCCGACGCTCCTTATGCGCGATCGCGCTCGATGGTCTCCTCTTGGCGGATCACGGTCGAACCGACGGGCTCGTCCACGACCTCGGTCTCTTCCTGGACCTGTGTGCTGCCATCCGGGGAGATGTTCACGTTCGTCGTCTTCGTCTTCGGCTCTACGGTCTTCTCGCGCGTGACCTCGGTGCGCTTCTCGACAACTTTGCGCTCTTCCATTTGAACCTCCACTGAGTTTGTCCAGCGGACGAGCAAGGCCGGTGCCAGCGCCGGGTGACGCACCGCTCGGGCCGAGCCGGATCTACGCGGCTAGATCTTTGCCGTGAGCGCCGCCAGTTCGTTCAATGCTGCCGTCATCCGAGGCAGTCCATCCCGACGAAAGCGGGCGAAGTAGCCAGGTCTCACGTTCTGGCGCCAGAGGAACGAGCCCACGATGACGCCGATGATGGGACTGACAAATGCCTCAAGACCGCTGCCGATGAAGATCGCGGCCGGGAAGGCCAGGCCGGCGCAGATGATCAGCTCGATGGCGTGGTACTCCACGTCGTCCCGTTTCAATAGGTACTTCTCGAGCCAGCGGTATTGGACGGTCTGCATCTTGGTGGTGTGATTCTCCAGTAACAAGTTGGAGTCGCCCATCCAGACCGCCGAGACCGCGTGGCCGTCGGCAACGGCGACGTTCCAAGCAGAGAGTTGCACCGCTTGCTTGTGACCGTCCCCCTTGTCGATGAAGAACTGATCGTGGATGGTCGTGGAGCTGTAGATCCTCACCGGTGCCACAGCTCCGCTCGCATTGCTTCCACCACCGCCGCCGTACACGTCGGTCGTGGCCAGCTTGGAAGTACCGGTCACCAGGCCAGTCACGTGGGTCAGGTCGTAAACCCGCTTGCCGACGAAGAGGTGGAACGGATCTTTCTTGTCGAGCTCGAGGCGACCGTGCTTGAAGAGGAAGGGCAGCGCGAATCCGATCACGAACAGACCGATCGGCAGCAACGGCCGGAGCACCGCCTCGAGCACCGAAACTGCGGCGTTCGCCGCCTGAACGGCCACCGGGGGCCCGGGCGTAGACGGTACAAAACCAGACGTGACGATGCGCTCCTGATCCGCCAGCAGGGTGGCGTATGTGTTCTGGAACCGCGCCGGGAATAGGGATCGGAACTGCTGATTGAATTGCGCATCGGCCATGTAGTGATCGATCAGCGCTCTCCAGGCCGTGAAACGCGTGCCCACGTAGAAGGCACGCTGATCTTCGGGCAGGCTGGCGGTGACCTGCGACACAAGACCGGTCCAGCCGCCGAGGTAGGCGTTGCGTAGCGTGCGCTCCTCTTGCGTCACCTGTCCGGTCACGTCCCTGTTGCCGATCAGTTTGCTCATCATCATGTCCAGGCGCTCGAACGCGACGTACTGACGTGCCGCCGTGTCGAAGGTGTCTGTGCCGACGAATGCAGCGGTCACCTGTTTGACGGTCGGCATGTCTGCGAGATAGTCGGTCGGCCCGGCAGCAAGGACCGGCGACGCTCCAAGGAACGCGGCCAGACCCAATAGAACAAAGCCTACGAGGACAAGGAGTCTCCTGAAATTGCGCATTCGTCGACCCTCCGACGCGACGACGGGTCACTTGAATGCGGCAAGATGGGCGAATGCGTGGTAGGCCGTTGGTCAACGCCTGCGCGCGTCGCCAGCGACTGTATTCCGAGGGTGCGCGAAGTCAATGTTCGACCGACTCTTAGCCGATCTCCAGCTCTTTCGTCGGCACGCCGAGGTCGACTTCGACGCGGCCGTCGATCACACGCACTGGATACGCGTTCACGGGGAACACCGCCGGCAACGCTCTGACCTCCCCCGTGACGAGGTCGAAGCGCGCGCCGTGACGCGGGCACTCCACCAGGCAGTCTTCAAGCTCGCCCTCGCCGAGAACACCGCCGTCGTGGGTGCAGACGTTGTCGATCGCGCCCCACGTGCCGTCCTCGCAGTGCCCGACGCAGAGGCTCCTGCCCTCCGCCTCGACGACCGCGACCTCGCCCGGCGGGATGTCGCCGGTGTTGGCGACGCCGACGAAGCGGCTCAGGCGGCGGCTCCCTCGACCTCGGCGATGCGACCGATGCGCGGCGCGAGCGCACTGATCACGCGCGCGCGGACCTGCACGTCCGGGATGTCGTTGACGACGCGCTGGAAGAATCCGCGCACCAGCATCTGCTCGGCGGTCGAACGATCCAGTCCGCGCGACATGATGTAGAAGAGCTCGGTGTCGTCGATCCGACCCGCCGTGGCGCCGTGGCCGCAGCGCACCACGTCGTTGGTGAGGATCTCCAAGACGGGGATCGGATCGGCGCCCGCCTTGTCCGAGAGCAGCATGTTCCGGCACTCCTGGTAGGAGCCGGTGCCGCTCGAGGTGGGCTCGACGCGGATCACGCCGTAGAAGATGGCGTGCGCCGCCTCATATAGCGCCGAGAGATACAGCAGATCGCTCGTCGATGCCTTGCCGTCGACGCGCTGGAACGAGTTCACGTCGATGCGCTGGTGGTCGCCACCCGCGACCAGACCGTAGAGCTTCACCACCGCGCCGTTGCCGCGGATGTCGGACTCGACGCCGAGCTTGGTGCGCTTGCTCCCGACGAGGACGTTGAAGTTCGCGAGGAAGCTGTCCCGCTCGGAGATGTTGCGCTGCTGCCCGATGTCCCACACATCCTCGCTGTACCGCTGGATGCCGACGTAGCGGACGATCGCGCCTGGTCCGGCGCGGATCTCGACCGACGGCACCGCGATGCGGCCGGGGCCGCCGCCCTCGGACGAGAGCTCCTCGAGCAGCGTGACCGACGAGCCTTCTTCGGCTACGACGAGCGTGCGGAAGACGATCGGCGAGGTGCCCGCCGCCCAGCGCTTGTGCACCTCGAGCGGCAGCTCGACGTGCAGACCCGCCGGCACGTACAGGAACGTACTGCCGTGCCCGTAGAGCGCGCCCGCCCAGGCCCGGAACGCGGCGTGGCTCGGCATGCCACCGCCGTCGGGTAGCCAGCGGCGCACGAGATCGGGATGGTCGCGCACCGCGGA
>Ga0066682_10001025_pt1 | contig 10462 bp, 8 predicted proteins | sample GraSoiAngelo_131_FD_65628 | JGI IMG/M metagenome (GOLD analysis project Ga0066682, IMG submission 65628) | Grasslands soil microbial communities from the Angelo Coastal Reserve, California, USA - 14_0929_02_30cm | ecosystem: Environmental > Terrestrial > Soil > Grasslands | place: USA... | reverse complement strand
GGGCGACCCTTTCCCGCCTTCGCTGGCTCTCAAGATCAGCGAGCTCCGGCGAGGCTCGCCGACCAGCCTCCGCCAAGGCTACGGCGGTCCGCCGAAGCTTCAGCGAAGGCGGAAGCGCCGGAGGCGCGAAGGCGGCAGGGTCGCCGAGAAGCTGCCGGCGACGCTAAAAGCGTCGCCCTACAAGTAGCTAAGAGCGTCGCGCTGCAAGTCACGGTGAGCGACATTCCGCGCCTCGGCCGCGGCGATCGCGCCGACATCGTCGTCGCGGTCACCGAAGATCATCTGCGCTCGGATGTGAAGCGCGGTGAAAACCATGGACGCACGCTGGCGCATGCCGCCGTGGTGCGGTACCTGGCGGTGATCGGACAGGCTTCCTCCGACGGCGTCTCGTCGGCACGCGCGGACATCCCTCTTGCCGCGGACTGGCAGCGCGATCAGGTGAAGGTGGTCGCCTTCGTACAAGAGCTGCGCGGCCGCACGATCCTGGCGTCCGCGTCCGTCCCGCTGCGGAACACTCGACCGTGAACGAGTATCCCTACTGGTGGGACACCGTGCCCGCGCTGCGCGCGGGAAGTCAGAAGTCAGAAGTCAGAAATCAGAAGTCAGAAGTTGGAAGAGCGGAACTTCCGAGCCGCGCCGATGTTGTCATCGTCGGCGCGGGTTATACGGGGCTCGCGGCGGCCCGGCAGCTTGCGCGCGCCGGCGCCACGGTGCTCGTCGTCGAGCGCGAGCGTATCGGGTGGGGGGCGAGCTCACGCAACGGCGGTCAGGTGCTGACCGGCCTCAGGCTCGAGCCCGCCACGCTCGTCGCGCGGTTCGGTGAGCGGCGCGCGCGGCAACTCTTCGAGGCGGCCGCCGAGTCGATTGTCCGGATCGAAGCGTTGATTGCCGAGGAGCGGATCGACTGCGAGTACGCGCGGACGGGCCACATCCAGGCCGCATGGAAGCCGGCGCATTTCGAGGCGTTTCGAACAGAGCAGGCGCTGCTTGCCCGCGTCTTCGACCACCGCGTCCATCTCGTGCCGCGCGCGGAACAGCGGGCGGAGATCGGCACCGACGCCTATCACGGGGTCCTGGTCGACGAGCGGAGCGGCGGATTGAACCCCGCGCAGTATGTGCACGGGCTTGCCGCGGCCGCCGCGCGCAGCGGCGCCCGGATCATCACCGGCGTCGGCGTCGATCGAATGCGGCAGCGATCCGGCGGCTGGCTGGTCGAGACAACGGGCGGCGTTGTGGAGACCCGGGACGTGCTGGTCGCGACCAACGGGTACACGAACGGTGCGGCGCCGGCGCTGCAGCGCCGCTTCGTGCCGATCGGCAGCTACATCATCGCGACCGTGACGCTCGACGCCAGCCTGGCGGCGGCGCTCCTGCCGCGGCGGCGGATGGCGTTCGATTCCAAGCACTTCCTGTATTACTTCCGCGTGACGCCGGATGGGCGGCTGCTTTTCGGCGGGCGCGCCCAGTTCGGGCGGCCGACTCCCGGGACGATCCGCCGTGCCACCGCCGTTCTTCGAGACGGGATGACACTGATTTTTCCCGAGCTCGCCGCGGAACGCATCGACTACGCGTGGGGCGGCAACGTCGCGTTCACCCGCGATCAGGTGCCGCGCGCGGGGAAGCTCGACGGTCTGTACTACGCCGGTGGCTACTGCGGACACGGCATCGCGATGGCGACGTATCTCGGAGAGCAGATCGCGCGCCGGATCGCCGGCGAGCCGATCGATCACCCGTTGTTCGACGATCGCTTTCCCGCGATTGCGATGTATTCCGGCAACCCGTGGTTCCTGCCGCTCGTCGGCGCGTATTATCGAGTGCGGGATTGGCTCCAGTAGATCTCGAGTTTTCCGCCGGTCGCATGCGGGCGATGGCCGACGAGGTCGTCGCCCGATGCATCGATCACATCACGTCGCTCGATCGTCAACCGAGCTGCGGCGACGTCGACGCCGCGGAGCTCTGTCGCGCGCTCCGCGAGCCCGCGCCGGAGCAGGCCACGGCGCTCGAGCCGCTCCTGGATTCCCTGTTCCGTGACTGGATTCCGCGCTCGTTCACCGCGTCGGGGCCCGGGTACCTCGCGTATATTCCAGGCGGCGGCGTTTATCCGGCCGCCCTCGCCGACTTCATCGCCAACACGATCAATCGCTACACCGGCGTGTGGCAGGCTGCACCCGCGCTCGTGCAGCTCGAGGCCAACGCGCTCGACTGGCTGCGCGACTGGATGGATTTTCCCCCGCAGGCGCGCGGCCTGTTCACCAGCGGCGGCTCGATGGCCACGTTCAACGCCATCGTCTGTGCGCGGGAGCGGCATCTCGGCGCCGAGATCCGTCGAGGCGTGCTCTACACGTCCGACCAGGCGCATCACTCCGTGTTGAAGTCGGCGAAGCTCGCCGGCGTCATGCCGGATCGGGTGCGGGCGATCGAGTCCGACGAAGGATTCCGGCTGCGCGTCGGCGCGCTCGGCGAGGCGATCGCCGCCGATCGGCGATCCGGTCTCACGCCCTTCGCAGTCGTGTCGAGCGCGGGCACGACGAACACGGGCGCCGTCGATCCGCTGGATCGGATCGCCGACGTGTGCGACCGCGAAGAGATGTGGCATCACATCGACGGCGCCTACGGCGCGTTCTTCTATCTCTGCGAAAACATGCGGGACCCGCTTCGCGGGCTGCCGCGTGCCGATTCGCTGACGCTCGATCCGCACAAAGGCATGTTCCTGCCGTACGGAACCGGGGCGCTGCTCGTGCGCGACGGCGCCGCGCTGCGCGCGGCGCACGAAGCGACGGCCGCGTATCTGCCGCAGGTGCCGCATCCGGAGGATTATTACGATCCGAGCCAGCACGGGCCGGAGCTGTCCCGGGGCTTCCCCGGTCTGCGCGTGTGGCTGTCGGTGAAGCTGTTCGGGACCGCGGCATTTCGCGCGGCGATCGCCGAGAAGCGTGTCCTGACGCTGGAGGCGGCGCGCCGCGTCGCGGCGCTGCCCGGCATCGTCATCGATGCGCCGCCGGAGCTGTCGCTGTTTGCCTTCCACCTCACCTGGCCCGGCGCGACGCCCGCCGATGAAGACGCGGCGACGCGTGCATTGATGGAGCAGACCACGCGGCGCGGCCGTGTGATGGTGACCGGCTGCACGACGCACGGCAGGTTCCTCGGCCGTGTCTGCGTGCTGAACTTCCGCACGCACCAGTCCCGGATCGACGCGCTCATCGAGGATCTCGCGGCGTCGATCCGGGAGATACGGGGGTAGCGGACGAATGCACATATGGCTGAAACCGATTCGCCTCAATCCCACCGCGCGCAGCTGCGCGCGATTGCGGTCCGCGCCATGCGGGAGCGTGGCCTCGATCCCGAGTTTCCATCGGAGGCGCTGGCCGAGGTAGCCGCGCTGAAGGGCGCGCCGCGCACCACCGGGGAGCCGATCCGGGATCTGCGCGCGCGGCTGTGGTGCTCGATCGACAACGACGACTCTCGCGATCTCGATCAGGTGTCGGTCGCCGAACCGTTGCCCGGTGGCGACGTCAGGGTGCTCGTGGCGATCGCGGACGTCGGTGCGGCCGTGCCGAAAGGGTCGCCGGTCGATCGGCATGCCGGGCGGAACACGACGTCGATCTACACGCCGGCGGTCATCTTTCCGATGCTGCCCGAGAGACTGTCGACGGACCTCACATCGCTGAACGATCAGCAGGATCGCCTGGCGGTCGTCGTCGAGCTCGTCGTCTCGCCTGACGGCACGCTGAAATCGTCGGATGTGTACGGCGCGACCGTCCGCAATCACGCGAAGCTGGCGTACCACGCCGTCGGCGCGTGGCTGGACGGAAGCGGCCCGCTGCCGGCGGCGGCCGCGGTCCCGGGCATCGACGAACAGCTTCGCATTCAGGATCGCGTCGCGCAGGCGCTCAACCGGGTCCGCCATGAACACGGTGCGCTCGACTTCGAAACGATCGAAGTGCAGAGCGTGTTCGACGGCGACACGCTGTGCGAAGTCCGCGCGCAGGGGCCGAGCCGCGCGAAGTCGCTGATCGAAAACCTGATGATCGCGGCCAACGCCGTCACCGCCCGCTTTCTGGATGGGCACGGCTTTCCATCGCTCCGCCGTGTCGTGAAATCACCCGAGCGCTGGGATCGGATTCGAGCCGTGGCGCGGCAGGCAGGCGACGACCTGCCGGCCGCCGCCGACTCGAAGGCTCTGGCCGCGTTCCTGGCGCGCCGCAAACAGTCCGATCCCGCCACGTTCCCGGATCTGTCGCTCACCGTGATCCGTCTGCTCGGCCGCGGCGAGTACGTCGTCGATCCGCCGGGCGGGGAACCGCCCGGACATTTCGGCCTGGCGGTCAGGGATTATTCGCATTCGACGGCACCGAACCGGCGGTATCCGGATCTGGTGACCGAGCGGCTCATCAAAGCCGTGTTGGCGGGCCACCCGGCACCGTACACGATCGGCGAGCTCGAAACGCTGGCGACGCACTGCACGCGGCAGGAGGACGCGGCCAATAAAGTCGAGCGGCAGGTCCGGAAGTCGGCCGCCGCCATGGTGGTCGAGTCGCACGTCGGCGAACCGTTCGAAGCGTCCGTTACCGGCGCATCGGACAAGGGCACCTTCGTCCGCGTGGCGACGCCACCGATCGATGGGAAGCTTGTGCGCGGAGGGAGCGGGCTGGATGTCGGGGATCGCCTGCGCGTGCGGCTGGTCCATGTCGACGTCGACCGGGGCTTCATCGATTTCGCGCGCGCGTAGGGGGCCGTTTCACCACGAAACGCACGAAATACACGAGTTCGTAGGGCACCGCTTTAGCGGTGCCTCAACGCCGCCGCTATTTCACCGCGGCCGCGTGCGCCAGCATCACGCCGGAGCCGGATGCCATCTCCTCGTAGTAGCCGACGAACCGCCTGGGCTCCATCGCGTCGTACTTCTTGAGATTCATCGCCCAGCGATAGGCGATCGGCTGATACCACAGCTCGGCTTCCACTCGAAACGGACCTTGTGCGTCTTCCACCGCAATCGAGTACCGGATCTGGTCGCCTCCGCCCGCAAAATCCGCATCCTGTTCCGCCTCTCCGTGCACCGCGACGTCCTTGTCCGCGGTCCGCTTGTCGAATCCGTGCGGCAGGAGGCGGTTGTCCTTCACGTAACGCAACGCCGTCAGCAGCCCTGTGGTCACGGCTTCGTCCGCGCCGAACATGACGGTCTCGTAAATCTGCACCTGGTCCGGCCGTGTGATCTCGGTGTAGTGCGGCTCGAAGCGGCTGCCGTCCGCGTCGTTGTCGTTGCCCCGGATGGCGCCGTCGGGATCGAGCGCACCGGACTCGAACACTGTTTTCCCGTTGCGGTCGCGCACCGTCACGTGCAGCCACGCGCGGCGCGAAGGATACGCGGTCGGCAATTTATGGCCGCCCAGGTTCTCCACTGAAATGCCGGCTACCAGGCGGGCGCCGACAATGTCCAGGCTCTGCACTTCCACCCTGGCCGCTTCCGACTGCAGATGTGCGATCGTGCGGTTCGCTGCGGCATCCATTTCCTGAGGTTGCGCCGTGACGGACAGGTCGTTGCGAAAACGGTTCAACAGCCGCTGCATGAAAAAATTGCCGCCGACGAACGTATGCCGGGAGAAGCCCGCGCGGGGCTCGCCAAACACCGACGTGATCGGCACGTCCTCCTTCACCACCGGCATGTGACAGGACTGGCAGCTCCGCGTCCCCTTGTAGTCGCTGTGGAGCCATTCCTGATACGGTACCTGCTCCGGCAATTCGCCGATCACCCTGCCCTGCTGGTCCAGTGCCTGCGTGAGGAGCGTGTGGCACGTGGCGCACAGTTCCGAGGAGCGAACCTGTTTGCCTTCCACCGGCTGGAACGTCGACGACGACTTCATGATCGTGGTGTGGCCCTTGTCGGTCTCGAACGGACCATAGATGCGGCGTTCGCCCGGCGCCGCTTTCTCATCGATCTTGAAGCCCCCGACGAAGCTTTCCCGCCTGCCGAGATTCTGCTCCGTGATCTGATGACAGACCGAGCAGGAGACCCCATCGTCCGCCAGCCGGTCGCCTAGCCTGGCCGGGTCGGGCGGAAGGTGCGCGAAGGTTTCCCCTGCGCCGCCGGCCAGCCTGGCTTCGTATCGCATCATCGGCATGTGGCAGATGGAGCACTCGTCCTGGATGAGCCTGGAAGCGGCGGGGTGATCGACGGTTTCCCGCCGTACGCCCGCCATCCAATACGGATCGCGGCCGGCATTGGCCATCATGCTGGTTCGCCAGTTGATACCGATCGAGATGTCCTCTCCGGTGGGAGTGGTGATTCCGTTGTGGCAGGCGAAGCATTGATCCGACGTCTGAAAGTGCGAGCCGTAGCCTTTGCTGGCCTCGCCGACAAAAACTTGCCTCATTTCGTCGGAACGCGGCTTTAGAAGATGTCGAGCGGTCTTCTCCTGCGGAGGGCTCTGCTGCGACCGCGCCGGCGGAGCCGGGATCGCGGCGATTGCCACAACCAGCACAAGAACGGGACCCGGCGTTCTGAACATGCCGGATGCCCTCCTGCTACCAGCCTTCAAGCAGACCGCCGTCCACCCAATCCCACAGCATGTAGAACACCATTTGTTTCGCCCGGTTCGCCGTGTTGCTCGCGGGAACGCGGAAGCCGATATTGCCAAGAATGTGCATGCGCTTGCTCAGCGGGATTTGGATTCCCGGCACGATGTCCCAATTCGTTGCCGTGCCGCCGACGAGATCCCGGTCGGCGATGATCTCCACCATCGGCGACCATCTGCGGCCGAGTCCGCCTTCCGTGCTGAACGTCTTGCCGATGGCTGTTCGCAGAAAGTAGGCCCTTGAAAGATCGTCAGGGTGCGCAGGCAGTTCGACTCCCGTATGCACCTGCAGAAAGCTGCCGGCCGGGAGAAGCTGCCCGTACGCCGCGAACGCTTCGAACACCGTGGATTCCCCGCCGGTCCCGAGAGACGTGTTTCCAGTAGGAGCGCTCAGCTCGCCACCCATGCTGAAAATCGAGCCCTTCTGGAGACTGTCGAAGAGCTTCTGCTTGTAGCCGAGCGCGAGGTCGCCGAACGCCGCGCCCCAGGTGCCGCGATTGTGCGTGAAGTCGAACGGGATGACGGCTTCCATCATGGCCGACGGACCGATGCGCCTCTCGTAAATGACCGACGTGGCGACTCCCGGCGTTCCGTGGGCGGTGATCGACCCTGTGATCACCGTCTCGTTTTCCGGAAACGCCTTCTCCGTGATCAACGGGCGCGGGAGGTTCAAATTGCCCCGTGGCCAGGCCTTCTCGACACACAGACTGCGAAGGTGGTCGATGACTTTGCTGATTTGGGCCTGGGTCAGCAGGTCCTTGAACGACGGCATGATCTGGGAGAAGGCCCGGGCCGGACCGCCATTCGTGATGATGGCACGCCACTGCACGTCCGGCTCCGGCGTTGCGGTGGGGCAGTCGCTGAAGTCCGGAAAGGTGGACGGTCGCTCGAAGCCCGCAAGGTTTTGCGACTGTCCTTTTCCATCCGGACCGTGGCATGAGACGCACCCGCCGTCGTAGATCTGTTTGCCGGTCTCGAGCTTCAATTTACCGGCTGCGGTTTGCGCAGCCGGCACCGCCGCCGGCGCGCTGAACGTTGCAATGACCAGCGGAATCAGCCATCGCGCCGAGAGGAGCTTGGCGTGACCAGGTATCTCCAACATCAGTTATTCGGCAGCCGACATGCTCGACGGCATCGCGTCGCGGTCGTCTGTGACACGGCGACCCTGAAAGTGTCGCACGGCCCCCAGTCCCTAGCCCCTGGCTCCCGCTCGTTTCTTCTGCGGCGCGGGCATTCGTGCGACCGCTGCCGCGCTCTTCTTCTTCGTCGAGCTGATCGTATCCAGACTCTTGCGCAGCGCATCCATCAGATTGACGACCTTCGGCGGCGCTTCGATCTCCTGCGCGACGATCTCGCGGCCCTCGATCTTCGCGTCGATGATCTCGCGCAGCCCCACCTGGTAGTCGTCGCGGTACGACTGGAAGTCCACGTCCCCTTCGAACGTGCCGATCACCTGGCGCGCCAGCTTCACTTCCTCGGGCTTCACGGTGGCGGGCATGTCCGTCAGCTCGTCGATCGCCTTCATGCTGCGGATCTCGCTGGCGTGCCGCAGCGTGTACATGACGAGCCCCTGCTCGCGCGGCTGCACCTTCACGAGGTACTCACGCCCGTACAGCGCGACCTTGCCGATGCCGGCCTTGCCCTTCATCCCTTCGCGGATGACGGCGAACGCCTCGCGCGCAACGGGGCCATCGGGCGCAAGATAGTACGGCCGCTCGAGGTAAATCGGATCGATGGCCGTATCGTCGGTGAACTTCTCGAGGTTGATGACGCGCGTCGATTCGACGCGCACCTTCTCGACGTCCTCCTCGTCGACGATGACGTAGCGTCCCTTCTCGAACTCATAACCCTTGACGATGTCGGTGTTCGGCACCTCGCGCTCGCAGTGCGGGCACCAGCGCTTCTGCTGGATCCGCGTCTGGCACTCGCCGTGAAGCTGATTGAAGCTCAGCGTCGCGCCGGCGTCCGTCGCCGGGAACACTTTGATCGGGATGTTCACGAGGCTGATTTTGAGATAACCCTTCCATGTCGGTCGCGCGGGCATAGATTCACCTTTTGATGAGGAATGTCTCGCTCGTGTTCACCTGGAACTGCCGGAATCGGCCGTACGTCGCGACCGCCTCGATGCGGGCGCCGCGCTGGTCGTCGTACCGCTCGCGCATTTCGATCGGCACCAGCAGGCCGAGGAGCGGCTCCGACTGGTAGCTTACGTCAACGGTCCCGTGGACCGCCCGGTTCCGCGCCACCAGCTCGCTGATCAGCACGCGGCCCGTGTCCGGCTCGATCCAGAAGCGGCCGCGCGACGGAAGATCCCGGTAATCGGTCGTTCGGATGAGGGTGCCCGGCTGCTTCTCCTCGTACTCGATGGCCCACACTTCGATCGACGTTCGAAACGCTGCGGACACGGCAGGCTCTTTCTTCACGCCGTCGGGCACGCGATCGTTCGTTCGTTTGAACTTGAACCGCGGCTGGTTCGATCGTTCGAGAATCTGCAGGGCGAACACCGGCGTGTTGATGTTGCGCTGGATGTCGCCGATGTTGTACCGCGCGCTCTCCTTGAGAATCGCCCCGACCTGATCGCGCGAGGCGGCCGATTCGTTGAGAAACAGCCTGGTCAATCGTTCGGCGCGATCCCGGACGGACACGCCGTCGGCTTCGAAGACATCGCGGAACTGCACCCATTTCCTGCTTGCCGCTGACTGCACCAGCAGCAGATCCGATTTCAGCTCGAGCCGGATCGGCGTGGTGAGCTGACCCTGGCAGCGCAGGATTGCCGTGTACGTGGCAGTTGCGGGACAACCGGATCGGCGCGCGAACGCCTTGACCTCCTGAACGTAACGCTCCTCGGCGACGATGCCGGAGAGCTGACGCTGGAACTCCGCGACATACGCGCCGGCGCGCTCGAGGACCGTGTCGAGCGGGGCCGGCCGGGCCGGCGCCGGTCGGGCAAGGAAGCTCATCCCTGCGGCGGCGAAGATTATCGAACAAAAACGGCCGTTTCGCATCAGCGTGAGTCGATGATCGTCCTACCGGAACACATCGCGGTCAAGCTAGAATCCGCGGATGACTCAACCCATTTCCTCCCGCTTGTGCCTGGCCGCGGCGCTCGTCGCCGCCCTGGCAGTCGGCTCGATGGTCGCCGCCGAACGCTCCTCGTCCGCGATGGCGACCGCCGCGACCCGATTCGTGAACGCGCTGACGCCCGACCAGCGCCAGCAGGCGTCGTTCGCGTTCGACTCGGACGAACGGCTCCACTGGCACTTCATCCCGACCGAGACGTTTCCGCGCAAAGGGCTGCTCGTTCAGTCGATGAATGAGTCGCAGCGGAAGCTCGCGCAGGAGCTGCTCAAGGCCGGGCTGAGCCAGCGCGGATACCTGACCGCGACGTCGATCATGGATCTCGAAACGGTGCTGGGCGCGCTCGAGGCCGCCGGGCGCTCGGTCGAGGCCCAACCCCGAAGTGCGCCGCTCGTTCGCAATCCGGTGGGGTACTTCTTCTCCATCTTCGGCACGCCGTCCGCGCGGGACACGTGGGGCTGGCGCGTCGAAGGCCATCACGTCTCGCTGCACTTCACCGTGGTGAACGGCACGCTCGTCGCGTCGACGCCGTCGTTCTTCGGCAGCAACCCCGCGGAAGTGCGCGAAGGTCCGAAGAAGGGGCTGCGGATCCTCGGCCCCGAAGAGGACGCCGCGCGCGCGCTCCTGCAGTCGCTCGACGCCTCGCAGCGCACGAAGGCGATCCTCGACGCGAAGGCGCCGAACGACATGCTGACGATGGCGAAGGTCGACATCAGCCCGCTGTCGCCGTCAGGTCTCCCGGCCGAGGGGATGAACGCCACGCAGCGCGATCTGCTGATGAAGCTGATCGACGTCTACACCGGCTACATGGC
>Ga0066682_10001022_pt1 | contig 10473 bp, 8 predicted proteins | sample GraSoiAngelo_131_FD_65628 | JGI IMG/M metagenome (GOLD analysis project Ga0066682, IMG submission 65628) | Grasslands soil microbial communities from the Angelo Coastal Reserve, California, USA - 14_0929_02_30cm | ecosystem: Environmental > Terrestrial > Soil > Grasslands | place: USA... | reverse complement strand
GCGGGCATCCCATGGCAGGGCAATTACTCGTCCTGGCTGGAGCAGAAGGAGAACCGGCTCGGCCAGGAGGAAAAGGAAGCGGGCTCGCGCCGCCGCACGCTGCAGCGCGAGCTGGAATGGATCCGCATGGCGCCGCGCGCTCGGCAGGCCAAGGGCAAGGCCCGCCTCACGCATTACGAGGACCTGCTCGCCCAGGAGCAGGCGGCCGAGAAGCGCGAAGGGCCGGCCGAGATCACGATCCCGCCCGGCCCCCGGCTGGGGGACCTCGTGATCGAGGCCAAGGGCCTGCGCAAGGGCTACGGCGACAACCTGCTGATGGACGACGTCAACTTCCTGCTCCCGCGGGGCGGGCTCGTGGGCGTCATCGGCCCCAACGGCGCCGGCAAGACGACGCTGTTCCGCATGATCCTCGGCCAGGAGAAGCCGGACGCGGGGACGCTGAAGGTCGGCGAGTCCGTTGCGCTGTCCTACGTGGACCAGAGCCGCGACAGCCTCATCGGCTCCCGCAGCGTGTGGGAAGAGATCTCCGACGGGGGCAAGGACCTCGTCATGGTCGGCAAGCGCGAGGTCAACTCGCGCGCGTACGCCGCCTCGTTCGGCTTCCGCGGACCCGATCAACAGAAGAAGGTCAAGGATCTCTCCGGGGGCGAGCGCAATCGGCTGCACCTGGCGACGCTGCTCAAGAGCGGGGGCAACCTGCTGCTGCTCGACGAGCCGACCAACGACCTCGACGTGGACACGCTGCGGGCGCTCGAGGAGGCGCTCGTCGGCTTCGCCGGCTGCGCGGTGGTGATCAGCCACGACCGCTGGTTCCTGGACCGGATCGCCACCCACATCATGGCCTTCGAAGGCGACAGCCGCGTCGTGTGGTTCGAAGGGAATTATCAAGACTACGAGGCCGACCGGCACCGCCGCCTGGGCGCGGAGGCCGATCAACCCCACCGCATCCGGTACCGAAAGCTCACTCACTGAACGGTCGATCGTGCTAGCTTCGTTGAAGGGGGTCATGAGGGACCGCCGCAAGAACCTCCGCATGACCGAGCACGAACGGCGCCGGCAGCCGCGGACCAGCATCGCCGTGCCCGTCCACGTCCAGGGCCAGTACCCCGACGGCGCCGTGTGGGAAGAGACGACGTCGACCTCGATCGCGTCGGCGGGCGGCGTGGCGATTTCCCTCGGCCGCACGGTGCTCCTCGGCCAGGCGCTCCACCTGACGCTGCCCCTGCCCCGGCGCTTCCGCACCTTCGACGTGACCGCGCCGGCCTACCGCGTGTATGCGGTGGTCGCCTCGGTGGACGCCACCCGGACCGTGGGCCTGCGCTTCCTGGGCAAGAACCCGCCCGGCGGCTACACCCGCAACGAGTCCGGCCTCTTCCTGAGCCCGCCCACGACGCCGCCGGCCCCCGAGCGCCGGGCGGCGCCCCGGCGTGACGGCGTCTTCTTCTTCGTCCTGAAGCCGCGAGGCCAGCATGGCGACCGACAGGAAGAGGCCACGGTGGCCGACAACCTCGGCGTGGGCGGCGCGCGCGTGATGACCACCCAGTTCTTCACCAAGGGCGAGGTGCTCGAGCTGGAGGAAGCCGGCGGCCCCTTCCACACGCGGGCCGCGGTGCGCAACGCCTACGTGGGCGACGACTCGGTCTGGCGCCTCAACCTGATGTTCCTCGACGCGGAGACGCCGGCCCGGCTGCTCGGCTCCTCCTAGCCTCGCCGGACCGGGGCGTCTCCGCCATCAGGCCCTATTGTGTCCGGCAGGCCTGGTGGACCTGGATGTTGCCGCCGTCGAGGTTCCCAGTCGCCAACGTCACTCCGTCCGGGGAGAACAGGTCGAACACGTCTTCCCGACCCGGCTCCCCGTTGTCGGTGATGTGGGCCTTGAAGCTCTGGGCCGTGGTCGTGGTTCCGGTGAGCGTACCGCCCCCCTCCTTGCCCTCGGGGTAGACCGTGGCGCTCGTGAACGGCTTGGCCGCCCGCAGCGCCACGCCTGAGCCCTTGTCGCTGTACATCAAGTGGCCCCAGTTGAGGTCGCCTTCGCGGAAAGCGATCACGAAGTGCTGCTTGCCGTTCGAGCCGTTCAAGAACCCGCCGCCGGTCACGAAGTGTGGTCCGGGGCAGACCGGCCGGCCCTGGCAGATAATGTCGGCGTGCGCGCGCGCGAAGGATACGTCGGCCACCCCCGGCACGACCACCCGCAACGCCGTCAGCGTGATGTCGCCCCGGTTACCGTTGAAGCTTGTGTCCTGCTCGTCGATGATGAAGTACGCGCCGAGAACGCCGATGGGCACCGGCTGGTTACGCGGCGTGGGCAGCAGGGGATCGGAATCGATCGTGACGGGCCCGACCTGCGCCTCGAGCACGTGCGCCGTCCCGGAGAGCACGGGCGCGAGGGCGCTGCACCCCGCGGTCGCGTCGGAGCGGAGGAGCGTGGCGGTGACGGGTATGCCGGCCACCTCCGCATCCAGCGCGGCCACGTGCGCGTTCGACATGCTGTGGTCGCCCTTGCCGCGCGTAGAGGCGCAGAGGATCTCGGCCCCCACCGACACGTTGGGGATGCTGATGCCCTCCTCGGTGCACGGGGCCGGCGGCAGGAACTCGGGCGCCTCGAAGTAGCCCGTGTCCGCCAGCGTGATCGGCTGCAGGTTCAGGACATTCGCCTGCACCGCCGTGGCCTGTCCGCTGAAGACGGGTCGACTGCTGTCCGCGGTCGTGGGGCCCCCGCCCAGGCTGGCGAGCAAGCACAGCACGCCCACGCACCCGACCCGCAAATGCACTCGCCCAATGTGGCTAGCCATTGTCTCGACTCCTTCCCTTGGTCGTGTTCTGACCACTCTTGCCACGCATCGGCAAGGACCGCGCCAGGGGTCCACGACCCCTTCCTCGCCGAAGGCCCTTCGATGTCAGCGTCTTGCGGGAGCGCTCAAACGGGCCTCGGGCAGCGGTGGCGCGCCGCCGCAGCGTGGCGGGCGGCGATTCCGCGGGCAGACGAGCGCGCTCAAGGCTTTGTGCCCGCCGCGCGGGCGCGGCACCGCGGGCGGGCTAGGCGGCGGGGAGCTTCAGCCGACGCATGAGCCGCTGCAGCGTGGAGCGGTGGATGCCGAGGGCCTGGGCGGCGCGGGTCACGTTGCGCCCGTGCTTCTCCAGGGTGGATTCCAGGAACTCGCGCTCGAGCCCCTCCAGTGTCTTCTCCTTCCACTCGTGGAAGCTCGCTGGCGGCTGGCGCTCGGCGCCGGCCAGCACCGCCGGCGGAAGGTCCTGGGGGGTGACGAACTCTCCTCGGGCGTAGGCGACCGACCGCTCCACCGCGTTCTTCAGCTCGCGCACGTTGCCCGGCCAATCGTACCGGGTGAGAAGGTCCATGGCCGCCACGGTGATCCCGTCGAGCCGCTTACCGTAATGCGTCGCGCAGGACTCGAGGAAGTGGGTGACCAGGAGCGGCACGTCTTCGCGGCGATCCCGCAAGGTCGGCACCGCGATCTCGATGACGGCGATCCGGAAGAAGAGGTCTTCCCGGAACCGCTGCCGTTCCAGCTCCTCCCGCATGTCGCGGTTGGTGGCGGCCATGAAGCGCACGTCGAAGGGCGCCGGCGTCCTCGCCCCCAGTCGGCGTACCGCGCCCTCCTCCAGCGCCCGCAGCAGCTTGGCCTGGAGCATCACGCTCATCTCGCACACCTCGTCGAGAAGCAGCGTCCCGCCGCTCGCGACCTCCAGCAGCCCGGGCTTGGGCCCCGCGGCCCCGGTGAACGCGCCCCGCTCGTAGCCGAACAGCTCCGCCTCCAGGAGGTTCTCCGGGATGGCGGCGCAGTTGACGCCCACGAACGGCCGGCCCTGCCGGTGGCCGTTGTCGTGGATCGCCCGCGCCACCAGCTCTTTTCCGGTGCCGCTCTCACCTACGATGAGAAGAGGGGCATCCACGGCCGCCGTCCGGCGGATGTCGTCGAGCAGATTGAGGGTCTGGCGGCTCTGGCCCAGGATGCCGCCCAGGGAGAACGCGCGGCGGAGCCGGCTGCGCAGCCAGCCGTGAGCTTCGCGCGTCCTCCGCGCCTCGAGGCCGGCCCGGACCGCCTCCACGAGCTGCTGCGGCGAGAAGGGCTTCACCAGGTATTCGGCGGCCCCGAACTTCATGGCTTCCACCGCCGTGTCGACGGTGGGGAACGCGGTGATGAGGATGACCACGGTGTCGGGATCCGCTTCCTTGGCCGTCCGCAGCACGTCCAGGCCTCCCACCTCGGGCATCCTCAGGTCGGCCACGACGACGTCCACCGCCGAGCTGCGCAACGCCGCCTCCGCGATCTGGCCCGAGTCCGCGCAGACGGTCTCATAGCCCATGCCGCGCAGCATCTCGGCGCACACGTCCCGCGTGTCGGCGTCGTCGTCCACGACCAGGACGCGCTCCCGCATCAGGGATACGGGGGGAAGGAGGAGGGGGTGACCGTGAGCGGCCTCCAGGCGTCGACCGTAATGCGTTTAACCGGCAAACACGGTGACGGTCCTCACTCCGTCGGGGTCTCCCGTCGCCCACCGTCCCCCGAGTAGAATCGAGGCCTCTTCCATGTCGCTCCGGACACCCGGTTTGCGCCTGCTGGCCGTGCTGGCCCTGTCCGTCGCCACGGGGGGGTCGCGCCCGGAAGGCTTCGACGTGGTCATCCGCGGTGGCACGGTGTACGACGGCACCGGAACCGCGGGGCGCCGGGCGGACGTGGGCCTCCGGGGCGACGCCATCGCGCAGGTGGGCGATCTCTCCGCCGCCTCCGCGCGCACGGTCGTGGACGCGCGCGGCCTCGCCGTCGCGCCCGGCTTCATCAACATGCTCTCGTGGTCCACGGAGTCGTTGATCGTGGACGGCCGATCGCAGGGCGAGATCCGCCAGGGGGTGACGACCGAGATCTTCGGCGAAGGCAACTCCATGGGGCCACTCACCGACGAGATGAAGCGTCGGATGAAGGAAGAGCAGGGCGATCTCAAGTACGACGTCGAGTGGACGACCCTCGCCGAATATCTCGCGTACCTCGAGAAGAAGGGCGTGGCGCCCAACGTCGCGTCCTACATCGGAGCGGCCACGGTGCGGGAGCACGTGATCGGCCTCGACGACCGCCCGCCGACACCGACGGAGATGGACCGCATGCGGGCGATCGTGCGGCAGGAGATGGAGGCGGGCGCCCTCGGCATCGGCTCCTCGCTCATCTACGCTCCCGGGACCTACGCGAAGACCGAGGAGCTCGTCGAGCTGTGCAAGGCCGCCGCGCCCTACCGCGGCAAGTACATCTCGCACCTGCGCAGTGAAGGCGACCGCTTGCTGGAGGCGATCGACGAGCTGGTCCGCATCGGTCGCGAGGCCGGCGTCCCGGCCGAGATCTACCACATGAAGGCGGCGGGAGAGTCGAACTGGGGCAAGGAGGATCTGGCCATCGCCCGCATCGAGAAGGCACGGAGCGAAGGCCTGAAGGTCACCGCCGACATGTATACCTACACCGCGGGCGCGACCGGGTTCGACGCCTGCATCCCGCCCTGGGCCCGCGACGGCGGCTACGACGCGCTCTTCCGCCGCATCCAGGACCCGGAGGCTCGGCCGCGGATCATCGCCGACATGCGGCGGCCGGCCGAAGGATGGGAGAACCTCTGCCGTGCGGCCGGCGCGCCGGATCGCCTGCTCATGGTCGAGTTCAAGACCGAGGCCCTGAAGCCTCTCACCGGCAAGACGCTGGCGGAGGCAGCGAAGATGCGCGGCACCGATCCCGAGAGTACGATCCTCGACCTCGTGCTCCAGGACCGCACGCGCATCGGCGTCGTCTTCTTCCTGATGTCCGAAGACAACGTCCGCAAACAGGTGCGGCTCCCGTGGGTGTCCTTCGGGTCGGACGCCGCCTCGATGTCGCCCGAGGACCCGTTCACGCGCTCGTCGACCCACCCGCGCGCCTACGGCAACTTCGCTCGCCTGCTCGGCAAATACGTGCGGGACGAGAAGCTCGTGAGCCTGGAGGACGCGGTCCGGCGGCTGTCGGCGCTCCCCGCCGACAACCTCGGCCTCGACCGGCGCGGGCGGCTTGCCCCGGGCATGTTCGCCGACGTGGTCGTCTTCGATCCGGCCACGATCGCCGACCGGGCCACCTTCGAGAAGCCGCATCAGTACGCGGTGGGCGTGCGCCACGTCTTCGTGAACGGCGTCCAGGTGCTGAAAGACGGCGAGCACACCGGCGCGACTCCCGGTCGGGCGCTCAAAGGCCCGGGAGCCCGGTGACCAGGCTGGCCGTCACGGGCGCGAGCGGGTTCGTGGGGCAGCAGCTCCTGGCCCTCGCCGCCCGTGACCGCCTCGACGTCGTCGGCATCGTGCGCTCCGAGAAGAGCGCCGCGGGGATCTCACGCTTCGGCGCGCGAGCGAGCGTGGTGCCGCGGCTCGAGGCGGAGCCGCTCGCGGCCGCGCTGGCCGGCGCGCAGGCCGTGGTGCACCTGGCGATGATCGGCCGCGAGCGCGAAGGCCGGACCTACGAAGCCGTCAACGTGCAGGGGACGCGGGCGGTCGTGGAAGCGGCGCGCCGCGCGGGAGTGCCGCGGGTCGTGCTCTTCAGCGGGCTCGGCGTCGCCCACTACGGCATGACGCGCCGCTGCACGAACCCCTACTTCCTTTCCAAGCTGGCGGCGGAGGTGGAGCTGTTCCGCTCCGGCCGCGAGGCCGTCGTCTTCCGCCCCTCGTACATCGTGGGGCCCGGCGACGGGCTCGTCACCAGGATCCTCGCCGAAATGGCCTCCGGCGAGGTGTTACGCGTCGGGGACGGACGCTACCGGATGCACCCCGCCTTCGTCGGCGACGCGGCGGCCGCGGCGCTGGCCGCAGCGCAGGACCCTCCGCCCGGCGTGGCCCCGCCGCCGCGCGTCCTCGACCTCGTGGGACCGGAGCCCGTGAGCTTCCAGTCCTTCCTCGAGCGGACGGCCGCCGCCGCCCGGGCGCAAGGGCGGAAGGCGAATTTCCGGATCCGCGAGGTGAGCGTCGAGGAAGCCGATCGCGCGGCGGCGGCGGGCGGCTTCCGCGGCATGGGGACGGACGAGCTCGACTGCCTGATCTGCGACGAGGTCTCGGATGCGGCGCCCTTGAGCCATTTCCTCCACCGTCCCCTGACACCCCTCGACGACGCGATCGCCGCCGCCGTCCGGGAGGCGCCGACGAAGGCGGCCTCCGTATGAGAGAGCGCGCCGATGTCGTCGTCCTCGGGGCCGGGCTCACCGGCTGCCTCGCCGCCTGGGAGCTGGCGCGCCGCGGGCGCCGGCCCCTGGTCCTGGAAGCCGCGCGAATCGGCAGCGGCGCGACGGCGCTCGACCTCGGCCACGTTCCGACCGGGCCCCGGCTCCTGTACGTCGAGGCCATGCGCCGCTGGGGGCGGCCAGCGGCGCGGGAAGCGTGGGAGATCCAGCGCGAGAACCACGACCGCCTGCGGGAGCTGCTGTCCGTGCTCGGCGACGACTGCGGCTACGAGGGCCGGGGCGGCTTCCTCGTCGCCGAGGATCGCGCCGAAGCCGAGGCGCTGGCCGAGAGCGAGGACGCGCTGCGCGAAGACGGCTTTGCCGGCGAGTTCCTCGACCATTACATGCTCGAGTCGCGCTTCGGCGTCCGCGGGTTCCCCGGCGCCTACTGGTGCGCCGAAGATGCCGAGCTCGATCCGCGGCGGCTGGTGGCGGCGCTGGCAGCGGCCGCCCAGCGTGAAGGCGCGGTTTTCCGCGAGCACAGCGCGGCGGTGGCTCTCGAATCGAGCCCCTCCGGGGTCGCGGCGGCGACGGAAGGAGAGCGCTTCGAGGCGGCGGCGGCGTTCGTCGCTCTCGAGGCGAACACGGCGGGCCTCGTACCTTTCCTCAAGGGTCGGGTGACACCGCTGCCGGCGCAATGGATCGGCGCCGACCAGGAGGCGGCCGTGCCGCTGCCGAGCCCGGCCCGCACCTGCGGAGGCGAGGTCGCGTGGCGGACCACGCCCACCGGCGTGCGGATGGCGCACTTCGGCGGCGCGGTGACGGGGCGGCCGGCTGACGAGCGCCTCGAAGACTTCATCCTCCGCCACTTCGCCCCCGCCTCCATCCGTCTTCCGCTCGCGCGGAATGAATCCGCGCTCGCTATTCAAGTGGGGGCGCTCGCGCGGAATGAATCCGCGCTCGCTCTTCAAGTGGGGGGCCCGCGAGGCAGCGGGGTCGCCGGCAAGTCGGCGGACGGTTTCCCGTTCGTCGGGCCGGTGCCGGGACTGAACGGGGTCGTCGCCTGTGGCTACGGCACTTTTGGTCTCGGGTGGGCGGTGCTGGCCGCGCGTTGGGCGGTGGAGGCCCTCGTCTCCGGCCGCGACCCCACCCCGCCGCGCTTCAAGGCCAGCCGCGGCGCCGCCGCGTGAGCGTCGTGGTAGTCTTTTTTCGGGGTACCGCGTGAAGCTCGGCATCACGGAATACATCGACTGCGCACACTTCCTGCCTGGCCACCCGAAGTGCGGGCAGGTGCATGGCCACACCTACAAGGTCGAGGTCATCATCGAGGCGGAGCACGCGCCCGGACAGGGCATCATCGTGGACTTCAACGACCTCAAGGTCCGCACCCGCGAGGTCCTGCATCGCTACGACCACCGCAATTGGAACGACGTGCTGGAGTTTCCGTCGGTGGAGAACATCTGCGAGTTGCTCTCGCGCCAGCTCCACGAGCGGATCGCCTTCCCGATGGTGATCCGGGTCTGGGAGGGTCAGGGCAAATGGGCGGAGATGGAGCTCACGCGCTGAGAGGCTCCGCCTCGCGCTCGACGAGCGCTTCCAGCCGCCGCGCCAGCTCCCGGGTCAGCGGCCCCGGCCGTCCGTCGCCGATCGTCGTCTCGTCGACCCGCACGACGGGCAAGACGCCGCGCGAGACGCTGGTCAGGAACGCCTCGCTCAGCTCGCCGATCTGATCCAGGCGGACCGCCCCGCGGGCGCGGGGCAGGAGCCCCTGCCCCAGCTCGAGGACGATCCCCCGCGTGATGCCAGGCAGGACGCGTTCGTCCTCGGTATGCAGGACTCCCCCCCGCACCGCGAAGAAATTGCTCGACAGGCCTTCCAGGATCGTGCCGTCTTCCGCCAGCATCAAGCCCTCGTGGACGCCCGCGGGCAGGTCGCGGTAGGCGGCCTGGGCGGCCGGGATGAAGCGGGTGTCCTTGACCTTCGGTGTGGTGCGCATCAGCGGCACGCTGACGCACCAGACGCCGTCTCGGTAGAGCGTCTCCGGCAGAGGCTCGAGCGGCTCGACGGCGACGAAGAGCCGCTCGTTCGCGCTGGTGAGCCGCAGGCGCGCGTCGCCGGGGCCCGCGGCTTCGAGCGCCAGGAGCAGTCCGGCCCGTACCTTCGACTCTTCGAACCGGTACCCATCGCCTGGGGAGGCCGGATCGCGCAATCGCGCCAAATGTTGGGCCAGGCGCAGGACGCGGGTGCCGTTGCCGTAGGTCCGAAGCGTCGTGTAGGCGCCGTGCGGCAGGATCGCGGAGGCCTCCGCCATGCTGGGCGCCGAGGCGAAAAATTCGGGACGGGCTCCGTCCAGCCGGAAGATCGTGACCACGAACGAAACGTAACTCCTTTGCCCGCAAAGCATTGTATATCATACGCAAGAGAGTTGACAACGGGTCGCTCAACTTCTAGCCTAGAGGACGGGAGGATCCTGTTGAGCAAGACCATCGGTATCGACCTCGGAACCACGAACTCGGTCGTCGCGGTGATGGAAGGGGACGCGCCGGTCGTGATCCCCAACGCGGAGGGTGGACGTACGACGCCCTCGGTGGTGGCATTCACCAAGGGCGGCGAGCGCCTGGTGGGACAGGTCGCCAAGCGGCAAGCGGTGACCAACCCGGAGAACACCGTCTTCTCCATCAAGCGTTTCATGGGGCGCAAGTTCGCGGAGATCTCCGAGGAGATCCGGACGGTGCCTTACAAGGTCGTCGAGGCGCCCAATAGTGACGTGCGGGTGCGCGTGGGTGACAAGGAGCTTTCGCCCCCCGAGATCTCCGCGATGATCCTCCAGAAGATGAAGGACACCGCGGAGCAATACCTGGGCCAGAAGGTCACCCGGGCGGTCATTACCGTGCCCGCCTACTTCAACGACGCCCAGCGTCAGGCGACCAAGGACGCGGGCCGGATCGCCGGCCTGGAGGTGCTGCGCATCGTCAACGAGCCCACGGCGGCCGCGCTGGCCTACGGGCTCGACAAGAAGAAGGACGAGACGATCGCCGTCTACGACTTCGGAGGCGGGACCTTCGACATCTCGATCCTAGAGGTGGGCGAAGGTGTCGTCGAGGTCAAGGCCACCAACGGCGACACGCACCTCGGCGGAGACAACCTGGACCAGCGGGTCATCGAGTGGATCGTCGCCGAGTTCAAGAAGGACCAGGGGATCGACCTCGGCCAGGACAAGATGGCGCTCCAGCGGCTCAAGGAGGCGGCGGAGAAGGCCAAGATGGAGCTGTCGACGACGATGGAGACGGAGATCAACCT
>Ga0066682_10001018_pt1 | contig 10482 bp, 7 predicted proteins | sample GraSoiAngelo_131_FD_65628 | JGI IMG/M metagenome (GOLD analysis project Ga0066682, IMG submission 65628) | Grasslands soil microbial communities from the Angelo Coastal Reserve, California, USA - 14_0929_02_30cm | ecosystem: Environmental > Terrestrial > Soil > Grasslands | place: USA... | reverse complement strand
GCGGCCGCCCGGCCCCAGCACGCGGCTGGCGGCTTCGGCGAGCGGCGCGGCGGCATAGGTCGCCATCGACGGTCCGAGCAGTCCCTGCGCCACCCCCTGAATCAACAGATACAACATCGTCGTGATCGCGAGCGCCGAGAAGAGCGCGCGCGGTACAGTCCGCGTCGGGTCGCGGACCTCGCCGCTCGGGACGAGCGCGATCTCGAGCCCGACGAACGCGAAGATCAGTACGATCGCCGTGCGCCCGACCGCCGGGACACTCGGCATGGCCGGCCAGCGCAAGTCGTCCGGATTCACGAACCAGATGCCGGCGAGGACGAGCACCAGCAGCGGCAGGAGTTTGGCGAGGGTCACGAGCTCGACGAGCCGGACGCCGATCTTCACGCCGCGAACGTTGACGGCGGCGAGCCCGGCAAAGAGCGAGGCGATGACCACCACACGGAAGGTCGTTGTGCCGGCGGCGGGCCACAGCGCGCCGACTGAGCCGGCAAAGGCGCTCGACACCGACGCGACAGCGAACGTCGCCATGAGGAAATACAGCACGCCGGCGAGGAATCCAACAAACGGCCCGAACGCCACCTCGACGTATGCGTACACGCCACCGGTCAGCGAGACGCGGCTGCCGGCCGCGGCGAAGCAGCAGACAATCAGTGCCATGAGCGCCGCGCAGACGATGTAGGCCAGTGGTGCTGCGGGTCCAAGTCCCGCGGCGGCGGCGGCGGGGAGCACGAAGATGCCGGCGCCGATCGTCACGTTGATGATGCTGGCGGTCAGCTGGCGCGCGCCGATCGCGCGCACCAGCATGGCTTCGGAGGAGGTCGGCATGCGGCGCGAACTGTACCTCATCTGAAACGACCCGTTGGGCGAGCCTTTCAGGCTCGCCGAGGCGGCCTTAAAGGGTAGCCCTACAACGAGGTTACCCAGCAGCTAATCCGAATTGGGGCACGTGACCGGGCACAACGCTTGCGTAGAGGCTGCGTTGATCGCATACGCCCAGGAGCAGTTACATGCCGCTCGCCTCACTGAAGGATCTCTACTTCGACGAGCTCGCCGACCTCTATGACGCCGAAATGCAGATAATCCGGACGCTGCCACGGCTGGCAGAGGCCGCCCGCGCGCGCGAATTGCGCGAAGCGCTGAAAAAGCACGGCGACCAGTCCCGCCTCCACCTCGAGCGTCTCGATCTGATTTTCACGCACTGGGGCGAGCGGCCGCGCTCGCGCCCTTGCGTCGGGCTCGCGGGGATTGTTCAAGAAGCCGACAACCGTCTGAATCAAGAGGCGACAGACGACGTGCGAGACGCGGCGATCATCGGAAGCGCGCGGCGAATGGAGCACTACGAGATCGCCGCCTACTCGTCCGCCCGCGGCTATGCCCGCCAGCTCAACCGCCTCGACGAAGCGCGGCTGTTGCAGGAAACCCTTTCCGAAGAGGGGCGCACCGACCACTGTTTGTCAGACCTCGCCGAAGCGCAGATCAAAGCCGACGCGCAATCGGAGGCCGACCTGTACGCCCCGCCGCTGGTCGCCGCGTCGAGCGAGCCTGAGATTGTCTCCCGCGGCACGGCGACCGCTTGCGCTGTGACGGGTGATTTGGAAGTCTCGGCCGTCAAGCTCTCACCTGTCATCCCCCGCTGAGTTGGCTTTAGAAGATGTCTAGGGCGCGGGTAGGCTCACCTCGAGCGGACGTCGGAACGCATCAGGGCAGCGCGTGCACGGCGGCCACTTCGGCGGCGGCCCGACGGCCGCTCTCGACTGCGCCGTTCATGTAGCCCTGCCACTTGATGCTCGTGTGCTCGCCGGCGAAGAACAGGCGCCCGAACGGCCTGGCCAGCCACGCCCGGAGCGCCGGATCGAACGCCGGATCGAAATAGGCGTACCCGCCGCGCGCGTACGGATCCTGTTCCCAGACGATCTGTCTGGACGTGGTGAGCTCGGCGTTGCGCGACCCCAGCCAGTCGAGCGACTCGGTCAGCCCTCGCGCTCCATGTTTGGCGACGATGGCCTGCGTGGCGTCGCTGGCGCCGCCGCCGGCGAGCAGGCTCAGGATGCCGCCGCGACCGCGCTGCTCCTCGTTGGCGTCCCAGACGGCGCCGAACGGCAGCGGCGACCCGAACGCGCGCGGCCGGCTCGGCGCGCGCCAGAATCGGCGCGAGAACTGCAGCAGCGTCCTGGTCGCGCGCCCGTACTTCAGCCGGACGATCGCGTCGTGCTGTTGCGCGGGCAGCGCGGGCGTGATGGGCATCCGTCGCAGCAGCGTGGCCGGCATCGCGAGGATCGCGTAGTCGCACGTGATCTGGGAGAGCGCGCGGGCGTTCTTCACGCTCACCCTGACCGTGCGCCCTCTGTGCGACAGCGCGACGACGTCGGTGTTGAGGTGGAGGCGATCCCCGAGCCGCGCGGCCAGCGCAGTCGCCAGGCGCTCGTTGCCGCCCTCGATGCGGTACATGGTCCCGATCGCCGGCGCATCAATCGACGAAAACTGATCCACGAGCGCGATCAACGAGAGCTCGTCCGGATCCGCGAGAAAAAAGCCGCGCATTCCCGTGGCCGTCGCCCGCAGCTCGGCGTCAGCCTTGATCTGATCGAGCCACGCCGCCACCGAGCGGCGCGCCATGTTGGCCGTGATGGGGGAGTCCCAGCGCTGCTCGGCGAGCACGTACGGCGTGGTGAGCGGCTTGAGCTCCTCGGCGAGGCGATCCCAGCCGCGCACCGAGCTGCGAGGCAGGATGCGCGGGTGACCCGAAGGGTCGGGCCGGACGTACCCGAAGCCGCCGCGAAGAATGCGCGTCAGCTTCAGCCCGACCTGTTGGGCGAGCTCGCGGATCTGGACCTGTTCCTCGTCGATCATGTCGCCGCCGGCCTCGGCGTGCTGCCCCTCGGCGAACCCGTCGTGAATCGTCCAGACGCGGCCGCCCACACGGTCGCGCACGTCCACGACGGTGACGCCGGCGCCCATGGCGACGAGATCGTATGCCGCCGCGAGCCCTGCGAGACCCGCGCCCGCGACCAGGACCGAGACGCCATTCAAAGCCGTGCCGTCCACGCACAACACTCTAAATGGAAACGCGCGCCCGTTGCGCTAAACTTTGGCGATGGTTACACTGCTGGCCCTGCTTGCCCTCGCCTACGCGCATCCCGAGCAGCTCGTCGAGACCGGCTGGGTGGCCGCTCACGCCGGCGACGCCAACGTCCGGATCGTGGACATGCGTCAGAACGGGTTTGCCGCCGGCCACGTGCCGGGCGCCGTCTACGTCTCGCCGGTCGCCATTCGCGATGCGAAGAGCCCGCCGGCGTTCCTGCCCACGCCCGCCGCGTTCGAGGAGCTGATGGCGACGCTCGGCATCTCGGACACGACGCGGGTCGTCGTGTACGACGAGCGCGGCGGCATCTATGCCGCGCGTCTGTGGTGGATCCTCAACTACTTCGGCCACTCGAACGTCGCGCTGATGAACGGCGGGTGGGTCAAATGGGCAGCGGAGCATCGGCCGGCCCCGACCGACACGCCGGCCGCCCGCAACGCCCGCTTCACCGCCAGGCCGCAGCCTCGGTGGATCGCCACCGCCGGCGATGTCGTCGGCGCGATCGGCAAGCCGGGCGTGAAGATCGTCGACGCGCGGACAGCGTCGGAAATCGAAGGCAAGGATCTGCGCAACATCAAGCGCGGCGGCTTCATCCCTTCGTCGATCCCGGTGTACTGGGAGGACCTGCTGGATCATGAGCAGCGGACGTTCAGGCCGGCGGACGAGCTCAAGAAGATCTACGAGGACCGCGGGATCGTGCCGTCGCAGGAAGTGATCGCCTACTGCCAGGTCGGCATGCGCGCGTCGGTCGATCTCTTCGCGCTGCATCTGATCGGCTACGACAAGCTGCGCAATTACTACGGCGCCTGGGAGGAGTGGGGTAATCGCGACGACCTGCCGATCGCGAGAAAGTGATCGCCATGCCGCCGCCTACCCGGAGCGGGAGCCTTTCCGGCGAGCGAGGCCGCCTGTCCGGAGCGCGAGCCTTTCAGGCGAGCGATTGCGATCAGTTGAGTTACAGTAGCCGGAACTGACGCGCACGGGAGCGCGAAGGCTGCAGAGCGTGTGAAGAGTCGCTTACTGGTAGTGTCCGGCTTCAGCCGGACCCGACCAAGTCCGCCTAAAGGCGGACACTACCGAGGTTTTTCACGGGCTCTTCAGCCGGCGGGAGAACTCGTGGACATTCCTGGAGGACGTATGAAGAAGACCCTGGCCATCTTCGCCGGCTTGACGCTGTGTTCGACGATGGCGTCGGCACAAGTGCAGAGGCCGGTGAACGTCAAAGAGATCGTCGAGCTCGAGCTGCTCACACACACCGAGGTCTCCGAGAAGATCCACAAGGAGGGCAAGACGTCGGTGCTCCTCGTGACGGGCGGCACCGAGGAGCGCGGGCCGCACGCGGTGCTTGGCGGCCACACCATCATGGCGCGGCACCGCGCGATTGAAATCGCGAAGCGGCTGGGCAACGCGCTCGTCGCCCCGACCATGCCGATCGCCGTGGCGGCGACAGGACTGCGCGAGAACACCGATCAGCCGGGCGCGATCCAGATGCCCCCGGACGTGTTCAAGGGTGTTCAGGCGGCCATGATCGAGAGCATGGCGATGAACGGCTTCAAGGACATCTTCGTGATGGGCGATCACGGCGGCGGCCAGCCGCAAATCAAGGAAGCGGCCGAGGAACAGGACAAGAAGCTGTCGGCAAAGGGCGTCCGCGTCTACTACATTGGCGACTTCTATCAGAAGACGCACGACGATGTGGACCTGTACATGTACGAGCACAAGCTTCCGATCGCCGGCCACGGCGCCATGATGGAAACGTCCGAAATGTTGTACGAGGAGCCGGTGCCGGGCCTGTATATCCGCCCGATCTACAAGACGGTGGCGTTCGATCCCACTGGCCAGACGCCGGAGCAGTGGAAAGCGGCCCGGGACGCGCGCATCGCGCGGCAGACGGCGGCTGCGGCAGGGGGTGGAGCAGCGGCGCAGCCGGCCGGCGGCCGGGGACAGCGCGGTCCGGATCCGAACGCCCCGCCGCGCGTGAACAACGGGATCACCGGCGATCCGCGTCCCGCCACGAAAGAGATCGGCAAGGTCGTCTTCGAGATCGGCGTCAACAACACCATCGCCGAGATCAAGAAGCAGATGGCGGAACGACGCGGGGGGACTCAAAACTAGTGTCCCGTAACACGGCAAGCTCGCTTATCTGCTGATCTTGACAGCCGATCCGTTGGCCGACATCAGCAGTCTCCGTGAGATCGTCGCGGTCTTGAAAGAGGGTCGCGTGGTGGATTGCGAGGGGTTACCGATCGATCAGCCTTTTGCCTGATCGTCGGCTAGAGTACCCGCATGCGGGAAACCCGTCGCCTCTTCTGGGCGACCGTCTGGCTCGCGATCGCGCTCATCGCCGTCAAGGCGTTTTACCTCGGCGTGCCCGCCGTGCGCACGCCGACCGCCGGTTGGGACTATCTGCGCGATCTTGCGGCCATCTCGTTTGTCGATGTGCTGCTCGCGGGAGGCGTCTGGGCCTGCGGGCGTGCCGCCCTCCGGATTTCCGGGGACCGGCGTGGGGCGACGCGGGCCGTCACCGCCGCCGTTCTTGCGTTTTCGGCCTTTTCCTGTGTCTATGAGCTGGCCAGCGTCTTCTTCTTTGGCGTGTTCGGCGGGTTCCTGACCTACCCCCTGCTCGCGCTGGTCGGCGACGTGCGCATGCTGCGCTCGTCGGTCACCGCCCAGGTGACGATCTACAACCTGTTCGGTCTTGCGGGCCTGCCGCTCGTGTATCTCGCTCTTGTCCACGGCACGATGCGCGGGACGAAAGCGAGCGCGGGCCCGAGGTGGCGGCCTCGGGGCGTCGCGCTGGCGGCGCTCGGTGTGTTGTGGGTGCTGCTTGGACAGCAGTTCTTCGCCAGGGAATGGACCACCCGGCGTGACCGGCAGGTGGCCGGGAATCCGCAGTGGGTGTTCGTCTCGTCGTGGTGGCGGGCGGTCGCGGGAGAAGGCGCCGTCCGCATGGCCGATCGGTTCACCCCTGCCGACCTGACGGATTTCGAGCCGGTCAGGCGCCACGCGCGGGCCGGGCGCCAGCAGGCCGCCAGGCGTCCGCCGAACGTGATCCTGATCGTGCTCGAATCGGTCGCCGCCCGGTGGACGAGCCTGAACCGCGGCCTCTACGACTCGACGCCGAACCTCAAAGCCGAGTCGGCGCGGGGTCTGGTGCACGACAACTTCTACGCCCACATCGGACGAAGCTCGAACTCCCTGGGCTCGATCCTGCTGTCCGCCTATCCTAAGCTCAATTTCCGCGACCTCACGGAAGAGTACCCGCGCCTGCCGGGCACGTCGCTCGCGTCGGTGTTTCACGATCGCGGCTATCGAACGGCGTTTTTCACGCCGAGCAATCTGGACTGGGCGGCGTGGGACACGTTCCTCGATCGACGGGGCTTCGGAAATCTGATCGACGATCACGCCCTTCCCTGCGCGACGTTGCTCTCGTCCTGGGGCGTCGAAGATCGCTGCATGGTGGACGGGATGCTCCAGTTCATCGAGCGGGAGCCGGCGCGCCCGTTTTTCCTCATGGCGTGGAGCCAGCAGACGCACCATCCGTACGAGCCGACGCCTGGCGTCCCGCTGCTGGGCTTCGTGCGCGAGACGGTGACCGACCAATACGATCTCGAGCGGTATCTGAACGTCCTGCACGAAACCGATCGCCACCTCGGCCGGTTGTTCGACGCGATCCGTCGCGCCGGCCTCGACCAGGACACGCTCGTCGTCGTCACCGGCGATCACGGGCAGGCGTTCGGCGATCCGCACGACAGTTACATGCAGGGCCGGACGGTGTACGAGGAGGACGTCAAGGTTCCGCTGCTGATCTGGTACCCGCGGCTCTACCAGTCGGCGACGCGGGCATCGACCATCGGCGGTCATGTCGATGTGGCGCCGACCATCGCGGACCTCGCGGGGGTTCCGGCCGCGTCCGACTGGCAGGGACGCAGTCTCTTCGACCCGGAGCATGCGCCGCGCGCCTACTTCTACGTGGCCGAGGATCATTTCGCGCTCGGGATGCGCGAAGGCAACTGGAAGTACATCGTCGACCTGCGTGCAGGCACCGAGGAGCTGTACGACCTCGACCGCGATCCGACCGAGCAGCACAACCTCGCGACCCGACAGCCCGAGCGCTGCGCCCGGCTGCGGCAGCGGCTGGCGGCGTGGACCGATGCCAACCGGCGGCAGTACGACAAGGTGAGGTGAGCTGATTCCAGCCTCCTCAGAACGTCATGCTGAGCGCCAGAACAGCCTCCTCTTCCGAGAGCCGCGCCGCTTCAGCGGCGACGTCGCCAGGAACCCACGCCGGGAACGCGACTTCTTTGATGACGTGACGTCCCGAAGCGGTGTGAATCTCGTGCACCTGAGCGAGCCGCTTTCGCGGGAAACGCCGCGCCACGCGGACGAGCGGTGCCCAGAGACGGCGATGAACGTAGGTGATTCTGCCGTCGACGAGCCGGCACACGAGCACGTCGCTGGAGTCGCGAACTGCACGGGTGAGCGCGAAGATCTCCTGGCTCCGGGGATGTGCCCACCAGTTCCCGCGAATGGGCGCGCCTGCGACAGCTTGCGCCAGTGACGGCACCGGGCCAGAGGCCGCTTCGAGGACCACGCCGTGCTTGCGCACGAAGTCAACCGCCTGGTGTGGCGTCATACGAGCTCTCGCGCGGCCGGCATGCGTGTCGACGCGAATCGACCGAGCTTCAAGCTGAACCCTCACGGGTCGCGCACATCCTGGTGAAACCGCACCGCGATTGGCCACGCGGATTATACGATCAGCGCCGGCACGACTTCGATTCCCGGCGAGAGCTGCTCAAACTGATCCGGTCCGCCGGCGTCGTGGCGGCGGGACTGAGTGCGGCAGGCCTTCCGGCCTGCTCAAGAGAGTGATGGGCCTGCCAAGTTCGTTCGAGGACACGTGCAAGTGCTGGTAGAGTGGCACCTGATGACGCGGGCGTTGATTGCCGCGCTTGCTCTGACCGCATGGGCCGCACCGGCCGTCGCCGACACCTACCCACGGCAGCCGGGCGTCGATGCCTGGCACTACGTGTTCCGGGTCGAGCTGTCCGACACGAGCCCGGACATCATCGGAGAGGCGACGGTCGATCTCCTCTTCACGAAAGACGGCGTCAGCCGGGTCGCGCTCGACCTCGCGTCGGCCGCGAACGGCAAGGGCATGACCGTCTCGGCGGTGACAACCGGAGCAGCGCGCGTCCAGTACGTGCATCAGAATAACGTGCTGACGTTGACGCTGCCGTCGCCGTCCACATCGGGCCGCCACGGGATCTTCACGATCGCGTACCGCGGCGCGCCGGCCAACGGCCTGCGCCTCCTTCAGAACAAGTACGGCGAATGGTGCGCCTTCAGCGAGAATTGGCCGAACCGGGCGCGCGAGTGGCTGCCGACGATCGATCATCCGTCGGACAAAGCCACGAGCGAGCTCATCGTCACCGCCCCGTCGCGGTACCAGGTGGTCGCCAACGGACTTCTCCAGGAAGAGACCGCGCTCGGCGATGGACGGACGCGGACGCACTGGAAGCAGTCGGTGCCGATTGCGTCGTGGCTGAACGCGATTGGCGTCGAGCAGTTCGACATCCATCACGCGGGACAGGTCAGCGGCGTCGAGCTGCAGACCTGGGTCGCGCACCAGGATGCCGACGCCGGCCGGGTGTACTTCGAAGGGCCGGCGCGCCAGGCCATCGACTTCTACAGCGAGCACGTCGGCCCGTATCCGTACGAAAAGCTGGCCAACGTGGCGGCCGCCGGCATCACCGGCGGCGTCGAGCACGCGAGCGCCATCTTCTACGGCGAGCGCGGGCTCGGCGCCGCGCCCGCCACGAATCTCGTGGCGCACGAGATCGCGCACCAGTGGTTCGGCGACGCCGTCACCGAGTCCGACTGGGACGATGTCTGGCTGAGTGAAGGATTCGCGACGTACTTCACGCTGCTCTTCACCGAGCACTATTCAGGCCGCGACGCGTTCGTGACCGGGCTCACGGCGAGCCGCGCGCGCGCGATCGCGACCGAGAAGTCGCTGCCCGGCATCAGCGTCATCCACGACAACCTCGCTGACATGACCCAGGTGCTCAACCAGCTCGTCTACCAGAAGGGCGGATGGGTGCTGCACATGCTGCGCGGGGTCGTCGGCACCGACGCCTTCTGGGCCGGGATTCGCGACTACTACCGGCGGTACCGCGACCGCAATGTGTCGACCGACGATTTCCGCCGTGTCATGGAGGCTGCTTCGCGACAGGATCTCGCCTGGTTCTTCGATCAGTGGCTGAAGCGTTCCACGTCGCCGTCGTTCGAGGGCGGCTGGCGCTACAACCCGACGGCCAGACGGATCGAGGTCGAGCTGAACCAGACGCAGGCGGGCGAAGCCTACCGCGTGCCGGTGGAATTCGGCATCACGTCGGCCGGCGAGCCGGCGATGCGAATCGAACGCGTGGTGATGACGGAGAAGGGAAGTCGCTACACGATTGCGGCGGACACGGAACCGGTGGCAGTCGCCTTCGATCCGAACACGTGGCTGCTGATGACCGGGGCGACGTTTCGAAAGCTTCCGTGACCATGGATCGCCGCGCCCGCTGCATCGCTTCAACGGGGCGACGGATTCGAGGACTCTCAAATCCTCAAATCCTCAAATCCCCAGATCCTCAGATCCTCAGATCTTCGAAGCTCCTGATCAGAAGTTGACGCTGAATCCCACGCGCACGATACGCGGCGCCAGAATCTGCTGCGGCACGAGGTATGAGCCGCCCACCGCCGAGGTCAACGCCACGACCGCCGCGGAATTGTTGATGTTGAAGAAATCCACCTGCGGCACGATCCGGCGCCCCTGTCCGAACCTGAATGCCCGGGAGATGCGCACGTCCGCCGTCGTCACCGTCGGCAGCCGTTCGTCGCCGCGCGCGCTCAGGAAAACCGTCTGGGTCCCTCGCGTGAGTGGGACTACTGACGCCACCGCCGCCCGTGACGCCGAATACGTCGAGGCGTACGGACCGCCGCCGTTCGCAAGCAGGCCGCCGGCGATCAGCACCTCGCCCGGCAACTGGTAGCTGCCGGAGAGTCTGTACCCGACTTTGATATCGAGGCCGACAACGCCGCTCGAGTAGAGCGTATTGTTCGGGTCATTGAGATCAACGGTCGCTGATTGACCGGTGGCGGCAGCGCTCGTGTTGGTTACGACGCCACCTTTGTTCTTCCCGAACGTGATGCCCGTCACCATCTGCCAGCGATGAGACATCCGCTTGGTGGCCGAGATCTCAACGCCGTTGTAGCTGGTGTCGAGGTACGGCTGGTTGTCCACCACGTTGTTCTGAAGCCCCAGGAATGCAGGAATCAGGTTGTACAGGGTTGCCGTGGTTGCACCGTTCGGTCCGTTCGGCACGCTGATGGTCACCGGGGTGTACGCGCTC
>Ga0066682_10001005_pt1 | contig 10540 bp, 6 predicted proteins | sample GraSoiAngelo_131_FD_65628 | JGI IMG/M metagenome (GOLD analysis project Ga0066682, IMG submission 65628) | Grasslands soil microbial communities from the Angelo Coastal Reserve, California, USA - 14_0929_02_30cm | ecosystem: Environmental > Terrestrial > Soil > Grasslands | place: USA... | reverse complement strand
TCAAGGAACAGCGATGAGCCCACGACGCCGGAAGGCGGAGGATGCGGATGTCTTCGCGGCGATGGTGCGGGTGATGCTGCGCGTCGGACCCGCGGAGCTGACGCTCGGCGCCATCGCGGCGGAGGCGGGCGTGACGGCGGGCGCCCTCGTGCAGCGGTTTGGCTCCAAGCGCAAGCTGCTGCACGCGCACGCGCGGTACGCCGCTGCCACTGGCGATGTCGGCTTTGGTGCACCGCGCACTGCGCGCACGTCTTCACCGCTCCGAGCACTGCGCGCCGTCACTGCGGTGCACGCCAAGCTGGCCGAGTCGCCCCGCGCCGCGGTGCGGAATCTCGCGTACCTGCAGAACGACTTGGCGGACCCGGTGCTCCGCAGACATTTGCTGCGGCTTGGGCGCGCCGCTCGGGCTCGTTACGAGCAGTTGCTGGCCGACGCCGTCGTTGCGGGCGAACTGCGCGCTGATACGGACGTCCGGGCGCTGGCACGGATGATCGAGGTCACGCTTGGTGGTTCGTTCCTGGCGTGGACAGTCTATCGCGAGGGGCAGGCGGCCAAGCATCTGCGCGAGGATCTTGACGCGACCCTCCGGCCGTACCTGACGCATGGGCGTCGAGCGGGCCGGGTGAGGACATGAGGCCCGCACCGTGTGTCGTGAGCGTGGCCGAGCAGACCGGCTGGGCGCGCCTTTGTCTGCGTGGCGGCGCGTGGCAACGTGCCGGCAGTCATGGCCCGCCGACGCGTGGCGCTCATCGATCAGGGTCTGCCGACACTCACCCGCATAAACACGACAACTATCCTCCCAAAAAAGATCGAGGAGCTGCGAGTTGTGGGCGCGTAGACGTCGGCCGCAGGCCAACGACTTTCGCAAGCGGTGGCAGCGACTTGGCCTTGGGCAGCTAGTCATGACGAAGGGCAGTGGCGGGGTCGACGCGAGTGGCACGAACTGACGGAAACCATGCTGCGGTCAACGAGACCGCCATCAGAGCGACTGCCACCGCCGTGAAAACAATCGGGTCGCGCGCGGACACCCCGAACAGAAAGCCCGCCATCGTGCGCGTCAGGGCGAACGCCGCAGCGATACCGACGGTGGCACCTGCAAGCGTCACCGTCATCCCGTGGCCCATGACCATGTTCCGAACCTGGCGTGGGTCCGCTCCGAGAGCCATCTTGATGCCGATCTCGCGGGTACGCTGCTGAACAGCGTACGACATCAATCCGTACACACCGATCGCGGACAGCAGAAGCGCGGCGCCCGCGAACACGACCATTAGCATCATGTCGAAGCTACTGCGCGCGGTGGACTCCGACGCGACTTCGTCCATCGACCTCACTCGCGACGTCGGCAGCCCACCGCTGGCTGTCTGGAGCTCGCTGTCGACAGCGGCCGCGACACTGTGCGGGTCGCCCTTCGTCCGCACGACCCAGACCAGAGGCAGCAGCTTTACATTGAGTGCTGTCACACTGTCGGGTACCTGCGCGACGGGCACGTACATCGCGGGGCGCGGGTTTCGAATCAAACCCGTGTCGCGCACGTCGGCGACGATCCCAACGATCTGACGGACGGGATCGACATCGTAATCGGGTCGAATGCCTCGCCCGACCACCAGGCGATCGTTCAGCGGATCGCTGGTCGGCCAGAATCGCCGCGCCGTGCTCTCGTTGATGATGATCACGCCAGGAGCATCGGCTGTGTCGCGCGCCGTAAACGCTCGACCACGTACGACAGGAATCCTGAACACGTCGAAGTAGCCGGGAGTTGCGTGTTAGAGGCGCGTTTCGAACGGGCGCGGGAGCGTCCGGTCTCTAACGCGTCAGAAGTCTCAGACCACCGGCCTTGCAGACATCGTTGACAGCATCGTGACGGGGATCTCCGGAGCCAAGGGCGGCGGCGAGCTGTCATCCAAGCCCCGTCCCAACTCACTTGGGTGCGCGCTCTCGCGCCAATTGCTCCAGATATCTCCTCTCCAACTGCTCGACCGACGCCTTGAAGCCCTGCGGATCGACGAAGCGATCGGGATTGAAGGCGTCGCCAGGCTTGTACTTCTCATGCAGCTTGAATTGCGCCGCGTGCGAGGCGAGCCAGACGTCGACCTGCATGTCCTTCTGCGCCTTGAACGTTCGCGCGTAGTCCTCGGTGATGCCGGGGTACTTCGCCATGCCGCTGACGGTGACGCCCGGATTGATGGACCCCATATTGGCAATCACCACGCGGTAGGTCTTCCCGCTCTCCTGCGTGTTCAGCGTAAAGCTCGTCGCGCCCTTCGTATGGCCGGGATGGTGGTGCGCGGTGAGGACGGTCCCCCCGAGCGAGATCGTGTCGCTGTCCTTGAACGTGCCATCGACTTTGACGGGCTCGAAGCGGGCCCCGGGCGTGTCGCCGAAGCGGAAGTCCAGCCTGCCCCCGGACTCGAGCAGTTCCCTGTCCCGTTCCGAGACGATGAGCCTTGCGCCGGTCATGCGTTTCAACTCCGCCATGCCCGCGACGTGGTCGAAGTGGCCATGCGTGGCTGTCAGGATCTTCGTGTCAGCGAGGTTGAACCCGAGTTGTTCCACACTGGCCTTGATCTGCTTCGCAGTCTCACCGACGCCGGTGTTGATCAGGATGTGTCCTTGCGGCGTGGCGATCAGATACGTGGCCAAATCGTACGAACCCACCCAGTAGAGGTTCCCGACGATGCGAAACGGCGGGAAGGGGCGGGTCCAGTTCGGATCGCTCTGCGCGAGGCCTGCCGCGGCGATCGCGAAGCATCCGCACATCAGGAGCGAGATCAATCTTGGCAGCATAAGGGCGCTATTTTACGCGCGTGATTTCCAGATCGCCACGAAAACGACGGAGCGCGAAGGCTTCAGCCGAGCGGACGCACTCGCCTGAAGGCGTCGCGCTACACGAACGTGCAAAACGCTCTAATCCCCGCGACCCGCGAGGGACAGCCTGAACGCGACCATCTCCTGGCCGTTGCGAACCAGCAGGACATCGCCGACCAGCACCGGGTGGTTCCAGGTCTTGGCATCGAGTGCCGGGAACCGCGCGAGCTCCGTGAACTTGTCAGGGGTCGCAGCGACGAGCGCCAGCTCGCCGTCCTCCGACAGCACCAGCAGCAGGTCCTGATCGGCCAACAGCACGAGCTGGCCGTTGCCGTAGCGTCCCCCCTTCCACTTTCGCTTGCCGTCCTCGAGGTCGATGCACGCGAGGATGCTGCCGTCGAAGCCGAAGGCATGGCCTTTGTGAACGACGAAGTCGTTGAAGTAGGGCTTCAGCCCGTTCGACGTCCAGCGCTCTTCGGCGGTCCATCCGCCGGGCCCGCGCGTCACCGCAAGCCGGCGCGTCGCCATGCCTCCCATCATGCTCATCGCGTTGATCAGGACGCCGCCGTCCGCTGTGATCGCGGGCTGCACGATCGCGCCGCCTTCCCACGTGTGCTCCCACAGCAGCTTGCCGTCCGCCGGCGAAACACTGACTGCACCGGGTGCGCTCAGCACCAAGATCTGCCGAACGCCGTCAAGAGTCACCAGCTGTGGTGAGCTGTAGCTGCCGCCGTGCTGAGGACCGACCCAGCGCGGACTGCCGGTCGCGAGATCGTAGGCCGCGAGCGTGCCGGACACGGCGACGACCACGATGTCGTCGACCACCAGCGGCGAGCTCGCGATGCCCCATTCCGGAATCTTCCGGCCCGTGTCGGTCGCCGCATTGCGCGACCACACGACCTTGCCGCTCCGGGCGTCGAGGGCATTCAGAACGGCGGTCGCGCCAAGTGTGTAGACGCGACCGTGGCTGAGGGTCGGCGTCGCGCGCGGACCGGCGCCGCCGTTCGATTCATAAAAGCGGACCGCGTCGCGATGTCGCCACACCGGCTCGCCCGTGCTCAGTCTGTAACACGAGACGATCTCGTCATCCCCACGCTGCTCCTGGGTATAGAGGAGATCGCCGCGCACCGCGAAGGATGACCATCCTGGTCCGATCGGCCGGCGCCAGATCGCGACCGGAGGCGACTTCGACCAGTCCGTCTCGATCCGCACGCCGCGAATGACGCTGTCGCGCCCGGGTCCGCGAAAGCCCGGCCACTCAGCCGGCGTTTCCGTCGCGGCCGGCGCGGCAGCTTCGATCGTCTCTGCAATGGGGGGCGCGGGAGCCGCTGCAGGCTTCGCGGCGGCTTTGGCCGTCGGCGTTTCCGGTTCCTTGGGAACCTCCACCGGCGCCGCAGACGATGGTGTCGCAGGCGATGGCGGGAGTGGCCTGGGCTCGTCGCTGGCCTGGGCCAGCAGCAGTTGCTCGGGAGTCGGCGTCCACCGCCAATGGAACTCCGAACCGGCGCCGCCCTTGATGCCAGCCGTGCGTATGAGCGCAAACGGAGCGCACGCGAGCAGGATGGCCGCCACCAATGAGGCGCGCCGAACTCCGTCCTGGAGATGACGTGTGGCCACCGCCCATGCGACGAGAGCCAACGCGAGGTACGGCGTCGGCAGGAAGTAGATCATCATCCCCTGCCCAGCCCCCACGATCGATTCGTGGGCGACGGCCCTGGCCGCAAACACCGCCACGACCATCAAGACGATCGCACCGACGCGCTCGAACCAGCGCGCGCGGCTGAAAAACACCCACCACAGGACGATAGCCAACGCGCCGGCGACGCCCCCAAGCATGCCGATGGCCACTCCGTCACCGAGCCCAACAAGAGGAGCGCCGATCATGACGATCAACTGGATGATGGCGATGACCACAGCGGGCCACAGCCGTAGAGGTTTTCGAGCAGTCATTTCATTGCACCACTGACCTGAAGTGTGCCGACGCCGACGTGCCAAGAAGACTTTTCTGATGTGCCCATTTACTCCGACCGGAGGGCCTGCAGCACGTCCACGCGCGAGGCGCGAACGGCCGGCATCAGGGACGCGACCACCGCGGCGCCGATGAGCACGGCCGCCGCGCCGAGCAAAGGCAGGGCGCCTGGCAGCTGCACGTGGTCGAAAAATCTCGACGCCACGAGCGCGAGCGCGTAGCCGCCCACCGCGCCGGCCGCGATCCCGATCGCGGCAATCAGCACGCCTTCCGAGAGCACTCGGGCCAGCAGGTGCCGCGGCGGGGACCCCACGGCCAGCCGTACGCCGAACTCGCGCGTGCGCGCGCTCACCGAGAACGCCAGCACGCCCGCCACACCTACGACGGCGATCAGCAGCGCGATTCCCGCGAATCCGGAGAACACGAAGGCGTTCAGCCGCTCCGGCGACAGCATCTCCGCGCGCACGTCATCGAGCGTCGCGGCGCGCTCGACCACCTGTTCGGCCGAAATCTCGCGGATGGTGCGCATCACCGACGGTACGAGCGCGTACGGATCGCCGGCGGCACGGACGAACAGGCGTCCGCCATAGTTGATCTGGCGAACCGGCATGTAGATGCTCATGACCGGTCGCTGCACCACGCTCTCGTCATCGACGTCCGCAACGACGCCGACAATCCGCCGCGGCAGGGGTTTTCCGAAATACGGATCGGTCCACCACATGTGACGGTTCAGCCCGTCGCCGTTCGGGAACAGACGCTGCGCGACGCTCTGGCTGACGATCGAAACCGGTTCGCCGCCCGCACCGTCGTCATCGGTGAATTCCCGGCCGGCGAGCACCCGGACGCCGAGCACCGCGAAGAACCGGGACCCGACGACTCGCAGGCGCGCTCGAGGATCCTCTTCGCCGTCCGCGGGCGTGTAGCCCTCCACCGCGAACCGCGTGCCGCCGGGGAAGAGCCCCGCATCGCGCCAGGGCACGACGGTGCCCACTGTGACGTCCTCGACGCTCGGGAGCTGGCTGACGCGGCGCGTTGCCTCGCGAAAGAAGTCGAGCCCGTTGGGCGTTGCGACGCCTGTTGCGGACGGCGGCACGTCGAACACGATCACCTGGCGCATGTTGCGGTAGCCGGTGTTCGCGGTCTGCAGGGTGACGAGCGTGGCGAGGAGCATGCCCGCGCCGGCGAGCAGCACGAACGAGAACGCGAGCTGGGTCGTCGCGAATATCCGCAGGCGGCGGTTCGTGCCCGGCGTGATCCAGAGGCTGCCGCTCGCCAGGCCGAGGCCGGCAGGGGCGTGCGGCGACGGAAGACGCGGGACGTACGCGAGCAGTACGGCCGCGGCCATCGCCAGCCCGGCGCCGACCCAGAGCACGCTTGAATCGACGGTGACGTCGAGCGCGCGGACGGAGAAGCGGGCGGCATAGCGCGCGACCATCGCGACGAGCGGCCTCGCCAGCACCACGCCCAGCACGGCGCCGGCGCCGCAGAGCACGAGGCTCTCGGCCAATAGCGTGCGCCGGAGCGCGCCCTGGCCGGCGCCGAGCGCGGCCCGCACGGCCAGCTCGCCCTCGCGGCGCACCGATCGCGCCAGGATCAGGTTGGCGACATTCGAGCACGCAATGACGAAGACGACCGCTGCTGCGGCGAGCAGCACGAGCAGGATCGTGCGCGCGGGCGACGCGATCTGATCCCGGAGCTTCTTGACGCTCAGCTGGACACCGGCCCTCGCCGAGTACGCCTCGGGGTGCTCGCGCATGATGGCGGCGTGCACCGCGGTCAGCTCGGTGCGCGCCGTGTCGAGGGAGGCCCCCGGGGCGAGGCGGCCGAAAAGCTCCGTCATCCGGTGAGTGCGGCTGGTGACCATCGTGGCCCCGAGATGATGCGGGCTGGTCACCACGTTCGCGATGATCTCGGTGTCGGCCGGATACGGGACCGATGGCTCGAGGACGCCGACCACCGTGGCCGCGCGCGGACCGAGGCGGATGGTCTTGCCGATGACGCCCGGGTCGCTGTTGAGCGAGGTCGTCCAGAACCTGTGGGTGAGGACCGCCGCGCCCGCCGCCCTGGGGCCATCGTCTTGCGCGTTCAGCAGGCGACCGAGCACGGGGCGCAGGCCCATCACGTCGAAGAACGAGCCGCCGACGACGCCCGCCTTCACCATGCGGGGCTCACCGCCGAGACCAATCATCGCGAAGTCAACCGTCGAGAAGTCACCGAAGGCGCTGATGGTGGTGACGCGTGACTTGAAGTCGTTGATTTCGGGCACTGAGAACGTCGTGTTCCCGGCGCCGAGGTCCGGCGCGGTCTGGCGGATGTAGATCAGCCGATCTTCGTCACGGTTGACCAGGGGACGGAGGAGCACGCTCCTGACGACGCTGAAGATTGCGGCGTTGGCGCCGATGCCGAGCGCGAGCGTCACCACGACGGTGGCGGCCAGCCCCTTGACACGCAGGAGCGCGCGCAGAGCGAATCGGATGTCCCGGCAAAGGGCCTCGGCTCCGTCGAGCCATCGATGGCGCCAGACGCCTCGCATCGAGTCGCGTGTGAGCGTGACGTTGCCGAATTCCTTCAGCGCCGCCAGCCGCGCGGATGTCGGATCCTCGCCGCGCTCGGTGCGTTCCTTGATGCCGAGAGCCAGATGACCGCGAATCTCCTCGTCGAGGTCGTCCCGGTCGGGCCGCATCTGCGCTACTCCTTGCTCGCCGGCGCCGGGTTCAGTACGCGTCCGATCGCGTCCACGAGCTGCGACCACCGATCCCGCTCACGCGACAGCTGGGCCTTTCCCGCCGCCGTCAGCCGATAGTACTTCGCCCGCTGGTTGGCCTCGCTCACGCCCCATTCGGATCTCAGCCATCCGCGCTTCTCGAGGCGGTGCAGCGCGGGATAGAGGGAGCCGGTTTCGACCTTGAGCAGGTCGTCGGACTGCGCGCGGATGGCCTGGCCGATTCCGTGGCCGTGCCGGGACCCCCACTGCAGGGTCCGGAGGATCAGCATGTCGAGGGTCCCCTGGAGGAGCTCCAGGCGCCGTTCGTCGGGGTGTTTGACCATAGCCGTAGACAGTCTACGGCCTTAGACGCAGGATCTCTACGGCTTGTTCCGGTCCCGAGGGTCTCGCCAGGCATGTCGCTGTTTCAGCGCTTGACAGCCCACACTCCGCCTTCCACGTCAAACGTCCCCTATCGAATGCTGTCAGCAGCCGACTCCAAGCGAGTAGACTCGGATCGCATGGCGTCATTCGACGGGCGCGCGAAAGAGTTCTTTCTCGCCGCGTTGAGCCATCCGCCGGCCGAGCGCAAGGCGTTCGTCGGGATGGCCTGCGGTGATCACGAGGAGCTGCGCGCCGACGTGGAGTCGCTGCTCGCTGCGCACGAGGAGGACCAGCGTGCCGGCAGCGAGCCGTCTTCTTCGATGCCACTGACGGAGCCGTTCGCGCCAGGCGAGGTGTTCGCGAGCCGCTACCGGATGGTCACTCGTCTGGGTCGGGGCGGCATGGGCGACGTCTGGCGCGCCGACGATCTCGTGCTCGGAATCCCCGTTGCGCTCAAGTTGGTGCGCTCGACCAAAGCGACAGCCGGACCTCTGCTTCTCAACGAGGTTCGACTGGCACGGCGGATCACGCATCCCGCCGTCTGCCGCGTGTTCGATATCGGCGAGGAGCGCGGACAGCTCTTTCTGTCGATGGAGCTCGTGCAGGGCGAAGATCTGGCCACGCTCATGCAGCGCGTCGGGCGATTGCCGTCCGAGAGAGTCGCCGAGATCGGGCTTCAATTGTGCGAAGCCCTGGCGGCGGCGCACGCACAGGGCATTCTTCACCGCGACCTCAAGCCCGCGAACGTCCTGATCGACGAGCACGGTTCGGTGCGGATCACGGACTTCGGCATCGCCGTCATGCGGGACGGAACCGGCCCGCACACCGGCGTCGGGACGCCGGGGTACATGGCGCCGGAACAGCTGGAGAGCGGCGCGTCGGTCTCCGAACGGACCGACATCTACGCACTGGGTCTGTTGTTGTACGAACTCCTCGTCGGACGACACACGTTTGGGGCGGAAGACAGCCGCGGGCGGCCGCGACCGTCGACGATGGTTCCCGGCGTCGACCCTCGGCTCGAACGCGTCGTGATGCAAGCCCTTTCGCCGGACCCGCGCGATCGCCCTTCGTCGGCCTCCGCGATGGCCGCGAATCTGACGGTGAGCTGGAGAAGACCCGTGACATCGCGTTACCGGCTCTGGCTCGTCGCGACGGCGTGTGGCGCGGCGGCGGCCGCGATCCTCGCGGTGGTTTCGCCGTTCGGCGCGCGCGGCGGCGCTCGCACGTTGACCGAACAGGACACGATCCTGCTGGCAGACTTCACGAACACCACAGGGGAGCCCGTGTTCGACGGCACGCTGAACGTTGCGCTCGCCGTCGCATTGGAGCAGTCGCCATTCATCAGGATATTCCCCGACGAACGGGTTCGGGAGGCGCTGCGCCTGATGAAACGCCCGGCCGACGGGCGCATCACGCGATCCATCGCTCGCGAGATCGCGCAGCGCGAACGACTGAAGGCGCTCTTGACCGGGTCGATTGGCAGCCTCGGACGCAACTACGTGATCGCGATCGAAGCCGTCAACTCGCAGACCGGCGACGTGATGGCGCGCGAACAGGTCGAGGTGAACCAGAAAGAGCACGTGCTGGCGGCGCTGGGGCAGGCGGCCGCGCGATTGCGCGAAAAACTGGGCGAGTCGCTCGCCTCGATCCAGAAATTCGACGTGCCGCTGCCCAGAGCCACGACATCGTCGCTCGAGGCGCTCCACTCGTACGCCCTCGCCCTCGACAAAGACAGGCTCGTCGCCCGTGTTGGCGCTGTTCCGCACCTCAAACGCGCGATCGATCTCGACCCCGACTTCGCCCTGGCCCAGGCGGTTCTCTCAGGCGTGTACGCCAACACACGCCGGTCGACGCTCGCCCCCGAATTTGCCCGCCGAGCGTTCGAGCTTCGGGACCGGGTGAGCGAGCGCGAGCGGTTCTTTATTTCATGGCGCTATTACCACGATGCGACGCAAGACTGGGACAAGGCCGTCGAATTGGCCCGGACGTGGACGGCGACGTATCCTCGAGAGGCGTTTGCGTTCAACAGCCTCGGCGCGGCGTTCAATTGCTTCGGTGAGTTCGAGCAGGCCATCAACCCTTTTCGAACAGCGACGCGTCTGGACCCGACCTTCGTCGCACCGCTCGAGAGTCTCGCGTCGACGTTCATGGCGTTGAATCGGCTCAGCGATGTGAAGGACGTCGTTCGGCAGGCAGGCGCCCTGCGGCCCGACCTCATCAGCCTTCGGCGGTTCGGCTATACCGTTGCATTCCTGGAGGGCGATTCGCCGGCGATGGGACGCGAACTGGAGGCCGCGCGTCATCTGCCGGACGCGATGTTGGCGTCTGACTGGGAAGCGCGCGTGTCGGCGTTCAGCGGACGCGTACGAACCGCGCACGAGCAGTTTCAGCGCGCGGTCCGGATCGCCCTGCAGTCGGAGCTGGAGGAAACGGCGGCGCAGTGGTCGATCGCCGACGCCGAGACCCACGCGCTCGTCGGCCAGTGTGCCGAAACCCGAAGCGAAGCGGCCGCGGCGATTGCCTTGAGCCGCGACAACTCCACGCTCGAACGCAGTGGGCGCGCCCTCGCGCTGTGTGGCGCTCAGAGCGAGGTGTCGAGACTCTCGGGCGAGCTGGCCGATCGGTTTCCGAACGCGACGCTCACACGGCGAATTCAATTGCCGGTGACGGCTGCCGCG
>Ga0066682_10001001_pt1 | contig 10550 bp, 8 predicted proteins | sample GraSoiAngelo_131_FD_65628 | JGI IMG/M metagenome (GOLD analysis project Ga0066682, IMG submission 65628) | Grasslands soil microbial communities from the Angelo Coastal Reserve, California, USA - 14_0929_02_30cm | ecosystem: Environmental > Terrestrial > Soil > Grasslands | place: USA... | reverse complement strand
GGAATTTTCTCCTTCCTGAGCAGGTCCGCCGTTCCGCCGGTCGAAATGATGTCAACGCCCTGGCGCTCAAGCGCGCGCGCAAACGATGCGACGCCAGTTTTATCAGAGACTGAGATGAGAGCGCGGGTGATTTTCATCTGATCGTTAAAGCGCTGAAGCGTTAAACCGTTGAAGCGTGAGAATCCACGGCCCGCTTTAACGCTTCAACGGTCCAGAATCACGTTCTTCGCCGCGGGATAAAGCACGGGGCAGCAGCCGATCGTTTCACAAAACGCCTTGCTGAAATGACTGAGGCTTGAATATCCCACTTCTGTCGCAGCCTCAGTGACGTTGTAGCGGCCGGTGCGCAACAGCTCGGCCGCGCGTTCCATCCTCAGATTGCGCAGATATTGCGGAATAGTCAGACCGACCTCACGCGAAAAGATCCGGCTCAGATAAAATGGACTGCAGCCGACTTCCTGTCCGAGCGTCTCCAGCGCAGGCGGATTGGCCAAATCGCGCGCCAGTAGTTCCTTCGTACGCTCGACACGCTCGCGCGCGACGCGCTTTTGCCGCATACAGAAAAATTCAGGATCCTTGGGCGCAAAAAGAAAATGCGCCATAAGCTCGAGCGCTTTGCTTTGGTACCAAAGAACCTGGGCCGCTTTGGCAACCGGCGGCTCAGCCAAGCTGGCCACTACGCTGCGTTGTTGGGCCGTCATCGGACGCGCGGGCGCGACCACGCTCGCATCCTTCCCCCCGAACACGACCCGCCGAATTTCCGGCTCGAGGTCGGATTCGTTCTGCACGAATTGCTTTTGCAAATGTTCCCGGGAAAATTCGAGCGTCACGAATTGATGATGATCATGCGCTCGCCGCGACGCCGGCAAGGGTTCGTCCGAAATTGCGTAATAGCCGGAATTGCCCGGCAGATAATCGCTTCGGGACCGGCCCTCCGCACCCACCGCTCCGCGGCCGTCGAGATTCAAACAGAACTCCAGGCTGCGCGGGTGAAAACTGCGTCCCCAGTCGAGCGCACGCTGCGTGCGAAAATCATGCCACTCGATACTTAGCCCAAGCCGATTGAAATCTCCGTAAAGTTGACGCCATCCGGGAGCGACTGAGCTCCAGGCGCCATGCTCGGCGTGCGTTGCTCCATTTGAAATCATCGCGTGTAATTACAAGTGCGGCTGCGCCGAATGCAAGGAGGGTTTGACTTCTACCAGCGCGGCGCGATCCCATTTCCCGAGCTGTGAGGCGGCGTCGTAGGTACTCTGCGCAAAACTGAGAAGCATGTCATCGGGAGATTCGGCAGTGCGCACCGCATCGTAAGGTAGGATGAATTCGCGCATTTTTGCATGGTATGAGGCTGCCTCCGGCTGAATTCTTGCCTCCGCGAATCCTGGGGGTTCCGGATACGCATAGGAATAAAATATCGGCACGGGTGCCGCGGCGTTACCGGGCCAAAAGCCAAGGCTGCTCACTTCCTGCGAGTAGGCCTCACGCGTAATCGCATCGGGAAGATGCGGAACACCACCGGGGTGCGGCGGCGCCGGCCGGCCCGAGAAACGCGTCACGGCGAGATCAAAGCTGCCCCAGAAAAAGTGCACCGGGCTGCATTTCCCGCAGAAGCGCGAGCGAAACATTTTAAAAACACGATCACTTTGCAGGAGAACGCGCCAGAACCGTTTTGCATATTCGCGGTCGTAGGAGCGGTGCCCTTGGTCGCGATCAAACGCGATCGGATTCTCAATCTCGTTAGGCATCATGTTGATGCTCACGGGTAACTTGAGATCGCTCAGTGTCCTCATGACCGCGCAATAAAAGTCCGCGACCGAACGCGGCTTCAGTTCGATTGCTCGCCGTGCGCCGTCGCTTTTCTCGATGCGCAATTGGCGATCAATAAAATCGAACGCGATCTCGAACGTGCAAAGGCCATACGGAATCGGCGAAGTCGTTAGGCCACGTGGAGTCACATAAAGAGTGACGTGCCACGAGTGATTGATCCATGGGCTGAGCGTCAAGCGAATCTTGCCGACGATCTGCATCCACATGTGCAGTGTCGCAGCAGTATCTTTCCATTCTGAAAATGGAAGCGCCGGCCAAAACTCATCGCGTTTGTCGTCGGCAATTTTCATTCGTAGTGGCGCTCCAGGAGGCGGCTTGCGCCGCGGAAGTCATTTCATAGATACGGACATTGCGCTCAAATTTCAATGCGAATGCGGCGCGCGAAATCTAAAGGCGCTTCGCGTAAGCACCAAGCATGCGGCTCGTGATCGTTAGCACGCGAGACGCGTGCGCTCCTTGCTACTCCCGGTTAATGAAATCAGAAAAAGAGCGGCGCACTTTCTCGAACATGCCCCGTGCTTCTTCCTGCGTGCGGTGGAAGGCGTGTTTGACTCGCGCTTTGGTGGTGCTGAGAATCCCGCCTTCACTCTCTTTGTCGCTGTCGGTTTCCACGTCTTTCATGCTCGCACCGGCAAACATTCCTTCGGTTCGTGTTACCGTGCCGCGGTTCGCGCCGACGTAGATCGTGCCGACTGGTCGCGACGATTTATTTAAGAGCGTGACAATCCAGATGGGCTCGCCCCTTTCATCCGTGCGCAGAGTATAGCTGACCGTCACAAAGGCCGTATGCGACTTTTCCGCGGTATGACTGGCTACCGCGAACGCGCCACTCGAATCGAGATTCAAGCGCACCGTGTCTATGGTTGCTCCGGCGGTCGAGCCGGCAACAGAGCGGACTGGCGTCCGTTCGGAGACGACACGACCATTAGCGACCTCAACTTCGCGGACGCCCCCGCGGGCACTTGGATCGTCCACCATGATTTTCCACGTCTCCGGCTGCGGGTCTCCTTCCACACCGGCGAGCGAGATAACATGATCGACGAAATCGCGGTTCAATTGTGTGCCCACCACGCGCAATGCGTTATAGGCAGTGGCGTGTTCCTGCGCCAGCACCGGCGTGACCAAAAGCAGGAGCGCACCACACGATTTCCACATCGGCGAAATTGAACAGCGGTTTTGCGAGATGTCCATTGCGTTTTGAGCGACCGAAGGCGATTGAGGTCAATCGGCTTCCTGCTTTCCCTAGTCTTACTCCTTTCTCTTGCTCTTACGCGAAATCACCCAAACGCTGCTACACCGCCATAGATATGTAGGAGCGGTAGACCCCGCGTTTTCAGCTTCCAGACTTGAATGACTGCCGCGGCTCTGTTCAGCTTGCTGGTGCGTTGATGAGAAAAAAGAAGATCGAATTCAGCAGCCATACCGGCAACCTCGCCTTGATGCGAAGCTGCGTCCGCGATTTTCTAAACGGCTATCCGTTCTCGGAGAAAGAACGGTTGCTGATGGTGCTTGGTGTCGACGAGGCGTGCACGAACATCATTCGATACGCCTATCGGTTGCGCGACGATCAACTGATCGCATTGTCGATGGAAGGATTGCGCAAATGCGTCCGCATGCGTTTACGCGATTATGGTGAGCAAGTTGCGCCGCACGAAATGCAGGGTCGCTCCCACGATATGATCAAGCCGGGCGGGCTCGGTTTATACCTCATTCGTCACGCTTTTGATGAAGTCGATTACCTGCTCAAACGCCGCGGCACCGAGCTGGTGCTGACAAAGAATTTGGACGGAGATGCGTGCAATCGCACGCCTTCTGGGTAGCGCACGCGTCTCACGTGCCGGTTTCGGTGTCTCGCCGAAACAATCTTTTCTATAAACAGGAACGGCTGGAGGAAGTCACGCGTTCGGACAAGTTCGCACCGCGAGGACGTGTTTGCTCCCGCAGGTGCGGGACGAGACGCGTGCGCTACCAGGCATGCGCAATTCGCGCCGTGCAGAAGATCGCTTCCGATGGTATGAAAACGCACAATCCCTCATGAAACCGCCGGAACCAGACGCCGCGTTCGAAATCTCGCTGCGACCGCCCATGTTCAGCGAGTTCACCGGCCAGGTGAAAGTGCGTGCACGGCTGGAACTGATGGTGGAGGCGGCGAAAAAACGCGGGGACGTTCTCGAGCACATTCTGCTAAGCGGTCCATCTGGTCTGGGCAAGACCACGCTCGCCTACATTATTGCCAATGCGATGAGCGTGAATATCAAAAACACCAGCGGACCCGTGATTGAAAAAGCCGGCGAACTCGCCGGGCTTCTGACCAGTCTGGAAAAAGGTGATGTCCTTTTCATCGACGAAATCCATCGGCTGCAGCCAACCATTGAAGAATATCTTTATCCGGCGATGGAGGATTACCGGCTCGACATCATCATCGACCAGGGACCGCAAGCACGCAGTCTCCGCCTGAACTTGCCAAAGTTCACGTTGATCGGCGCGACAACACGCGCCGGGATGGTGAGCGCGCCACTCCGCTCGCGTTTCGGGATGACGGCGCGGCTTGATTATTACAATGCCGAGGAAATGCAGAAGATCATTCTGCGCAGCGCCCGTTTGCTCGGTGTCGAAATTGATCACCCGGGCGCAGCCGAGATCGCCACGCGCACGCGCGGCACACCGCGCACGGCCAACAATCTCCTGCGTTGGGTGCGCGATTATGTGCAGGTGAAAGCAGAAGGAAAAATCACCGCCGAGCTGGCCGACCGCGCGCTCACCATGCTCGAGATCGACCGTGACGGCTTCGACCAATGGGATAAACGCATCATCGAAACTTTGATCCACAAGTTCAATGGCGGCCCCGTCGGTTTGAACTCGCTCGCCGTCGCAGTCGGCGAAGAAGCCGGCACCCTCGAAGAAGTGAACGAACCGTACTTGATCATGGAAGGCTACATCAAACGCACAACGCAAGGCCGCGTTGCGACACCGAACGCATATCGCAAGCTTGGACTCAAGCCGCCAGCCGGCGCGCAGAGCGACTTGTTTGGTTGAGAATTGTCGTACTCATGGAATTGACGAGCGATTTCTTCCAGAAGACCTCAAAGATTTTCACCGTCGGGGAACTTACTCGGGCGATTCGCGGCGCGCTCGAGACGAAATTTGGCGCGGTCTGGGTGCAGGGCGAAATCTCGAACTACAAGCTGCATCCGTCCGGGCATCAGTATTTCACGCTCAAAGATGCCCGCGCGCAGATCGCTTGCGTAATTTTCCGTAATACGATGCCGCCGCTGCGAATTCCGCTAGGCGACGGCGCACAGGTGCAGGTTTACGGACAGGTCTCAGTCTTTGAGGCGCGCGGGCAATACCAGCTCAGTGTGCAAATTCTGCAGACGCGCGGCCTCGGCCTGCTCCAGGCGAAGTTTGAAGCGCTTAAGCGCAAACTCGAAGCCGAAGGATTATTCGACCCGGCGCGGAAACGCGCTCTGCCAAACTTTCCAAGAAGAATTGGGATCGTCACGTCGCCAAGCGGAGCAGCTGTTCGGGATATTCTAAACGTTTTGAAACGACGCGCGCCATGGCTGCAAATCTTGATCAATCCAGTCCGCGTGCAGGGAACCGGCGCTGCGACGGAAATCGCGGTCGCGATTCGTGAACTGGCGATGCCGAACCAGAATTTCCAGCCTGTCGATCTTATCCTAGTCGCGCGCGGCGGCGGCAGCATCGAAGACCTGTGGGAATTCAACGAAGAGATCGTCGCGCGGACGATTGTCGATGTCGGCGTTCCGATTGTCTCGGCGATCGGTCACGAGGTCGATTTTACGATCTGCGATTTCGTGGCCGATCTCCGCGCTCCGACACCGAGCGCCGCTGCGGAATTGATCGTGCCGGACATTGTCGATCTTCGCCGCCAAATCGGAGAGTTGGCCGCATCCCTACAAAAATGTCTGCGCAATTTTCTCGAGCATCAAAAAACGCGGTTGCGCTTCCTGTCCGAACGCACGCTCGCCCGGGAGTTGCTCAAACGGATGCGCGACGCACAGCAGCAACTTGATCTGGCGCGCGAAACGTTGCATCGGCATATCGCGCATAAGATCAACAATTACCGGCGCAGCCTTGTGCACATGGCCGCTGCATTGCAATCGCGAAGTCCTGTTCGTGAAATCATCGCACGCCGAAATCGATTTGTGGATCTGCATCGGCGCTTTCTCGGCTTGCCTCCGAACATGATTGAGCGCGCCCGGCAACGCTTCCGCCGCGCAGAAGGAATTTTGCGCGTGCTCGGCCCCGAGGCCACGCTGCGTCGCGGTTACAGCATCACGAGGGATACGAAAGGCAATGTGATCCGAACGGTGCGCGATGTGCGATCGCGTATGAAAATCCGCACCCGCCTTAGTGATGGCGAGTTTGGTTCGGAGGTCTCGTAGGTAGGGCGCGACCGTCCGTCACCGAACGGATTCGCCGCGGCGAACTGAGCGCACCGACGAATTGCGAGCACGAGCGAGAACACCAAACACCGAACGACGCCAAACTCGATTCAGGCGATTTCGCACCGTTTTCCGTGAGCCCTTTTTCGGGCTTGACGGCAGATATGCCCCAATTAAACTCCGCGTCGGGTTGCCTCGAGTGAGGACTAACTCAATTGGATTCATATTTAGATTCTTCTTTCTCGAAGCGCGGGCGGGTCTAACAACTCGCCCGCGCTTTGTTTTTCATTTTTCGACAGAATTGACAAAATCGAACACAATTTCTGGTTCTGAAAATCCTGTTCATTCTGTCTAATTCTCACCGATCACTTTTTCGGAATTGGCCGCAAGAGCAAATTGCCTAACCAATCGGGATTCGCGACGCCCTCGCGATAGGCGTTCAATGATTCGACCGAAGAATTAACGCGCAAATTGCTGTAAGACTGGTCGAGATTTTGCCAGCGCTCGTGCCAGTAAACAGCAGCTTTGACGCGCGGATAACGCGTGCGAAAAAACTTCAGTCCCTGTTTAATCCAATCAGTTTTGCCGAGCCCGCCGCCCTCCGTCGAATGTGGGAATTCACCAGTCGCCCATTCCGCGATCATGATCGGTTTTTTTGGGTCGAGGTTGCACATCTCCCGATACGGCCAATCTACCAACGAAGGAATGTCTGGATTTGGCTCGTCCTTGAATTGTTGCCCATAAACGCTGAGCCCGAGCCAATCGACATAATCGGAACCGGGATAGTAAGCAGGCGCGCAGTTCCAAGTCTCATACGGATAGGGATAATTATTTGTGTGAAACATCCACTTAATATTTGTTGCGCTACGCGCGCGAACGCGATCGACCACATGCCGGTAGGCGGTACGGAATGTTTCAGGACCTTTCCAATTGTTGCGCTCGCGGTCCCATTCATCCCTGCCATAATAACTCCCTGACCACGGGAACCAGGTCCCGTTCATTTCGACACCGAATACGACGATTAATGGATGGCCAAAGTCACGGGCGGCGTCGGCCCACTTGTCGATATACGCGTCCCACGTTCCGGCGATGATCTCGTTTAAATTAAACTTGCCCGGCCCGCGATCTTCTTCATAGGGTTTGTCCCAAGGCGACCAAAAGACGAGCGGCAATGAACCGTTTCGCCAAATGACGTTTAAATTGTCCGTCGGGAAACTCTGCTCACCCCAATAGCTCGAGGAAGCGATGATGGCCTGATGTTTGCCGACCATCGTCTCGAAATCCTCGATGATCTCCAGGGTGACATCGTCTTCCTCATCGCCAAAGTCCATGAACGCGCCCGTATAAGCCCCATGCTCGGGAATCACGACCTCCACCTGCCCGTTCGGATCAAGCTTTTCGACCTCCGCGCGCTTATGGCATCCCACGAGCGAGAAAGTCAATGCTATCGCTAGAGAGACGATCGTAGGAATTGCCCCAACGCGCATTTGGTTCGCAAGCTCTCCGCAAAGCAAGTGGGTGTCCAGCGCCGCCGACCTGTTTTCATTTGTTGCTAATGCCCAACGATTTGCTTTTGAGGCGACATCCCGTTGAGCTGGAATTCTCCTTGACTGGAGAATCCAAATATTGCGAAAAGAGTCCACGTCGCTCGGTGAATAACCGTGTGCGTTCTACGTCACTGGTCGCAATCATCGCCCTTACAACCGAACAACAGCGCAACGAAATCGCGTCTGCCGCAGAGGCTGCTTAATTGCGCTCACTTTTCCTGTCGATTATTTCGCGCGATGATCTGTTCAACAAAAAAGTGTTGGGTGAACAAGCAGTGTGCAGCCGTTCTAGTGGGTGTCGTCATTTACCATACCCTTCCGGTCGGTGATTTGCCGGCCGGTGAGCGCGGTGTCGGGGCTGGAGAATGTAACGTCTATCTAACGGTTGATGCTGACAGGCCGGTTAACAGGATTAACCCAACAGAGGCACTGGGTGCAGGCGTTGACGGTCATGAGCGAGGAGAGTGCGCGCGCATGTTCTCACGGCGAAATATTTCTGCAATGCTCTCCGCTGGGCTCAAGCCGCTGACCTACCGGTTGCGAACGGAGTTAGCGGGCGAGGTTTGGCACTGGAATCCGCGTGGCACGTGGAGTGATGCGTCCCACCAATGGGGATATTGGACCTCGGATGATTCGATCGCCGGCCCGATCAATGTCTCCTACGGCTATCGTTTGCCGCGACGCGGAAATACAATTGATCAAGCGAACGACGACGATTACTCGCGAATTGCAGACGGTGACGAAGATTCTTTTTGGAAAAGTAACCCCTATCTTGATCAATACTTTACTGGAAAATCTGACGAAGCTCATCCCCAGTGGGTGGTCGTCGATTTAGGCGCGCTCAGGCCAGTGAACTCCATCCGTATTCATTGGGGGACACCGTACGCTCAACAGTATCGCGTTGAATACTGGACGGGGAACGATCCGATGCACCTGCACATTGACCGGCAGGATGAGTGGCGCCTCTTTCCGCAAGGACTCGTTAGTCACGGTTCTGGCGGAAGCGAATCCGTACAGCTCGCCCATAGTGCTCTTGCGGTTCAATTCGTGCGCATAATAATGATCCGGAGTTCGCGGACGACCACACAAGCGTCAAACGATATTCGCGATCGGCTTGGATTTGCTATTTGCGAGATCGGCGTCGGCACAATCGACGACAACCGGCATTTTGATGACCAAGTCCATCACGCGCCAGACAGACACAATCAGACAGTGATTTACGTCTCGTCGACAGATCCTTGGCATCGAGCTGTGGACATCGACTACAAAACAGAACAGCCCGGCTTGGATTTCATTCTGACAAGTGAGCTTACCAACCATCTGCCCGTCCTTCTACCAGTGGCTGTTTTGTATAACACGCCCGATAACGCGGCCGCGCAGATTAAATACTTGTTGCGGCGACGTTATCAACTGGAACAGATCGAGCTTGGGGAAGAACCGGATGGACAGTGGGTTTCACCTGAGGACTATGCCACGCTTTACGTTGGAGTCGCTCGTCGCCTCCGCGCACTAAGTTCGCAAGTTAAACTCGGAGGGCCGAGCCTCCAAAGTTTCGAGTCGCACCTGCTCACATGGGCTGACGCGTCAGGCAATCGCTCTTGGATGAACCGTTTCCTGCGTCACGTTCATGCCGAAGGATGCCCGTTCGATTTTTTTTCGTTCGAATATTACCCATTCGACGATATCTGCTCCGATGCGGGGCCGCAGCTATTGGAAGTTCCGAAGCGACTTGCGGAGATGATGTCCAGTCTGCGCAAGGACGGCGTTCCCTCTCAGATACCATGGCTCATGACAGAATACGGCTATTCCGTCTTCGCCGGGCGCCATGAGGTCGACATGGAGGGAGCGCTTTTTGATGCAGATGTAGTGGGCTCATTCCTGATATCAGGCGGCACTAAAGCCTACCTATATGGGTATGAACCAAATCACCTGACGAATGAGCTGAATTGCTCCTGGGGTAATCTTATGATCCTACAGATGGGCACAAAAGGTGAGAGCCTCAATCGCTTGTCCGCTTACTATTGCGCCCGTGTGATCACGAAAGAATGGATGCAGCCGACAAACGACTTACACGAAATATTCCCGGTTACTCTCAAGCAGAGCAGTTCCACTTCTTCACCCGCCGTCAGCGTCTATGCGGTGCGGCGGCCAAATAAGCAGTGGGCTCTTCTCGCGATCAACAAAGATCCAAAGCGTTCGGCCCGGCTAAGTGTGCAGTTCAAATTCTCGGACGGGCAGCCGTCAGTTACATTTATCGGCAAGGTGGATGTCATTCAGTTCTCGCGCCAGCAGTATGCCTGGCGCGATGACGGGCAGAATGGTCATCCGATACGAAGCATGCCGCCCGCGCACTTCCTGCGCGCGGCGTCTTTATATTACGAGTTGCCCCCGTATTCGCTGAATGTGTTGCGCGGATACCTTCCAGATTTATAGCAAAGGACCGCACTTCGGCTTTGCGTCTCTACGCACGGACCGGCACGCTCGCGGTACGCTCGAGTTTGCCCCAGCTAACCCAGGCGCCTTTTACCGCACGGAAGATTGCTTTCCAGATGCAGTAACTGAGCATCGGCCGATAAATCAGGCGCATCGGCAAGATGCGCCAGGCTCGCAGAATTGGCTCGCGCTCGAGAATGCAGGCGAGTGTCGCGAGGATGACGTCCATGGACAGGAAGGTTATGACGAATGGCATTACCGCCAGCCATGCGCCGAATGGCAGCGAGGCGAGCAAAAACAGATCTACCATTGGCGTGACGGCGACGAGGACGAT
>Ga0066682_10001000_pt1 | contig 10551 bp, 3 predicted proteins | sample GraSoiAngelo_131_FD_65628 | JGI IMG/M metagenome (GOLD analysis project Ga0066682, IMG submission 65628) | Grasslands soil microbial communities from the Angelo Coastal Reserve, California, USA - 14_0929_02_30cm | ecosystem: Environmental > Terrestrial > Soil > Grasslands | place: USA... | reverse complement strand
GGTTGGTGCTGGAGAACTGAGAGAAGGACCCCCAGCGATCGTAGAAGATGCCATATCCCGCGCGAAGGGCCATCTTGCCGCGGTTCGTCGGATCCCACACTACCCCGATGCGAGGAGCGAAGTCGGTCTTCCGGCTGTCGATGACGGCCCGCCCGAACGGCGCATTATCTCCGGCCTGAACCAGTCCATTGAGGAAATTCTCCGTGCCGGGAACGATCAATCCATCCGGCTGGACCACGGCCGCCTTGGAGGGATCGAAGCGGCGCGGGTCAAGGAAGTTCTGCAGGTTGACCTTCTCTATTTCCGGCTGGAAGTAGGTGTACCTTACGCCGGCGGTGAGAGTAAGATTGCTCTTTATCTTGATCTGGTCCTCGGCATAGGGTTCCACATTCACCCAGCGGTAGACTCCGAAGGGATCTTCGGCGGTCTCCGTGTAGCTAAATGCCCGCCCCACGAGGAAATCCGCCATCGAGTCGCCCGTTGCCGAACCGTTGAAGACGAACGAGCCATTGGTCAGGTTGCCGGTGGCCGAAGCGACTTCGCCCTTCCCCTCGCGCGTCACCCCAATGCCGAAACGGAACGTGTGTGGGCCCTTGATCCACGTGGTGTGTCCCTCAAACGGCATGCTGTAGGCATAGTTGTGGAACGGCCAGGGGAGGGAGATCCCCGCCCAGCCTTGTCCGAACGAGAGCGACGGGATCCGGTTCTGCGCATTGAATGGAAACAGTTCGGGAATGTTCAGTCCCGGCGCACGATCCCGATTCGAGTCGGCGGTATGTTCCAGGCGCTTGTCGTTCCCCTTATAGAATCCCCACCGAAACTCAGCGATAAAGTTGGGCTTCGGCGTGTAGGTCACATTGAACGCGCCATTATAAATGGGAAATTCCTGAATGGATCCGCCGACATTCGGCAGCACGTTGCGGCCGAACAGCTCGAAGGGGTTCTTTAAGTCCGCGCTGTCACCGGTATATCGGACGAACAGGCTTAGCGTGTCTGCCAGCCTGTAGTCGATGCGCGCGGATTCTTCACGCCAGAAGGTCGTATCGGGATTTGACGCCGTGAAATTCTGCGAACCTGACTGGAAGCCGGGTGTCGGCAACGGGAAGTACGTCTTCAGCAAAAGCTGTGCGTTGGGGTCAATCTTGCTGGCCGGGATCACGTTTCCCGCGAACGGTATCCCTGTATCGGGGTCGTGAATGACTCGTGACGGCAGTTGCGCGCTGAAGTCGCCATCGCGTTCCGTCGGGGTCGCCACCTGCGCGGTGCGGGTTCCGCCGCTCTCAATAATCCGCCTCCACTCCTGCGACCAGAAGAAGAACACCCGGTCCTTCTTCACGGGGCCGCCGAAGGTATACCCGAAGTTGTTGTAGCGGTTCTTCGGCTTGCCGCCGGCAAAGAAGTTTCGGGCGTTTAGCGTGTCATTCCGGAAGTACTCGAACGCGCTGCCGTGCAACTGGTTCGTGCCGGACTTGGTGATGAGGTTCACCTGGCCGCCCGCCACCCGTCCGGTTGCCGCCGAGTACGAGTTGTTTTCGATGCGGAACTCCTGCAACGAGTTGATGTTCGGCGAGACAAAGGCGTTGCCGCCAAACGTGTCCAGGTTGCGGATTCCGTCGATTTGCAGGTTGTTGGACTCGGATCGAACCCCGTTGAGGCTGAAGTTCGCAATCGAGTTCGATCCAAACCCGCCGCCGCCCTCCGGGTTGTTCGACACGACGCCGGCTTCCAGGAAGATCAACTGGGTGAACAGACGGCTCGAAATCGGCAAGGTCTTGATTTGCGAGCTGTTCACGGTGTCGCCCACATCGGCCGTCACTGAGTTCACGGGAGGAGCGGCGGCCTCAACGGTAACTCGCTCCACCACCTGACCCACCTCCAGAGTCACATCGAGGCGAACGTTCTCCACCGCGCTGACGCTGATGGCGCGCAGCACCATTGTCTTGAACCCGGATGCTTCGACGGCCAATTCGTACCTGCTCACCGGCACGACCGGGAACGAGTAGTCTCCGCTGGTGTTGGCCTGGGTTCTAAGAACCGCACCGGTACCCACATTGGTCAGCGTGACGGTGGCGCCGGGGACAACCGCTCCACTGGGGTCCGTCACACGGCCAAGTACCGCACCCGTGCTCTTCATCTGACCGTTCATGGATCCCACAAGAGCCAGCGGCAACACGGCCAGCAGGATCGGTTTCAGTAATTTAGTTTGCATGGAGGCTCCTCCGCTCCTGTCCCTAATAATCAGGAAGCTGGGTCCGATGCGACGATCAGGACTCCAGCATCTCCCTTTCACACCGAGGCGCGCACCCGCGTTGCGATCAGAACGTGTTCTGGAGCGCAAGACTACTACATACGCAGGAGGCGCTCAACAATTTGGCAAGAGCAGGAGGGCTTGCGCCCGCCGTGGAGCGAATACTACCCACAGGACGCTGATGCTTTTTTACAATACAAATCCGCGGCCCCTCGCTATCAGTCCGTGAACAGCCTTGCGACTGAGCCAGCGTCGTCAGGTGCTCTTTACGCGCGAAACTTGTTCTGGCCTGTCGAACGTTCGCGCTACGGAGCAGCCGACCTGTTTCCTAAACGGTGGGCGACCACTCAGGATTGATCAGACGAAAGCCTGCCTTTAGCCGACTATTCGTTAGTCCGTCTCTTTGACCTAACCACCGTTGCGTTGCCGGCGTCTAATCCACAACCCGGCCAACGATTCCGTCGAGGGAGATGAGAGATATGGGACTCCAAACTTCGTGTAATCATCATCGGGCGGGGCTCTCGTACAACCGAGAGCCGCAGGGAACGCCCGAGCTCCTACGATCGGGCCGGGCTCGCGTGGAGTGACCCAGGACCTGCGGACGAGACCGTCGAGCAGACGATCCGCGATCTCCACGCGCGCGAGGCGGAATCTGAGCGTAACCTTTTCCGCAGGGTGAGGTATTCATGCTCAGGTCCGCCATTGCTCTTCCCGTTCTGCTGCCCGGCGCCGCAAGGTTTGCAATTGGGCAACGGCGCATCGATCGGCGGAAGGGATTTCCCGCGCGTGCGGAAAGTTGAAGCGGCCTAACAGCGGCACGTATAGGGAGTCTAATTCAAATGATGCACTCAGTTGCGTCCGATTTGCGCTACGCGGGGCGCGAACTTTTGCGGCGGCCGGGGTTCGCCTTGACCGCGGTCCTCTCGCTGGCGCTCGGCGTGGGCGCCACCAGCGCGGTTTTCAGCGTTGTTTATGCAGTGCTGATCAATCCCTTTCCCTATGTCGGCGCGGAACGTATGATGCAAGTCTCGCTCAAGGACAAGGCCGGCAACTACCGGTATCCCGGACTGACCGGACCGCAGATCGAGGGGCTTCGCCAGGTTGCGGTGATCGAAAGCGTGGTCGGAGAGGATGGGTGGAACCTCACCACCACCGACGGCGATCTCCCCGAGGATGTCGTTGCAACGTACGTTACTCCAAACGCTCCGAATCATTGGGGCACGCCAGCGTTAAAGGGCCGGTGGCTGATCCCCTCGGATGCCCCTACCGGTAAGGAGCCGGAACGAGTGGTGGTGCTCGGTTACCGGTTCTGGCAGCGATACTACGGCGGCGATCCGGACGTTGTCGGGCGAACGATCCACCTGGTGCGGAAGCCTTATCAGGTCGTGGGTGTGATGCCGCCGCGTTTCCGATGGCGCGAAGCGGATATCTACCTGCCGCTCAAGTTCACGCTGGACCCTAACACCGGTTTTGGGGTGACGCTCAAACTCCGCCCCGGCATCTCGACGGAACGGGCGAACGCCGAGCTGCAGCCGATCCTGGAGCAGTTCGCCAAGGAAACCCCGACGCGGTTTCCGGACGCATTCCGCGTCAACCTGCGAAGCATCATCGAACTCTTCGCCAGGCCGCTGGGGCCAACGCTTTACCTGCTGTTCGGCGCGGTTGCATCGCTGCTTCTGATCGGGTGTGGGAACGTCTCCATCCTGCTATTGGCGCACGGCGCGCAACGGCAACATGAGTTGGCGATCCGCGCCGCGCTGGGAGCCGGGCGCGGCCGGATTGTGCGGCAGCTATTTACCGAGTCCCTGGCGATCGCCTTGACCGGGACTACGCTCGGAATACTCATCGCCTGGAAGAGCCTTGCGATCATCATCGCCTGGCTGCCGTCCAGCGCTTTCCCGGCAGAATCGGTCATCGAGATGAACCTGCCGGTGCTGTTGTTCAGCGCCAGCCTGGCCTTCGCCACCGCAATCATATTCGGCATCGCGCCGGCTTTACAGCTTTCGCGGCCGGACGTGGCACGGGTCGTCCAAAGCAGCACACGCCGGGTGATGGGAAGTGTTCATGGTAAGCGCACTCATAGCGCGATGGTGGCGACGCAGGTCGCACTGACGCTCCTGATGCTGACCGCAGCCGCGGCGGCGGGCAAGGGATTCCTGCGCCTGGTGAATATGGACCTCGGATACGACCCGCACCGAACCATGTCGGTGCCTATCCCCGTACACGATGGGACGTACGGCTCGTGGAAGGAACGGTCCGAATATTTCGAGCAGATCCGCGCCCGGATCGCGGCCCTGCCACAGGTGGTTGCGGCCGGCATTTCGACCAACGCAACGCCGCCCGCGAACGGAGGCGACAGCAGGATTGAAATCATGGGCGCCAGCGAATCGGAGAAGCCGGTGGTGCGGGTGAACTTTATCAGCCCCGAGTATTTTCCAGTGCTGCGCATTCCACTGTCGCAGGGGCGCCTGTGGGATCATGCCGAGACCATGCGCGGGGCTGTGGTCGCGGTGATCAACCAGACGATGGCGCGACAATACTGGCCGAAGGGTGATGCAATCGGGCGCCAGTTGCGCATCCCGGGCCTGAAGGATCAGCCGCCGTACCAACCCGCCGCGGCCGGAAGCGAAGGCTGGCTCCGGATCGTGGGCGTAGTGGCCGATGCTCGCAACGACGGCCTGCGCAACCCCGTTAAACCCGCGGTGTACGTGCCCTATTCCCTGCGAATGCGGATGTTCACGCAGATTCTGGTGCGCACTCGCGTGCCTCCGCTTTCCCTGCTGCACGCGGTGCGGGCGGAGTTGGTGCAGATCGACAAGGAACAGCAGGTGATGCGAGTCCGTGACCTGGAGACGTGGATCATCGAGATGCGCGAGTACGCCCAGCAACGCCTGGTGGCCCGCCTGTTTGCCATATTCTCCGGCCTCGCAGTACTGCTCGCCGCCGCCGGGCTTTACAGCGTGGTCTCCTACGGGGTCGCGACCAGGACCAATGAATTCGGGATTCGCATGGCGCTGGGGGCGCGGGCCTGGGATGTGGTGCGGCTCGTGCTTTCCGCCACCTCGGCGAGTGTGGGCGGAGGGCTGGCGGCTGGCCTGGCGCTGAGCCTGATTTTCGACAACCTAGCGCAGAAGTGGCTGACGGAGAGTTCGCGAGATCCGATCATTCTGTGCGGCTCGGCGGTGCTGTTGGTCGCCGTCGCTGGGTTGGCCTGTTTCGCGCCGGCGCGGCGGGCGGCTTCGGTGGACCCGAGCGAAGCGCTGAGATATGAGTAAACTTCGAGCTCAGGGGTCGCTTTGGCCGAGTGTGTACCATTTCTCGGGAAAGGTCGGGAGGACGGCGCGAAATCAATTTGACGTATGGGTACCTCTGGCGCTGAATCTGGAGAAACTTCAACGCAACGCATTTTTTGCGCGTCTTTGCCCGGTTCAAGCCGGGTGTTACCCTGACCCAGGCACAAGCCGACCTGAACGTAGTGGCGGCGAATCTCGCGCTCCACTACCCTGAGTGGAACAAGAACAGTAAGTCGGTGCGCCATAGAGACTGCCCGGCGGGACGTCTCTACACAACCGCGAGTATCTGAAAACTCTCGAATTTGATTGCGGCCAGGGCGCGCCGTGAGACAATCGCTCAGCATCCGCGTGGTGGATCGGAAACTACAGGTTACAAATGAAGAAACTTGTCTCTCGGCGCCAGTTGCTGAAACGTCTCGGCGCTGCCGGCTCGGTTTCACTAGTGACCTCCCGGAGTGCCTCGTCTTGGGACCCGGCCATCCTGGTTACCGGCCGTCCGGTCGAAATCGCGGTCTCGCAGGTCAGCGCCGAAACAGTCCGGATCATCGTACTCCCCATCCAGGACGGCCGCGTTCAGCCCGTGCCGCAAGACGGATCACTCGTTCACCCTGCCTGGAATCCGCCGCGGGCGCGCCTCAGAAGACTTGTCCGTGAGGAACGAGTCCAGTGCGGAAATGTCGTGGTAAAACTCTCTCCCGATCCGCTGGCCGTCCATGTCGAGACTCGGGATGGGCGCCTGGTGCAGCATCTCCGCCTCGATAGCCAAACCGGTTCTCTGTCTTTCCTTCTGGGCGATCAGCCGTTGCTCGGCCTCGGGCAAGGCGGCCCGCAGTTCGATCGCCGCGGCTCGTCGGACCGCATGAGAAGCGGACAAAGCGGATACATGCTGCGAACGCACGGCGGGCGCTTGCCTATCCAGTGGCTGATCGGAACGGGCGGTTGGGCGATGTTCATTCACCACCCGTCGGGAGCCTTCGACTTCAGCGGACAGGAAGGTCGTTTCGATCCGGGCACTCCGGACACGGCGCTTCCGCTCGACCTTTTCATCGTTGCGTCGCGCGATCCAGCACAGGTCATGGCGGAGTACGCGAGACTGACGGGACTCCCCCAGATGCCGCCGTTGTGGTCGCTGGGCTACCAGCAGTCCCATCGCACGCTGGCGAGCCGTGAAGAGATCCTGTCTGTAGCGAGGACATTCCGCGAGAAGCAGCTCCCGTGTGATTCGCTGATCTACCTGGGCACCGGCTTCTGCCCTTCGGGCTGGAACACCGGTCATGGCTCTTTTACTTTCAACTCCTCGGTGTTTCCGGATCCGAGGCGGATGATTGAGGAACTGCATGCGTTGCACTTCCGCATCGTACTGCACGTCGTGATCCAGGCCAGCGAGCTGCGTGGCACGGTCCAGGACCGTTTCGACATGGAAAAGTTCGAGGAGAAAGAGGCCGCCTCCTACTGGAATCATCATCGCAAGGTATTTGCGCTCGGCGTTGGCGGCTGGTGGCCCGATGAAGGTGATCCGCTGAACGCAGCTTCACGGCTCACGCGGAACCGGATGTATTGGGAGGGCCCGCAACTCGACAGGCCCAATGAGCGGCCGTTCGCGCTCCACCGCAACGGGCACGCGGGCATGCAGCGTTACGGCGCCTTCCTCTGGTCGGGCGACGTCTATTCCACCTGGGAGACGCTGCGCACGCATGTTCCGGTCGCCATCAACACCGGGTTGAGTGGGATCCCGTATTGGGGAACCGACATCGGCGGCTTCGTGCCGACGAAGGAATACACGGGCGAGCTGCACGTGCGCTGGTTCCAGTTCGGCGCCTTCTGTCCGTTGTTCCGATCGCACGGGCGCACCTGGCACCTGCGCCTGCCCTGGGGGTGGAATACGGGTGAGCTTGGCCCGGACGAAGTCAAGACCTACACCGGGGGTGCCGCCAACCCCGATCCCGGCGAGCTGCACAACGCCGACGTGGAGCCAATCTGCCGCAAGTATCTCGATCTCCGTTATCGACTCCTGCCGTATCTTTATACTGCTATCCGAGAGAGCCACGGGACCGGCTTACCGGTAATGCGGGCACTCTGGCTTCACTACTCCGGCGATCCGGCTGCCGTGGCGCGGGGGGATGAGTATCTCTGGGGCCGCGATATGCTGGTCGCGCCTGTCACCGAAAAGGGCGCGACCTCGCGTACACTGTATCTCCCACGCGGGACCTGGTATGACTTCTGGACGGAGGAGAAACTCGAAGGAGGCCGCGAGATCCGCAGGTCTGTGGATCTCGCGACCATGCCGCTCTACGTCCGCGCGGGCGCTATTCTTCCTATGGGACCGGTGAAGCAGTACACGGGCGAGAAAACAGATGCCCCGGTGACTCTCCGGATCTATCCCGGCGCGAATGCCGCATTCACCCTGTATGAAGATGACGGAATTTCGTTCAACTACCGCAAGGGCGATTGGATGGGAATCCAGGCTGCGTGGGAGGACAACCGCCGCAGGCTCACCTTGCGACTCGCCGAAGGCTCGCGCTTGCTCCCTCCCGGGCGGCACGCGATCGAAGCGCGTGTCGTTGCGGAAAAGGAGAAACGCGCCGTCACGTTTGAGGGACGGCGGATCGAAGTTCAGCTTTGAGCATCAGCCTCGACAGGAAGGAGCGACAAGATGAACCGGAGACACCTGTTTTGTAATGCGGTCCTGTTCTGCAGCATGCTCCTGCCGAGACCCACCCTTGCACAGGGAACAATCGCCGATTATCAACGGGCGGCCGCGGTTCGAGAGAAACTCCAGGGGCTTGCCGTGAATATGCCCGAGAAAGCCAACTGGATCGAGGGAACAAGCCGTTTCTGGTACAGAAAGTCGGTCAAAGGCGGAAATCAATTCGTGCTCGTTGATGTCGCGGACCTGTTGAAGAGACCCGCTTTCGATCACGAAAAACTGGCCGCCTCGCTTGCGGCGGGATCGGCCGAAAAATACTCCGGTGTCACCCTGCCCTTCTCATTCATCACATTCGTCGACAACGAAAAGTCCCTGGAATTTGCCGCTGGTGATTCGAAGTGGCGGTGCGACCTGACGGAATACAACTGCAAGAAGATTGGCCCGGCCGGGCCGCGCGATTTGCGCAGTGGCCGCGGCAGCTCGCCTCCATTGCGCGGGTCTCAGGAAGATGATCAGCCTAAAGCTTCCCCCGACGGGAAGTGGGAGGCGTTCGTCAAGAATTACAATGTGCACGTCCGAGCCAAGGGAAGCAAAGACACGGTTCCGCTAAGCTTCGACGGATCGGAGGGGAATTACTACACGCCGGCTTCGATCCGTTGGTCTCCGGATTCGACCAGGCTGGCCGTGTACCGCGAGCGGCCGGGATATCATCGCAAGATCCAGTACATCGAGTCTTCGCCGGAAGACCAGCTTCAACCGAAATACTCGACTCGGGAATACGTGAAGCCTGGCGATGCCCTCGACATCCGGCAACCGGTGCTGTTTCAAATCGAGACAAGGAAACAGCTACTTGTCGAAAACACTCTCTTCCCCAATCCATACGAGCTGTCGCCGCTCACCTGGCGTAAGGACAGTCGCGCGGTCACATTTGAATACAATCAGCGGGGGCACCAGGTTTATCGAGTCATTGAAGTCGACGCCCGGACGGCAAAGGCGCGCGCCGTCATCAGCGAAGAACCACAAACATTCTTCTGTTACTCAGGTAAGTGGTTCCGTCACGACGTGAGTGACGGGAAAGAAGTCATCTGGATGTCGGAGCGGGACGGCTGGAATCACCTCTATCTCTACGACGGCGTTACGGGCGCCGTGAAGAATCAGATCACCAGGGGAAACTGGGTTGTGCGCGGAGTCGAGAAAGTCGACGAGCAAGCCCGGCAGATATGGTTACGGGGGAGCGGTATGGTTCCCGGAAAGGATCCTTACTTCGTCCATTACTATCGCATCAACTTCGACGGCACGGGACTGACCGCTTTGACCGAGGCAGACGGCAACCACTCCGTGGCCTTCTCTCAGGATATGAAGTACTACATCGACACCTGGTCGCGCGTGGACGTTCCCCCCGTCTGCCAACTGCGCCGCGCGTCGGACAAGAAGGTACTTGCCGAGCTGGAGCGCGGCGACATCCGGGAACTGTTGCAAATCGGCTGGCGTCCGCCCGAGGTCTTCACCGCGCTCGGGCGCGACGGCAAGACCGGCATCTGGGGCATCATCATTCGGCCGACGAATTTCGATCCGTCCCGGAAATACCCCGTCATTGAGAATATCTATGCCGGCCCGCAGGATTCGTTTGTGCCGAAATCCTTCAGCATTAATTCCGGCATGCAGTCGATGGCCGAGCTCGGTTTTATCGTCGTGCAGATCGATGGGATGGGCACGTCGAACCGGTCCAAAGCGTTTCACGATGTCGCCTGGAAAAACCTCGCCGACGCCGGATTTCCCGATCGGATTCTATGGCACAAAGCTGTGGCCGAAAAATATCCGTACTACGACATCAGCCGGGCCGGCATCTACGGGCACTCCGCCGGCGGGCAGAACGCGCTGGCCGCGCTGCTCTTTCATCCCGAATTCTATGCCGCTGCCGCGTCGTCCTGCGGCTGTCACGACAACCGGATGGACAAGATCTGGTGGAACGAGCAGTGGATGGGATGGCCTCTCGGCCCCGAGTATGCGGCCTGCTCCAACGTCGACAACGCATCCAAGCTCCAGGGCAAGCTGCTGCTATCGGTCGGAGAGATGGACACGAACGTGGATCCGGCGTCCACCATGCAGGTCGTCAACGCGCTGATCAAGGCCAACAAGACCTTCGAGCTTCTTGTTCTTCCAGGACAGGGGCACTCGGCGGGCGGAGATTACGGGGAGAGGAAACGATTCGATTTTTTCGTCCATCACCTGCTTTCAGTGGAACCCCCCGATTGGAACAAGATCGAAAAGAGTAAATCGACGGCTTCTACAGGCAGCGGGAGCGCCCAGCCCCAGTGATTCTTGATGTCTTGGCGCCTCCTATGAAACTAAACGAACTGCCT
>Ga0066682_10000987_pt1 | contig 10597 bp, 8 predicted proteins | sample GraSoiAngelo_131_FD_65628 | JGI IMG/M metagenome (GOLD analysis project Ga0066682, IMG submission 65628) | Grasslands soil microbial communities from the Angelo Coastal Reserve, California, USA - 14_0929_02_30cm | ecosystem: Environmental > Terrestrial > Soil > Grasslands | place: USA... | reverse complement strand
TGGACGTGGATGCGGTGTTCGGTGGCCTGTCCAACATCGCGAGCGGAACGACGACGTCGGGGTCGCCGCCACCGCCGCCGCCGCCGCCGCCGGCGACCTATCTCGAGTTCACCAGCGGTCCGCCGTCGCCACTCCAGGTGAATGCCTCATTCTCGGTGGAGGTCACTGCCCGTGACGCGCAGGGTGGAACCGCGACCAGCTTTTCCGGCCCGATAGACCTCACACTCGAGGGGCCTATCGTCGCTGGCGGCCTGACCGGCAACACTCACGTGAACGCCGTCAACGGCGTCGCCACGTTCAGCAACTTGCACATCAGCGGCGCATGCACGGGCTGTGTTCTGAAGGCGGCGGCATCGGGCCTGAGTGGGGCAACGAGCGACTCATTCACCGTCATTGGCCTATGACGGTCCCTCCTTCGATCCCGCCCCGCACTTCGCCGCCCCGTTATCGGGTCCTGGACGACGCCTGGGAGGCGCCGCCATCGCACAAACCGAGGAGGCTTCGTGTCGTGGTAGTGGCCGCGTCGATCGGGACGGCGCTCATCATGGCTTGCGTCGCGATTCTGAAGAGCAGCGAGCGAACGGACCCGGTTGACCCCAGCGCGTGGGTCCAGCCCGCGCCGCCCCCGTATGCGATCTTGCCAGAGAACGCGCTCCGCGGCGAGCGTGTGACGCCGCCTTCGCTGAGTGGCGTTGAGCAGCCACCGCCCGCACCGCCCGCACCGCCCGCACCGCCCGCACGGCCCGCACGCCCCGCACCGTCCCCACGGCAGCGGCCCACGCAGCGCGTCGTCGGGCTCGCCGGGTACCTGTCCATCAACTCGAGCCCGTGGGCCGAGTTGTCGGTGGATGGGCGTGTGGTGGGCAGCACGCCGCAGATCCGGGTTCGCGTGTCGCCGGGGCGGCATCACCTACTCTTGGTCCGCGAGGGATTCAAGACACATGACGCGTGGGTCGACGTGATCGCCGGCGGCACCGTGAGGATCACGAACATCACGCTGGAGAAGGACGCCCAGTGAGCGTGCGAGTCGTAGCGCTGGTATTGCTGCTTGCCACTCCGCTCCGTGCACAGAACGGGGGGGGGGGTGGCACGGCGAGCGAGCTGATGACTGGGGCCATCCGCGCCTACCAGGATCTCGACTTCGACACTGCGGCGCGCCTGTTGCGCCGCGTTCTCACACCGCCGCTGGTGACCGGGCTCGGCGACCCGGAGCACACGCGAGCCCTCACCTACCTCGGCGCCGCCGAGCACTACAGGCAACGGCACGACTCCGCGATCGCCGTCTTCCGCCGGTTGGTCCTCCTGGCACCACGTCAGCGGCCCGACACGCTGATCTTCCCGCCCGAGATCACGCGACTGTACAACGACGTGCGAAGTCGCACGCCCGTTGTTGCCGTCCGCGTGCCGGCGGACACGGAGTTCAGTGTTGGCGAGGGGGGCCGGCTGCTTGCATGGCTGTATCCAAGCACGCCGCATAGAGTGACTGTGGCCATCAGTCGCGAAGATGGGCGCCCGCTCGCGACCGTGTTCACCGGGCCGATCGGCGACAGTCTGGACGTCCGCTGGAATGGGCGCGATTCGACCGGTGGACTCGCGACCGGCGACCGCCTCTGGCTTACCGTCGCCTCCGAAAGGGTGGCAGGGGCCAGGGACCCGGCGCGCTTGGTGAGAATTCCACTGCGCGTCGAGCTCCAGGGGCTCGACACCCTACCCCACCCACCGCCCCTAAGCGCGAGGCAACTGCTCCCCGAACGCGCAGACCGTAGGAGCGGGCTGCGCTTGCTCGGCGGAGGCACACTCCTCGCCGCCGCCGCCGTTTCATTGCCGGCGATTCTCGCGCCCGGCGAGCGCGCCTCCGGGACGCGGTTTGTTGTGGCCGGCGCTTTAACCGTGGGCGGTCTCGTCGGCTACCTATCGCGCCGCACGGGGAGCGCGTTGCCGGAGAACGCCGCAATCAACCGAACCCGCCGGGACGCGTGGCGGCGCCAGGAGGACACGGTGACCCGCGAGAACGCCGCGCGCATTCGGGCGGCGCGGTTTCACATCCATGCCGGGAGCGAGGTCGCAGTGGAGGCAAACAACCAGTGAGCACGCGCTCCTTCTGGCTCACGGCCCTCTCCGCACTGGGCGTGCTCACTGCCGGCTCTCTCGCCGCACAGAGCTCCCTCAGCGGCACGGCTGCCGGTCTGGTACAGAACTTCCGAGCTCGCAGTGAAGCGAGTGGCGTGACGCAGGTCAGCGGGACCGCCTTGGGATTTACCGGCAGTCTGCGGTTCCGCCGCTTCGAGCTCGGCGTGCAGTATGCTGAGGGCACGCTTCAGCCGACGGATCAGGTATCGGAAAGTCGCGATCTGGTGGAGGGGGCATTGGCACTGCGTTTCGTTGGGACGCCGTGGCTCAGCGTGGAAATGGGGCCGCGCGTCCGCCACTATGCCACCACGTCGGGCGCGGAGCGCTGGGTCACATGGCGCCTGGGAGGACGCGTGGAAACCGCGCTCGTCGGCACGAGCGTGCGCGGATACGCGATGCTGTGGCGCGGGCTGGGCCTCGACGTCAACGTGCCACCGGGCTCCGGCAGCACACGCGGTGGCGAGGTCGGGGTCACGGTGAACATGGGACCCGGTCCTCTATGGTTCACACTGGGGTATGGGATCGATCACGCGCAGGTGCGCGACGCCGCGCGGGGCGAAACTGTCGAGACTCTCACGCTAACGGCAGGACTCCGCAGGCGCTAAGTCTTCGTGGTGGGCATCACCCATTCGTCAACGACCAGCCGCGCGGATAGAATTGTTCCATGCAAAAGCGCAAACTCGGAAAGAGCAACCTGGAAGTTTCGGCGCTCGGGCTCGGTTGCATGGGAATGAGCTTTTCCTACCCTCCGTTTCCAGACAAGCAGGAGATGATTTCGCTGATTCGGGCAGCCGTCGACCGCGGCGTCACATTCTTCGACACCGCCGAAGTGTACGGCCCCTTCACGAACGAAGAGCTCGTCGGCGAAGCGCTTGCTCCAGTCCGCGAACAGGTCGTGATCGCCACGAAATTCGGTTTCAGATTCGGTCCTGACGGCAAACAGCTGGGCCAAGACAGCCGGCCGGAGCACATCAAGCAGGTCGTCGAGGGGTCGCTCAAGCGATTGAAGACCGACGTTATCGATCTGTTCTATCAGCACCGCGTGGACATCAACGTGCCCATTGAAGACGTCGCCGGCGCGGTGAGGGATCTAATTCAGGAAGGCAAGGTGAAACACTTCGGCCTGTCTGAAGCGGGAGTGAAAACCATCCGCCGCGCGCACGCCGTGCAACCCGTGACGGCATTGCAGAGTGAATACTCCCTGTGGTTCAGACGCCCTGAAGAAGCAGAGGTAGTACCGACACTCGCGGAGCTCGGTATTGGCTTCGTTCCATTCAGCCCGCTCGGCAGGGGCTTCCTGACCGGGAAGATCGACGACAAGACGACGTTCGACGGCGGCGACTTCCGCAACGTCGTCCCCCGCTTTACGTCCGAGAATCGCAAAGCCAATCAGGCCCTGGTCGAGCAACTCAACAGGCTTGCCCAGCGCAAGCGAGCGACGCCGGCGCAGATCGCGCTCGCGTGGCTCCTCGCGCAACAGCCGTGGATCGTCCCAATCCCCGGAACCAAGCAGCTGAGCCGCCTCGAGGAGAACATCGGAGCCGTTAACATCACCCTGACGCCGGACGATCTCCGTGAGATCGAGCGCGTCACTTCACGGATCACCGTGCACGGGGCGCGCTACCCCGATGAGCTCGAGCGCAGGACGGGGCTTTAGGGGATGCGCGTGGGCATTCTGGGTTCGGGACTGATGGGCGGCAAGCTCGGCACGATCTGGGCGCGGGCCGGACATGAGATGGTCTTCAGCTATGCGCGGAACCAGGAGAAGCTCGCTAAGCTCGCGCGGGACGCGAAGGGGAACGCGCGCGCGGGCACACCACGCGAGGCCGCACAAGGAGCGGACGCGCTCTTGCTTGCCGTGCACTGGTCCCGAGTCGACGACGTCTTGATGCAGGCAGGCGATCTGTCGGGCAAGGTCGTCGTGAGCTGCTCATTGCCGATGAATGCGGATGATACCGACCTCGTGATCGCCCACACCTCCTCGGGCGCGGAGGCGCTCGCCAAGCGGGTGCCCAAGGCTCGCGTCGTCTCCGCGTTCGGGACGGTACCGAGCGAGGTCCTGTTCGATGTCTTCGCGGCTCGGCGCAAGGCTACGAAACCCAGCCTCGTCTACTGCGGGGACGACGCGAGAAGCAAGAAGGTCGCCGCTCAGCTGATCCGCGACGTGGGGTTCGATCCGGTGGACGCTGGACCGTTACGGATCGCCCGGTATACGGAGCCATTCACCCTGCTGATCGCGCAGCTCGCGTACGAGGGGGACGAAGGTCCGGAGCTCGCGTACCGCTTCGAGCGGTTTGGCAGGAAGTGACGGACGGCGGTTAGAGTTTGTTCCCCAACCCGCAGGATGCCCTGCCCTTGCCCGCCCGTCCCAACCTCGAGCAATACCGCAAACTCGCGCAGGATCTCGTAAACGCCTGTACATCAGGCGACCGGCCTGCGATCGGCGCGTGGGCGGATCGCTGGATCGCGTCGTTGCTCGCAGCTTCCAATCGGCAGTCTCGAGATCGCGCGGCCAATCAGGTTGAGGAATTCGCGATCCGCGCGATGACCGCAGGCAAACGCACGTGCGTGCTGGCCGACGCGCAGTTCGTGATCGCCCGCGCCCACGGGTTCGAGAGCTGGCCGAAGTTCAGCGCGCACCTCGATGTCCTCACGCGTGCGGGGGGGGGCGGGGGCGCCCCCTTCGAGGCCGCCGCACAGGCGATCGTGGACGGAGACGAGGAGACGCTGCGGCGACTGCTACGTGAGCAGCCGGACCTGATCCGCGCGCGCTCCGAGCGCGAGCACAATGCCACGCTGCTGCACTACGTCTCGGCCAACGGGGTCGAGGGCTATCGCCAGAAGACGCCGCAGAACATCGTGCGCATCACCGAGATCCTGCTCGAGGCAGGCGCCGAGGTCGAAGCCGAGGCGAATGTGTACGGAGGCGGGTGCACGACGCTCGGCCTGGTGGCGACGAGCGCGCATCCGCGCCAGGCGGGAGTGCAAAACCCGCTGATCCAGCTGCTGCTCGATCATGGCGCGGAGATCGAGCATCCCAATCTCGCCGGCAATGACCATGGGGCGGTGTTCGCGTGCCTCGCGAACGGATGTCCAGAGGCGGCCCGGTATCTTGCCGACCGCGGCGCGCGCCTCGATCTCGTGTCCGCGGCCGGAGTCGGGAGGCTCGACGTCGTCCAGAGTCGCTTCGATCGGGCAAGCGTGCCCGAGTTGGAAATGGCAATGCGCTACGCGGCAGCGTACGGCCACGGGAATGTCGTCACATGTATGCTGGACCGCGGCGTGGAGGTCGACGCGCACACCGGCGATGGGGAGACGGCGCTGTTCTATGCGGTCTTAAGTGGCCATCTCGACGTGATCCGGCTGTTGCTCGCGCGCGGCGCCCGTCCTGGCGTGCGCACGCGGTGGGGTGGCGACATCGTCGGAGCCGCGCTGTGGCGCGCCGGGCATGGCGGCGACCCCGACCTCTACGTGAAGCTCATCGACGTGCTCGTGGCGGCGGGTGGCGCCCTCCCCGATCGGCATCCACCGGTGAACGGGATTGTGGATGACGCACTCGCCCGACGTGGCAGTCTGGCGGACGCTGGGCGGTATTGGTGGGGGGAGGAGCCGCGCCGCTGACTTTTGCGGAACACCCTCCCGCAAAACAATGATAGAAAACAGGTTAGGCGCTCTTGCGGCTACGGGCCGAAAGTGAATGTTGCTGTGTCCTTTCAGGCGATTGCCAGTGATTAATTGGGAAAAAGCCATCGTTCGGTCGTTGCATGCGTTACGCCTCGACACCATGAGGGCCAAGTTCGTGGCCTTCGGGGTGGCAGCGGCTTTCGTGTCGACCGTCGCGATGACCGTGATGCTGTACGGAGGGAGTCGGCGATCGCTCAGCGATCGCGCCGGCACCGAGCTGCGCGGCGTCACGTCGGACGTGGCGCGCGAGGTGGGCGTGTGGCTCGATCAGCGTTTGTATGATTTGCGCCTGCGCGCCAGCCCCTATGTCGTTTCAGATAATCTGGCCAGAGCGGCGAGTCGGGGAGGGCAGCAGGCCATCGATCGTCTGCGCGATTACCTCGCCTCGGTTCGCCAGAACCTTCCGGCTCACGATGGCCTCGCCATCAGCGGACAAGACGGACAGCTGCTGACGAGCAGCGGCAGCCGGACCGGCTTGCGACTCACCCCAGACCGCATGAACAACCTGCGGACACGCGATGCGCTCGTGGGCGAGCCGTTCTGGGACGCCAGCCTTGGCAAAGCGGTCGTGCAGCTCGTGGTGCCGATCCGCAAGGATGACGGGTTATTCCTGGGCGCACTGATCGCGAAGGTCAATTTGGACAGCGTCAGGAGCCTCCTGGGGGAGCTGGCCGCGGGAGACGGGTCCCGTTATGTCTACCTCATCACCGAGCAAGGTCGCGTGGTGATCAGCTCGGCGGGCAACCCCGCCGACGTCATGAAAACCACGTTGCCCGAAGCGACCAGCAGAGAATTGACCGAACGCGAAGGCCAGACCGTCGTCCAGTCGCGTGGCGGCGGACGTGAAGTGGTGGCGGTACTGCGGCGTATTCCCCAATTGCGCTGGGCAGCCGTGGCGGAGACGCCGCGAGCCGCAGCCACGCGCGCAGCCGGCGCGCTGCGGCTCCGGACCGTGTTCCTCCTCATCGGGCTGCTCGTTGCCGTCGGACTGTTGGCGTACGGCGTCGGTGTGGTCATCACCCTTCCGCTCACGCGCCTGACCGAGGCCGCCGCACGGGTGTCGGCCGGCGATCTGTCGGTCGAGCTGCCGACGGGCGGCAGCGGCGAGGTCGGGTACTTGACGCGGGCGTTCAATACCATGGTGTCGCGGCTCCGCGAGCGCGACAGTCAGAGCGAGTTGGAGAAGCTCTCGCTGACCGATTCCCTGACCGGGCTCTACAATCGCCGCCATCTCATGGGCACGCTCGCCAGCGAAGTGCAGCGATCGCGACGACTGCGCCGCTCGTTCTCCGTGCTGCTGGCGGATGTCGACAAGTTCAAGCAATACAACGACACGCACGGACACCTCGCGGGCGACGCCGCACTGGTGAAGATCGCCGAGGTCTTCCGCAGAACGACGCGCGCAGTGGACTGCGTCGCGCGCTACGGTGGCGAGGAGTTCGTGGTGATGTTGCTCGAGGCCAACATGGCAACGGCGGCCCTCGTCGGGGAGCGGATCCGCGCTCGCGTGGCGGAGCAGGATCTCGGCCTGGGGTCGCTGACGGTGAGCATTGGCTTGGCCGAGTATCCTGACGGCGGCGAGACGCCCGAGGAGTTGATCGCGACTGCCGACGCGGCGATGTATGAGGCCAAAGGCGCTGGGCGAAACCGGGTGGTGATGGCCGGGACGAGCGAACCGCTCCCACAAGAGCGCAGAACCGGGCGGCGCAAACGCGAAGCATGAAGTAGCCTGCAAAACGCTTTGAGCACCGAGGCAACGAGTTTACGCATGTCGCGGGCATTCATTAAGGAAGACGCTGGCGGTCCAGAACGGCGTTACAGCCTACCGGCACGGAGCGATCCTGGCTACGACGCCGCGGCGGCGCTGGCGCTGCTCGAAGGCGCGAACGCCGGCGATTCCTACAGCGCCGAGCTCGCGACGGGATACCGTTGGGGCGAGCCGCAGCTCCGACCGTACGTCGAGCGGATCCTCGCGGACGCGCGGGCTGCGGCAAACGAGCGGTTGCAGCAGTTGGCGGAGAGATTTCTGCGCCAATGATCGCAATCATGTTAGCCGGTATAACCCAAGCCATATCCCAAAATCCGGCTCCCAACCGAAGGGAGTGGATCGAGCGATGGGGGAAAGGCGGCTCGCGGGGTCGCTGTAGAGGACGTGGCGAGGACGCAACACCCCGGCCCTAGTCAGCCGCCGTCCTGCGCCGTATGCTTTTTTTCGACCTGCATCATCCGGTCCACTTCCACCAGGCGATCACGCAATGCGCACCACGCTCTCACATCTTCGCACCCGTACCGTCGGCGTACTGGCGCTCGCGATCGTTGCGACCGCCGCACCGATCCTGGCCCAGAGCCGCATTACCACGCCCAAGGAAGCCTTGGGCTTCGACCTCGGCGCCGATTACCAACTGCCGACCTACACCCAGCTGCTCGCATACTGGCAGCAGCTCGCGCGGCAGTCCCCCCGCATGGTGCTGGACACCATCGGGAACACGGCCGAGGGCCGTCCCCAGTTGATGGCGATCATCTCCTCCCCGGACAATTTGAAGAACCTCGCGCGCTACAAGGAAACGGCGCAGCGGCTCGCACACGCGGAAGGTCTGACCGACGATCAGGCCCACGCGCTCGCGGCCGAGGGCAAGGCGGTCGTGTGGATCGACGGCGGCTTGCACGCCACCGAGGTGCTCGGCGCGACGCAGCTCATGCGCCTTGTCTACGACATGGTGAGCCGGGACGACCCGGAGACGATGCGGTTCCTGAACGACGTGATCCTGCTCGCCGTGCACGCGAACCCCGACGGCATGGAGCTCGTCTCCGGCTGGTACATGCGGGAGCCGGACTCGCTCAAGCGGTCCACCGGCGGCATCCCCCGGCTATATCAGAAGTACATCGGGCACGACAATAACCGTGACTTCTACATCGTGAACCAGCCGGAAACCGAGAACATGACGCGCATCCTATTCCACGAATGGTTTCCGGAGATCGTGTACAACCACCATCAGACGGGGCCCGCCGGGGCCGTGCTGTTCGCTCCGCCGTTCCGTGATCCCTTCAACTATTTCTTCGACCCGCTGGTACCGATGGGGATCGACGCGCTGGGGGCCGCAATGCACGGCCGCTTCGAAGCGGAAGGAAAGCCCGGCGCGACCATGCGGCGCGGTGCCAACTACTCGACGTGGTGGAACGGCGGGCTCCGCACGAGTACGTACTTCCACAACATGATCGGGCTCCTGACCGAGAGCATCGGCAACCCGACGCCGATCGAGATCCCGTTCGTCCCCGACCGCCAACTGCCGAGCGCCGACTTCCCATATCCAGTCACGCCGCAGACCTGGCATTTCCGGCAGTCGGTCGAGTACTCGATGACCGCGAACCGTGCCGTCCTCGACTACGCTTCGCGATACCGCGAGACGCTGCTGTACAACATCTACCGGATGGGGAGGAACTCGATCGAGCGGGGCAACCGCGATAACTGGACGATTCACCCGCAGCGCATCGAGGCGGTCAAGGCCGCCCTTCGGCGCGACAGCATCACCCCCGCGCGCGGGCCCCGTGGCGGCGCGGTGCCCACGAAATACTTCGCGATCCTACGCGACCCGGACGAACGCGATCCGCGCGGCTACGTGCTCCCGGCCGACCAGCCGGACTTCTTGACGGCGACGAAGTTCGTCAACACCCTCATCAAGAACGGCATCACGGTGATGCGCGCGAGCCAGCCGTTCGACGTGCAGGGAAAACGATATCCTTCGGGCTCGTTCGTGATCAAGACGGCGCAGGCCTTCCGCCCCCACGTCCTCGATATGTTCGAGCCGCAGGATCACCCCAACGACTTCCAGTATCCCGGCGGCCCGCCCATTCCGCCCTACGACAACGCCGGCTACACGCTCGCCTTCCAGATGGGCGTGCAGTTCGATCGGATCCTCGACGCGTTTGACGGGCCGTTCCAGCCGATCCAGGGCCTCGCCACGCCGCCGGCGGGAACCGTGAGCCGGGCGGACGGGGCCGCGGGATTCCTGCTGAGTCACCAGGTCAACGACGGCGTCATCGCAACCAACCGCCTGCTCGCGAAGAAACATGCTGTGTATTGGCTCACGGCTCCGCTCGACGCGAACGGCAAGACGTTCCCGGCCGGCACCATTTTCATCCCGCGGACGCCCGCGGTCGTGCCGCTGCTCCGCCAGATGGCGACCGAGCTGGGCCTGAGCTTCGAGGGCGTGGCGAAGGTGCCTAACGGCACCAGGCTCCGGTTGCAGCCCGTGCGGATTGCTTTGTGGGACCGCTACGGCGGCTCGATGCCCTCGGGCTGGACTCGCTGGCTGCTCGAGCGGTTCGAGTTCCCCTTTGAGGTCGTCTATCCCCCGACGCTCGACTCCGGCAAGCTCGCCGAGCGGTTCGACGTCGTGATTCTGCCGGACGGCGCCGTTCCCACAAGCGATAGCGCGGCCGAAGGGGGGGCCTTCGAAGGCCCCCTCGATACCGCCAGGATTCCGGCGGAGTACCGGGCCCGGCTGGGACGCGTGACCGTCGCGAAGACCGTGCCCCAGCTACGGGAGTTCTTGAACGCGGGCGGCACAATCATCTCGATCGGCAGCTCCACCAACCTGGCGCGCCACCTCGGCCTGCCGGTCGTGAACCAGCTCGTCGCGGACGGGAAGCCGCTCCCGAACGAGAAGTTCTACGTTCCGGGCTCGGTGCTCCAGGTGAGAGTCGACAACACCCGGCCGGTCGCCTACGGCTTCGCGGACCACGCCGACGTGTTCTTCGACGAGAGCCCTGTGTTCCGGCCGGC
>Ga0066682_10000986_pt1 | contig 10601 bp, 8 predicted proteins | sample GraSoiAngelo_131_FD_65628 | JGI IMG/M metagenome (GOLD analysis project Ga0066682, IMG submission 65628) | Grasslands soil microbial communities from the Angelo Coastal Reserve, California, USA - 14_0929_02_30cm | ecosystem: Environmental > Terrestrial > Soil > Grasslands | place: USA... | reverse complement strand
TCGAGGCCGCCGGACTCGGGCGCGACTACGGTTCGACACGCGCGCTGGAGTCGCTCGATCTCCTGGTGGCCCGCGGGGCGCTGGTCGGTCTGCTGGGGCCCAACGGTGCGGGCAAGACGACGACCATGTTGCTGCTGGCGACGCTGCTCAGGCCCTCACGAGGGACGGCCCGGGTGTTCGGCCATGACCTCGTCGCAGACCGATCCGCGATTCGCCGTTGTCTGGGACTCGTGTTCCAGGAACCGTGCATCGACGGACTGCTGACCGTTGAAGAGAACCTGCTGTTCGCCGCGCGACTCGCGGAATTGCCGAAGAGGGATGCCCTGAAAGCGGTCGATGACGCGCTCGAGCGCACGCGGCTCGTTGAGCGGGCCTCTCAGCTCGGGCGGCAGCTTTCGGGCGGCCTGCGACGCCTCGCCGACATCGCGCGCGCGACGGTCCATCGACCAGCTCTTCTCATCCTGGACGAGCCGACTGTGGGACTGGATCCCGAGCATCGGGACCGTATGTGGACGCTCCTCGATGACGAGCGCCGTGCGCGCGGCACCACGATCGTCTTTTCCACGCACTATCTCACCGAGGCGGAAGCGTGCGATTACGTGGTGCTGCTCGCGCGCGGCGCGCTCGTGGCCGACGGCAACCCGGCGGCGCTGAAGGCCACGGTCGGCAGCGACGTCGCGGAGATCGAGGGTCCGGACGCGGCGCGTCTCCTCGAGTCGGCGCGCGGTGCCGGCGCCGTCCGAACCGTCGTGCGGACGGAGCGCGGGTACCGCATCGGCATGAGTGGTCCGCGCGAGCCGCTCACGGCGCTGGCAGCCGCGCTGCCGGGAGTCAGCCGCTTCGCAGTTCGCCCACCGACGCTCGAAGACGTGTATTTCGAGCGCACAGGCCGCGACGTATGAGGACGATCCCGGGGCGAGCGTCATGCGCGTGGTGACCCCCGTGTACGGCATCGTGGCGCGCGATCTCGGTCGCAGCCTCCGGCAGAAAGGCCGCCTCTTCGGCGGACTGGCCCGGTCGTTCATGTGGCTGCTGCTCGTCGGCACGGGCTATAACGCCATCACCCGCATAGAAGGCGCGGCGTCATACCAGGCGTTCGTGTATCCCGGCATCGTCGTGATGGCGGCGCTTTTTGGCGCGATGCTGACCGCGATTTCGACGGTCTACGATCGCGAGTTCGGGATGCTCCGTCTGATGCTGGCCTGTCCGGCCGGCACGATGGCGGTGCTCACGGGCCGCGCATTGTCGGCGACGCTCGTCGGGATCGTGCAGGGCGGCGCCGTGCTCCTGTGCGGGCCGCTGCTGCTCGATCTGACCGCCGGCCAGCTCGCTGCAGCCGCCGCGGTCCTGGCTGTCGCCGCCGCCAGCAGCAGCCTGCTGGGCCTGCTCGTCGCCGCGCCGCTCCGGTCGGTCGAAAACTTCGCGGCCGTCGTCAACGTTGTGTTGTTTCCACTGCTGTTCGTGAGCGGCGCGCTGTATCCGACGGCGCGGATGCCTCTGTGGCTGCGAGGCGCGGCCCGGCTGAACCCGGTGACCTATCAAGTCGATCTCATGCGCGTGGCGCTCGGTCTGCCAGGCGAGCTCGGGGTCGTCCCCTCGCTGCTGACGCTCGCCATCACGAGCCTCGTGGTCTTCGGCCTCGCGGCGTGGCTCTTCGATCCGGAGCACCGGTTCATTCGACGCGGCGCGCCGTAGACCTCCATGCCGATCATCGCGCCGTACGGAACGTGGACCTCACCGCTTTCTGCCCGCAGCGTCTCCGCCGGCAGCGTGCAGTTGAGCCGCGTGATCCTCGACGGCGATGATCTCTATTGGCTCGAACGGCGGCCGGAGGAAGGCGGTCGTGGCGTAGTGGTCACGCGCGGTCCGCACGGCCGGATTGCCGACGTCACCCCCATCGGGACCAACGTGCGAACCCGGGTCCACGAGTACGGCGGTGCGGCGTACACCGTGTCGCAGCGGATCATCTACTACTCCGAGTTCGCGGACCAGCGTGTGTACCGGCTCGAGGCGGGCGGCGTCCCGGAGCCGCTCACGCCGGCCGGTCAGTGGTGCTACGCAGATTTCACCGTCGACCCTGCGCGCCCGCGACTCGTGTGCGTACGAGAGGACCACGCCTCGAAGAGTCGCGAAGCGGTCACCACGCTCGTGAGCGTGGCGCTGAACCATCCGCCGGCGGCGGCGACGGTGATCTCCACCGGTCACGATTTCTATGCGAGCCCATGCTTCAGTCCCGACGGCTCGCGCCTGCTGTGGCTGGCGTGGCGCCATCCCGACATGCCGTGGGACAGCACCGAGCTGTGGGCCGCCGACGTCGGCCGGGACGGCCGGCTCGGGCATCCGACACTGCTGGCCGGCGGCGGCGATGAGTCGATCTACCAGCCGGGGTGGGCGCCTGACGGCACGCCGTACTTCGTGTCCGATCGCACCGGCTGGTGGAATCTTTACCGTGTGCGCTCCGGGCGGGCGGAGTGCGTTCACCCGATGGCGGCGGAGTTCGGCCGCCCTCAATGGACACTCGGGACGTCGACGTGGGCGTTCTCCGACACGTCGCGCCTCCTCTCGGCGTATCTGCACGGAGGGCGATGGCGGCTCGCGAGTATCGACGTCGGGTCCGGCGCGCTGGTTCCGATAAACCTCGACGTCGAGCCGAGCGACAGCATCGTGGCAACCGGTACACACGCCGTGTTCATTGGAAGCTCGGTCGGAGCCCCTGACGCGGTGGTGCGGGTGACGCTGGCCACGGCCATGGTCGAGACGATTCGACCCGCTTCGACACTCACGGTCGATCCCGGCTGTCTCTCGACGCCCGAGGCGATCGAGTTTCCGACGGAAGAGGGCCTGACCGCGCATGCGTTCTATTACCCTCCGGCGAATCGTGATTTCACGGCGCCCGCCGGCGAACGCCCTCCATTGATCGTCGTCAGTCACGGCGGTCCCACCGCGATGCACAGGCCGACGCTGAATCTCGAGCTGCAGTACTGGACGAGCCGTGGCTTCGCCGTGGTGGGCGTGAACTACGGCGGCAGCGCCGGCTATGGGCGGGCCTATCGACAGCGGCTGAACGGACAGTGGGGCGTCGTGGATGTCGCCGACTGCGTCAACGCCGCGGCTCATCTGGCGGCACGCGGGCAAGCGGACGCGGACCGCCTGATCATTCGCGGCAACAGCGCCGGTGGTTACACGACGCTGGCCGCTCTGACGTTCCGCCCCCATGAATTCAAGGCGGGCGCGAGCTATTACGGGATCAGTGATCTCGAGGCGATGACGCGCGACACGCACAAATTCGAGTCGCGGTACCTCGAACGCCTCGTGGGCCCGTACCCGGACAGGCGGGACGTGTATCGCGGGCGATCCCCCATCCATTTCGTGGACAGGATCTCGTGCCCGCTGATTCTGTTCCAGGGCCTCGAGGACCCGGTTGTGCCGCCGGATCAGTCACGGATGATGGCCGACGCCGTACGGGCGAAGGGTCTGCCCGTCGCGCTCCTCGCTTTCGAGGGCGAACAGCACGGATTCCGCAAGGCGGACACGATTGTCCGGTGCCTCGAAGCCGAGCTGTTCTTCTATGGCGTCGTCTTCCGCTTCATGCCGGCGGACGAGACTTCCGCCGTGTCCATCGATAATCTGGATCGCTGGGAGCCGCGTCCATGCAATTAGACCCGCTCATCGCCGCAGCGCCTGAAAGCAGTCGGTGTCCCTTCAGGCTGCAACGGCGGTGCGGAAAGCACGAAGATCGAGCGACTCACGCATCCGGCGCGGAATCCGACTTGGCAGCAGGTTCGGAGGCACCGTAATCGACAGGGTGTGCCGTACATCGAGCCCGCGGAAGTTGAAATCCCATCGTCCACTCACGCATGACGGCTTGACGACCACACGCCATGCGCCCGGCAACATCATCTCGTGAAATGAATCGAGGATCGTCTTCTGTATGTCGGCAACGATCGTGGGGTCATCGATACCTTCGACGAGGATCTCAAATCGTTTGCTCATGACGTCCTTTCAAAGGGTAAGGCGTGGTTGTCTAGTCACGGTGCAATCGGGTTGCCCGGATCTGTCCTGGAACACGGCGACGTAAACCCTGTCACAACAGCTGTTTATTTCTGTGCTCTCGGAAGGAATGACCGCGTCGTGTACCATTTCGTCGCACGACGCTGGAGTCTTACGTCATATACGCACTGTATATGTCTGTTTGGACACTTGATAGCCGCAAATGTTCTGTCCTGGACACCGACGTTCCGTTGTGGCACACGAAAAATGGCTGGGCGCTCACGGCTCGTCGAACACCGAACGTGGAACGAGTCCTGAAGCGGCATCCCGGTTGAAACTACTCCGCGCAGGTTCGGCAACACGCACGCCAGATCTGCGATGACACCGGTCACCTCGGCGCGGGCGTTCGCGATCGTCATGCCTTCACGGAGCCGGGCGACGGCGACCTGCCAAAGGAACGATGCCGTCGCCCGCGTCGACTGCGCGGCCAGCCATGCATCGATGCGAGGAGTGATCGGCGCGACTAGATCCCCTTCTGTCAACCGGCGCAACACTTGATATAGCGCCCCAGTTGTGGGATCGAGTCGGCCGCCCGACCGCGCCTGCACGTGCTTCCCGGAACGCATGCGCGGAGCTTCCGGCGGCACCGACGCGGTTGAGTCAATCAATTGGGGCGCTGCACGACATGTCGCTCGCACACGTCGGCAAATCCCCACGCGTCTTCCTACGCAGCTTCGACGTGAAACGTTCGTCGCGTCCGCGTCCGATGTGGCCGGCAACTCATCGCAGCGTTCGGTGACGTTCCACGTCGTGGCCACGATTCAGAGCCTGATCGCCGCTGTACGCGCGTACGGTGCGCACGGGACGATCGATCCTGCGACCGAGAACAGCCTGCTGGCGAAGTTGAACGACGCGCAGGCCGCACTCGATCGCGGCAACGTGACTGTCGTTCGCAACAAGCTGTCCGATTTCATCGGCCTCTGCACCAGGCGGGTTCCGGCCGATGTGGCGAACGTGCTCGTCGCCGACGCGCGGTACGTTCTCGGCACGTTGTGATTGTAGAGACCATCCGGTCGAAGGTCGCCGGACTGTCACCATGGCACGATGATGCCGCATGGGCAGGAGCAGAGACTGGATCCGCAGGCGCGGCGCGCGAATCTCCTGGACTTCTGATCTCCTGTGGGCCGGGTCAGATTTGATTCGATACCGCGGCACTTCCACGAAATCACGAAAGACACGAAAGACGCGAAAAAACAGACAGATCTTTTTCGTGTTTTCGTGGGTTTCGTGTTTTTCGTGGTTAAGGAGTCGCCAGGTTCACAGAAGATCAAGAGATCAGGAGGTCTTCTTGTTGTTCAGGAAAGAGAATTGGGATCTGGCGCGCGGCGTCCGCGTGGCAAGACGGTCTTTCTGACGACGCACCTCATGGAGGAAGCCGAACGACTCTGCGACCGAGTGCCGCTCCGCAGTTACCGCTGAAACGCATAAGACAGCTTCACGAAGAGCTGCCGCTCGCTCGGCTGCAATCGCCTCGCGTCGGCCGTCTCGCGCTCGTCGCCGTATCCGACGAACATCACCGATTGCCAGTTGATTTTGTAGGCGAACAACGCCGACCCGCTGAACGTACCCGACTGACGATCGACGCGCGATACAAACAGCGACGGATCGCGGGCGGTCGACACGTATTGCCCGATGACGCGGGCGAACATCCGCGGCGTGAATGTGTAGGTGCCGCGCACGCGCGCGACGCGCTCGGTCAGCAGGCGCACGCCGCGGCTGACGGCGGTGTCGACGTCGAGCGATCGTTGATTCTGCAAGAGCGCGAGCTCGAGATGGTCCGACGGGTGAATCGTCGCGTTGAAACTGATCGTCGCGCCGTGCGCCGGCCGCGCGTTCGTGAAATCGATGTCCTCGCCGAACGTGCCGTCGATGCCGATCGAGGTGACGCGACGAGATGGACTGAATCGCGCGAAATAGTTGACCTGTCGCCGTCCGATGACGCGGTCGCCCGCGCGCGTCTGATCGTCGATGTAGGCTAATCGCACATAGCCGCTCAACCGCGTCTGGAAAAACACGTTCGGTTGAACGCTGCGCGTAATGATCGCGCCGGATTGATCGGCCTGATAGTCAAGATCGAGCGCACTGCGCTGCTGTGAGATGATCCGTTTCGGCCGAAAGGTCCATGCCCCGAATCCAGACAGCTCGCGGTAGCCGACCTGAGGCACGAAGCCCGCGTCTGAGCGGAACCCGCTGGTGAAATCCTTGTAGAGGCCGGACCAGTCCACGTGCGTCGTGCTGTGTTGCCACTGGGTCTGGGCCGCGCGACCACTCACGCGTTGGCCGTTCCACTCGTCGGTCTGAACGGGCCGGTTCGGCGTGCGGGTTTCGCTGAACAGCAGCTGACCCGTGAGAACGTTGGCGGACGAGAGGCGCCACTGGAAATCGGGGCCGACGACGCGGCTGTGCCCTTCGCCGTCGCGATTCTCGCGATCGGTGACCAGGACGCTGACAAACGACAGGCCGATGTCGCGCTTCATCCGCGCGAGGAAGACGGTCGATCCGAAATCCTGCTCGGCCAGGGAGGAGCCGTTCGGCCCGGGCAGGATCGCGCTGCCGCCGCCGGCGTCCTCCGCCACGAGCGCTGTGTACCGGATGCCAGCGTCCTTGCCGGTGATCCGTCCACCCCATTTCGGCGACGTGATCGTCCGGGTATAGACGGCCTGGATCGGCGTCTGAAAGAGATCGACCCCTTCGAGAAAGAATGGCCGTTTCTCGGGAAAGAACAGCGCGAACCGCTCGTTCGCCGAAATCTGCGCGGTGTCGGACTCGACCTGAGAGAAGTCGGGGTTCACGGCGAAGTCGATCGCGTTGTCAGCGTTGGGCGAGTACTTGACGTCGACGCCGCCCTGCGGCTTGACGCGTCCACTCACGAGCGGCGCGCCGCCGACGCCATCGCGCGGGCGCGCCGCTTCGCTCGCGCTGAGATACGGCGCGGCGACCAGGTGTGCGCCGCCCGGCAGGCGTTCGAGACCGGTCAGGCGATTCTCACGGCAAATCGTGCAGTTGCCGCCGCGCGGCAACCGAGCGGATGCAAATTGATGCCGGAAACCGCGCGGGTAATTGCGGTACAGCAAAATGCCCCACGTCTGCGGATCCGCTGTCTTGTATCGGAGCGACGAAAAGGGGATGCGGATTTCGAGCGTCCACTTGCGCTCGCCGATCTTCGTCGCCGAGTCCCAAAAATAATCCGGCGACTGGTTCTCGCCCGTCGCGTCGTCGAGGATCGCGTCGTACTGGACGTTGCGCGCGTTGGCGAGAAAGATCGTCGCGGTTCGGCCGGTGTTCAGCGTATCGAGAAACAGTCCCGCGAGATCCTGGCCGGTGCCGTCGAGACTGTCGTGATCACCGAGCGGCGCACGAATGGCCGCGGGATTCGGCTCTTCGAACTCGAACGCCACGTAGAAGAACCGATCGTCGTAGGTCACGTAGCCGACGTTCTTGACAGCCGGTTCTGTATTGTCGCCGGGATTGACTTCATACCACTTCTCGACGCGCGTGGCGTTTCGCCAGCCTTCGTCCGAGAGGTCACCGTCGATGACGATGGGACCGGCGGCGCGGGTGATGTGGAAGGTATCACCCGCGAGCGACGACTGCGCGTGCGCCGGCTCGGTCGGGGCGATCAGCGCAAGAGACCACGAAATGATCCATCGCGCGCGCACCGGCCAATCATAATGCTTACGACTGAATACGGTTCCGGGCGGAACCGCCTGTTGCTTTGGGTTTGCAGGAAAGCGTCCGACGCCTGGCGAACAATTCTCGGACGCCACGCCTCGGCGATCCACACGCCTGCGACCACCGCGGCAACCATAGTGAGCCACCGGATGACGAGCATCAGCAACACCGCTAGGTCGACGGGAGGTACAGCGCGTAGCTTTGCGAGGCATCGTCGCCGCACTTCACCTCGTCGACAATGGTTCCGCGTGGAAGATCCTGAGCACTCGCAGCCGACGAGAACCAGGCGACGAGCAGGGCCGCGACCGTGGCGCGAGGGTACGACATTGCCAAATCATAAAATACACTTGCCGGCACGCGTGCACGTGAACTATTCGGCCTTATGACTCACTTTCCCGACTGGGTCGAGCCGATGGCGGCGACGCTCACGCAGGAGCGCTTCACCGGGCCCGAATGGATCTTCGAGCGCAAGCTCGACGGCATCCGCCTGCTCGCGTTCAAGCAGGGACCGGAGGTCCGCCTGCTGTCGCGCAACCGGCTGCCGCAGAACATCCCTTCCCTCGTCGAGGCCATCGCGACTTTGCCGGTGCACGACGCGATTCTCGACGGCGAAGTCACCTGGGGCCCTTCGACTCGCGGCGACGAGAGCGGCGCCGGGTCAGAGCCGGCGGCGGGGGTCGCCTATCACGTGTTCGACATCCTGTGGCTCGATGGCCGCGACGTGATGTCGCTACCGCTCGACGCACGCCGCACGCTGTTGAGCGAGCTGCCGCTTCGAACGCCCTTGCAGCGTGTCGCGCCGCTCGACGATCCGAAGCCGTGGGAGCGCGCGAGCACCGAAGGCTGGGAGGGCGTCGTCGCGAAGCGGCGAGACGCGCCGTACGAGCACCGCCGCTCGCCTCACTGGCTGAAGATGAAATGCGAGGCGTCGCAGGAGCTCGTGGTCGGCGGGTTCACCGATCCGCAAGGTGGACGCCTCGGTCTGGGCGCGCTGCTCGTCGGCTACTTCGACCAGAACGACTTCGTCTTCGCCGGGAAGGTCGGCACCGGCTTCGACACCAAGCTGCTCGTTGACCTTCGCGCGCGGCTGGATGCGATCGAGATCGCGAAGACGCCGTTCACCAGATCCGTCGGGCTGCCGCGCGTGCGCGCGCACTGGGTGCGCCCCGAGATCGTCGTGCAGGTCGCCTTCATCGAATGGACGGTGCACGGCAAGCTCCGCCATTCCCGGCTGCGGGGCGTCCGCTTCGACAAGGCGGCGGGTGAGGTCGTGCGCGAGACGCCGCCACACCAAGGCTGAGTACTCTGTATTTCGTGACGGCGATCGGTGCCCTATTTCAGAAATACGACGACATATTTGGCCACAGAGAGACACAAAGACACAGAGAAGAACACGCTTCAGGTCGCGCGCTCGACGCGGCGCCGCCGAGCGGCGGGCGAGGCGTGCCAACCGCAAACGAACGACCCCTGGACCGTGGCGCTCGGTCGTTCGTTTGCGGTCGGCGCGCCTCACGGCGCGGCCTGCAGTGCAGGCCGCCCGCGTCGAGCGCCTCTGTGTCTCAGTGTCTCCGTGGCTTGCCCAAATCAATAAGTCGGCGTCATTACGAAATTCTGTACAAAGGGCTGATGGCCGAGGGCTGGACGTGATCACGCATCCGGAAAAAGTGCTGTTCCCGGACGATGGGATCACCAAGGGCGAGCTCGCGGCCTACTATGAAGCGATCGCCCCGATCATGCTGCCGCACATCCGCCGCCGCCCGATCACGATGGAGCGATATCCGGCCGGCATCGGCACGAAAGGGTTCTGGCAGAAGGACGTTTCCAAGGGCTTTCCTGCGTGGCTGGAACGGATCGAAGTTCCGAAGAAGGACGGCACGGTGCATCATCCACTGGTCACCGATACGCGATCGCTGCTCTGGGTGACGAACCAGAACACCATCACACAGCACGTGTGGACGTCACGCGCGCCGGACCTGTACTACCCCGACGTCTGCGTCTTCGATCTCGACCCGTCCGAAGACGATCCGGACGAGCTTCGCGCGGCCGCGCTCGTACTTCGCGATCTCCTGACCGAGCTGGGCCTTCCAAGCTGGGTGAAGACATCAGGCTCGAAGGGCTTTCACATCCTCGTCTCGCTCGACGGGAACGCCCGAACGGGCGACGTCGCGCGGTTCGCACACGCCGTCGGCAGGCTCCTGGTCAAACGTGATCCGCTCCACCTCACGCAGGAGTTCCACAAGGCCGACCGCGGTGGGCGCATCCTGGTCGACACCGGACGCAACGGCTACAGCGCGACGTTCGCCGCAGCCTACGCCGTGCGCGCGAAGCCCGGCGCGCCCGTGTCCGCGCCCTGCGCCTGGGAGGAGCTCGAACGAGGCGAGGTCGGTCCGCGGACCTTCACGCTGCGGACGATGGCCGCCCGCATCGCCGAGGTCGGCGATTTGTGGAAGGACATAGGTAACGGCAAGTCTGAAGTACGAAGTCTGAAGTCTGCGCTATCGAGAATCACGTCTGACTTCTGAGGCTGCGATCTCCGGTGAAGTCGAGTTGTCCTGCCGTTCGAGCGGTCACGACACGCGCGGAGGTGCGTGAACCTCGAGGCACGGTATGATCGCGACATGGGGGCGACGTCCGACATTCCGGCAGACTGGTTGGCGGACTTCGAGGCGGCGGCCCAGCGACCGCTGCCCCTCCGGATGCGGTACGCGTTCATCCACACGCACAAGCCAGGACTCGACGAGGGGCTGTTCCGCGCGTTCGACACGATGGCCGAGTACCGCGACTGGTGCGAGCGAACCCTGCCGTCGTGGCTCGGCTATGGGCGCGTTTGAGTACCGCCAGGCGCTCGAAATCCGCAACGCCTTCTCGCTGCGCGGCGT
>Ga0066682_10000983_pt1 | contig 10609 bp, 7 predicted proteins | sample GraSoiAngelo_131_FD_65628 | JGI IMG/M metagenome (GOLD analysis project Ga0066682, IMG submission 65628) | Grasslands soil microbial communities from the Angelo Coastal Reserve, California, USA - 14_0929_02_30cm | ecosystem: Environmental > Terrestrial > Soil > Grasslands | place: USA... | reverse complement strand
GAGTCCCCCCGCGCTCCTGGGATGAGTGTGGCGATCGGGGCGCAGTTGCTGCTCACGGTAAACGTGGGTGGGAATGCAGCGCCCGGGACCAGGCCGTTCTTGATCGCCCAGTACGTGGCGCCGCGACTGAAGTACGGGATCCCCGCGACATTGCCGACGCCAATCAGCACCACTCCCTGCGGGCCGGCGGCCTCGATAGTATCGAGCAGCGCGCCGTAGCGCGCCTGGAAATTGGCGACCGATGTGATCTTCGTGCTGTCGCCCCCGTTCGTAGGGTTTGTCGCGGCTCCCAACACATCGTTATTCCCGATCCACACCGATACGAACGTCGGCTGCGCGCGCCGCACCATCTGCACCTGCGTGAGGCCGCCGAGGATGAACTGCGTCAGGGTGTTCGCGTTCGATGCCGTGTCGAGATTGTTGTACAGATCGAGAACCTCGGCGCCGGGCACGGCGGTGTTGCTAATGTATGGCGGTGGCTCCGACGGGATCCGGCGCAAATAGCACGACGTCGCGGTGCTGGGCGGGAATCCTGTCGGCGTCAGGCGGGCTTGTGTAAAGATATTCGTGATCGGCGGCGGGCAACCTGGGTTCGTCAGCGATGGCACAAAGAACGGCGAGCGCATCGCATGCGCGAGCAGTACGGCGTACGATCGTTGCTGCGTGCTGTCGTTGATCCCGCCCGACTGCCAGCCTGCCGTGATCGAGTTGCCCATCGAGACGTAGCGATCGAACAACAGATCGACCGGGATGTTCGCGAACGGCCGGTTCAGCTTGTCGTTGTTGCACGCGGCGGCAGCCAGTAGGAGTCCGAGGACTGCGGCCGAGAATCGCTGGGTCCGAATCATGAGTCGCGGGTCCTCAGAAGGAGACGGAGACCCCGGCCCCGAACAAGTGGGCCGAGAACTGGTAGAGACCGGTATTGCCCGCGGCGAGGTTCACCGTGCCGCGGCGGTCACTCTGTTTGATGAATTGGTACGCGAGGTCGGCGTGCCAGCGCGGCGTCAGCGCGATGCCGGCGCCGATCGTGAACTCGTTGCGCGCGCCCTCGGGCAAGAGCGGCGTCACGAACTGCGCCGGGGATGCGCCGGTGTGATAGAGATATCCGCCGCGCAGCTGCACCTTCGAGTTGTACTGGTATTCGGTGCCGAACCGGAAGCCGTGTGTGTCCTTGTTGGCCGGGTGCAGATCGAGATCGGGGGTGGCCGCGTTCGCAAAATTGATCGGCACGTCGTTGAACCAACCCCACACGACGTAGTGGTAGTCGGCCATGAACGTCCATTCGTTGTTCGCTTTATACGCGAAGCCGATCGATCCCTGCGGCGGCATGACGATCGACGTCGCGACGGGGCCATTCGCCAACGGTGCGCCGCTTGCGAACTGGCTGCCCAGCAGCCCGTCAAGCGGCGTGCCCGCTTGCAAACAGGTCGGAGGTGCACCGGGACAGGCACCGATCGCGGTAGGAAGAAACAGACCGGTGGACACCTGCGTGAACGTCGCGTCGCCGTCGAAATCGATGGTCTTCTTCGTGAGCCAGTGCCCGCCGATGCTCAGCTTGTCCGTAACCTGCCAGATCCCGCCGAAGTTGACCGCGAAACCGGTCCCGGTGGCGTCGAGTACGCCGTCGGCGAAATCGGTGCCGGTGGGCACGCCCAGCATCGCGAACGTCGTCCCGACGGGCAGACCCGCCCCTGCGCGGAGCGCGTCGGGAACGAGCTGGGTCGAGAGATCGGCCCGCTGCCGCAGCTTCAACCTGCTGCTGATAAACGCGACGCCGATCCCGAACTTCAGCTTCGGCGTGATCTGATAGCCGAGCGTCGGTTGGATATAGATCGATCGCACATCGGTGTTATAGCCGAGGAACCGGCCTGAGAAGCTGTTGGCATCCCACTTCGTTTCAAGTCCGTACGGTGCGTATAACCCAATGCCCGCCGTGAGTTTGGGGCTGAACGCGTGCGTGACGTAGACGTTGGGAACAGGGATCAGGGGGTTCTTGAGGTCGCTGCGCGAGGCAAGGAAGTCGTCGGTGAAGCTGCCTTGCGCGCCGATCAGGGTCACGCCGGCGCTGACGTGGGTCCCCGACAGCCCGGCCAGTCCCGCAGGACTAAAGAAGATTGCCGACCCGTCGGCACACGGCAGCGCCGCGCTGACGCCGGCCCGCCCCATGGCGCAGGTGTTGTGCTCGTAAACGCCGAATCCCTGCCCAGCGAGCGCAGGGGAGGCGGCGACAAGCGCAGACGCGCCGGCGAGCAGCATGAACGCAAATCGCCGCATAGGTGCTCTCCGCAAGCAATTAGGTGAGATGGTGAATATGGCCGCGATACGGTAGCATTGGCCTAGAATCTTGTCAACGCAATGCCACGACCCGCGATAGACCTGTTTCACAAAACCTTTGGGACAATCCCTAGGTCCGTGGCGTCGGCACCGGGTCGCGTCAACCTCATTGGCGAACATACCGACTACAACGGCGGACCGGTGCTGCCGATTGCCATCGCGCAGCGCACGAACGCGGCGGTGGGTCCCGGTCAGGACGGCGACGCCGGCGTGCTCGAAGCGATTTCGACGCGTGACAACACGCTCGTGCGTGTGAAATGGCAAGAAGAGCTTCCGTTGGGGTGGATCGCGTACGTCGCTGGTGTGTTGCGTGAGCTATGGGCGCTCGATGCGTTGGCGCCCCTCGCCGACAGGCCGGTGCGTGTTGCCGTCGCGTCCGAGGTGCCGGTAGGGGCGGGCCTCGCGTCGTCGGCCGCCCTTTCCGTCGCCGTGGCGAAGGCCCTCGCCCCCGCGCTCACGCCGCGTCAGATCGCCGGCGTGGCGTTCCGCGCCGAGCACGACCATGTCGGCGTGCGCTGCGGCGTGATGGATCAAACGATCTCGGCCCTGGGCAAGAAGGATCACGCCCTGCTGTTCGAGTGCGCGTCGCTCGACGCCAAGCACATCCCGTTCAGCGCGCGGCTGTTGCTGGTCGACACCGGCGTGCGCCACGATCTCTCGGCTGGTGGTCTCAATCAGCGGCGGGCGGAGTGTGAAGATGCGGTGAAACGACTCAAAGTTGAGCTGCCGGAGCTCGCCTGGCTGGCGAGTTGGCCGGCGGAATGGTTGCCGCGGCTCAAGCGCGCACTGCGCGAGCCGTTGCGTTCCCGCGCCGTGCACGTCGTGAGCGAAACGGCGCGGGCGCGGTTCGGCGCGCAGCTCCTGGAGCAGGGCAAGCTGAAGCGGTTTGGGCAGCTGCTCTACGAGTCCCATGAGTCGTGTCGCAGACTCTATGAGTGTAGCTCGCCCGAGCTCGACACGATCGTGAGCGCGGCGAAGCGGGCCGGTGCGCTGGGGGCGCGGCTCACCGGGGCGGGGTGGGGCGGTGCGGCGATTGTGCTCGTAAGTACGCGCGACAGCAAAACGATTCCTGCGATTCAGCAGGCGTACGAACGGGCCTACGGGAAGACGCCGCCGATCAGCGAGGTGAAGGCGTCGACGGGAGCCCACACGGAGCGGCTATAATTCACCGTCTGCTCGGGTGGCGAAATTGGTAAACGCAAGGGACTTAAAATCCCTCGGGGGCAACCCCTTGCAGGTTCGATTCCTGCCCCGAGCACTTCGCTCTGGTAGCCACGGTGAAACTTTGTCCGGGAAAAGATGACATAACCCCGCCCTGAGCTGGACTTGCCGCCCGCCGTTTCGCGCAGCAACATGGGGAATCCGATGTCTCCTTTTGAAGGAGGGTTCTCATGAGATCGTTGCAACGTTGGACTCTTCTGCTCTTCGGTCTCGCCGTCACCTCACCACCAGTCGCATCAGCGCAAGGCACCGCCAGCATCTCTGGTCGCGTCGTCGACTCGACCAGTGCGCAGCCGGTCGCCGGCGCACGCGTTCTCATCGTCGGCCGCGCGACGGGTACGCTGACCGATCGCGACGGCCGCTACCTGCTGCAGGGGCTGCCGGCCGGCACGATCACGGTGCGCGCACAACGCATCGGCTTCGCGCCGCAAAGCGTGCAGGTGGCGCTGACCGACGGCAGCAGCGCGACCGTGGACTTCACGCTCGCCGCCGCGGCGACCACGTTGTCCGACCTGGTCGTGACGGGCTACGGCACGGACACACGCACGAATCTCAGCAGCTCGATTGCGTCGGTCGGCGGGGCCGAGCTGCAGAACACGCCCGTCGCCGGGGTGGACGCGGCGATGCAGGGACGTGCGGCCGGTGTGCAGGTGGTGCAGAACGCCGGCAATCCGGGCGTCGGCATGACCGTGCGCATCCGCGGCTCCGCGTCGATTTCGGCGAGCAACCAGCCGCTCTACGTGATCGATGGCATCCCGATGCTCCGCGACGACTTCTCCCAGCTGGGCGTCGGCGGCCAGGATCTCACCGCGACGACCGGGCTCAATCCGGATGAAATCGAGAAGATCGACATTCTCAAAGACGCAGCCGCCGCGGCGATCTACGGATCACGCGGTTCGAACGGCGTCGTCATGATTACGACCAAGCGCGGCCATGCCGGCACGTCCCGCATGACATACAACACGTACGTCGGATCGCAGGTCGTGCCGAAGGATAGCCGGTGGGATCTGATGAATGCCAAGGAGTACATCACGTACATGAATGAGGCCGCCGAGAATGACAGTTATGGCCCGTTCTATTTCGGTGACCCGGATACGGTCCGCAAAAGCTACGACTGGCAGGCGGCCGTGTTTCGGACCAAGCCCGTCACCAATCTGACGCTCGGCATCAGCGGCGGGAGCGAACGCGTCCAGTACTTCATCTCTGGCTCGCAGTTCACGCAGGACGGCGTCGTCATCGGATCCGGCTACAACCGCCAGGCAGGTCGTCTGAATCTCGACGTGACCGCGACGGATAAACTGCACCTGCGCAGCTCGCTGTCGCTCAGCCGCGAACAGCACGACCGCATCGAGAACGACAACAGCATCGCGGGCGTCGTGACCAATGCGATCGCGAGCCAACCCTACCTGCCGGTAAGAGATTCTGCCACCGGCAGGTTCACGTCGACGGACGACGGTCTGGCGTATGAAAACCCTGCTGCCATTGCCACCTACGACAAGACGCAGTCGCGCGGCCTCCGCGTGCTGGGGAGTCTCGAGGCCAATTACGCGGCCACCGAGATCCTGACGCTCAACGGCCGCTTCGGGGCCGACGTCCTGAACCTGCGCGATCTGCGCTGGTACTCGCCCAACGTCGCCGGCTCGTATGGTGAGAGCGTCGGCGGCGAATCGATCATCGGCAACAACACGCCGACGCGGTACGTGGTCGAGGGCTTTGCCGATGTGCACCCGCGCGTCAGCTCGTCGGCGACGCTGAACGTGACCGTCGGATCGAGCGTGGAATGGAATTCGTCAGAGCTCGATCAGGTCGACGGGATTGGGTTCGCAGGCGATCAGTTCCAGTATCCCGGCAACGCGGCGACGGTGGTGGCCTACGATGGAGACTGGACGGGCCACAATCTGGTGTCGTTCTTCGCACGCACCAACGCCACGTACAAAGATCGCTATCTCTTGACGGCCAGCTTGCGGGCGGATGGTTCCTCGCGCTTTGGCCACGACAATCGCTGGGGCACCTTCCCGGCATTTGGGCTCGGCTGGAAGATCAGTCAGGAGCCGTTCGCGAGCGCGCTCGCGCGGCATGCCGATCTCAAGCTGCGCGTTTCCTACGGTGTGACCGGCAACCAGGATCTGAACGACAACTTCGCGCCGCTTTCGCGCTTTGGGCGTGCCAACTACGGCGACGTCGCTGGATTTGCGCGCAACAGCTTCGGCAACCCCCAGCTCAAATGGGAGCGGACGCGCGAGAAAAATGTCGGAATGGACCTCGGCATTTTGGGCGGGCGCGTCAACTTCATCGCCGACTGGTACAACAAAAAGACTGACAATCTCCTGCTGAACCGGCCGATCACATCGACGAGCGGTCTCACGACGGTGACCGAGAACATCGGCAGCATGGAGAACCGCGGCTACGAGCTCACGATCTCCGGTGAGGTGCTGCGGCCGGCGAACTCTCAGGGACTGCATTGGACTTCAGATTTCAACATCTCCTGGAACCGGAACAAGGTCGTGAAACTGTTTAATGACGAGCCGTTCAGCGTGGGACTATACAGCGCCAGTCGTGTGCAAGAGGGGCACCCGCTGGCAGAGTTTTACGGACTGCGTTTCCTGGGTGTCGACCCCGCGACCGGCGACGCGATCTACGACGACATCAACAACGATGGGACGATCAACGGGGCAGACCGGGTCTTCATCGGAAGCCCGCATCCAAAGTATTGGGGCGGGGTCACGAACACACTCACCTGGAATGGCTTCGACCTTAGGTCTTTCGTGCAGTTCACCCAGGGGCATACGATCTTCAACGCCATCAGCGTGTTTGCTAATGACGCTGGCTATTACCCCGACAACAAGTTCCGAAGCTTGCTGAGACGTTGGCAACAGCCAGGTGACGTTACCGACCAGCCCCGCGCGAGCTACGATGGGACATCGAACGCGGTCGGCTTGATCTCGAGCCGCTACTTCGAAGACGGATCGTACGTGCGGCTCCAGGAAGTGACGGTCGGTTATCAGCTGCCCGGGAAGATCGCGCGCATGCTGCGCATGGCGGATTCGCGGGTGTACATCTCAGGTCGGAATCTGCATACCTGGACGAAGTATTCGGGTTACTCACCGGATGTAAACAGCAACGGCTCGAGCTCGAACACGGGCCTCGCGACGGAGTTCTATGCGTATCCGCTCGCGCGCGCGGTCATGATCGGCATCAGCGGCGCTTTCTAACCACCAGCATGGGAGCTCTTATGATTCGCAAGACTCTTTTGCCGGCGGTGCTGGTCATGGTCGCTGCCGGCTGCAAGCAGATTCTCGACGTCAAACCGATTAACGAGGTGTCCGAGGACGCCGCCATCACCAGCCCCGCAGGCGCGCGCGCGGCGCTCGCGGGGATGTACGATGGTCTTCAGAGTACAAACTATTACGGCGGGACGTTTGTGTTCTTCAGCGATCTGTCTGGAGACGACGTCCGTCACACCGGGACCTTCACCACGTACCGCTTAGCGGACAACAACCAGCTGACGGCAGATAATGCGACGATCGAGACGCTGTGGGATGCTCTCTATCGTGTGGTGGGTCGCGCGAACGTCCTGATCGCGCGCGTTCCCGGCGTCACCGCGCTCGATCCGGCAGAGCGGGATCAAATCCTTGGCGAAGCCTACTTCACCCGCGGTCTCACATTCCACAATCTGGTGAAGTTGTGGGGCGAGCAGTCCTCCAGTGGTCTCGGTGTGCCGATTCCTCTGACCCCGGTGGCGGATATTCCATCCGCCTCGCAGATCACCCGCGCGACGACGGGCGCGGTATACACGCAGATCCTGCGCGATCTCTTCGTGGCTGAGTCGCTGATGACGATAGGATCGGGGGGAGCAGGAACGCACCAAGCCAACATCGGTGCGGTTCGAGCGATCCGCGCCCGCGTGTATCTCTACCAGCAGAACTGGGCGGCCGCGGAGACCGAAGCGCAGGCGGTAGCCGCCATGGGTTACTCGCTCGCGCCCAACTATGCGGACCTGTTCACCCAGGACGGTCAAGACACACCCGAGGACATCTTTGTTCTCGACTTCACACCGGTCGACTTCCAGCTCCTCGGCTATTACTACCGCGCCAAAGGCGCGGCGGGTGGCCGGCGTGAGATCGGGCCGACGACCGTCCTGATCCAGCAATACGCGCCGGGTTACACGGGTACGCCGGCGTCATTCGTCACGTCGGACCTGCGCGGGCAGCATGATATCTCATTTCAAGCAGGCACGCCGCCCACCGTGTATGGATCGAAGTGGCCCACAGGCATCGGTGGTGAGGATTTCCACGTCATCCGGTTTGCCGAAGTGCTGCTCACTCAAGCCGAGGCCGAGGCGCAGCAAGGGAAGCTGACCGAAGCGCAGGTAGAGGTGAATGCGGTAAGGGCACGGGCGGGGCTGGGTCCGCTCGATCTGGTCGCCCTTGGCCAACCGGCCGCGATCAACGCCATTCTGCAGGAGCGGCGTCTAGAGCTAGCGTTCGAAGGTCAGCGGTGGCCCGACCTGGTGCGGACTGGACGAGCGGTTGCCGTGCTAGCCATTCCGGCGTTCCAGCAACTCTATCCGATTCCGTTGAACGAGATCGACGTCACGAGTCCCCCGCTGCAACAGAACCCGGGGTACTAACGAACTTTTTTCGAGGCCACGCCTCAAAACTGAACGTCGGATCGCAGCACAGAAACAAGAAGATGCGCCCGGAGCATTGCCCGCCGGGCGCACTTCATTCCTGTGACCTGCAGTACAGTGACGTGCCGCAACCCCTTGCCAGTGTAGGCGAAACTCCACACCTTGGCCCCCGAATCCACACTGAGACCGGATCGGCGGGGGAGCGCCCCCCCTCCCGTGCCAAGGTCGGCGAAGGACTGTCCTATGCGTCTGTGGCACATCCTTCCCGCGTTCGGCTGCAGTGCGTTCGTGGTTGGCTGCGGACTCGCGGAGGTTTTTGGCTCACCAAAGATCGGGAACGTCGTCGTGACGTACACCGGGCCCACGACGGTGTCCGTGAATGACACGATCCCCGTCGCCGTGAGCGTAACCGTCGATGGCGCCGCGGTACCCAACCCACATCTCTTCATTACCTCCCTGTACCCGTCGATCATCGCGCTCTCTTCCACGTCCGACACCCTTATCGCGCTCAGCCGTGGCTTCGACACGCTGAAGATCCAGTTCGCGGCATCGATCTTCACGGACTCCTTTCCGACCATCCTGCAGCCGATCAAGGTCATCCCGTGAAGTGCTTCCAGTGCGGCGCCGAGCTCCCCGAAGGCACGCGGTTCTGCGGCCACTGCGGAGTGAAGGTCTCCGATCCCGATGCCGTGACGATCGTGGAGGAACCGGAGGAATCGGAAGCGCTGCTCGCCCGCATGCGCTACATCTTTGCGGGCGAGTACGAGGTCGAGCGGGAGATCGGGCGCGGCGGCATGGCGATCGTCTACCGTGCGACGGAAACGGCGCTGCAACGCCCGATCGCATTGAAGGTGCTCCGGCCCGACATCGGCCTGAGCGCCGCCGCCGCTGAGCGCTTTAAACGCGAAGCCCAGACGGTCGCGTCGCTGGACCACCCGAACATCATCCCGGTCTACCGCGTCGGGCTGTTGGGCGGCCTGTTTCACATCGCGATGAAATTCGTCGAAGGTCGATCACTCGACACGATTCTGGACGCGCAGGGCCCGCTGTCCGTCCCCGTCACGCTCGCCGTCTTACAGGAAGCCACCCGGGGGGTGGCGTTCGCGAACGAGCGGGACATCGTGCACCGCGACGTAAAGGCGGCGAACATCCTCATTGATACGGACGGCCGCGTCATGGTCTCCGATTTCGGCGTGGCGTTGCGCGCGAGCGACGTCACCCTCACTGCCGTTGGGACCCTGATCGGCACGCCCAGCTACATGAGTCCGGAGCAATGCTCCGGACTCCGGGCGGGTCCGCAAAGCGACCAGTACTCACTCGCCGTAGTCGCGTTTCAAATGCTCGCGGGCGCCCCACCTTTCCAGTCCGACACGCTGGCGGGGATCATTCAGCATCATTTCTTTACGCCTCCCCCCGACCTGCGCATGGCGCGCCAGGATGTTCCCCCGGCGCTGTACGACATGATCGCGCGGGCACTCTCGAAGAACGCGAGCGACCGGTTCGCCTCGACGAGCGACATGCTGGCGGCGCTCGAGGCGATCCCAGCCAGCGCCGCGGATCGCCGCACCAGCCAACGGGTGTTGCGCGATCTGGCACGCGGGCAGGGCGCGCCACGCATCACCACCGGCGTGCTGCCTCCGTTGCCCGACATGCCCACACTCGCGGTGCCTCCCCGACCGCCACGTGCGCGCCGGCTCCCACACGCGCTCGGCTACGCGGCCGCGCTCGCGCTCGTCGCACTCGGAGGATGGTTCGGCAGTCGCACCGCCGACGCACGGACCGGAGCTCCGCTCTCAACCGCGGTCCCTCCGGACACCGCTCGCGCTGCTGCGCCCGCCCGGCCGATTCCTGTCGCGACCGGCAAACTCCGCGTGTTGACCAACCCGCCCAGCGCCGAGATCCTGTTGGATGGCCGCCGCGTGGGTGTGGGGAGTGTGGTGGACCTCCGTGTCCCCGTGGGACCGCGACGGTTGCGTGTGCAGGCCACAGGCTATGAACCGTGGGACACCACGATCGTGGTGCAAGCGGGCGCCACGCACAAACTGGGTCGGGTGACACTGCGGGTGCCCGGCGAATGAGCCGCCGGCTGTTCGTCTTGCTATGCCTGTGCGCGCTGCCGCAGGTCGCGCGGGCGCAGGACAGCACGACAGCGAGGCTGCTGCAGGCCCGCGATCTGTACGAGCGGCTCGAGTTGGAGCGTGCGCTGCCGTTGCTCAGGGAAGTTGTTTCGCCCAATTGGCCGTATGAGGTGACGGCGGCGCAACGGGTCGAAGCAAATATCTATCTGGGCGCGTCGCACCTGTTGCTGGGCGCGCGCGATTCCGCCGTAGCCTATTTCCGGGCGGCGCTCGAGCGCGATGCGTTCGCGGATCTCGATGCCTCGCGTTTCACACCCGGCCAGCTCGACGCGTTTCAAGCGGCGCG
>Ga0066682_10000980_pt1 | contig 10617 bp, 7 predicted proteins | sample GraSoiAngelo_131_FD_65628 | JGI IMG/M metagenome (GOLD analysis project Ga0066682, IMG submission 65628) | Grasslands soil microbial communities from the Angelo Coastal Reserve, California, USA - 14_0929_02_30cm | ecosystem: Environmental > Terrestrial > Soil > Grasslands | place: USA... | reverse complement strand
CAGCAACTGGACGCGACGCGTGCGGAGTTGGCACGACAGACGACTGCCGAGCAGGAAGCTTTTTTGCGGCGCTTCCAGTCCTCCATGAGCGGTGCGCTTGACGCGGGCGTGGCGGAAGCTCAGAAGAAGGTTTCGGAGGGATTTGGGCCGCTGCTGGATTCCTGGAAAGCCATGACAGTTGCGCATCAGCAAGAGATGCGCGGAATTTACAACCAGATGGGCGAACAAGCCGCGGAGCAATACAAGGGCCGCCTGGATAATGTTTCTAACCAGTGGATGCTGGCAACCGTGGCCTCGCTGGATAACCGGTCGCGCGAGATGATTTCGCGAATTGCCGCCACAGCCGATGAAAAACTCCGCGCAGCGTGCGGCCAGGTGTTCGAGGGCGTAGGAGAATCCCTGCGGGAGCGTCTGCGGGAAATGGCGCAGGGTTTTACGTCGCCGACGGTGCCCCCTCCGCTCGCCAAGAGCGCCAACACGGGAAGCTGAAACCTAAAGCTGTCCAACGTCGTCTGGCTGCTGATTCGCTACTTCTCTGCATAGCCCGGTATAATCCCGAAGGTTCCAACCACCATGGCCAACCATGCTTACCTGCGCGTGTGGACGCGCGATTTTTCGCTGGAAACAATGATTGCCGAATTCGCGCGGTTTATGACCACCGCGCCGCTTTCAGCGGCGCAAACTACTTTTAGCGAGCTTATCGTTCAGGCCGTGGACGCGACGGAGACGCCCGTTGCGGAATGGGATTTGCGCCCGCTCAAGACCGGGCCCGCGGAAGTTGCGGCGCTCGCGGCCCAGCACCTCAACGCGGACACCGCGTATATCGCCAGCGCCAAATGGGACTTGTGGGGGTTCGATATCGAAAGCCTAAAGTGGCAGCACAAACCCGAGCCTTTAGTGTTGACATGCCACGGGCAGGAGTACGACGACGGGCTCGCGTCCACGGCCGGCCATTTCATGGCTGACTTGGGCTTCGAGTACTTTTTTACGGGGCACGGAGGGCTGCTGGCGCCGGGAGCGGCGTCGAATCCTTTCAATTCCTCGGATCATCCCTTGGAGCATACGTTCCGGCGATGGATGGCGGCGAGCGGCAACCTGAAGGAATATCACTCCAAGACCCGCGAAAACATCCAACAATTGTTCAATTGGGTGGATGCGATCGAGCGCGCGCTGCCGGTGGAGCGCAGCGAGCTTTGGTCTGAAGGAGAAGAGAATTTTGAAGCGCGGCTAGACGCCATACTTGCGCAGCGCTAGCTCATTCCAATCTTGGACAAGCCCAATTCGCGGAGTCCTTCCCCCAGGGGCAGGCAACGGTTAGAATTGCTAGGGTAAGCGTTCTGGTGAAACGGGTTGAGTTTGTGCCCCGCGAAGATAAAAGTGCCGTGCATGCCAGAGCCAGAGAAGGATGAAACGCCTGGGCGGAGGTTGGAAAATAGCGCCCACGGCGGCAAATTTCTGATGGAGAAAACTTCCCAAAGTAACTGTTCGTGTGCTAACGAGGCGTGTATCAGTCCGTCCTTCCTAGGAGTGGGCCCTGGCGCTGGCTCGGCCCGCGGGTGGAGAATCCCCCTGATTTTCTCGCTGAGTTTTCTGTCCCTGTCTATTCTTCTGAGCGGATGTGGCACGGATGCTCCAAAGTCTGCCACTCAGGCCGAAACCAAGCCTGCGGAACCGGTCGTACCCGAAGAGATTCAGTCGGCGTCCCAGTCGCTGCTGGGAAGTGAGTCTCAAGTGCTGGTGTTCGGGGATCTCGCCAAGAACGGGAAGCAGGAATTTCTGGCAGCAAACGTCGTGCCGAAGACACCAACCAACAATTTGCCTGGAACGATCGTGACTCGCGTTGTCGTAGCCGAAAATACCGATGGACAATGGGCGGAAGTGCTGCGCTGCGATGAACACCTGAAAAACCAAAAGGGTTTTCTGGGTTTGACACCGTTGGCGCCGGTGACTGGTTGGCGGCTGCAGTACGAGCAAAACGGTGAAAAGGGTTTGCAACTCTATTTCACGCCTCTGAAAGGCATAACCGATTCGCACGTTTTGCCTATCGGCGTCCGCTGGAATCCGCAGACCAAGCGCTACCAGTCGCTCGACCGCTCCTACGAGCACTTCCTCCCCGAATCACCGTCTATGCAAGATCCGAGGTCCGTGCTGCGATGAGCGCTGCCCCGACGGCCGCAAGCAATCGGGCATCCAATAGCCCGCGCCAAGCTCCGCACGACAGAGGGTTGCGCGGCTTGATGCCGTATCTGCGGCGCTACACCGGCGGCATTGTATTCGGCCTGCTCACGGTCGTCTTGATGGGCGCCGTCGGCAACGTAATCCCCCTTGTCCCGGGCATCATGACGGACGTGTTAGCGGGCAACTCCGTTCCTTTTCAGCACTCCACGCAGACTGGAGGGGCTCCTCTTGTCCTGGGCTTGAACGCGTCGAGGCTAACCAACTTCATTCCTTTCTACGCGCCGAGCAGCCGCCGCACGCTGGGCATCTATTGTCTCATCGTCGTTTTGTGCGTGGCGATTAAAGGGATCCTTTCTTTCTCGGCCCGCTGGACGCTCATCGGCGTCTCCCGCGACATCGAGTTCGACATTCGCAACGATCTTTTGAAGCGCTTGCTGATCCTCGAGCCTGAGTTCTACGTTCGCAATCGCACTGGCGAACTGATGTCCCGCGCGACCAACGACCTGAACGCCGTCCGCATGGTCCTCGGCCCGGGCATCATGTACACCGCTACAACCATCGTCACCATGATCTTGGCTATTTTGGTTATGGTCACCCTTTCGCCCTCGCTCACGCTCTGGGTTCTGCTCCCCGCGCCGGTGGTGGCCGTCGCCGTGTGGTTCTTTGGCAAGACAATTCACGACCTGTACGAAAGCATTCAGGCGGCGCTCGCCACGCTCACCGCTCGCGTCCAGGAAAATCTTGCCGGTGTGCGCGTCGTTCGCGCTTATGCCCAGGAAGAAGCGGAGATCCGCGGCTTCGACGGGCCCAACCGCGAGTATGTTTCGCGAAACGTCCGCCTTATTCGAATCTGGAGCATGTTCATGCCGTCGCTTCAGACGCTTATTGGGACAAGCTTTCTCATCGTTCTTTGGCAAGGTGGTCATCAGGTCTTCAGCCACCAGATTTCGCTCGGCGCTTTCATTGCCTTCAACGGATACCTGACACAGCTTGTGTGGCCGATGATCGCCCTCGGATGGGTCACTAACATTTTTCAACGCGGCGCCGCTTCCATGGGCCGTCTCAACTACATCCTCACCGCCAAGCCCAATATTGATGACCGCCACGCGAAAGTTCCGGAAGGCGCCAAGCCGCGCGGCGAAATTGAATTCCGCCATCTCACCTTCACTTACCCCACGACTCTCTCCGGAGCGGGCACGAATGGCGCTTCCAAGTCCAACGGCAGCGGTCCGCATCCGGTGCTTCGCGACATTCATTTGAAGGTTCCTGCCGGCTCGACCCTCGCCATCGTCGGCCCCACCGGCAGCGGCAAAACCACCCTCGCCGCTCTCATCGCGCGTCTCTGGGAAGCGCCCGATGACTGCGTCTTGATCGACGGCCGTCCCATTCGCGAGTGGCCTCTCACTACCTTGCGCCAGTCCATCGGTTTTGTGCCGCAGGATACCTACTTGTTTGGCGAAACCGTCGGCGGCAACATCGCCTTCGGCCTGCCGGACTATGACGAGCAGCGCGTCCGCGAAGCATCCGAAATTGCCAGCCTGCATGGCGACGTCCAGGACTTCGCCACATCCTACGAAACCATGGTCGGCGAGCGCGGCATCACTCTCTCCGGCGGACAAAAGCAGCGCGCCGCGATTGCGCGAGCCGTTGTCCGCGATCCACGCATTCTGATCCTCGACGACGCGCTCTCGAGCGTCGACACCCAAACTGAAGAACGCATTCTCAATGGCTTGCGCGGAATCATGCAAGGTCGCACCACCATTCTGATCTCGCATCGCACCTCGACCGTCCGCGACGCCGATCAAATCGTTGTCCTAGTCGAAGGCGCCATCGCCGAGTGCGGCACGCACGACGAACTGCTCGCGCGCGGCGGTTACTACGCGGATTTGTATCACAAACAGTTGCTGGAAGAAGAGCTCGAACGCGCATGAGCAATCTGCACGAAGAAGAGGCCCTCGGTAAAGCGTACGATTCGCGCTTGATGCGCAGGCTTCTGCAATACATGAAGCCTTACAAATGGCGCGTGGTCCTCGCTCTGGTCATGGTGGCCATCGTCACTCCGCTCGAGTTGGCCCCGCCGCTCATTTTTCAAAAGGGCATCGATAAATACTTTGTTCCCGAGCTGAAGGGCCTGATCACCGAAGCCTTGGCGTGGTCGGGCATCGGCTGGCTTAGCCTTCTCTTGTTGGGCGTCCTTACTTTCGACTTCCTCGCCCAATACATTCAGATCCGCATCATGCAGCGCGTCGGCCAGCAAACCATGTACGACATGCGCCGCGAAATTTTCGGCCACATGCAGCGTTTGCCGATGAGCTATTTCGACCGCAACCCCGTCGGCCGGCTGGTCACCCGCGTAACTACGGACGTCGACGCCCTCAACGACCTCTTCGCCGCCGGCGTCGTCACCATGATCAACGATTTCTTTCTCCTCGTGGTCATGGCTGGCCTGCTCTTCAAGATCGATCGCCGCCTCGCGCTCGATACGCTTGCCGTTCTCCCCGGCATCCTGATTGTCACCATGATTTTTCGCAAGTTCGTGCGCGACGCCAATCGCCGCATCCGCACGGCCATTGCCCGCATCAACGCTTTTCTCCAGGAATACATTTCCGGCATGAGCGTTGTGCAGCTTTTCAACCGCGAAGGCAAGGCCATGGATGAATTCGAGAAGCGCAATCGCGACAATATGCTCGCCTGGCGCGATGCGATTCTCGCCTACGCGCTCTTTTATCCCGCGGTCGAGTTTCTCAGCTTCGCCACCATTGCGCTGATTTATTGGTCCGGTGGAAACCGCATTCTTTCCGGCGGGCTTACTCTCGGGGTCCTCACCGCTTTCACCATGTTCGCGCAGCGCTTCTTCCGCCCGATTCAGGATCTCAGCGAGAAATTCAACATCCTCCAGTCCGCCATGGCGGCGTCCGAGCGCATCTTCAAACTCCTCGACGAGCCGGTGCTCGTCGAGTCCGACCCCAACGCCATTCCGCTCGACCATCCGCGCGGCGAAATCGAATTCCGCAATGTGTGGTTCAGCTATCGCCGGGATTCAGGGTTTGTACATACAAACCCTGAAATGAAGAGCGCCCCCGAACCCGCCGACGAAGATTGGGTCCTGCGCGACGTTTCCTTCCGCGTCGACCCCGGCCAAACTATCGCCATCGTCGGACACACGGGCGCGGGCAAGACCACTCTCATTTCTCTGCTGCTGCGCTTTTACGACGTCCAGCGCGGGCAGATCCTTCTGGACGGCAAGGACATTCGCACCATCGAATTACAGGATTTGCGGCGGCAATTCGGTATCGTGCTTCAGGATCCATTTCTTTTTACCGGCACAATCGAAACCAACATCCGGCTCGGCACTCCCAATATCGATCGCAATACAGTCGAGCGCGCCGTCGAAGAAATCGGCCTCGGCGAATTCGTCCGCTCTCTTCCCGAAGGTGTCGCCAGCAACGTCAACGAGCGCGGCTCAACTCTTTCCGTCGGCCAGCGCCAACTCATCAATTTCGCCCGCGCTCTGGCACACAATCCGCGCTTCCTGATTCTGGACGAAGCTACCTCCAGCGTCGACACCAAGACCGAGCTGCTCATTCGCGAAGCGTTGAATCGCTTGTTGTCCGGCCGAACCGCCCTGGTCATCGCGCACCGCCTCAGCACCATCCAGCACGCCGACCGCATCCTCGTGTTTCACAAAGGGCGCTTGCGCGAGCAGGGCGCCCATCAGGAGCTTCTCGCGCTCCGCGGAATCTACTACCGCCTTTACCAGTTGCAGTACAAGGAGCAGGAACTGCACCTTCCCTTCGAAGCCGGCCGCTCGGCGGAACCCTCGGTGTTGCCGGCCAACGACTGATCCCTGCCCAATCCAGACATGCCACCCATTCCGCTCCTTCTCTCCGCCGGTGAAGCTTCCGGAGACATGTACGCCGCGCGCCTTGCCACTGCTCTCAAGCAGCGCCTCGACGTCGCGATTTTCGGAATGGGCGGGCCGCAAATGCGCGCCGCGGGCGTTGAGATCATCACCGATTATTCCGAAGTTTCCGTCGTCGGAATCACCGAAGTGCTCAAGCGCTTGCCCTCCTTATTCCGTGCCATGCGTCGCCTCGTCGATGAAGCGGAGCGCCGTCGGCCGCCCCTTGCGATTCTCACGGACTTCCCCGGCTTTCATCTTCGCCTCGCTCGCAAGCTGCGCCCCAGGGGCATTCGCAACGTTTACTACATCTGTCCGCAATTCTGGGCCTGGCGTCCCTGGCGCGTGGATTTGGTGCGCAGGCGGTTCGCCTACGCACTCTGCATCTTCCCCTTCGAAGAGAAGTTCTATGCCGATGCCGGCGTGCCCGTGAAATTCATCGGCCACCCGCTGGTAGGAAACGTAGAGCCCACGCTGACTCGGGAATTATTTTGCAAGAAATACGGTCTGGAAGAACGAAGCAAAATATTGACCGTTCTGCCGGGCAGCCGGCGGGGAGAAATCGCTCACCATTTGCCGGTGCTGGTTGACGCTCTATCGGAGATCCGCCAAAGGCTGAAGAGCCCGCTTGCGATTGTGATTGCCGTTGCCCCCGGTCTGGATATCGCGCAGCTCCAGGCGCGATTCCCTTCCGATTGGCATGTTTGTTTTGCCAAGGACGATACCTACAACGCTTTGTCCGCTGCAGACCTGGCGATCGTTTCCAGTGGCACAGCCACGGTGGAGACCGCGCTCCTCGGCAAACCGATGATCGTCGTTTACCGGCTCTCACCGATGACCGCGCGCCTCGCAAAACCGCTCGTCCGAACCAAGTTCTTCAGCATGGTGAATTTGATCGCCGGGCGCGCCGTCGTGCCCGAATTAATCCAAAACGACTTCACTCCCCAGCAAGTCGCCGCAGAAGCGGAAAAGCTGCTCTCCGGCTCGGAAGAAGGCAAACAACGAGTGGAAGAAATGAGCCGCGGCTTGGCGGAAGTGCGGCGCCTACTTGGTCCCCCGGGAGCCGTCGAACGGGCTGCGGATGAGATTGCAAAGCTACTTGGCGCAGCCCCAAGCAACGCAAAGTGAGTGGTTTGGTATCCTATTACTGTACATTGGTGCAAAATTGAAGACATTTGAAAGGGGTCCGATGGCCCTTCGCCGAAGAGTTTCAGGCGCTTCTTGCGTCTCTGCGCTGATTTGTCTTTCCTGCCTTGCTGCTCCTCTCCACGCGCAGGTTCCCCGGGCCGCGACTTTCCTCGCCGAACACTACGATGTATCCGCGTCTGTGGACGCCATCGGCCAATCGATTTCCGCGGTCACAAAAATCGATTTCAAGGCCGTGGAAGCCTCCAGCAGCGTGCGCGTCGAGCTGCACCCCAATCTAATCGTGAAAGAGGTCAAAGGACCCGACGGCAAGCCGCTTACCTTCGAGCGCGACAATCAGAACCCCCGCGTCGTTGTCGTCCAGTTGCCCACGCCCGTCGCCACTGCCGGCCACGTCACCCTCACCTATACGTATTCGGGCTTGCTCGTAAACGAAGAAAACAGCCCTGTGCCCGGTGTTCGAGCCGCTGTGATTAACAAAGATGGCGCTTATCTGCTGCTCCCGGCAAGGTGGTTCCCGCTCACGGACTTTCCGTCGAACCGCTACACCGCGACTTTTCGCCTGAACGTTCCAGATTCATTCGCTGTGGCCGGAACCGGCAAAGCCTCCGCTCCAACGCCTATGCCCGGCAAGAATGCCGTGGAAGGCGGCCGGCTTCTCTACACTTTCGATTGCAAGAATCCGGCGCCGCATGGCACGTTCGTCGTGGGCAATCTCCAGCTCAATCCCAAGCAGGCCGAAGGAATCAACGTCGCGGTCTACGCCCCGAAGGCGTCCTCCGCGAATGCCGCGGAATTTGCGTCGAGCGTCGCGCGCTCGGCGATTATTTTTTCGGATATGTTTGGGCCAATTCCGGACCCCCGTTTCACTTTGATCCAGATTCCCGACGGCACCCTTCGCGATTTCGCGGCCCCCGGAGTTTTGCTCCTAAGCCAGCGCGCCTGGGATCCCAAGGGCGCCGACAGGACCATTGCGCGCCTGGTGGCTTCGCAATGGTGGGGAGTTCAGGTTTTGCCGGCTACCCCGGGCGACGTCTGGATCAGCGACGGCTTGGCGCGGTATTCCGAAGCGCTCTACGCCGAGCAAAACGCCGGCAAAGAAGCGGGACTCCGCGCCGTGGACGAATTTGCCGTCGGCGCGCTGATGTATGAAGACGCCGCGCCTATCGCGCAAGCAGCGCGCTTAGCTCCCTACTCCCCCGATTATCGTTCCGTGGTGATGAACAAAGGCGCGATGCTTTTTCACATGTTACGGGCCCAAATGGGCGACATCGCCTTCAAAGCCGCCTTGCACGACTTCTACTTTCAATTTGCGGAAAAGAGCGCTGGCATCGACGACTTTGAAAAGATCGCCGAGCGCCGCGCCCAAGCCGCCGTCAGACCGCAGCAAGACCCTCCGAACCTACAGGCGTTTTTCGCCCAATGGCTGAATTCAACGGGCGTGCCGGAATTCTCGCTGGAATACGTCGTGTACCGCACACCCAAGGGCTTTCGCATCGTGGGCAAGATTAAGCAGCCCTTGGACACGTTTCGCATGCCGGTGGAATTGCGTATCGATACGGAAGGAAATCCGGAGTTGAAAACCATCGACGTAATCGGCACCGAATCGGGATTCACTGTCGAAACCTTCGGCCGCCCGAAAGCCGGCGGAATCAAAATCGATCCCAATAACCTGATCCTCAAGGGCAGCACTTCGCTGCGTGCCCGCGCCGCCATCGCCCGAGGCGAGGATTTGGCTGAACAAGGGCGCTTCTACGATGCCGTGACGCAGTATCAGCGGGCGCTTTCCATTCAGCCGAACCGGCCGTTGGCCAATTTCCGCATGGGTGAGGCGTTCTTCTACCAGAAAAACTATCAGGCGTCCGCAAACGCCTTCAAGGAAGCCTTGCAAACTGTTCCGGAACCGTCGGAAAAGTGGACCGAAGTCTGGAGCCACATTTATCTTGGAGAGATTTTTGATTTGCTGGGGCAGCGCGAGCGCGCCGTCAATGAATACAGCAAAGCCAAACAAACCAATGACAACACGGGCGGAGCCCAAGGAACCGCCGAACGCTACCTGAAAAAAGCGTACTCCGAGGGCGGTACTTCTGTCGCCGCCCCTGCCACCAATGAACCCGCAAAACCCGCCTTGGCGATCCCCACCCCTGCCTCCGGCGAAAAGCCCGTCCTGAAAAAGCCCACCCCTCCCCCACAATGAAAACTCTTCCCGTAGCGCATCGGATAAAAACTCCTCCCGCCGCTCAACGCAAACCTGTCATCCGAAACCTGTAGCTCAGGCCTTCAGGCCGGAGGCATTTCCGTAGGCGGCGGGTTCTCTGCCGCTTTTTTTGTTTCCGGCGCAAATCCTGGCTGGTGAAGCACGCAAAGGAGGGCAAAATTCTGCACCACTTTGGTGCAACGTAAGTCCCTTTAGAATCACCACTTGATGAAAAACAGGGGAATGGGAGAGAGGGTGGCATTTTTAGCCGGAAATGCTTGGTGACATCCCGGCCAGGCCGGTCAATGGCGAGGCGCAGACCCCTTTTCGTTGCGCCAGCACTTGAAACCGTTCGCCCATTCCTTCCGGGTGAATCAGCATCTTGAGTTGCAACCGCGCTTTCGTGTGCTCCGCTTCGGTTTGCCCCTCATCGTAGAGGTCGGCAAATTCATTGCCCTGGCCGAGCGCGAGCAGGCAGGCCGTCTGTGAAGTAAAGCCCGCGGTTTCGAGGCCTGACCGTTTTCCCCACAATTCGAGCGCCGTGAAATTGACGTGCGCCGTCAAATCCTGCTCGCCCGGTGCGGAATAAAAATCTTCGCTGGCGCGATGATTCTGATACGCCAGCAGCGTGCCGCGCATGTGGTGCTCGTCAAAGAGGTCGCTCGCGGGATGGCCGTAGTCAATCGTGAGCACGTAGCCGCGTCCGAGACGCCGGCCAATTTCACTGATCCAGTCGCACGCTTCCAGCCCCGCTTCAGTGTGCTGGCTATCGTGCAGAGTAATGTTTTGAGCTGCAAAATATTCGGAGATAGCGCAAGTCGAGACCGGCGCCAGCGTGTCCACGAACTTCCCATCGCGGAAGCCAACGAAGGTTTCTTTCAGCGCGCCGCTCTCCATTAATACCCGGTGTACCGGCAGCGCATCCACCAATTCATTGGAAAAAAAGCACCCTGCCACAATGTGCGCCGGAACTTCAGCGGAACTCGCGAAGTGTCCGGCAGCCGCGTGGCGCTTCGAGCAAACCGTAGCCTGTTCGCGCCGCGCAGCGGAACGCTCCACAGCGACGTAGCGCAGCGCATCATAAAAAACAGGAAGCTTTGCTTCGCAAAAATCGAGAACTTGCGAAGCAAACCGCCCCGCGCCCGCTCCGCCCTCGACAAGCGTAAACTCCTCCGGGCGGCCGAGAGTTTCCCAC
>Ga0066682_10000979_pt1 | contig 10617 bp, 13 predicted proteins | sample GraSoiAngelo_131_FD_65628 | JGI IMG/M metagenome (GOLD analysis project Ga0066682, IMG submission 65628) | Grasslands soil microbial communities from the Angelo Coastal Reserve, California, USA - 14_0929_02_30cm | ecosystem: Environmental > Terrestrial > Soil > Grasslands | place: USA... | reverse complement strand
CACTTCAAGAAACGAAGGCGATTGTAAAAGCATTAAGCAAGGGGACGACAAAGAGTGCAGTCATTGCCAAGAACGCGGTGATGATTGCAACGTTCACAGGTTTGCGATTGGAGGAAATACTCGGCCTGAAGTGGGAGGATTACGACGGGAAAATCCTAGACATTAAGCGTGCGGTTGTTAGCGGCAAAATTTTAGACACGAAGACACTGCACAGCAAAGCGCCGATTCCGGTCGTTCAACTTGTCAAGAAGACTTTGAAAGAACATCGTGCTGTCAACAGCGGCACCGGATTCATGTTTCATGACGGTGAAGGGAAACAGTTGTACGGGTTCGGCAATTTAGTGCGCGACATTCGTCCTATATTGGAGAAAGAGAAAGTCCAATGGCACGGCTGGCATGGATTCCGTCGTGGATTGAACGTACAACTGAAAAAGCTGGGAGTTGACTTTGAAACCCGACAGAACATTCTCCGGCACGCACCGGAAGGCGTTACAGATCGCCACTACAGCGAGCCAAACATCGAACAGATGCGTAAGGCCCTAGAGAAAGTTGAAGCAGTGTACAAACGGTTGAAGTAATCCGAAAAGGGCGGAACCTAAGCCGCCTTTTTCAGCCATGCCAGCACCTCACTAACAACAAAGAATCGATACTTCCCTTTCTTGGTGGAAGGAATCGGGTCGGGATTCCGGTATCGGTCTTCTCGTACCTTTTCACGAAGCCAGCGTGCCGCAGTACCTTTCCTGAATCCCGCGTTCTCTTCAAGCAATTGCGCCATCCTTTCTAAACGCACAGGGAACTCAAACGGTGGCGATGGCGAAGGAATTTCAACGGGGACCGTGAGTTTGTTGTCCGACTTCCTCATACGCGACAAAATTTACCGCAAAATGAAATCGATGTGCCTGGCCGACTGGCTAATCGGATGGCCACCTGTACTAAATGCCCTCGGGACGAACGTAGGAGCTGGTGACGGTGTGACGGTGGTGACGATGATTTATGCCGCGCTGGATTTTGCTTTTGCTTTGGGCATCGACACGGGCTGCATAAGCTTGAGATCAAAGTATCGACCGTCTCCCGTCCGTCCACGCATGACCGCTATACCCAGCTTCTTTAGGTTTGGCTCGATTCTGCTAATCTCACCGGAGAGCGCACGTGCGGACTTTGGCCATTTCGGATGCTTCCTAGCGGTGTCTGCCGTGTCAGATGGAAAATGATTCAGGCTATGCAGAAGCTCCAGGGCCGTGCCTTTGACCCCGGCAGACGGCGTACGTTTCAAAGTCTTCGAGACACGCGGTCACGAGGGTCTTGGGCGATGCGCACTGTCGTAAGTCGTAGAGTGCTTGCGTACACCACAAGCGAAAGTCCCGTGACTTGACACGCCACGTCTCGCGGTGCTGCCCAACGGGGACGGTCGCATAGGCTTTGCGCTGGGGGTCGTGGAAGAATTCAAGCGCGTCTTGCTGCGCCTTCGTCTTCAGCGATTCAATCGCTTCATGTTTCCGTTGCGCGTTCATGTCTGGCCCCAAACCGCAAAGCGTACGGTCAAGAAATCCCAATTGCAACGAAAAAACCACCGTCTCCCGCCAAATTTTATTTTCCCTGCCCGAAAGAACAGTCCCTCTGGACTCACTCAAGTCACTCAAGTTCACTCAAGTGCATTCAAATGCGTTGAAACGTACTTTGTTTTTTCCCCTGCACTAGTTTGGCCAGTTGTCCCTCGACGAAGCCGCGAGGCCAGTAGATTTCCGGCGAGCCATGCGTAAAAATCCGTGACGTATTCGCGCTTGTGCCGGTGAGCATACGACCGCACGCACTAAAAGCCGTAGTGGAGGCGGCATAAGGAATGCCACGTAAGAAAAGAGAAGTCATTGAGCACCGCACCTTTGGCGTGGGCACCATCAAGTACCGCAAAACGACCGATTACGGGGATGCGCTAGTCGTTGAGTTCGGGTCCTGCACGCGCACGATCCTACTAGACGGCGATTGGGTGAACCCGGAAGACGCACGGGCCGCGTTTGATGCCGCGCGAGAGGAACCACGTCCGAAGAGTCCGCCGCAGAAGCCTATCCGGTTACGCAGCGAAGAGGATGACGGGGCCGAAACGGAAACGGAAGACGAATGCAAGGATTTGGAGGCGCACGGATGAATCAGGTTGAATCACTTCTGACGCATCACGGCTTCAAGCTGGCCCGGCAACACAAGCACAAAGTATGGAGGCACGCAGACGGGCGCGTGTGGATCATGGGGAACACGCCGAGCCACCGGGCCATGATGAACAATTACACCGATTTGCGCAACTTTCTGGAACGCGGCAAGGTCCAAGGCACATTCGGATTGACCGCGATTAACGATGATGACCGCGAGGCCGCCGAAAGAAAACTGCATCCGGTAAAAACAAAAAAACCGAAGCCGGTCAAGGAGCGGAATATTGGGATCGCCATTGAGCGGTTTAAGCCCGTGCCCGTGAGCATGACTGTTGTCCCGCAACAGGAGCGAAAACCCAAAACCGAAACCGCAGACATATACACCATTGGACGGATTCTCGGCCAGTCGTTCGAGCAGTTACTCAACCTCAAGCTCACAAGCGAGCTGGCTGAATACCGAAATGAGGTAACACAACATGCTCGCCAAAAGTTTTACGGGATCGTGAAAGAAATCATGGATGCAGAACCGGGATGGAGTGAGCAGGATGTTACAAAAGCGGCGGAAGACTACATTCAGGGTCGCATCAATCAGGAGGTGACCGCCCAAAGCCAGTACGCAAGAGAACAGAGCCAAAAAATATGCAGGGCCGCAACACGAATTTACAAAAGGATTGCCAAACGGATGAAGCACGAACAGGTGGACGCCGAGGAAGTGCAAACCTTGCTATCTGAGGAAATACAAAGCCCGGCTGCCGAGTTCATCTTTGCCATTGCATTGTTTTCGTTCTTTCCCGCGACACTTATTGGAATAAAAAGTGGAAACGATGGCGCATTCCAAGTTACGACAGCCGATGGAAAATTGCTGGTGCCATCCGACGTGTGGAATGAAAATCTGCGAGAGGGGTGGGACGGAACCGTGAAAAATGTACTCGCTGCTTGATGGGAAAAAATACATGCGGCGGACAAAAGTACACGGTTTGTCGGAAAGTGATATCCATTATTATCATTGAGAATGTAGCTATTCTGTGGTAGACTTTTTAGTAGTTTAGTGGGACGCGAATACTTCATCACGCGCAGCTAGCCATTCGGGACTAGCAAGTTGGGCGGTAACGATTTTGCCCAGGAGTGGGGCGCGGCGACACTTCATCACGCGCAAACAAGGACCATTTGCAAGAACTCATTCAGGAGGAAATCATGGTTCACATAACGGAGAACACGATGCAAGACACAATGCAAGACATTATCGAGCAGGAGCAATTAAGAATTCAGCGCCGGGAGCGGGCACACGCTGCATTTTGCAGCATGCGGCCCTGGATTCGGCGCGAGGGGTGGTTGCCATCAATGGATCACGTGCGCAACGCCCAAGTCACCCAAGTCACGAAATAGATTCCTTAGCTAAGGGGTGGGTGGTGTTGACTCGACCTCGCACCGCCCACCAGTTTTTGCAAAAGGTCGAAGAATTAGAGGTCGAGAGGTCGAATGTACGCGGATCAACAAAACTACAAACCCAGATTTATTACGTGGTACGAGCGCGATTTCCGCGAAGACCGGGCCGTCCAGCGAATGACGCCGCATCAGCGGGCGCTCTACCGCAATTTGCTCATGGACTGCTACAACGGCGACGACCGCCCATACCTTACCTCCGACGACAACATGCTGTGGATCATTGCCGAAGCGGATAGCCTAGAGGACTGGATGGCCAACAAGGCGCTCATCATGTCCAAGTTCAAACCCTACAATGAGGGACTGCTGTACAACAAAAGAGTGCTTGTCGAATGGGATATTTTGCTTGAAAAACTCAAACATCAGAAAAATGCGGGGTTGGCGAGCGCCGTGGCTCGACGTACGCGTGCTTCACTTGTTGATAAGGCGTCGCCGGTAGAAGAAAGAAAGGAGGAGGAGGAACCTAAGATAACAGAACAGAACATAACCCCACCTAACCCCACCCCACCTAAGAGCGTTGAACAACGGTTGAACAGCGGTTCAACAGCGGTTGAACAGCGGTTGGAGGGGGAGGGGGCGCGTGCCTGCCCTCCAGTACCCAAAGAACAAAATCAAACTAAAGCACCAGCCCTGCTGGAGAGGATGGCTATAGAGTATGCGGCTGTCCATGATGGCTTTTTGAATCTCGGCGGCAAGCAAAAGATTCTGGATTTGGGTAAGAAGTATGGCGAAGAGACAGTAGAACAAGTTTGGAACCGTTGGTTAGGGGACAGAGACCTTGACGGATTGATTTGCCCGTTGATTGTTTTTGCTGACGAGTTCCCACATGTCCTAGAGGACCTTGAACGCATACACCAGCCAAATCAGGAGACTGTACGCGAGTCATTCAACCTGCTGCCAATGCTTGGAGACCTTGAACCCATACGCCAGCTAAATCGGGATGCTGAACGCGAGGAGCAGGAAGGCTATACCCAAATAGCGGCGTTAAATGTAGAGGCCGAGACGGAGGCAGCGGTAATCAATTGGACCGAGGCTCTGCAAGCGGTAGCCGAGGTCACCATCCCGAACATAGAAGGATGCGAACCGGGCACGGACAAGTGGGAACACGAGCTTCGGGAGTGGGTAAAACGAATTCCACCTCCAGTATTGCACCTGAACTCGCTGGATTGGCGAGCCGACGAAACGTTTGAGATGGTGATCGAAAAAGGTAAGACGCGTTACGAGCACGTACATGACCCTTCACGGCGAGCGGCGGCGGTTGCCTTCGGCGTTTTGACTCAACAACAGGCTGATGGACTCGCCGCAGAGGCCGCCAGGTATTCCAAGTCGCTACCAGAACCCGGACTTGCCAAGGGAAAGACGAACTAGGCCAAAGCAATGGCCGCAAAAAAAACTTGAAAATAGTTGAGTTCGAGCGGGAATTCGGAGGGGTCAATTACGCTATATATGGTAGGGGAAGAAAAGAAGTCGCGGTCCCTCAGTTCCTTTTCACTTAGTGATATTCCCTCCGTAAACCCTCTGGCGAGGTAGTTCCAAAAAGCGAAACCAATGAAAGGTACGTGGCTCAATGAATTTTCTTAGCATCGTGGCAATAATTCTGGCGCTCGTATTTCCGCCAGTTCAAGCCAGTTTTACAAGTTCCATTGTTCAGCCATGTTCAATGGTTTCGCTCACGGAAGCGGTCGCCAGCCGCTTCCTCACCCCTTTCCTCACCCTTTCCAATCCGAGCGAAGACATGGCCAACGACAGTATTGAAAACTTTAGTCCCCTCGATGACGCGATCCTAACGGCGACCAAGCGAGCATGCAGCAATCTCACGACGTGGCACAGTGGCGGGCTTTGTCCCGACCGCGATGATTTGACCGGCATCGTGCTTTTGAAATTATGCAGCCCGGCCATCCGCCCGATTCTCGAAACAATATGGATTGACCCCGACCAGGACAGGCTTTTGAAATTCGTCCGCACGGTGGCCAAACACACCCTGGTGGATGAAGTACGCCGCCAAGCCGCCGAAACACGAAACCCCGAGAACGGCTTTGTAAGACTGGACGAGCCGATTCGCAATGAGGATGGTGAACGGGGAACGCGAGCCGATCTCATTAGCGATGAGGATGAAACTTTTCAGGCATTCCAGTTCGACGATTTGCGCGACCAGCTGACCGATGACGAGTTTGCCGTCTTGCATGGCATTGTTGTCAACCGCGTGACGGGACAGGAACTCGCGGAAGAACGGGGCACCAGCGACTCCGCCATAAGCCGGACATACATACGCGCCAAAGATAAAGCGGCCAATTGGATTCGCTGGTTGCAAACGTGCACGGAGAAACAAGCTCGTGCCCACATCAGCCCAACCTTCACACGCCGTCCATGTTTACGTCCCAATGGGATTACGCAAGAGACGTTGGAGCGCTGGAACGCGCCTGACAGATCGATGCGCATGGTGCAATTTCACGATGAAGCCAGCGAATGGCATCCGCCAATTACGAAGCAGCCGCGAGTCCGAGCAAAACGCGAGTGCTGGAACGGCGCATGCACAAACGGATTGGCGATAGGGCCAGATAACTTGGTCTTACCATTCGCCCGCCGAGATGAAGCAGTGCGATATTTGCCGGAGAAAACGGGCAAGGAAAATCGTTTGTGCGCAGGATGTGAGCAAGCAGCGAAGCAGGCGAAGGTTTTGCAATCAGTCGATACCAAGACGGCGTTTCAGATTGGAGACGCCGAGCCAAACGTGAAGGCCATTCCTTCCACGGGACAATCTGCTGATGCACAGCACTCAGACCGGCAAGAACAAGAGCCGTATTTTTTCGACCCCGCCGCACTAAACAGAACTACGGAAACACGAGGAAACAGAATGCACGTAACAGAGTTAATGGACTACAAGCGAGCTGCCGAAACGCTCAAGCAATACGAAATCCCGAGGAGCGTGATAGCTCGTCTCGCCGGTTTACATCTCCCCGATCTCTCAGCATGGCTCGGGGGAAAGATTGACATATCCGAAGACAAACGCGAGCGGGTATCGCAATGGGTTGCGGACGTGGCAAAGATGATTCAGGCGATGGCGACGTTGAGCATCAAAGTGGATTTAGGCGATGTGGAAAACGTCCGGCAATTGGTTCGACGAGTCAACGACAGTGAGATGCAATTGAATTTGGCGCTAGAAGGACAGCCGGAACCGTTGCGCATGAATGGGACAGCGAATTAAACGGGAGACTATGGCACGTGCTGCGAATTGAAAAGCAGTGAATTTTTTGAGAAAAAGGATAAATGAATTGGAAACAGGAACAGCGGTACAAGCATCAAGAGAACGTGGAGTCGTTAAGTTTTTTAACGACGCGAAGGGTTGGGGATTTATCGACAGCGAGAGCGGCGAGGTTTTTGTCCACTATAGTGCGATTAAAATGGATGGCCGAAAAACGCTGTACCAGGGCGACACCGTGGAGTTTGACATATCGAACGGCCTCAAAGGTCCCGCAGCCGAAAACGTTGTTGTACTCGCCGCCTCGGCAGATTGATTTTCCCTCGGACCTAGTAGACCCCGAGGGACGGCATATCAGGAGTTAGGCGTCCTACGGAGGAGCTTTGTGTTTTGTGCCGCCACCAGCGAGAAGGCGTTGCGCACTCTTTGAACGATACGCCGCCAGCTAATGTCACTGCGGAACTCATGGTCGCCAGTGTGCCCACGAGTGTTTACACATCTCACCTTTTCGGGCACGCCGCTCACATTAAAGACTATTTTGCAGAAACGACATCTGGACATACTCAGGGGGCCTCGTTTTATATCGTGATGCGATATATCCAATAATAGCACAGAGCACCACACATTTTGGTGGTCAGGGTGAGGATTAGTTCCCAACGAGTAAACCGTTAAGCAAGAGGACTTGACTGGTGAGCACCCCCAAGGGCCTCGCAGCCGAGAATGTGAAGCCCACAGATTGATCTTCCTTGGGACCTAGTAGACCCCAAGGAACGGGCATTCGGCTTCTCCTTCCGGGTGCCCAAACTTTTTTGAGAACGGATTAGAGACATGCAAACGATGACCGAGACGGAACGCAACAACGCCATAGTAACCACGATGGAGCTGAATGAGCGGGTCCGCGAGCTGGAGCAAACCATCGCCCAATCCGGCAACAACGAAATTGTGGCAGACCTGGCTTGCGTGGCTGACTCACTGGCCTTCCAACTACGTGAGAGCATTTTAGAGCTAGTCCGCCAGAATCTTGGACCGGAACAGCAAGATAATCTCATGCTCGTGCTGAAGAAAGCTGGAGAATGGTTGGCGGCAGAAAGAGCCGAGCTGTCTCGCAATGACTTTGGGCGCGTCGTAAACGCTCAAAGGTTGCGCGAGCTGGATGACTTCGAGATGTACCTTCGAGACATGGCCCGCGATATATTACGCATCATGGCCGATCATAATTTCCAGAGGTCGCAATGAAAGAACCGCAACAGAAACCGACGCCCAGACCCGCTCCAGTAAAAACCAATCCCCCGCTCGATTCGCCTTTCCTTGAGCAAGAACGGGAATTGTTGGCGAACCAAATACAGGCGAGTCGATGGTATGAATGACACTGAGCTGCGACAACGCCAGCTTGCTCGGCTCCGGGGAGTACCCATCGAAGCGTCGCCGATTGACTCTGCGCAATTTGTGCCCGACCCCGACCTTGACGCCGATTACGCCAGCTATTGTGCAAGCGAAAGAAATTGGGAGCGGGAACCAGAGCCACGGGCAGAATGGGAAGCAAAACACAAAGAGACGATCCAGCGATACAACATCCAGCCCGAGAATCCGCCAGAGGAGATACCGTTCGTCGTGGGCAGTCATCGAGATGAGTATGGCGACTTGCAAGCTCTCCCGGCTCCGAAATGGCCATCGCCAGGTCAACCAAAAACCCCAGAAATCAGCCGCGCTCATTTCGAGGAGGGCATGTTGCAATGCGACGCTAACCACGCGTTGACCGATTGCGTGAGGTGGTTGGCTCAGAAACTGCGCGATCCCGATTGTTGGGATAATCCGTGCTCAGGCCCGCCAGCAAAACTTTTCGACGTTGCTTGGAGCTTCTTGCTCGGCACGTTTCGGGCGCGGAATATTGAACCCCCGAGCGATACGCAGATGCTGACGTGGGCAAAAGAATACAACGAAGAACACACGCGAAAGAGAACACATGCCAAAGCGTAAACGATGGTTTCCGCCAAAAGGCCGAATGAGTGAGACAGCCTGCCGCACAGCCCTTCGACAAGTTCTCAGAGACCTCAGCAGCAAAAACATGAAGCTGACAGGTGCCCAACGGTTCAAGCTGCATGGACGGGTTGAAAAACTACAAGATGAATTGCGGCTGATAGAGATTGAAAAATTGGAGCGCGAGGAAGCCGCGCAGAAGACCGCACATGATGCACGACCCCGCATAACAGACGATGAGCACGCAAAATTGTCGCATAGCGCGTAAAAGACAGACGGAGCAAGAGAGCTGGTCGGGCGCAATGCTAAAGCGAACGTACGAGTCGCCTGCTTTACACCTAGACAGTCTAGGTATTACACATAGAGCATCTATGTATGCACCAAAATTGCGCAATCGATTCGGAGCGTACAAAAAGGTTGACAAGAGGAAAGTCAACCAAAATTGGCTGGCCTACGACCGTCTCGAAATCTTTTTCGCGGAATCGTCTCGGGAAGTGCTCGGGACTGCTTCCAGTCCTTCTAGGCAGGCGTCTAACTTGAAACGATCAATCACGTAATAGCGCCCTGTGTTCATGGCGGGGAGACGGCGCGTCCTGATGAGCTTGCGGACGTAGGTAACGCCTACATTGGCGTAAACAGCGGCTTCTTCGACACGCATCCATCTCTGCTCGGCAATCAGTTTGGCAGTCATGCTCTCCGATTATGCGCTGTCCAAAATCACTTGATGGTGGACAGCCTAATATCGCTGCGACCGGCTCAATGGAATCAGGCGATTGCAGCAGTGGTTTCGATGGGGTTTTTGGACAGGTTGTAGAAGGCACGCTTGGCTGTTCCCGCACTTAGTCCTGTCTCGTTGCAAACAGCCGACCACGATGCCCCGCCAGCGCGTAGGCGATTGATTTGGGCAGCATTCACGCTCACCTTGGGGCGTCCTAGCCTCTTGCCCTTTGCGCGGGCGTGGGCGAGTCCAGCGCGGACACGCTCGATTGTAAGAGACCTTTCAAACTCAGCCATAGCGCCGATGATTTGAAACATGAGCCGTCCTTGGGGCGTGGTCAGGTCCAGGTTGTCTGAGAATGAGACGAGGGCAACGCCAACCGCTTCCAGTTCGGCGAGCAGGTTGACCAGGTGCTTGAGTGAGCGCCCGATGCGGTCCAGCTTCCAGCACAGCACACCGTCAAACTTGCGCCGCCGCGCATCTTGCATCAGGCGGTCTAGGGCGGGGCGACTTTCTTTTGCGCCACAGACGCCGTTGTCCGTGTATTCCTGAACCACATCCCAGCCGCGTCGTATCGCGTATTCGCGCAACTCTCGGGCTTGGACCTCGGTATTTTGCCCTTTGCCGGATGTGGAAACGCGAGTGTACAAAACGATTTTCATTGTTTCACCTTTCGCGGTCTGCCGCCAAGTTTGCCGTTGGCCGCCGAAGACTTTGCTTTCTTCTTCGACGTTCGGCTTCCCAGCAACCGCATTGCTTCGCTGATTAGCTTCTTCTTGTCCACGACCAAAGAATAAGCTATCCGTTAGGTTATGTCAAGAATAATCGGCAGTTTCGCGCAATAAATCGGCATTATCCCGAAGCCCCACGCGCTTCTCGGACGCCGGATCGTTCATCTCATTTCTTTCGTGCCAATTTTTTTCGTGGGCCGTGCTCGCGGTCATCGGATTCGTCGTGGGCCGAACCGGAGGAGCCTTTTGGCGAAAGCCAAGCCGGTGGCTTGGACCCCAAAGTACGTTTAAGCTCGGCCAGCTATCGGCCAAGGCCAAAGAGGCCGAAACTGTGGGCGAAGCTGAATTAGATACCGACGCAGGAACGCTTTGAGTTTTGGAAAACGGTTCGACTCCAGATTGCCCATC
>Ga0066682_10000976_pt1 | contig 10637 bp, 8 predicted proteins | sample GraSoiAngelo_131_FD_65628 | JGI IMG/M metagenome (GOLD analysis project Ga0066682, IMG submission 65628) | Grasslands soil microbial communities from the Angelo Coastal Reserve, California, USA - 14_0929_02_30cm | ecosystem: Environmental > Terrestrial > Soil > Grasslands | place: USA... | reverse complement strand
ACGGGCTCTGGCCGTACGGGTAGTGGATCAGGTCTCCGTTCGAGTACAGCTGAGTCTTGCTCTTGAAGGGAACCGCGTTGGGCCCGAGGTAGGCCACAACGAGCTGTCCGGCGTGCCAGCCAACCGGCCAGACGTAGTGATTCGTCGACGTGAAGATCACCTGGTGATGAGCCCCGCCAAGGTCCTCGACGTAGACGGTCAGGCGGACCGGGTTGACCGAGTAGTCGAGCAGCCCGACCGCGATGCGAGTGTCGTCAGGGGTGACCGCGAATGTCGCGTGGACGCTCGGACCGCCGGATATCGTCGCGGCGATGCCCGTGGTGCCGTCGACGTTCAGGGAGCGGACGGTCCGGTCGCCGTCCAGGTAGTAGACATGCGACTTCGAAGCGCTGACATATGGCAGCTCGATCGCGTCGTTGATGCTGGTCCGCTCCGCGGCGGTGGCCCGGGCGACTATGCGGCCTGACGCGTCCGCGAGGGCGATGTTGAAGCCGCCTGGGGTCGCGAACAGGTCGAGCAGCACCGCGTAGGCAGGCTGTGCGGTCGGGTGCGGGATCGGGCTCGCGACGTCCGTCGAGCCTCCCAACTGCGTCGGGACGGCGGAATGTCCCTGCGAGGAGCTCGGGATGGGCGAAACCACGGCGGCGGTCGGGGAAGAGCCGCACGCCACGGTTACCAGCACTGCCAGCGCGAGGAGCCACCTCATGGCCTGTGCAACGTACCGCCAAGCCGCCGGTTACGACGTGCTCCAGCCACAGGTTGCTGTCGAGCGCTTGCCCTCATAACCAACTTCCAGTTGGCGGCGTTCCACCGGCATGCCACACATTTCCTCCGGGGCAGTTGTCGCGACTCTGGGCCTGGTGCTGCTGTCGGCCTGTGGCGCTTCGACTCCGACCGCCGCGCAAGCATCTCCTGCCCCAACCACGAACCTCAGCTGTACCTCCGCCGGACAGGCTTCAAGCACGTGGTCGGTCCCAGAACCTCCGTCGAGCCCGATTGTGTCAGCTGTCGCTTCAGGGGATACGTTCACGCTCACATTCACGAGCGGGACGCCGGCCTTCACCGTCCAGCAGCTCCCGAGCGCCCATTTCCAACGTGATCCCAGCGGGCTCCCAGTCGACCTGAGGGGTACTGCTGGGGTAAGGATCGCCATGACCGGATTCCGTGGCGACGTCTCGAACTACACTGGCCCGAAGACACTCGACTCCGGTGGTCCGATCCTCCTGCAAGCCGCCTCGATCGGCGACTTTGAAGGCTACGTGAGCTGGGGAGCTGGATTGAGTAAGCCGGGTTGCGCGAATGTCACGGCCGGCGGATCAACGCTGACCTTTCACTTCGTCCCCGTGCCGTAGTTTCGAAACTAGATTCGAGGGCCGTTCCGCAGGAAGACCCTAGACGTGCGGCAAAGAAGGCTCGGGCAATTCGGCAGCAGATGCCTCCACTGCCGGCGCCTCCCCGGTCATCCCAACATCGAGCAGATCTTCTTCGGCTAGGGCCGCCACCGGGACCGGCTTGCGCCGGCGACCGGTGATGGCGAGGGCGGTCCAGACGATGATCACGAGCAGGATCAGCCCACCAGAGGTCGCCGCCGCCGGAATGACATAGCCGGTCAGCTCGGGCGGCGTCTTGTCGTTGCCCGCGAGGATCTGGCTCTGAGTCGCGCCAATGTCGTCCTTGACGTAGGAGTCCCACGAGGACCGCGCCTGAATCTGGGACAGGAGCAGGAGCTCGGTCTTGAAGCGCTGGATGTCGCCCTCGGCGAGCGCGTGGTAGTACATGCTGGTCAGGCTCTTCTGATCGTTGGCGACCTTGACCGAGTCCGACAGAAGGGCGGCGCGGATGTACTCAGCGGGCACGAAGTAGCCCTGGCCGAACAGCTGCTTGCCCTGCGAGTCGACCGCCGCGAAGCTGACGATGCCGAGCACCTGGCCGCCGGCGCTGAGCACCGGCCCACCGCTGTCACCGTGCGTGAACTGAGCGCTCGTGCCCCACGCCGTCCAACCCGACTTCTGCTCGGCTGTGGTGAGCACCTTGCCGGCCGTCATTGTCGGGCTGATGGTCTGGTCGAGCGGCACCGCCTCGTCCAGGTAGCCCTGGCGCGGATAGCCGATCGGGTAGGTGGCCTCGCCGAGATGCGGCGAGCCGGTCGCCAGCTGCAGTGTGGGCACGCCCGTGACGTCGGCCTTCATGATCGCGATGTCGTGGCCGGTCGCGTACGGGTCGAGGCTGACCACGGACGCACGGGCGCCGGTGCTGGCGAGATGGCCGCCTGTCTCGACGGTGCCGGTGCCGAGGTAGTACTTGACGTCGATCTTGTCGATCGACAGGTACTTGTCCAGCCAGCGCTCCTCGAAGGCGACCATCGTGGTCAGTTGCGCCTCGGTCATCGTCAGACCTGTGTCACGCGCGAACGAGTCGGCCATGTCCTGCCTGAGCTGGGCGATGCTGCCCGGGTCCTTCGATGCGGCGAGCGTCTCGGCACGAATCTCGTCCTTGTCCGCGGACACGACGTGTGCCGCGGTGACGAGGTAGCCGTCCTCGGTAATGAAGAAACCCGTGCCTGTGCTGACGATGCCGAACTGGTCGTGCGTGGGCGGCCCGGGCACGTAGTACGCGTCCGGGTTGGCCAGGATGATGTTCACGGCCGCGCGCTTGACCGCGGCGTCGTCATACGGGTTGAGCTTGCCCGCGTCCACCAGGGCCTGCAGCTTGCGAATGAGCAGCGAGTTCTTTGATTGGGGGATCGTGAAGGTCGGCAGCGACGTCGACACGGTGTAGTTGGCCTGCACCAGCACAAGCGCGGGCCGCGAAGCCGTCTCGACCCGTTGCGCGGTCAGCGACCTGGGCGCCGGCTCCCGCGTGAACCATATGCCGGCCAGCAGTGCACCGTTGGCGGCGATTCCGACGACAAGCAAACCGGCGACCACAAAGCGGATGACGCGTCTCACGAGCCCCCTCCCTTCCTGGGCAACGGATGGTCCCCGATGTTCCCGCCGATTGTGCGCTCTTTTCAACGGCAAGGAAATGGGCCGCCGTCGACGGGCCCATTCCGTCTAGATCGCCGGCCCGGTGAACCCGGCGTTCGCGTCCGCCGGAGACTGCATCTAGGCGCTCAGCACCCGATCGGGATCAGGGTCAGCCGTGTCGGCGAAAAGTTCGAGCCGATGGGACCCGCCCCTGCGTAGATCGAGCCTCCCGCCGAAGGCTTGTTGGTCTTCCACACGAGCTCCAGCGTGTAGGTGGTGCTCGCCGAGAGCTCCAGCACGGTGTGGAGGTAGGCGGCGTTCGGGCTGTAGGTGCCTCCGTACCCGCCACTCTCCTTCCAGGCTTCGGGCTGGCCCGTGGCTGTCGGATAGGCGCCGCCCAAGACGCTGATCCCGACGTCCTGCGCAAGCCCGGCGTTCGCCGTCCACAGGTCCAAATTCGCCCCGACCACCACCAGGCAGGCGTTCGAGGGCGTGATCGTCAGCATGAACGCGGCCGTGTCCATGTTCTGCCACGTCGTTCCGTTGCTGCCGGTGAAGTGGTGCTGCAGAGCGCTCACCCTGTCGACCGCAGCTGCGGTCGAAGGCAAGAAGAGGACGGTGAGCCGCGTCGGAGAGTAATGGCTGGATATCGGCCCGGCCCCGGCGTAGATGGTCGCGCCACCCGACGCCTTGTTCGCCTTCCATACGAGCTTCAGCGTGTACTCCGTGCCGCTGGTCACCGGCACCACGGCCTGCACGAAAGCGGCGTTCGGCGAGAAGGTACCCGCGTAGCCACCGCTCTCCTTCCACGCCTCTGGCTGGCCGGCGGTGGTCGGGTACCCGGCACCGGTGACCGCGATACCCACGTCCTGGTTTAACCCGGACTTCCCGGTGAACAGGTCGACGTTGCCGCCCACGACGAGCGATCCGTTTGCCGGCGCGTTGAACGGCACGCTCAGGTTGGTCGAGTCCATCGCCTGCCATGTGGCCCCGTCACTGCCCGCCAGCGGATACTGGCTCGTGCTCGCGGCGGTCGCGACGCTCGCGGCCGTGGCGACGAGCTCAACGGTCAGTCTCGTGGGTGAGAATTTGCCGCCAATCGGTCCGGCTCCGGCGAAGATCGCGCCCGGGCCCGCGGGCTTGTTCGTCTTCCAGCGCAGGTCGAACGTGTAATCCACCCCGCCGGTCAGGTTGTATACGGTCTGCACGAATGCCGCGTTGGGCGAGAACGTGCCTGCGAATCCGCCGCTCTCCTTCCACGCCGCGACCGAGCCGTTGACCGCGATCGCGAGGTCCTGGTTCAGACCGGCGGTGGCGGTCCACAGATCCGCGTTGCCGGAGACGATCGCCCGCACGTCGGACCCTGGCGTGAACTCGATCTTCAGCTGGGCCGGGTCGAGCATCTGCCACGTCGCGCCATCGCTGCCGGCGAGCCGATACTGGGCGAGGCTGCACGCGGTGTAAACGTCCGTCGGGGTAGGGACAGGACACAGGTCGAACAGGTGCGTGTTGTCGTACAGGAGCTCGGCAGTGTTGCCGAAGCAGTCCGGCGTGCTTGGCGGCATGATGTCGGTCGGGTTCGTCGTCGGGTCCGACGCGCAGTTGTCAAGTTGGACGCCGATGGAGATCGCGGGTTTGCTGGGGGGCGTGCAAGCGTTGCCGTAGAAGTTCCAGCTGAAGATGACGATGCCGCTCTTCTTGGTCCCGTACGTCGCCCAGTCCGTGGCCTGGTTGCGCAGGTCGCTGTTCGCCGGCAGCTCGTAGTAGCAGTCCTGGAAGTCCTGCATCAGCGCCAGGTATGGAGTGCACGCGCCGGTGCTGCCGTTGTAGAGCGTGCAGGTGCCCGCGCTGCCGAAGCCCGCACCTTGGATGTAGCCTGCGTCGGTCTGCACCTTGCCACCTGAACCGAGATCACATGCTTGGCGTGTCTTGGAGGTCGGTGAAAGGTTGAAGTCGGCACCGTTCGAGAAGTTGCACGGGTACACGTCGAAGCCGATCACATCGACGGTGCCCATCCACTTCGCGTAATAGGACTGCCCGAACAGGCCGTTGTCATAGTCCTGGATCACGGTGAAGCTCTTCTGCGTCGAATCGTCGGTGTGCAGCCGCGCCGTCCGCGCGGCGAATGCCGCCGGGGCACCAGGGCACGCAGATACGTGCGGCTCATCGGCTATGTAGTACGCATAGACCGCGCTGCGAGCGACCGCGTCGCCCTTGATCCCGTTCACGATGCTGTCGAAAGCGGTGTTGCTCATCGTGAAAGTGCAGCTCGAGTTGTCCCAGCCCCCCATGTACACGATGCCCTTGAGGCCTTCGGCTGCCAGCGCGTCGAGCGCCCCGTCGTGCCCCGCGAAGATGTACGGGTCCGTCTGCACGACGTTGAAACCGTCGGCGATCATCGTGGACACGCCCGTACCCCAATGGCACCCGTTGTCGTCTGAGCCCGCCGGCGGCAGGCACGACGTGTCGCGGCCGTAAGTTCCGCGCACGAAGCCGTTGGCCGAATCGAGCAGGACCGGGATGTGCGCCGGGCCCTTCAGCGCGATGTCCGAGTACCCAACCAGCGCCGCGAAAGCGACGAGGGCCGTGACTGCGACGGCGAATCCGCGCGGGAGTCGGGCCGGCCTGCCTGCGTGATTCACCGGATGACGATCTCATGGTGATACGCACGCGCGTGTATGGCCTTTGTCCCGCCCACTAGGACAATTGTCCTGGGCAGCGAAACAACACCATTCCTCGGAATCTCCAGCGTGTATTGTCTTGGACGCGGCAGGACTTGATGGACGAGCGAGTTAGCCGTGCGCATTTATACCTTCGTTTTACCAAGGGCTTGGGAGTTGAGTTTTGAGTGTCGGGTGCGCGGCCAGCGCCGCGGGCCGTGCCTGAGCGCGCGAAAGGCAGCGACGTCGCAGAGCCTTCGGGCAAGCACGTGAGGGTCGCCATGGTCGACGACCATCCCGCTTTCAGGCTTGGCCTGTCGCGCCTGCTCGAGCGCAATGCCGACTTCGAGGTCGTGTGGTCGGCCGCATCCGTCCAGCAAGCCCTGCGCAACTTCGAACGCAGCCCTGTCGACCTCGTCATCATGGACCTGCAGTTCGGCGACGGCGTGAACGGCCTTGACGGTTTGAAGATCCTCCGAAAGCGCTGGCCCGACACTCGCGTCCTGATGGTGAGCGCCTTTGCCGACCAGCAGACGGTCGCAGCTGCGCGTGCCGCCGGCGTGGCGGGAGCCGTGTCGAAGGAGCTGCCACTCGGCGACCTGTATTCGGCGATCAGGCAGGCGGCCACACGCGGCAAGGTGCGCTCGATCGAAGGCTCCCGCAAGGCCCCGCTCGCCCCAACCGGAGTCGTACAGAGCGAGCGCCTTTCCAAGCTCACCGGGCGCGAGCTCGAGGTGCTCGACGAGATACGGCGCGGCATGACCAATCGAGAGATTGCGCTCCGGCTCGGCGTCTCGACCACGACCGTGAACAAACACGTGCATCGCGTGCTGGCAAAACTCGGCGCGCGCAACCGTACCCAGGCCGCCATTGTCCGCTGACAGGAAGGCGGCCACAACCAAGGCCGGCGCCGTGCGGCTGCTGCTGGCCGACGACCAGGCGTTGTTCCGCACCGGCCTGGCCCGTCTGCTCGACGAGGACCCTCGGGTCCACGTGGTGGCGGAGGCCGCGAACGGCCAGGAGGCTATCGCCAAAGCGAACGAGCTCCGGCCGGACGTGATAGTCATGGACGTGCGCATGCCCAACATGGACGGGATCGAGGCGATGCAGCGGATCGCGGCGACCCAGCCCGGCATCAAAGTGCTGTTCCTGAGCAGCTTCGAAACCACCGGGAGCGTCCTGCACGCGTTGAAGAACGGCGCAAGCGGCTACGTGCTCAAGGACTCGATGCCAGAAGCTATCATCGCCAGCATCCTAGCGGTCGACTCCGGCGAGCAGGTCCTCTCGCGAGCCGTCGCCGACCGGGTGGTCGAGCTCGCCGTCGGCGGCGGGCCGCCGAAGGAGAGGTTCGACGGCCTCACGCCGCGCGAGCTCGAGATCCTGAAGCAGGTCGCGACCGGGCTGTCCAACAAGCAGATCGCGTACCGGCTGAAGATCAGCGAGAAGACCGTCCGCAACCACGTCAGCCACATTTACGAAAAGATCGGCGTGGTCGACCGCTCCCAGGCGGCCGTCTATGCGGTCCGCAAGGGCCTCATCGAGCTGTGATACGAACCAGCGGAGTAGTGCGAATACCCTGACGTGCCTGCGGATTCACTTCAGCTGACATTTCTCGGCCATGCCGGCATGCGGGTCGACGGCGTCGACCTCCGCATGATCATGGACTGCTGGCTTTCGGAGCGCGGCGCCTTCCAGGGCTCGTGGCACCAGTTCCCGAGCAACGGCCACCTGGACCAGTCGCAAATCCTCGACGTCGACTACGCGACACTGTCACACGAGCACCTCGACCACATGGATGCGGACGTGCTCTCGCACCTGCCCCTGAACGCGAAGCTGCTGATCAATCGCTATCCCTCACCGAATCTGCGGGATCGCCTCGCACGCCTCGGCGCCCGTAACGTCGTCGAGCTCGACGCGTGGCAGAAGTTCCAGCTCAACGAGCGCGGGGACTGGGTTTGCTTCATCCCTGAGCAGTCCCCGATGTGCCACGACTCGGCTGTCCTGTTGTATGCCGGCGGGGCCTCATTCCTGCATTGCAACGACGCCAGGCTCACCATCGGCCAGGCGCGTCGGGCGGCGATCGAGTGCGGTGGCAAGATCGACCTGATGGCGGTGCAGATGTCGGGCGCATCGTGGCACCCCATCCGTTACGAGTACGGCGAAGAGGAGATGCTGCGCATCAGCGCAGCCAAGCGAGAGGGCAAGTTCAAGCTCGTCAGCCGCCTGGTCAAGCTGGCGGCCCCGGAGGTTGCATTGCCTTTCGCGGGACCGATGTGCTTCCTCGACCCCGAGCTCCAACAATTCAACCGATGGCTCCTCGACCCCAACGGCATCTTTCCCAACCAGTCCCAGGCGGCCGCCTATCTCGAGTCCAGGGCCCCCCACGTCCAGGTCGCCAACTGGATGCCCGGGGATCGCTACGACATGCTGAGCCGGCACCTGGAACGCGACCCGCACTGGCGTGATTTCTCGTACGACCATATGGCCGAATACATCGAGTGGTACGCGAAGGCCCGGCAGCGATCGATCATCGAGACCGAGAGGGGGTATGCGGAGCCAGGACCCGAGCTTGCTGACGCATTCGTCGAGCATTTCCACCGGCTTGGAGAGATGAGCCCATATTTCCGAGAACGGATCGACATGACGGTTCGCTTCGAGATCACGGGCCAGGTTGAGGGTCGCTGGGACGTCGACTTCCGGCCGCAAGGTGTCAAGGTCGACCTCGGCGGCTCGGCGTCGGAGGTCCAGTACCGGTTCAAGGTCGATTCACGCTGGCTCGCCCCCGTGATCTTCGGTGAGATCGCGTGGGAGGACCTGTTCCTGTCCCTGCGCATCGGATGCTGGCGCGACCCCGACATCTACAACGACTACCTCATCGGCCTCCTGAAGCACGCCGAGCCGGAGGCGCTGTCGGCGATCGAGCGCCACGAGCGCGGCCGCGACAGCGGCGAGACGCTCGAAGTCACGGCCCCGGGTGGGGTCTACAAGATCGGCCGCTATTGCCCCCACGCGGGCGAAGACCTCGCGATCGGTGCCGTCATGCTCGAGAACGACGTCCTGCGCTGCCTCGGCCACAATCTCGAGTTCGACCTGAAGACGGGCACCTGCTTAAATGCCCGGTGCGACCCGTTGCCCAGCCGTCGCGTCCTCGCCGCCGCCCACGCCGACGGAAATCGCGAGGATCCACACCTCGGAGGTTTCTGAGCTGAACCGCGTTCGTCTTTCGCTACTCGCCGTCGCCCTCCTCACCGCGGTCTCCTCATGCACGTTCGGAGGGAGCTCGGCCACGACGACACCCGCGCCTTGGCCCGGCGACGCGAGCGCGATCCGTGGCGTGTATGGCCACGACACCAGCAGCAACGGCTTCACACTGCAAGCCAACGCCGGCTTCAACACCTTCGACGCAAATCCTTACCCGGACGATCTCGGCGAGCTGACGGCGCACGGCGTCAAGGCCTTCGTGTGGCTCGGCGCATGGCGGAACGCGTCGTGCGCCTGGGAGCACGACGACGCCTGGATTCGCTCCCACGTGGTTCCCATCGCCTCGAGCCCCGCGGTACTGGCCTACTTCCTGGGCGACGAGCCGCTCGCAAGCAAATGTCCCAAAGCGCCCGCGATGTTCAAGGCGAGAACGGCGTTGGTGCACCAGATCGATCCCGTCCATCCCACCTTCACCGTGATCTCGGCTTCCGACGCGGGAGTGGCCTTCCCATACGCCCAGTGGAAGGGGACGACGGACATCCTCGGCTTTGACGTGTATCCGTGCCGCCGGGTGGACGCGCAATGCGACTTCAGCCGGATCGACGAGGCGGTGGCCGCGATTCAGGGCGCGGGCATCACCGACTACTGGGCCATCATCCAGGCCTTCCAGGACGACTACTACCGCCTACCCACCCCAAGCGAGCTGCACGAGGAGTTCCAACACTGGAGGAAGTCCGCGCTCAGCGGATACCTCGTCTTCTCCTGGGAGTACGGCAGCCTCAGCCTCGAGTCGCGGCCCGACGAAGTCCGTCAGCTGGAACTGGAGAACTCGCTTCCCCTGCACTGAGGTCGTCCATGCCGCCAGCCGCCGGGCGACAGGCTGGGCGTGCCGACGGCGGTAGGACATTGACTCGGCGTCCCAGATGGAGGACGTTGGCTGCGGTGGTTGCGATCAGGCCAAGCGTCCGTCCCACGGTCGGTCTCTCGAGGTAGTCGAGGTCCATGGCCACGCGGAGCGGCACCTGGTCCTGCAGGTAGGCCAACTCCACGTCGTCTGCCCTGTCGAGGGCGTCACTCCAGCGGAAGAAGAGTTGCGCCGGACCCGTGAGGCCGGGGCGGTGTCGGAACACCGTGTGCAGCTCCGGAGCGTACCGCCGGGCGAGATCCACCGTCTCCGGCCTGGCCCCGACCAGCGTCATGTCACCCCGGATGATGTTGATGAGCTGTGGCAGCTCGTCGATGCTCGTCGCCCGCAGCAGCCGACCGAACCGAGTGACACGGGGATCGCTTTCGACGGTGACCTGAGGTCCAGCGCCCCCAGGACGCATGCTCCGGATCTTGAGCATCGTGAACGGCACACCGCCCTCCCCCACCCGCTCCTGCCGATATATGCCCGACGCGCCGGTCGAAATCCTCGAGCCGAGCCACACGACCAGCAGCAACGGTCCCGCGATGACCAGCGCAATGCCGGCGACCGCGAGGTCGATGAGCCGCCGCAAAGTCCCGGTCGGGGCTGCGGGGCCGGCGTCAATCGCGGCCGGCGCCGGCGCCGACGGCCGAACAGCTATGAAGCAGGTGACCAACAGCGACGTCGTGGCCAGGTAGGCAACGCTGGAAGCCACGGCGCCTCCCAGCAAGCTCAGCCTTGGAATGAGCAGCAGGTCCAGCGCCACAGTGACGACCACTCCGCCCGCCGTGGCGAGCGAGTTCAAACCAGGGCGGCCGCGGCCGAAGAGATATGCGGTGACAACCCCGGCCGCGCCCTCGACCGTGAGCCCCACCAGGAGCAGCTGGCTCGGCAGCACCGCGC
>Ga0066682_10000972_pt1 | contig 10650 bp, 11 predicted proteins | sample GraSoiAngelo_131_FD_65628 | JGI IMG/M metagenome (GOLD analysis project Ga0066682, IMG submission 65628) | Grasslands soil microbial communities from the Angelo Coastal Reserve, California, USA - 14_0929_02_30cm | ecosystem: Environmental > Terrestrial > Soil > Grasslands | place: USA... | reverse complement strand
AATCTCGCCGTCCCCCTTCTGACCAACGGAGATCTTTCAGTGATGTCTAAACACACATCGGTTACCACAGGCACAGAGGCCGAGCTGCTTCTCTGCTGCGCACGGACCCACCTTGACGCGAAAACACGCGAGCGGCTCAGACTCCTGCTTCGACAAGAGCTAGACTGGCCCTATCTTATCCAGACTGCGCTTACGCATCACGTGTTACCTCTTGTGTATTCGAGCCTGAACGCAAATAACCCCGAAGCTGTTCCTAAAGCGAGCCTAGATCAGATGCGACATCACTACCGCGCCAACGTACAGGATAGTTTTTTTCGGACCGCTGAATTGCTCAAGCTGCTAGCGCTGTTTCAGAGTCATGGAATCAAAGCCATCCCTTTCAAGGGACCGGTTTTGGCGGCCTCGGCCTACCGAGATTTTTCCCTCCGCCAGTTCAGCGATTTAGACATTTTTGTGGAGAAACGGCACATTTTTGAAGCCGGAAGACTGCTCCTCTCGCACGGCTATCAGTCAGGCTCCGAAGAGGGCGATGAGTTGGAGCACGATAGTGATCATGAGGAAGTAGCGTTTCTGGGGCCGCAATTCTACGTGTTTGTCAAACCGGAACGTCAGATCCGAGTGGATCTTCAATGGCGAATCACGGAAAGTTATTTTGCTTTCTCGCTCGACAGGGAGGGCTTGTGGGAGCGTCTGGTTCCGGTTGCCTTTGCCGGCAAGACGGTGCTCACTTTCGCGCCGAAGGATATGCTCCTGATCCTTTGCGTGCACGGATCCAAACACCGCTGGGAAAGGTTGAAATGGATCTGCGACGTTGCAGAACTCCTTCGCGTTTCTAAAGAGGAGATCGATTGGGGAGAAATCCAGCAGGAAGCTTCCCGACAGGGCGTCGAACGGATGTTCGGACTCGGACTCTTTCTGGCACACGAGTTCCTGGGTACAAATCTTCCGAAAGAGATTTTCAAGAAGGTCCTGGCAGACGGAGCGACGAAATCGGTTGCCCAGCAGGTACGCAAGAGACTTTTCGCCCAAACGAAGGACCCACCCGGGGATGCTAAGAAGGTTATCTTCTATCTCAGAACAAAGGACCGCTGGCAGGATAGGTTGCAATTTTCGTTCTGCTATCTCTCTCAATGGCTCCGTGTCATGGTGACTCCAACCTCAATAGAACGAGAGGTTCTGCCATTGCCTGATCCTTTTTTCTTCCTTTACTATTTCTTTCGCCCTTTACGGTTGACGGTAAAGCATGGCTGGATCGCGCTAACGCGCATTTACAAGGGAAGCGACTCAGCGAAGTGATTTCAAAACCATGCGCGTAATCATCACCGGCGCGGCCGGTCGAATTGGTAGCCAACTCGTAGCGGAACTATCCGACTCGCATGAGCTCTGCCTTATCGACCGCGACCAAACAGCGGGGGGAAACTCGATCGTTGCGGATTTATCGAGTCGTCCGGTGACCAACGGTTGGAGGAGTTGGCTCAAAACAAAATCCTGGCGGTGGCGCGACGCATTCGAAAGAGCCCGGGTCGTAGTCCACCTTGCAGCGAATATAGAACCCTTAGCGCCGTGGGAAAGAGTTCTTCCCGACAACATCCAAGCAACCTGGAACGTCCTTGAAGCCGCGGCCATGCATCGCGTTCCCCGAGTCGTTTTTGCTAGCTCCAACTGGGCCGTGAAAGCGCTTGAGCGAAAGTTGGCCCCCGCTTGTTATTTACCCAACGGACCCAAGATCGGCTCAGATGCTTCCCCAAATCCTATCACCGCCTACGGGCTGTCCAAGGCTTTGGGGGAGTTAGCTGGCCGAATGTTTGTCGATGAGAAAAAGTTGCAATCATTTGTCGCGGTGCGCATCGGTCACTACAATCCAACCCCCCCGGCGGATGATGAAGAGATCCGCACTCGCTGGATCGGATCGAACGATATCCGCAGTCTACTGCGACGCTGCGTCGAGGCCGAATTAGGAGGCTTTCATGTCGTCTACGGCGTCTCCGCTCAGCCGACGGTTCCATATGATTTGTCGCACACCCGCTGTCTGCTTTCCTGGCAGCCGCGGCAAGTCCCGTAGTTAGCAGCAAGCGAAAACAGCTCGTCTCAAATGAAGGACAGCGTTGGAAAAGGGGAGGTTATGGGTGCTCCTATCGGTAAGGGGCCAGCAGTTTTCTATGCCCCGCACCAAGATGACGAGGCAATCGGTATGGCGGGCGCCATTCGACAGCACAAGGAGGCAGGTCGTCCCGTCTACTTAGTTTTACTGACGAGCGGCGCTAATTGTTCATTGTTGGACATCTTAAATGGTTTGACATGGTGTACGTGGCACCAAACAAACCACAACTTTGAGCTCACGATGGAGCAAATGTGTTGGGCAAGAAAGATGGAATTCGTGGCGAGCGCAAAACGACTTGATGTAGATAAGGTCTTTATGGTCAACGATGGACAAGGTCTTGACCTGAGCATGAGCTATAACAAGTTGGTCGACTGTGTCAAGCAAACTATCAAACGCTTTGAGCTCCAATTCCCTGGGGCATCGCATAATCTGGTGAGCGGAAGTCTCGACCTGCTGCCAAGAGGAAGCGCCACAATCAGGAACGCAATTCATCAGGCATGCTGGGATGCCGCGATAAAACTAAACGGCAACATAACTGATTTCCGTTTCTACCGTGTCTATGTTTATTGGAAAGACCGCGCGGATCGAGAGTCCGGATTTCAATCTGATCTCAAGCGCGAGTGGCAAGCTTGCAAACAAGCCGCACTAAATGAATACAAGCTGTTTTCTCCCGAGGCCGGGCGTTTCGCCGTCGGTTACCATAGTGTCCGGCAGCTCATCGACGCAGCTGCTACGGATTCCAAGGAATACTTAGATTTGCTGCCGCAGTCTCGGCGAAGAGTGTGGAGAAAAATCAAGCAACTTGTTTCTCTTGATAATTGTAACGCGGCGGCAAGCGTCTCGCAAAAGAGCTCATGGTGAGCCGGTCTTCAAAGTTGGGCTGGTCTGCACTGACACAGATCCCTGCATGGCATGGGTCCATGAAGGAACTCTTGCGCACCGAGCTCGAGACGGAGCTGCGTCGCCTTATGGGTGTTTGGTTTCCGCGCAGCGTTGATCGGGAACACGGCGGGTTCCTCTGCGATTTCGACCATCGATGGAGACCCGGGGGATCGCAGCTCAAGATGCTTGAGTACCAAGCGCGGCAGACGATCGCTGCCGCCCGCGCAGCGGCTCACTTGCCCGACTTCCCAGACTTGCGTGAGGCGGCTGCGCATGGCTTTCGTTACCTCAAGGACAGGATGTGGGATCCCAGTCTCGGCGGTTGGTACAGGCTGCTCGATCGGATCGGGGAGCCCCTCGAAGGGGCGACGAAACATGGGCATGGCTCGAGCTACGCGATCTCTGCCTGTGTCGCCTGCTATGAGCTGACTGGAGATCTGGAGTGTCTGGCGCTCGCGAAGTCAGCTTTCGCTTGGCTGGAGGAGCACGCGCACGACGAGAAGCACGGCGGTTATTTCGTTTTCTACCGCCAGGATGGAACCCCGGTCCTGTCGAAGGATCAAGGACTGGCACAAGGCCAGAACCTGGATGCCATCGGGACGCCGATTGGCTTCAAGGATGCCAACACCACCTCGGATCTCCTCAAGTGCTTTTCCGATCTCTATCGAGTCTGGCCCGACGCGCTGCTCAGGAAGCGCCTCGAGGAGACGCTGTGCATTCTGCGCGACCGCCTCGTCGTCGGACCCGGAGTGATGCACTACTACGCTCATCTCGACTGGACGCCGCTACCCGATTTCGCCCAATACGGGCAAATTCTCCGTACGACGAATCACTTGGTAGCGGCATCGGAAGCCCTCGTTGGAGCCGTGGACCCGACGACCCAACGGGTCGCGAGATCCATGGTTGATACGATGATTCGTATCGCGTGGGATCCCGACAAGGGGGGATTCCACCTAGCCGGATCCAGTTTCGGGCCGTCCTATCTCGAAGACAAGATGGTCTTCGTGCGCGACAAGAGCTGGTGGCCCCAGGCCGAAGGCATGACAGCGCTTCTGACAATGGCTCGGCTTCACCCGGCCGATGCAGCTGAGTACGGAGCGAATTTCGTGCGTCTATGGGAATACATGAAAAAATACGTGATCGACGCGAAATACGGTGGCTGGCTCCCCGCCGGTCTCGATACAAATCCCGAGGCGCGCAAACGGCCAAAGGCCAGTGTGTGGAAGGACGCCTCGCACGAGACCGCCGCCCTGCTGGATTCCTTCCGGATGCTTGATTCGCTCTGATCGGCCCGGGCAGAGCACGACGGAGGAACGATGACAGCCAAAAGCACGCTCCTGGCGAGAATTCGGCATCGGATCCGTGTGCGCCGGCTGAACATGACGCCCGGGGTCCTGATTGCTTCCTCCACTTACATTGCCAAGAGCGCGATGATCCAGACGGACTCGGACGGCTGCTCGTTCGGAGGACGCATTGTCGTCTCGGACGGAGTAACCCTTTCCGACGGCGTTACCCTCGCCACCTATGGCGGCAGCATCGAGATCGCGGCCAACGCTTACGTCGGCCCATACTGTGTCCTCTACGGCCATGGAGGCCTCGCGATCGGTCGCAACACGATGATCGCTGCGCAGACCGTCATTGTTCCCGCCAATCACGGCTTCGCTCGCATTGATGTACCGATGAACGCGCAGCCGCTGACGATGAAAGGAATCGCTATCGGCGAGGATGTCTGGATCGGCGCCGGCTGCCGCGTCCTGGACGGAGTGCGAATAGGAAATGGCGCGGTGATCGGGGCCGGATCGGTCGTCACCAAGGACATCAACGCTTACGCCATAGCGCACGGCGTCCCGGCCACAGTCGTGGGACGACGTGAATCAGGCGCTGCCACCAGCGATGCTTTTCAGCCGTGAGCTGCCGGAGACACCATAACCTGCGACGCTCCTGCGCCGTCAGTGGCCCTCGAGAAACGCTTTCGAGGTTCCGAGTAATCCATTCGACCTTTCTCATGGCGACGATGATCCGATCCGCGTTGCTCTGAAACAACGAGAACCGCAGCATCAAATCCGCCAGCACCGGCCGGAGAGTGTTTGCCTCGCCGTATCCGTGTGCCGACGCCGCGGCGATTACCCTGTCCAGTTCCCATCCGCGAAAAAACGGCGAGGTGGCGATGGTCTCCCATCCGGACCTCTTGCAGGCGGCGAAGGCGGGTGCGGCGTCGTCCGTGGTGATGTTGAACGGTCGGATCGCGAAGCGAAACGGGTTATCCTTGCGATACGGTTCGATGATCGCTGGATTCTCAATCCAGAGTCCGAGCGACCGGACGTAGCCCTTTTTTCGCCACTCGGTCGTGAGCTCTACCTGTCGCTGGTTCTCGCCAGGATCGGCCAATGGCACCACCACCAGGCAGTCGACGTAATCAGTGCGCAGCTGTTCCAGAATAATTTCGATGTGCCCGGGACGGTAGTACTCCGCCTCCCCCACCGGATCGCCGGGCGCGAAATCCGTGAAGAAGTTCCACGCCAATATCGTTGCTTCGCCACGCCTGCCGAGGGCGTCAAGCACGTTGCCGAGCGCGACCCGTTCAGGTTGATAGGTGGTGTCGAACCAGCGAATTCCATGATCCAGGCACGATTCGACGATCACACGCTGTTCCTCCGGTGAAGTGGCCGGGTCATTCCCCTGCTGACTGATGAACGAATGCCCTCCCAGGATGAGTGGTGTCGCGATCGCTCGATTCATGTTCGATTCCTCGGATGTCCTTTATCGGTGAACTCAGAAGAGTCGCGAAAAAGTGTACGGAAACTCCCCCTTTAAACTTGTCACGGGGCTGATGGACGGCCACAAATCGCCCAAGGTCAGCGAATAACACTCGCTCTTACGAAGTCAATTCCAGGAAACCCAACGACGGGGAGCCTCACCGGGAGTTTTGAAAAGATACGCAAATTTAGAGAGCACAGCCCACTTACTTACTGTTCGGCTCCTACCTTGCCTTCTTATACATGAACTCTGGTCCATGATCCCTCGATCATAACTAGCAGAGGAAGCAAATGACATCGCCTAATTGATTCTGCTCTTTGATAGCCATCTGATTGCCCGTATTCAGGTTACCGCTTAGAAGCTGCTGTACAATCGTCATCATACTGGTTGGCCGGTGCAAGTCAGTCACTGTACGACAGTGCCTCGCAATGTCGTCCTCGCACCTCTGGAATCGAGAACGCGACCGAGTCGCCATAATGGTTGTTGGAACGCAGCAGTTCTTGAGGGACGAAATCAAATACTTTGCAATTGAGATGATCAGTCATGAAAAAGCCGTTGATTAGCTGTATCATCCCCGTATTTAATGGGGAGAGGTATTTAACGGAAGGGCTCGATAGCATCCTGGCGCAGACCTACCGACCAATCGAGATCATCGTCGTCGATGATGGTTCTACCGATGGAACGCGTGAGCTAGTGGCTTCCTATGGTGATCAGGTCCGTTACTTGTGGCAACCCAATTCCGGGCCGGCGACGGCGCGCAATCAAGGACTGAGCGCAGCGTCGGGCGAGTTTGTGGCTTTTCTTGATGCGGATGACTTATGGCACCCGGAGAAGTTGGAACGTCAGATGGCCCGCTTCGATGCCCGTCCGGAATTGGATTTGTGCGTTGCCCATGTCCAGAACTTCTGGATTCCGGAATTACACGAAGAAGAAGAGCAGTTTCGTAACCATCGCGTGGCGAGGCCGTTGCCGGGTTACGTAACGGAATCCCTTCTCGCCACTCGCAGTCTCTTTAAAGCTGTCGGACCATTCAACACCGCATTGGGCCACGGAGATAGTACCGAATGGTTTTTGCGCGCTGCCGAGCACGGTGCTGTTACGGAATTGTTGCCCGATGTGCTTTCGTATCGGCGTTTGCACCAAGCCAACCGGAGCCGTTTGTTAGCTTCTAATAGTCGGGACGAGTTCGTGAAGATTGTAAAGGCGGTCCTTGATCGCCGGCGCCTTCAGAACAAAACAAAACTCAGCGATGACGACTCGGAACAAGAATAGTTAAAAAAGGAGGTTCTATATGCAAGCTTTACATCATCGCCTACGGCCACGCGGAGAAGAGGTCGCTGCGAAAGTGATCGACGGCGAGGCGATCATTATTAATCTCGCCAATGGAATATACTACAGCATGGACAAGGTAGGAGGGCTGATCTGGGATCTGGTCCAGGTCGGATACAGCCTCGAGGAAATCATAGTAGCCGTGACCGAGCGCTATGATGTCTCACGCGAACGGGTTCAGGCGGATGTTCAGGAATTGGTCGAGGAACTTCTTCGGGAGAACCTGGTTTCCGTGTTGGAGAACGGCGCTTCCGTCGAGAAGCGCCAACTTGAGCAACAAGAAAAACATCTTTACGAAGTTCCCAAATTGAATATCTATAGAGACATGGGAGACCTCCTGGCCCTCGATCCGCCGACGCCGGGTCTCGGAGATACTCCGTGGAAAGACCCCGAAGACGAAACGCCGAAGAAATGACGATAATGGAAAGCCGCTTTTGACGACGCCCGTCCGGCGTTGGAGCTGGGCGCCCACCTGCAAAGTTTTGGATTCCAGAACTGAAGACGAGCAATACGCTTTCAGCACCACCAGTGCCTCCGCTTACGGAAAATCACTCAACGTGTGGATAGCTCGGCTGCAACATTCAATGCATCAGCCGGAAATCAAACGATTCGGCGTTCCAGCTCTCTTCGTCGCGATATTTTTAGCGAGCGCCGGGCTGCGTGTCGACATTCTAAGCAAGGTTGAAGTTAAACAATTCCCGGATACAGCATCCTACACGAAAAAAGCTTCCTGGCCTCTATGGGGAGGAGATGGACGCCTTGGGCCCTTTGGAGCGCTCAAGAATTGGTGGCTCGATGGCCGTTCTCCGACCGTGCCATTTTTTTATAAGTTGGCGGGCAATACATCTCACTCGATCGCCGTCTTTCAGGTGTGCTTTTCTATATTGTGTTGGGGATTGCTGGCGCTGCTGGTTGCGCGAGCCGTTCAGTTTGCTTGGCTTAAGCCCTTCGCCTTTTTGATCGTTCTCATGTTCAGCCTGAGCGCACATATCATCATGTGGGATGGGATTATATTAAGCGACTCGATTTCTTTTTCTCTCATGGCGCTTGTTATCGCCAATTTTTTTTGGCTCCTCGAGAGCTGGCACTGGCGGAAGGCGGTCCTGGTTCTAGTCGTTGGGCTCCTGTGGGCATTTAGCCGCGATACCAACGCTTGGTTGATTCTGATGTTGGGCTGCTCACTCATCATCGTGGCCGCTTTGCGGTGGTCTCGGCACTATCTGTTGATTGGAGCCGCGTTTGTGATGATCTTCGGCGCGAACGAAATATCACAAAATTATTCCCAGCGTTGGGTGATGCCTTTCATTAACGTCGTAGGACGAAGAATACTACCTAATCCCGAATGGACGGCCTATTTTGCAGGGCTTGGCATGCCGGTTACGCCGGCCCTAATGCGGCTTTCCGGACAACTTGCCTGGCATCAAGACCGCGCATTTTACAAAGACCCGGCTTTGCAGGACTTCCGAGACTGGGTATCGAGCCGGGGCAAATCGAGTTACACGCGATTTTTGTTGTCGCATCCGGCTATGACGCTCCAGGAGCCGCTTCGTAATATCGGAGCCTTGATCGTTCCGAAGCTTGACTACTATGGCGCTGACGACGCTCCTCCCATACTTGGGGGAGCCGTCGCCGAAGCCATCTACTTTGAAAAGTGGCCGATGTTATGGGGGTGGGCATCGGGAATAATATTCGGTTGTGCGTCCGTGATCGCGGCCCGGACGCGCCAACCAAGGTGGCTTATGCCTTTACTAATGGTGGCGCTTGCCTATCCGCATGCCGCCCTCGCCTGGCACGGCGATGCGAATGACGTAGGTAGACACGCCTTGCAGGCAGGAGTGCATTTCCAGCTTGGATTATGGATCCTACTCCTTTTCGCGGCGGACATGGTCTTTGCTAACAAATTTCGGCAGCGTGCGCAGCGGCTGATTCAAATTCAACCGGGCGCCGCATCCGTTTAGGGCAGTGTTAGGGCGTTCAGCACCACATAGTTATGACTCAGCCTCTCATAAGCTGCATCGTTCCCGTATTTAACGGCGAACGTTATCTCACCGAGGCTCTTGAGAGCATCCTGAAGCAAACCTACCGGCCACTGGAGATCATTGTCGCCGATGACGGTTCGACAGATGGGACGGCGACACTTGTCGCCAGCTATGGTGATCAGGTTCGATATCTGTTTCAACCTAACGCTGGGGTGGCAGCCGCGTGTAATCTGGGAGTCCGGGCCTCGCGCGGTGAGTTCATCGCGTTTCTCGCTGCGGACGATCTATGGCATCCACAAAAGTTGGTCTTACAGATGTCCCAGTTTCAAAATCGCCCGGAACTCGACCTGTGTCTCACCCATATGCAAAACTTCTGGATTCCCGAGTTGCGCACGGAAGCGGAGCGCTTTCGCGATCAGCCCCTGGCGCAGCCATGGCCCGGCTATCTTCCGCAGGCGCTGCTGGCAAGACGCGCCGTCTTTGAAACCGTTGGCCTGTTCGATAACACGCTGCGCTATGAAGATGCCAAGGACTGGTTTCTGCGAGCGGCTGAGTGCGGAACGGTTATGGAATTGTTGCCTGATGTTTTGGTGTATCGTCGCTTGCACCGGGCCAATATCAGTCGCGAGAAGGCTATTGCCAGTCCCGTCGAACTTTTGCAGATCGTCAAGGCATCCTTAAACCGGCGCCGCCGTCCAAGTGTATCCAGCCCTCAATTCCTCAAGCTGCCAAGCTCGGGGCGCGGTCAAAAAACATAGTCTTCGCGCGCTCGTTGCAATATGCGGCGAGGCGTCAGAGCCGGCGCTGCGACTCATCGTTCATGAACAAATCACTGATTAGCTGTATCGTCCCGGTCTTTAATGGCGAAATTTATTTAGCGGAGGCGCTTGAGAGCATTTTGGCGCAGACCTACCGACCCATCGAGGTCATTGTCGTGGACGATGGCTCGACGGACGGAACGGCAGGAGTAGCGGCCCGCTACGGTGATCGCATACGCTATGTCAGACAGAACAACGGCGGCCCGCCAACAGCACGTAACCTCGGCCTGAGGGTGGCCGTGGGTGAATTCGTGGCTTTTCTCGATTCCGACGACATGTGGCACCCCGAGAAGCTCCAGCGTCAGATGGCATGCTTTGAAGCGCGCGCCGACCTCGACCTGTGCGTGACCCACTTACAAAGATTTTGGGTGCCTCAACTCGAGGCGGAACAGAAACGGTTTCAGCATCACCGTTACTCGGAGGTTTTGCCCGGTTATGTTACGCAGACGCTGTTGGCACGGCGTACGCTCTTCGACTCGGTCGGCTGTTTCGACACGTCCCGGCGCGTCGGCGATCCTATGGATTGGTTTTTGCGCGCGGGCGAAAAAGGCGCGGTCATGGAATTGTTGCCTGATTTGTTGGTTTATCAGCGCATGCACGAGAATAACCTTTCGGTAGAGCTTAGCACCCGGCGCATGACGCCCTCCATGGAGAATGCGATCTTAGATGTTGTGAAAGCGTCTCTCGATCGCCGTCGCAGTCAGGACAAGGCAGGACCGGCAGCGCTTAAATTTCCGACCTCGCATAGGCTGGAGAAAAAGTAGACTCGACTCACTCTCCCCCA
>Ga0066682_10000964_pt1 | contig 10666 bp, 7 predicted proteins | sample GraSoiAngelo_131_FD_65628 | JGI IMG/M metagenome (GOLD analysis project Ga0066682, IMG submission 65628) | Grasslands soil microbial communities from the Angelo Coastal Reserve, California, USA - 14_0929_02_30cm | ecosystem: Environmental > Terrestrial > Soil > Grasslands | place: USA... | reverse complement strand
GACCACCAACCCATGATGAGATTGACGAACATGCCTGGTAGTGATTGATAGTAAAAACGGCCGCGAACCGGAAAGAAGAGTTGCTTACGCCAGGTCGTTTTTCGAAACAGAGTCGTCGAAACTACATACATGTCAAAGAACGATCGATGATTCGCTACCAGCAGGATCGGGCGCGTGTGATCCACAGCTTCGATATTCTCGAGGCCATAAATTCGCATCAAGTTGTAAGTCGAAATTTGAATCCAACCCGCGCCGAAGACACTCTGACACCAGGTCCAAAAGGTTTTCCAGCGACCAAGGTTCATCTGGTGCGTGATCCGGAATGCGAAGCGTTCGAAGGAACGCAGTGCCGCGAGTTCTGCGGGTGAAGGCTTTAAAGCCCGCTGATTGTCTCGACCACAGGTCCCGATCATAGAATTCGTGTGACCGAGTGATAAGTGATCCACACGTCCTCCTCTTGCAGTATATCCATCAGCAGGAGCCGAATGCCGCCGAGGTAAGTGGTTAGCTCTTCCCGATCTTCTGAAGCATCCGAGTCAAGATCAAAATCGCAGAAAAGGATGTGAATCTGATCGCGCGTCAGGTTCTTTTCAGTGAGTGAGAGAAAGAGTCCGGTAAACGGCGTCGTGAGTGTAGAACCACCACGTGAGAAAGCCAATTCTTCCGACAGCCATTCCGTTACCGTCCGATAGCTGGCCGTTTCCAATCGGATAGGCAGGAAGATCTCAACGCGTGTCCGCTTCTCGAAGGGCACGAATTAACTCCCTGAGTTTCTCTGCGCGCTCCGGAAGAGACCGCATCCGCTTAATCGTTTCCTCGCGTGAGTTTTCCATCGTAATTGGATGTCTCGGGTAATTCTTTTGCGCGGGAGGTCCACGTCCTGATTCGAAGCCCTTATTTTCTACCATGTCCTTGCTCACAGATGGATGATACTGCCTTTCGAAGGATTGGAGAAGTCTCGATTATTCGATCGAAAAGTATCTCGCTTCCGGGTGATGCATAATAATCGCCGAAGTCGATTGCTCAGGATTGAGTTGAAATTCTTCAGTCAGCTCAACGTCGATGCGCGAAGGATCCAGCAGGTCGAAGAGCTTTTCCTGATCCTCCAGGTTAGGACAAGCTGGATATCCAAAACTAAAGCGCGAGCCCTGATAACCCTGCCGAAATAACTCATTCACATTCTTCGCATCGCCAGCGGCAATGCCCAACTCTTCGCGGATCTTCTTGTGCCAAAATTCAGCCAACGCCTCAGCGCATTCCACGCTCAACCCGTGAAAATAGAGATATTCAGCGTAGTTGTCGCTCTTGAAGAGTTCGTGTGAGTATTCGCTGGCGCGACGACCCATGGTCACCAAATGAAAGGCGACGACATCCATGATGCCTGATTCGACTGACGCGAAATAGTCGGCAAGACAAAGTCTCTTGCCGGACGGCTGCCGCGGAAACGTGAAGCGCGTGAGTTCAACTTTCTGGCTTTCATCATAAACGATCAAATCGTTTCCTGACGATTGACAATGAAAGTAACCATAAACTGCCTTCGGCACGAGTAGGACTTCGCGCTCACTGCGCTGCTTCAGATCTTCATAAACAGGGCGTACATGTTTAGCGACGAATGCCTGGTATTCTTCCGCCGATTTCCTTCCCTGCTTGAACTGCCATTGGCCTTTGAATAGGGCCGTTTCGTTGATGTAAGCGAAGACATCCGGCAACGAAATGTCGTGAATGGCTCTTGAGCCCAAAAATGGCGGGCGCGGTATTGCAATGTTGCTCGAGACTTCCGAGCGATTCGTGTGAGTCGTATCGCCGGAAATCTTCGTGAGACGTCGTGACCTGCGCACACCCAGCTTTGCTTCTTCGGCAAGGAGTTCTTCTGCTTCTTCTGTTTCGTGGCCGTTGCCGCTGACTGCAGAAAGCGCTTCACGCCCCGGCTCTTCGCCGGCATGACCATCGCCGGACATCAACTTATCCATGGTGTGTAATCCGGCGAAGGCGTCGCGCGCATAAAAAAGCGTGCCCTGGTATAACGACTTCAAATCGTCTTCCACATAACGTCGCGTCAAAGCGGCGCCGCCGAGCACCACCGGAATAGTGATGCCACGTTCGTTCATTACTTCGAGGTTTTCTTTCATGATGAGTGTGGATTTCACGAGCAAGCCACTCATTCCGATCGCGTCAGCTTCGTGCTCTTTAAATGCGCTAAGAATGGCGTCAATGGTTTGCTTGATACCAAGATTGACCACCTTGTACCCATTGTTGGTCAGAATGATGTCAACCAAATTCTTGCCGATGTCATGGACGTCGCCCTTTACGGTTGCCAGCACCATCGTTCCCTTCGACGTGGCGCCGCCCTTTTTCTCCATAAAGGGTTCGAGGAAGCGGACCGCAGTTTTCATCGCTTCGGCAGATTGCAGGACGAAGGGGAGCTGCATCTGGCCGCTGCCGAAAAGATCCCCGACAACTTTCATTCCGTCGAGCAGAATGTTGTTGATAATATCGAGCGCGGAGTAACTTGCCAGAGCGGTTCGCAATTCATCTTCGAGCCCAATTTTTTCGCCATCGATGATGTGATTTTTCAGGCGCTCTTCCACGGTTTCGCCTTTGGACGCCTTTTTTGTCGCTGTTGCCTTCACACCCTCGAACAACTTTGTGAATTCAACGAGCGGATCATAAGTGCAAACGTCACCGTCAAATTGGCGCTGGTCGTAAATCAATTCGCGTGCAACTTTCAACTGGGCCTCGCCGATACGATTCAGCTGTCCAATCTTGCTCGCATTGACGATGGCAGCATCCAGACCTGCCGCGATCGCATCGTGCAGGAAGACGGAATTGAGGACCACGCGGGAAGCCGGAGTCAGTCCGAAAGAAATGTTTGAAACTCCCAGGATCGTGCAACATCCCGGTAGATCCTTTTTAATCCGGCGGACGCCCTCAATCGTTTCAAGCGCGTTGCGGCGATCTTCTTCGATGCCCGTGGAAATCGGCAGCGCCAGTGCATCAAAGAAAATATCGTCAGCGAGAATGCCATACTTGCTGGTCGCTTGTTCATAAGCGCGCTGTGCAATCTTGAACTTCCCTTCCGCCGTGCGAGCCATACCCTGTTCATCAATCGTGCCAATAACCACCCCGGCGCCGTATTTTTTCGCCAGCTCCAAAACCTTTGCGAAGCGCGGCTCGCCATCCTCATAGTTGGTCGAATTCAGGATACATTTCCCACCGGCGTGCTGAAGGCCCGCCTCCATCTTCTGCCATTCGGTTGAATCGAACATCAAGGGAATCTTTACGTTGGTAATCAATCGCGAGGCCAGCTCGTGCATGTCGCGTTCGCCGTCGCGACCGACGAAATCCACGTTGACGTCGAGTACGTGCGCGCCTTCACGTTCCTGTTCCCGGGCAAGTGAAACCAGGCCGTCCCAATCCTCGGCATTCAGCAGGTCGCGCATCTTTCTTGAACCGCTGGCGTTGACGCGCTCGCCGACGATTAGGAAGGAAGTCTCCTGATGATAAGGCTGTTGGATGAATATGGATGAGCAAGCTGGGGTCAGCGAAACATTACGCCTAAGAGGTGCGATGTCCTTAACGGCTTTGACGACGGCTTTCAGATGCGCCGGGGTAGTTCCACAACAGCCGCCGACAATATTGACTCCGAGATCGCGAACGAAGTGCGCCAGCTCTTTCGACAATGATTCCGGAGTTTCCTTGAAAACTGCGTGTCCGCCAATGTTCTCAGGAATGCCGGCATTGGGTATCACGGACACGGCGAACTTTGAATTCTGACAGATATAACGAACGTTCTCAGTCATTTGCTGTGGGCCAGTGGCGCAGTTCATTCCAAAAATGTCGATCGGAAACGGCTCGACTGCGGTGAGCGCTGCGGCTATCTCCGTACCCATTAGCATAGTGCCGAATGCTTCGATGGTGACCTGGGCAATGACCGGGACGCGTCGCCTTGATGATGCAAACTCTTCAAAGATTGCCGCCAGCGCCGATTTCAGTTGCAGGATGTCCTGACACGTTTCCACGATGAGCAAGTCCACGCCGCCGTCGAGCAATCCGCGCGTCTGGTCGCGATAGGACGCTTTCATGTCATTGAATGAAATGTGGCCGAGCGTAGGCAGCTTGGTAGTCGGACCCATCGAGCCGGCAACCCAACGCGGCCTTTCTTTAGTTGAGAAATCAGTGGCTATTCGTTTTGCGAGTTGCGCGGCTTTGAAATTCAGATCGTATGCTTTGTCGGCAATGCCGTATTCGGCGAGTACTATAGAGGCGCCCCCGAACGAGTCCGTTTCAATCACATCGCAGCCGACTTCGAGGAACTCGGCGTGAACTTTTTCGACTGCCTCAGGTTTGCTGATGAGCAGATGTTCGGGGCAGCCTTCAAACTGCGGACCGCCGTAGTCATCAACGGTCAAGTCCTGCGCATGCAGGTTCGTGCCCATCGCCCCATCAAAGACGACGATTCTATCTTCGAGTGTTTCGAGAAAGTTGGTCATCTAAATTGCCGATTGCCAATTGCCGATTACGTCCGTATCATGATTCGATTTCAATCGCCAATCCGCAATCGGAAATTGGCAATGAGAAAGCCCCGCGCTGCCAACAACGCGGGGCCTTTCTTCAAACCTTTTGGAAACGCAGCGGTTGAAAGACTCGCCGAGCTGTTTAGCGGGTTATTTTACGTGGCCGCAAGTCGCCTTAACTCACCACGTTTTTGTCACGGTTATTGAAACATCGCCCATTCGTCATGTCAAGACCCGACGGTGCGCGTCTTGATCTTATGACTGGCTGATATTTTTTAAGCAAATCTGGTGCGTTGATTAATGAAGGAGTTAAACGACACTTATTCCTCTTGCTCTCGGTAGTGTCGCCATAGTCGTCCCTGATTTGAGTCTGAAGTGCGGCACTCGTGTGAAAAGCAGGTTCACTCTATGATTAGCAATTGGCACAAATATTGGGTCCAGGCATTTGGCGCGCTGGTCATTATCTGTTGCTCCTCGCTACTCCACGCGCAAGCACCAGCCGGCCAGCAACCGCGTTTGACTTTTTGGAGTGTGCGCACCGGCCCCGAGACCGAGCCAGATCAAGTCCTGGTCAAGCTTCTCAAGTTGGGGACGGAGTTCGAAATTCAACAGGAGCAGCCCCAGCACTACGAGACAATCATTCATACCCTGGTTGAAGCGACCCAGAATTCGAACAATTACTATCTGGCGCGAGTTCCGCCCTATGTATTCGTGGCCGCCGAAATGCTCGGCGCGAATATCGAGCCACTGGCAACCTACAAGAGCGTTGCCACTGATGATGTCGTTTACCATTCCTGGTTTGTAGTCAGGAAACAGGACTTGATTGACGATCAAATCATTAGCCGAGATTCCGAACCTACGCTCGAGAATCTGGTCAGCTTTATTCGTAAGAGGAGCGAGAACCGAAACCCCGTCAAGTTCATTTACCACGACAAATTCAGCACCTCCAGCTACTTCCTGCCGTCGTTATTTTTTTTACGCAACGACATCTTCGCGATCAAGCGGGATGCATACGGCGGCGCATTCGCTTCCATTTATAGCGAGAAGCCCAACGACATTGAACACAGTAGCGAGTTGCCTGCGCGCGTGGTGGCCGGAGATGGATCAGGTAAGTCTATTCTTGCTGCCGTCTACGACGGAACAAAAATGAAAGTGGAAAATCAATTGGGCAATGACCTGGCTTTCATTCCTCTTCCCACCAAGCTGCCGAACGATCTGCTGGTGTGCTCGAAGTGGTTGGACGGCGGCATTAAGAAAAGAATCCAGGCAGCAATCAAAACCAGGAAGCTCATAGACGTTGCCGAATTGATGAGAATCCGTCAGTCGAGGCTCGGCGATTTTAAGGAATGGAAGTCGATCGACGAAGCGGAAGATGCCGACAAGTCATTGGCGGAGTTGCGACACCTCGCACAAGTTCATCCGTCAGATGTAACCGTCGAGGTGACCGCGTCGGATCCCAGGTCGGCGACGAGTCTGGAAGCCGTGAAGAACGCGATCCGTCTTTCGCAAACAGAATTCAAACTCCACGACCCATCGTTTCACGGCGGGACAATCCCAGACTATACATGGACCATTCAATCCACCCATGATGGTGCCCTCTCCTTGAGCAGTCAGATTCATGGCTTCCATGTTGCGCCGCAGGAGTTTGTAATTTCCTTCACGGATCCGGAAGATTTGACTAAGCGGGTATGCCAACTCATACAGTCGCGTCTTCATCGCATCCGCTACATCTGGCCTTACGAGGACGAGACCCCGACAGTTATCAGAGATGTCGATTTCAATCTCGACAAAGGCTCAGTTATTGAAGCCAGAAGGATTACGTGGGTCGACCCTGTCCGGGATGCTTTTGAACCTTACAACGCGTTTCCGGTAACTGTTCAGGCTTCCGACTTCCATCGCTTACGCCTCGATCCGTCGCAATTTCCTCTCACCAACTATAGAAAACTCGATTTCGACCCGATGAGCAACGAAACGTATCAAGTCCTTCTGATTCGCCCCTCCGAGGAGAGACTGGTCTTCACAGTACTGACTTACGGGTTCCTCGTCCTGCTCGGTGTGGCAGCTTTGGTTGCAGTTTACGATTACCGTAGAAGATTACGAGCTGAGGTGCCACCCTCGATTGTTGATGATCAACTTTTTAAAAGAAACTATCAAAGTATCCTGGAAAGGTACTATGGACGTTGGCGAAACGGTGAAATAGCGCACGCAAACGTTCTCTGGTGCGACCGCGCCCCGCTGGAAGCGTTCATCGAAGGGTTAACTGCAAAAGGCCTCAACCCGAGTTTCAATCGAATTCGGAAAATAATTCGACGGCTCAGTTTGTTTGGCAAAATCCCTCTGGTTAAGGATTTTCTCGGGGTGAGCGTCGAAAAAGCCGTCGAGGACGAATTGATTCATGACCCGTCCAAGCTCGACGATCCGGCTCGATTGTCGGATGTGGTGCCGTTCCTCATCAATAAAGGTCTGCTTTCATCATTCACCGGCACTCAGCTTGAATGGGATGTATTGGATACAATAGCTTCCCAAGTCTTTCAGAGATTTCACGCAATCCCTCTGGCCACTGGTAACGGCCATGGCCGATTCATTTCCTATGAGAACGCGACACTCGAAACTTTGGTATCGAAACACTTTGATGAGGTGATAAACGAGAGCATTCCCAAGGCCAGTTTCTTTAACCAGACGTGGAACGTGACCGAACGAAATGGGAACGGGAACGGGAATGGGAACGGCAGGCAACGAGTTTTTGAACATAAGGAAAATATCACCTATAAGACGGGATCCGACAGTTCCGTTAGCCAGATGATCTTGCGCTTCAGACTTCCTCAAGAGGTTGATCTTGGTCAGTTAATCGATGGAAAACTGAACGCCTGGCTGCTGGGCAAAATTCACCGGCGGCCTTACCGGGAAAATGACGGTGTTAAATCGCTGTGCATTGAGTTTAAGCCGATAGCACTATTACAAGAATGATACTGGACAAGAAACCAAAAATTACTTTACTCCTTGTGACCGTTTTGCTGCTGAATTACGTGGAAACGGCGGTCGAGGCCTGGCTCAAGGATAAATATCAAGTTGGTGTGAAGACGGGACGTTTGATTACGGTGGCCTTTCAGCAATTTGAGAGCTACTACAGTTTCAATAATCATGATGCGACTAACCTTCTGGCCGTTTATGGTTATTCGGTCGCTTACTTTTTCTTTCTACCCGTGCTCGGGCTTATGGTGGCTATAACCCTGGCACGGAGAAAAACCATAATTCCCTTCAGGGCATTCGCGATTGCGGTTGCCCTTGATTACCTAATAAGCCTTCCTTTCTTCATCTTTTTCCCTGTTCCAGAGCGATGGACCAACCCGGAGTCAGGCGCCATCCTGCTCTCGGATGAGTGGTCATCCAAGTTGATTGAGGTGATTAGGCCGATTAGCGGCCTGGATAACTCCTTCCCAAGTTTTCATGTTTCATTAAGCGTCGTCATTGTTCTGATCTGCTTTTTCTTTAAGGTGCGCTTCCGCACAACCTCTTTGATATTGGCAATACTTGTTATTCTTTCAACTTTCATTCTGGGGATTCACTGGGGCCCGGACATCCTCGCCGGGATCGCAGTGGGCACCCTGAGTGTCTTGCTTGCCAGACGTTTGACGCCTGTCGCGGGTAATACCCAACTGCAGAACGCCTGATAGTTCTTAGCAGTTAGCAGGGTCAGGCTTCATCGACCTCCGAAATTGCTGATTCTTCTCTATTCCTTTAGCCCAACTTTGTGCTAATTTCACTTTCGAATTTCGCATCGTGAATTGGTTCAAGTCTGCTTTCCATGCGCCGCGCTATTTATCCTGGCTCTTTCGACCCTGTGACGAATGGGCACCTCGACATAATTCAACGAGGATGTAAGCTCTTTGATGAGATCATTGTTGCTATTCTCGTGAATCCTGATAAGACGCCCTTTTTTTCGGTCGAAGAGCGGACAGACATCCTAACTGAGGTCCTGAAAGATATAGGCAAAGGTGAATGCAGAGTTATCGTAGATAGCTTTGAAGGGCTGCTAGTGCAGTATGCGGCCCAGCGTAGAGCGCACGCGATTGTGCGTGGCATTCGGGCGATCTCGGATTATGAGTATGAGTTGCAAATGGCGCTCATGAATCGTCGACTCGAACCGAGCCTGGAAACTGTCTTTATGATGCCGGCAGAAGCCTATTCATATGTCAGCTCGCGTTTGGTAAAAGAAGTGTTCCAACTGGGCGCCCGAATTGAAGGTTTGGTGCCGCCCCTGGTGGAAGAACGAATGCGCAAGAAGAATTAGCTTTCTTTGCGTCCTGGCGCCTTGCGAGAATCAAATCTCACGCAAAGCCGCAAAGCTCGCAAAGAAAACTAAAGTAAAAAGTTCAGGTTCTTGTTCCCGATTACCATGGTAGCAACAACATTTTCTTCCGGGTTTCCAATCTCGGATAATGTCGCCCGAATGAAGCCGTCGTCGACTTTGGCGGCGATGCAAGCCGCACAGACAATGCGTGCTGCGGGCATCGATGTGGTGGATCTCGGCGCCGGCGAACCGGATTTCGATACACCCCAAAACATCAAAGATGCCGCCGCCGAAGCCATGCGAGCTGGCGAGACGAAGTACACGCCGACCGCGGGCACGCGGACATTGCAACAAGCCATCATCGACTTTTATCAGCGTCAATTCGGAGTCAAATATGAATCCAACGAAGTGATGGCGACAGCCGGCGGCAAGCAGGGTGTTTTCAACGCTGTGCTTTCGCTGATCAATCCGGGAGACGAAGTTCTGATTCCTAAACCCTATTGGGTCACGTTCCCTGAGATTGTCACCTTCACTGGAGGCACCTCAGTTTTTATTGAAACAGAAGAAAACGATTTCGTGTTAACCGCGGACATGGTGCGGCAAGGGATGTCTCCGAAGACGAAACTGATCATTCTTAATTCGCCGTGTAATCCATCAGGTCGAGTGATTCCACCGCGAGAGTTCGAGCGAATTCTGGAGATTGTCTCCGAACACGATGCTTATGCAATATCCGACGAATGCTATCTCCGGTTTGTTTATCCGCCTCATGAGGTTTTCAGCGCCGCATCGCTCCAACCGGCGTTGCGCCGGCGGCTTTGCATAGCCGGATCCTTTTCTAAAACTTATGCGATGACGGGATGGCGTGTCGGATACTCACTTGCGAATGCGGAATGGACGCGCGCGATGTTGAAGTTGCAGGGGCACTCCACCAGCAACGCGACGTCAATCGCACAGGCAGCCGCGGTTGAAGCATTCAACGGTCCACAAGACTCAGTTGGAACTATGCTGGCCGAATACACGCGGCGGCGCGAATGGTTGTTGTCCGCGCTAAATGAAATTCCAGGACTGCGTTGTCCAGAGCCGGAGGGAGCGTTCTATGCTTTTCCAGATGTTCGCGGATGTCTTAAAGGCAAACCAGGCGGTTCAGCAGAATTCGTAAACGAACTGTTGGAGAAAGAGCACACAGTGGTTACTGACGGCTCAGGCTTTGGCGCGGATGGTTTCATTCGCATTTCCTATGCGACATCGCTGGATAGATTGCAGGAAGGTGTTAAGAGAATGAAGAGGGTCGTTGAGAGGAGTCGTAGTTGACATATAAGTTTTCCTCTCCCTCTGGTTAGAGGGTTAGGGTGAGAGCTTAGCGCCGAAATTTTTACCCTCCCTAGTTTCTTTTCCTTCGTGTGACGCAAACGTTGCGGAAGAGAAAGAATAGTTCTGTTCAGACCCGCTGCAAGGCCCTCACCCTGTACGTACAACGTGGCCAGGGAGAGGGAGTCCAGGCGCAAAGGCCGCAATGACTAGAACCGCAAGTTAACAACTTGCGCCACGAAAAAGAGGCGGGCATTGCCCGCCTCTAAACGTGTCCGGTTTCATAAGCCGGCAGAACGCCTGCTCTCCCACAGATCAGTACAAATTGAAGTTATACTGCAATTCCATCCACATCGAAACGGCATGACCGTCCTTAGTCGCAGGGATGAATCTGATTTGCTTTGCCGCGGCAATGGCACGCTCAGTCAAACCATCGGGCAAACTCGAAACGGCCCGAATGTTCGTGACCTGGCCGCTTGATGAGAAGACCGCGCGGAGTACAACTGTGCCAGTAATCTGGTTCTTGCGGGCCGCCTCCGTGTAAGTCGGCTCA
>Ga0066682_10000955_pt1 | contig 10686 bp, 9 predicted proteins | sample GraSoiAngelo_131_FD_65628 | JGI IMG/M metagenome (GOLD analysis project Ga0066682, IMG submission 65628) | Grasslands soil microbial communities from the Angelo Coastal Reserve, California, USA - 14_0929_02_30cm | ecosystem: Environmental > Terrestrial > Soil > Grasslands | place: USA... | reverse complement strand
CGAGGGCCGTCCCGGCGCGAGTTGTGTCCTTTGTAACCTTTGTGTCCTTGGTGGCGAGGGCCGTCCCGGCGCGAGTTGTGTCCTTTGTAACCTTTGTGTCCTTGGTGGCGAGCGCCGCTCCGGCGCGAGCGGAAATTGTTTTTTTCAACACCGGCCGCACGCTCTCGGTGAAGGCGCACCGATCGGAAGGCGAGTCCCTCGTTCTCATCCTGAGAACCGGCGGCGAGATCGTGTGCGAGCCGTCGGTCGTCGCGCGAATCACTCCCGACGAAGTACCGTATCCCGAGCCCGTGGTCGAGCCGGCGGTACGGCCGGAAGCAGCCCTCGAGGCCGTCGAGGCCGTTCCGTACGGCGAGATCATCGACAAGTTGTCGGCCGAGCACCGGGTGGACGCCAGGCTCGTCCGCGCGTTGATCCAGGTCGAGTCGGCGTATCACGAACGAGCGCGGTCGCCGAAGGGCGCCATGGGGCTGATGCAGCTGATGCCGGCCACGGCGCGCCAGTACGCGGTCGCCGATCCGTACGATCCGGCGTCGAACATCGAGGGCGGGATCAGGCATCTCAAGTCGCTATTGGAGCGGTGGTTCACGCCCGCGCTGGCGCTCGCCGCCTACAATGCGGGAGAGGCCGCAGTGGAGAAGTTCCACGGCATTCCGCCGTATCCGGAGACGCAGAACTACGTCTCGCGGATTCTGCGGCTCGCAGCGAGATAGCCCAACCGCGCAACCCCACCCAGCCTTTCGCTGAGCTGCACGGTCTAACCTTCAAGGGGATCGTGCTGAAGTTATACAATTGAAGGCTGATCTCTGGCTACGGAGGCATCGACCGCACTGTGGAGTTCCGCTGCCGGCTCGCGTCGCCCAACGGGGAAATCGTCGAAGGCGTGTACGCCGCCGAGACCGAGGCGCGGCTGCGCCACGAGCTCGAGGAGAAGGGCCTGTACGTCCTTTCGCTCCAGCCGAAGCATGCGATCGCCGGCGTCTCGCTTCACCTGCCTCAACGGCAGGCGATCAACACCCGCGAGTTCCTCGTGTTCAATCAGGAACTGGCGACGCTGCTCAAGGCCGGCATGCCGCTGGTCCAGTCGCTCGACCTGCTGAAGCGGCGCGTGACGTCGCCGACGTTCCGCAGGGTGCTCGACGATGTGCACGAGAAAGTGCGATCGGGCACGGCGCTCTCGGACGCGTTCGGCTCGCACGCCGACCTGTTTCCGCGGGTCTACACGGCGTCGCTCCTCGCGGGCGAGCGCAGTGGCAACCTCGACGCGGTGCTGCGCCGCTACGTGGAGTACACGAAGATCATCGCGACGGTGAAGCGGAAGACCGTTTCGGCGCTGGTCTATCCCGCGATCCTGGTCTCGCTCGCCGTGGGCCTCATCTCGATCATCGTGCTGAAGGTGGTTCCGGCTTTTTCGGACTTCTACAGCTCGTTCGGGGCGGACCTCCCTCTGGTGACGCGGATGATCGTGCGGGTCTCCGAGCTCATCCGCTCGCAGTTCATCCTGATGCTCGTCGGGCTGGCGGTGGCGGCCGCGGCCGTGGTCAGCTGGCTGACGCAGCCCGGACAGAAGGCGCGCTTCGATCATCTGGTGCTGGGGCTGCCGATGCTCGGGCAGGTGGCCCGAAAATTCGCCACGTCGCAGATGGCGCGCACGCTCGCGACGCTGCTCGGCGGCGGCCTGCCGCTCGTCAACGCGCTCGACATCGCGGCGAAATCGGTGGGCAACCAGTTCATGGCGGCGCAGCTCGAGGTCGTCAGCGCGCGGGTGCGCGAAGGCGAGTCGTTCGCCGCGGCGCTCGAAGCGCGCCACGTGTTCCCGGAAGTGGCCGTGAAGATGGCCGAAGTCGGCGAGTCGACCGGCGCGCTGCAGGACATGCTGAATACGGTGGCCGATTTTTACGATGAGGAGATCTCGACCACGATGGAACGGTTCGTCACGCTGATCGAGCCGGTCCTGCTCGTCTTCATGGGGCTGGTGGTCGCCGGACTGCTGCTGGCGCTTTACATGCCGCTGTTCCAGCTCAGCTCGGTCTTGAGTTAGCACGACGTTTCTGATCGGACAGACACAGCCATGGCAACAACATCGAACACCGATTCCCACCCCGAGCCGGTCTCGCTGAGCCCGGTCAGCGACTCCGACCACCTGGCCGAGCTCGATCACGCGCGCCGGCTGGCGGAGCGGTACCGGCTCGAATTCATCGACATGGACACGTTCCGCATCGATCAGGAGCTGTTCCGGTCGATTCCGGCGGACCTCATGCTGCGCTACGGCTTCGTGCCGTACCGGCGCGTGGGCAAGGCGCTCGAGATCGTCGTCTCGGACCCGACCGACCTGCCGATGATCGACGAGCTGGGCGTGCTGCTGGCGACGCCGATCAAGGTCGTCGTCGGCCCGCGCTCGGCCATCGAATCGATCCTGAAGAAGAGCGAGAGCTCGCAGCGCGTGCTGGAAGATGCCACCGAGAGCTTCCAGCTTCAGCTCCTGAAGGAAGAGGAGAACGGCGACGAGAGCCTCACGGTCGAGCGGCTGACGAGCGACATCAGCCCGGTGATCCGGCTCGTCGACTCGACGATCTACACCGCCATCCAGCGGCGCGCGAGCGACATCCACATCGAGACGCAGGACGACGCGGTGCACGTGAAGTATCGCATCGACGGCGTGCTGCAGCCGGCGATGCGGCCGATCGCCAAGCAGTTTCACAGCTCGATCATCTCGCGCATCAAGGTCATGGCGGAGCTCGACATCGCCGAGAAGCGCGTGCCGCAGGACGGCCGCTTCAAGCTGCGCATGCCGGGGAAGACGATCGACTTCCGCGTGTCGATCATGCCGAGCGTCCACGGCGAGGACGCCGTCATCCGCATCCTCGACAAGGAATCGATCAGCGAGCAGTTCACCGAACTGCGGCTGGACATCCTGGGCTTCCCGCAGGCGGAGCTGAAACGGTTCCGCAAGTACATCGCCGAGCCGTACGGCATGGTGCTGGTCACCGGGCCGACCGGCAGCGGCAAGACGACCACGCTGTACGCCGCGCTGTCCGAGATCAAGTCGATCGAGGACAAGATCATCACGATCGAGGATCCGGTCGAGTACCAGCTCCGGGGCATCACACAGATCCCGATCAACGAGAAAAAAGGGCTGACGTTCGCGCGCGGGCTGCGCTCGATCCTGCGCCACGATCCCGACAAGATCATGGTCGGCGAGATCCGCGACAACGAAACGGCGCAGATCGCCATCAACTCGGCGCTCACCGGCCATCTGGTGTTCACGACGGTCCATGCCAACAACGTGCTCGACGTCCTCGGCCGCTTCCTGAACATGGGCGTCGAGGCGTACCAGTTCGTGTCCGCGCTCAACTGCGTCCTGGCGCAGCGCCTGGTCCGCAACATCTGCCACCATTGCAAGCGGCCGGCGAAGGTCTCGCGCGCGCTGCTCGATGAGTCGGGGCTCGATCTCGGGCTCGAGACAACGCACACGTTCTACGAAGGCGTGGGCTGCATCGAGTGCGGCGGCACGGGCTACAAGGGCCGCACGGCGATCTGCGAGCTGCTCGACCTGAGCGATCACATCCGCGAGATGATTCTCGAGAAGCGGCCGACGTCGGAGATCAAGAAGACGGCGCGCGAGGAGGGGATGCGGTTCCTCCGTGAATCGGCGGTCGAGCGCGTGATGGAAGGCACCACGACGCTGCGCGAGATCAACAAGGTCACGTTCGTCGAATGACCATTCTCAGCTCACTGCGTAAAGGCGCGGCGCCGGGCGTCGCCGTGGAAATCGCGCTGGGGCACGTGTCGGCGGCCAGTCTCGAATGGCGGGGCGGCCAGCCGGTGATCGCGGCGCACGCCGCCGAGGCCCTGCCCGACGGCGCGCTCGTGCCGGCGCTGACGGCGGTCAACGTCCAGGATCGCCCCGCCGTCCTCGGCGCGATCGGTCGCGTGCTCGATCGGGTCGGCCGCCCGCGGCGCATCGGGCTGATCATCCCGGACATCGTGGCCAAGGTGTCCCTCGTGCGGTTCGAGAAGGTGCCGCCGCGCGCGCAGGATCTCGATCAGCTCGTCCGCTGGCAGGTCCGCAAGACCGCGCCGTTCGCCATCGAAGAAGCCCAGGTGAGCTACGTGCCCGCCCTGCGCGCCGACGACGGCCAGGAATTCATCGTGTCGCTGGCGCGCCGCGACGTGATCCAGGAATACGAGCAGCTCTGCGCCGAGGCCGGCGCCCATGCGGGGCTGGTCGATCTCGCCACCTTCAACGTGATCAATGCCGTGCTCGCGGGCACCGCCGCGCCGTCCGCCGACTGGCTGCTGGTGAACATCGCGCCCGACTACACGTCGATTGCCCTCGTGCGCGGGCCGCACCTGATCTTTTTCCGCAACCGCGCCACGGACACCGATGGCACGCTCGCCGACCTGGTGCACCAGACCGCGATGTACTACGAGGACCGCCTGAAAGGCGCGGGCTTTGCGCGGGTCATTCTGGCGGGCGCCGGCGCCGCCGACGCGCGACAGGCGGGGGACATCCATCAAATCCGCCGCAGCCTCGAGGAGCGCCTGAGGACGCCCGTCAGCACCGTCGATCCCCGGGCGGCCGCCACGCTGGCCGACCGCATCACCGCCGCGCCCGCGCTGCTCGATGGGCTGACACCGCTGGTCGGGCTGCTGCTGCGCGATCGGCACGAGGTGACAGCGTGATCCGGACCAACCTGTCGACGCGGCCGTTCTACAACGAGCGCGCGGTGCGCCTCTGGCTGCTCGCCGTCGCGGTTGCCATGGCCGCCGCCACCGCCTTCAACGTCTCGCGCGTCATCCGCTATTCGCGCAGCGATACGCAGCTGGCCACGCAGGCCTCGCGCGACGAGGCGCGGGCGGCCGACCTTCGCCGCCAGGCCGCGCAACTGCGGGCCAGCGTCGATCCGCGCCAGATCGATTTCGCGTCCGCCGACGCGCGCCAGGCCAACGACCTGATCGATCGCCGCACGTTCTCGTGGACGGCGCTGTTCAACCAGTTCGAGACCACGCTGCCCGACGAGGTCCGCATCACGGCGGTGAAGCCGCGGATCGATCGCGACCTCGGCATCGTCCTCGTGATCAACGTGGTCGCCAGAAATGTCGACGATGTGGCCACGTTCATGGAAAACCTGGAGGCGACCGCGGCGTTCAAGAACCTGCGCAACCCCGAGGAACACTTCGACGAACAGGGCAACCTCCAGTCGAGCCTCGAGGCGGGCTACGTGCCACCGGTCACGAAGCCGGCTGCCGGCGGAGACGCCCGAAAATGACGCTCTGGAAACGCATCCTCACCGAGAAGCGGGCGCTGATCATTCCGCTCGCGCTTGGCGTGATCGGCAACATCGCCGCGTACGCGCTCGTCGTGTACCCGCTCGGAGTGAAAACGGCGGGTGCGGCGGATCGCGCGGCGGCCGCGGCACAGGCGCTCAAGGCGGCCGAGCGCGACCAGGCGGCGGCTCGCGCGCTCGTCGTGGGCAAGTCGCGCGCCGAAGAGGAGCTGTCGACCTTCTACGATAAAGTCCTGCCCGCCGACCTGTCGTCGGCGCGCCGCCTCACATACGCCACGCTGCCGTCGCTCGCGCGCAAGAGCAACGTGAAGTTTCTCGATCGCCACTACGACGTCGAGCGGAACCCCAACAAGAGCTCGCGGCTCGGCATCCTGAAAGTCCGCACGCAGTGGCAGTGCGACTACGAGAGCTTCCGCCAGTTCATCTACGAGCTCGAGAGCGCGCCGGCGTTCGTCATCATCGACGACCTGATGCTGTCGCAGAGCGATCCGAGCAAGCCGCTTCTGCTCATCATGCAACTCTCCACGTATTACCGCCTGGGAACCAATGGCAACTGAACGCCGCAGGCAGATGCTGCTCGGCGCCGTCGCCGTCGTGCTGGCGCTGGTGCTTTACCGCATCTGGCCGTCCACGTCCGCGTCCTCGGCGCCGTCGTCTAATGGACGGGGAGGCGCGACGGCCGAGAGGCAGCAGCAGGCGCCGGCGGCGCCCACCGCGCCCGACGTCCACCTCGGGGTGCTGAACGGCGAACGGCCCAAACCCGCGGCGCGCGAGCGGGACGTGTTCCGGTTCAAGTCGAAGCCCCCGCCGCCACCGCCGCCGCCGATAACGCCGCCCGCGCCGCCGGTGAATCCTGCGCCGACGGGTCCGCCGCCGCCCGCGCCGCCCGCGCCGATCGCGCTCAAGTTCATCGGGCTGATGGGATTGCCCTCGCGCGACGTGAAGATCGCGGTGCTGAGCGACGGGGTGAATCTGCCGTTTTACGGGAAAGAGGGCGAAGTCATCTTGGGCCGGTACCGCATTCTGAAAATCGGCGTGGAATCGATTGAGATCGCGTACATCGATGGCCGCGGTCGCCAGACGATTCGGATCCAGTGAGATCTATGACCAGACGGCTCAAAGCGCTCGGTGTACTGCTGGCGCTGGCGCTGGTGGCGGGTGGCTGCGCCGCCGCCCAGGCGTTCCGCCAGGGCGACTCGGCGATGCGCGCCGGGAAGCTGGACGAAGCGGTCGCCGCGTACCGGAAGGCCGTGCAGGCCGCGCCCGATAACTCGAACTACAAGATTGCCCTGTCGCGCGCGATGCAGGCCGCGTCACGCGCACATCTCGAGAAGGCGCGCGAGTTCGAGCGGCAGGATCAGCTCGAGGCGGCACTCGGCGAGTACAAGCAGGCGAGCGAGTTCGATCCGAGCAACCGGGTGGCCACGTCGAAAGTCGCCGAGCTGGATCGCACCATCCGCGATCGCATCGAGGCCTCACGGCCGAAGCCGCCGATTCAGCAGCTGCGCGAGCGGGCTCGGGCGGCTTCCGCCGAGCCGATCCTCAACCCGGCCTCGCGCGAGCCGCTGAACTTCCGCTTCAACAACATCAGCGTCAAGGACATCCTGAGCACGATCGCGGGCGTCAGCGGGATCAACATCAGCTACGACCGGGAAGTGCAGGATCGGCCCGCGACCGTGCAGCTCGACTTCGTCACGCTCGAGCTGGCCCTCAACCAGATCATGACGATGAATCAGATGTCGTACAAAGTCTTGAGCGACCGCTCGATCTTCGTCTTCCCGGACACTCCGCCCAAACACGCGCAGTACGACGAGCAGGTCGTGCGGACGTTCTACCTGTCGCACGGCGACGCCACCGAGATCTCGCAGATTCTCAGCACGATCATCCGCCTGCCGGGCATCGCCGTTCAGCCGGCCATGGTCGCCAACAAGACGGCCAACACCCTCACCGTGCGCGGCACGAGCTCGGTCGTCCAGATCATGGAAAAGATCATCGAGCAGAACGACAAGCCGCGCGCCGAGATCGTGGTCGACGTCGAAATCCTCGAAGTCGATCGCTCGCGGACGAAGAACTACGGCATCAACCTGTCGGAGTACGCGCTCGGCGCCATCTTCTCGCCCGAGACGTCGCCGAGCGGCACGACGACGCAGACCGGCGCCTCTCCGACGACGCCTGCCACCACCACGACGACCGCCGCCGGGACCTCGACGGCGCCATCGGGCGTAAGATCGCCAGCGCCCTTCAACCTGAACACGATTTCACGCGGCGTGAGCACCGCGGACTTCTACCTCGCGGTCCCGACGGCTATCGTGCACTTCCTCGAGTCCGACACGCGCACCAAGGTGATCGCGAAGCCGCAGCTCCGTGGCGCCGAGGGCACGAAGCTGACGCTGAAGCTCGGCGACAAGGTGCCCGTGATCTCGACCAGTTACACGCCCATCGCGACCGGCGGCGCGGGCGTGAACCCGTTGAGCTCGTATCAGTATCAGGACGTCGGCGTCAGCGTCGAAATGACGCCGATCGTGACGCTCGAGGGCGACATCCGCCTGGATTTGACGGTCATCAGCAGCACTCGCAAAGCCGACGTGGTCATCGGGGGCGTGAATATCCCGTCGTTCGGCAATCGCGAGGTGACGACGAGGCTGCGGCTCCGGGACGGGGAATCGAATCTGCTGGCGGGGCTCCTCCAGGAGAGCGAGCAGTCGGGCGTGACCGGCTTCCCCGGCGCCATCCACATTCCGCTCCTGAAGCAGCTGTTCTCGCAGAACACGGGACAGATCGATCAGACCGACATCATCATGCTGCTGACCCCGCACATCGTGCGTACGCACGAGATCAGCGAAAACGATCTGAAGCCGATCTACATCGGGTCGCAGCAGAACCTGGGCGTCGGCGGACCGCCGCCGCTGATCGCGCCGCAAGCCGAGGCCGCTCCGGCGTCGCCGCCGGTCGCACCGCCTGCGGCACCGGGCGTCGCGCCCGCGGGCACGACTCCGACGGGCACCCCCACAATCCGCCTGCCGGGCGGCACGTCCGTGACCGCGCCGCCTGGCTCCTCGCCGGTGCCCGGCACCGTGCCGGCGCCCTCACCCGTGGCGCCCACGCCGCCCGTTGCACAGCCGCCCGTCACGCCCGAAGCCACGCCGCCGGCCACCCCGCCGCCCGCGCAGCCGCCCGCGCCAGCCGAACCGGCGCAGCCTCCGGCGCCGGCCGCGGTCCCCACGGCGTCACCGGGAATCGGCGGAGCGCAGGTCATCATCTCGCCGCCGGGAACGACGTTCCAGGTCGGCGGCGGTCCCTATACCGTACCCTTGTCGGTCATCGACGCGCAGCGCCTGTCGACCGTCACGCTGACGCTCATCTACGACGCAACCAGGCTCCGCGTCCGCGCCGTGCTGGAAGGCAGCTTCCTCCGCGCGGGTGGCGTGAGCGTGGCCTTCGCGAATCAGGTGAACGGCAACCGGATCGATATCACGCTGGCGCGCGGCGCCGACGCCACCGGCGCGTCCGGCACCGGTGTGCTGGCGTCCGTGCTCTTCGACGCCATCGCCCCGGGTCCCGTCACGATGACGATGAGCGGCATGGCGACCGGGCCGGGAGGCGCGGCCATGGGGCTTCGCTTCACACCGGTCACGATAACCGTGCAATAACACCATGTACCGTGAACGTCGCACACCTTTAACTGCAGAGCGCTCATCCTTCGACAGGCTCAGGATGAGCGCTCGGGGTCAGCGTGTCGGCGCTCGTGGTCAGCGTGCCGGCGCTCGAGGTGAGCGTGTCGGCCCTCGAGGTGAGCGTGTCGGCCCTCGAGGTGAGCGTGTCGGCCCTCGAGGTGAGCGTGTCGGCGCTCGTGGTGAGCGTGTCCGCGCTTATGGTGAGCGTGCCGGCGCTCGAGGTGAGCGTGCCGGCGCTCGTGGTGAACGTGTCGGCGCTCGTGGTGAGCTTGTCGAACCATGAGTGCCGGGCATGCTCCGCGGTCTCTTCTGTCTTCGTCAGGCTACACGTTCGTCGAGCTCCTCGTCGTCGCGACGATCGTCATGATTCTCGCTTCCGCGATCATGCCGCTCGCCAAGGTGACATCTACACGCACGCGCGAGGCCGAGCTGCGCCGCTCACTGCGCGAGATCCGCACGGCCATCGACAAGTACAAGGACGCCGCAGACCTCGGTCAGATTGGATCGCTCGACATCAAGGTCGGCAGCGAAAACTATCCGCCCGATCTGCAGACCCTGGTCGACGGCGTGACCGCGGCGAACGACGCGACCGGCCGCAAGCTCAAATTCCTGCGGCACATTCCAATCGATCCGATGACACGCGGCACCGAATGGGGCATGCGCTCCTATCAGGACAAACCGGACTCTACACGCTGGGGTGGCCAGAACGTGTTCGACGTCTTCACCACATCCGGCGGGACTGGGCTCGATGGGACAAAGTACAAGGACTGGTAGACAGAACTTGGAGAATTGGCGAGTGGGTGAATTGGTGAATGGAGTTGGTGAATTAGTGAATGGCTTGGTGTTGCGTGCGCGCGCCCGGCGTCGAGCAGCGTTTTTCACTCACCAACTCACCAACTCACCAACTCACCAATTGCGTGAGGGCGCTCCTGGTTTCACCATGATCGAGCTCCTGGTCGTGATGACGCTGGTCGTCATCCTGGCGACAATGGGGATGACGCAGTACCGGTCGAGCATGATCCACGCGCGGGAGGCGACGTTGAAAGAAGACCTGTTCCGGATGCGGGACGCGATCGACCAGTACTACGCGGATAAAGGACAGTACCCGAGCACGCTCGAGGCGCTCGTCAGCGACGGATACATGCGGAAGATGGCCGAAGATCCGTTCACGAAGAGCGCCAGCACCTGGCAGACCATTCCAGCTGAGCCCGACCCCAATAATCCGACCGCCGAACCCGGCGTCTACGACGTCAAGAGCGGCTCGGAGGCGACCGCGCTCGACGGCACCAAATACGCCGAGTGGTAGCGCCGGCTATCTTCGGATCCGTCTCCAGGAGCGTGTCTGAGAAACGAGAACACGATCCTGGTTCCTGGTACGCCGGCTCCGCCGGCAAAAAACGACCGGAATTCCCAAGTCGTGCCGGGCTGCTAGGAGCCCGTGAGGCATTACTCAGACGGGCTCCCAGGTGGCCGGCGGCCTGTCGCGGCTATGGTGAAACGACGAATCTGGTGGAGGTCACAGCCGTCTTGACGCCATCGACCGTATTCGCAGCGACGGTCGCGAACACGGTGTAAGTGCTGGCGTTTGTGTACAGGTGGCTCTTTATCGGCCCGGTACCGCTGTTGTCGGCCGTTGTTCCATCGCCCCAATCCCAATCAACACTGGCGATCGCACTTCCGGGCAATGCAACCCCGCCGTACGTCAGGCTGACGTTACAGAA
>Ga0066682_10000949_pt1 | contig 10718 bp, 7 predicted proteins | sample GraSoiAngelo_131_FD_65628 | JGI IMG/M metagenome (GOLD analysis project Ga0066682, IMG submission 65628) | Grasslands soil microbial communities from the Angelo Coastal Reserve, California, USA - 14_0929_02_30cm | ecosystem: Environmental > Terrestrial > Soil > Grasslands | place: USA... | reverse complement strand
CCGCGCGGTTCCACGCCTCGGGCTGGTCGCGATTGCCGAAGTGGCTCGCCGGCGAGAGGACGACCAGCCGAGAGCCGCGAACCTTTCGGTGCATCACCTGCATCGGGCCGAGCGACGGATCGCGATCACCACCGATCAGCAGCACCGGCACCCGGAGCCGCCGGAGCTCGTCGGTGATGTGGTCCATCGCCAGCAGCGCCCGGAGCGAGTTCGCGTACCCGATCGGCGCGAGCCTCCGGTACTCCTCGTAGAATTCCTCGCGCGCCCCCGGATCGAGCGCGAGCCTCTCGGAGACGTTCGGGTTGGCGGCCATCGCGAACTCCGCCATCGCATCCATGCCCTTGGTGAGCGTGATCTCGATCGAGCGCGCCCGCATGACGAGGTTCTCGACCGAGAGCGGCAGCCCCGCCGCCGAGGACGAGTTGGTCACCACCAGCGATCGCACCCGCGCGGGACAGCGCAGCGCGAACCGCGTGGCGATCCCACCGCCGAGCGACAGCCCACCGACGTGCGCCTTGCGGATCTTGAGGCGGTCGAGCACCGCCGCGAGGTCGAGTGTCCAGCGCTGGAACGAGTAGCGGGCCGGATCCTCCGGGCTGTCCGACCGCGCGTGGCCGCGCGGCTCCCAGAGCACGAGCCGGTGGTGGGCGGCGAGCGCGTCGCGGTTGACGTCCCACATATCCGCGTTGCCGCCGATCCCGTAGGCGAGCACGAGCGGCGTGCCGCTGCCGTGCTCCTCGTAATAGATCCGAGTCCCATCGGGGGCCTTCGCGAATGGCACGGGGGTATCTTAGCCGCCCGCCCTTCCGCCGCCTAGGGTTTCGCGCTTGACAGCCCACGCTTCGATTCAGTATTTTTAAACTGGCGTTAATCCCAGCTAAATCACCCGCTCCGCGGGAGTCCCGATGAAGGTTCGTATCGCGCTGACCGTGAACGACGAGGTCCACGAGGCGCTCGTGCCCGTGCACAAGACGCTGCTCGAGGTCCTGCGCGAAGACCTCGCCCTCACCGGCACCAAGCACGGCTGTGAGCTCGGCGAGTGCGGCACCTGCACCGTGCTGGTGGACGGACAACCCGTGCTGTCGTGCCTCGCGCTCCCACTGGAAACCGAAGGCCGGCGGATCACGACGATCGAGGGACTCGCGGACGGCGCGCGCTTGCATCCGCTCCAGCAGGCCTTCGCGGAGCTCGGCGCCGCCCAGTGCGGATACTGCACCCCGGGCATTCTTCTCACCGCCGCAGCACTCCTGCGCGAGCGGCCCAGCCCGACGCGCCAAGAGGTCAAGGAGGCGCTCGCCGGCAACCTGTGTCGCTGCACGGGCTACACGAAGATCCTCGACGCCGTCGAGCTGGCCGCGCTTCGAATGGAGCGAGCTCGGACATGACCAAGAACGACTTCGCGGTGGTCGGCCAGCCCCTTCCGAAGGTGGACGCGTGGGCGAAGGTGGTCGGCGAGACCCGGTACGCCGACGATCTGTTCCTGCCGCGCATGGCGTACGCCAAGCTGCTGCGCAGCGCGCACGCCCACGCGCGCATCCGCTCGATCGACACCGCGCGGGCTCGCGCGCTGCCGGGCGTCTACGCGGTGGTCACCGCCGCCGACCTGCCGCCGGTGAAGTTCGGCATCCTGCCCGTGTCCCAGGACGAAGAAGCGCTGTGTGCCGACAAGGTGCGCATGGTCGGCGATCCCCTCGCGGCCGTGGCCGCGGTGGACGAAGAGACGGCCGACCTCGCATGCCGGCTGATCGACGTCACCTACGAGCCGCTACCCGCGCTCATGTCCATCTTCGACGCGCTCGCGCATCCCGAGGTTCGGATCCACGAGTACGGCGACGGACCCAACGTCCACAAGAACGTGGCGCTGCAGTTCGGCGACGTCGACACCGCGCTGGCGGGCGCCGACCTCGTGCGAGAGGACGTCTTCTTCTTCGAGGGCAACACGCATCTGCCGATGGAGCAGCACGCCGCCGTCGCCCACTGGACCAGCGACGGCAAGCTGACCCTCTGGTCCTCGACCCAGACGCCTCACTATGTCCACCGGGTGCTGGCGAAGGTGCTCGCCACGCCGGCCGCCCACATCCGCGTGATCGCGACGCCGGTCGGTGGCGGCTTCGGCGGCAAGACCGATCCGTTTTCCCACGAGATCGTCGCCTGTCAGCTCTCGAAGCTCACGGGCCGTCCGGTGAAGATCGCGCTGACGCGCGAAGAGGTCTTCTACACGCACCGCGGGCGCCACCCGGTCCTCATGTGGATCAAGACCGGGTTTACGAAGCGCGGGGACATCACCGGCTGCCACTTGCGGACGTGGCTCGACGGCGGGGCCTACGGCTCCTATGGCGTCGCCTCCACGTTCTACACGGGCGTGATCAACCCGGTGACCTACAAGATTCCCGTGTACAAGTTCGAGGGCGCACGCATCTTCACCAACAAGCCGGCGTGCGGGCCCAAGCGCGGCCACGGCACGCCCCAGCCCCGGTTCGCGCTCGAATGCCAGCTCGACAAGGCGGCCGAACAGCTGGGGCTCGATCCCGCCGACCTGCGCCGGCGGATCGTCGTCGAGCCCTATACCAAGACCGCCAACCATCTGACGGTCACGACCATCGGCCTCGGCGAATGCATCGACAAGGTCGTCGAGGCGTCGGGCTGGCGCGCCAAGCGCACCCGCTACGGCGTCACCGCCGCTATGGGGAGCCAGCCGACCGGGGGGAGTCGAGGGGGGGGTGCAGGCTGTACGCATCTCGTACAGCCGGAACCCCCCTCTCCAAAAAAACCCGGCATCGGCATCGCGTGCTCCGCGTACATGACGGGGGCTGGGACCGCGATCTACTGGAACGACATGCCTCACTCGGGCGTGATCGTGCGCGCCGACCGGAGCGGCGGCGTCGCGATCCTGTGTGGCGCCACCGACATCGGCCAGGGGTCGGACTCCGTGCTCGCGTACCTGACGGCCGAGGTGCTCGGTCTCGAGCCGGTGGACGTCCAGGTGTTTCCGGCCGACACGAGCCTCACGCCGGTCGACCTCGGCTCGTACTCGTCGCGCGTGACGCTCATGTGCGGGATGGCGGCGATCCAGGCCGCCGGGCGCCTCCGCGACGCGATCTTCAAGGCGGTCGCGCGGAAGCTCGAGGTCGACCCGGCCGCGCTCGTGGCACGCGAGCGAAAGATCGGCGTGCCCGACGACTGGGACAAGGCGGTGAGCTTCGCGCGCGCAGTCGAGCTCGGCGAGGCGATGCACGGGGTGCTCGCGTTCCCCGGCTCCTACGCGCCGCCGAAGCGCGCCGGCAAGTACAAGGGCGGCGGCGTGGGGCCCTCGCCGTGCTACTCGTACTCGGCGTGCGTCGTCGAGCTGACGGTGGACGAGGAGACCGGCACCGTCGACCTCCGCGACGTGTGGATCGCCCACGACATCGGGCGCACGCTGAACCCGCTCCTGGCCGAGGGCCAGGTCGAGGGCTCGATCTACATGGGCATCGGCGAGGCGCTGATGGAGGAGCAAGTGTTTAGAAAGGGCCTGCACAAGCAGCCCTCGATGCTCGAGTACAAGAGCCCGACCACGCTCGAGACGCCCGAGATCCACACGATCCTGGTGGAGACCGACGATCCCGAGGGGCCCTTCGGGGCGAAGGAAGTCGGGCAGGGGCCGTTGCTTCCCGTCATCCCGGCCATCGCCAACGCGATCCACCACGCGCTCGGGATCCGGATCGATGAGGTGCCGATCACGCCGGACAAGATCCTCAAGGCGCTCGAGCTGAGGCGACGGGGCAAGCCGCCGCGGGTGGGCCCGGACCGCCTGCCACTCTTCACGTTCAAGGACCCGCTGGTCGTCGAGTCGGCGTTCGGTCAGCCGGCGGACGCGATCGGCGTCCGGCCTTTCCAGTCGTGACGCGATGATCAGGCTGCCGTCCTTCACGTACCTGGCGCCCCGCACGCTCGCGGAGGCGGCGACCGCGATGGCCGAGCACGGGCGCGACGCGATGCTGGTGGCCGGCGGGACGGACCTCTACCCGAACATGAAGCGACGGCAGTTCGAGCCGAAGGTGGTGGTCGGGCTGCGTGGAATCCGGGAGCTGCGCGGTGTGCGGGTCGAGAGCGGCGGCTGGACCATCGGCGCCGGCACGACCCTCTCGGAGGTCTCGACGCACCCGGCGATCGCGCGGGATTTTCCGGCGCTCGCAACGGCCGCCGGGCTCGTGTCCTCGCCGCAGCTCCGCAACATGGGGACCATCGGCGGGAACGTGTGCGTGGATACGCGGTGCAACTACTACAATCAATCTTACGAGTGGCGCAAAGCGATCGGCTTCTGTATGAAGAAAGACGGTGACATCTGCCTGGTGGCGCCCGGAAGCTCGCGATGCTGGGCCGTGTCCTCGTCGGACACGGCGCCCGTGCTGTGGGCGCTCGGGGCGCGCCTGCGGGTCGTCGGCGCCGGCGGCGAGCGCATCGTGCCGATCGCGGCGCTCTATCGCGACGACGGCATCGAGTACCTCGCCAAGCGCCCGGATGAGATCGTCGCTGACGTCCTGCTGCCGCCGGCCGACGGCTGGCGCTCGGCGTACCTCAAGCTTCGACGGCGCGGCTCGTTCGACTTTCCGGTGCTCGGCGTGGCGGTAGCGGCCCGGATGGACGGCGACGTCGTCCGCGAGGCGCGGATCGTGCTCGGCGCGGTCGCGTCGTTGCCGCGCCCGGCGGAGCGGGCTGCGGCAGAGCTCGTCGGGCAGCGCCTCACGCGCGATCTTGTCACGCGAGTCGCGGACCTGGCGGCCGGCCCCTCGAAGCCCCTCGACAACACCGACTTCACGCATCCCTATCGCAAGCGCGTGACCCGCGTCTTCGTCGCGCGCGCGCTCGCCGCCATCGGCGGGCTCGGCGACGGCGGGCCGGCGTCGGAGGAAGTCGCGTGACGCCGCTCGGCGACCGCATCCGCCGGCTCCGGGCCGAGCGCGAGCTGCAGCAGCGCCAGCTCGCCGAGAAGGCGGATCTCACGCCCAGCATGGTTTCGCAGATCGAGTCGGGGCGGCTCACGCCCTCGCTCCACACGCTCGGCAAGATCGCCGCCGCCTTCGGGGTGCCGATCGCCGCGCTCTTCGACGGCAAGCCGGCCGGCAGCATCGTCGTCTCGCACAAGCGCGACTACCCGGTCGTGTCGTTCGACGGCTCGTCGGAGCGGTGGGCGATCCTGGGCGCGGGGCTCTTCCAGGGGAAGATCCGCGCGGTCGTCTCGACGCTCGGATCGAAGTCGAAGGGGGTCACGACCGAGAAGGTCATCATCAAGCCGGGGCAGATGAAGCTCTTCTACGTGCTGGAGGGCCGGGTGGCCCTCCACTACAACGGGGACCGCCACGTGCTCGAGCTCGGCGACAGCGCCTTGCTCGACGGTGGCGTGCCGCACGGCTGGGAGAACCTCGGCGTGAAGCAGGCCCAGGCGCTCTGGGTCATTCTGGGGTAGGTCATGGCGGAATCTGTGGATCGCGTTGGGGTGGACTTTCGGACGGAGCCGGCGCGGTACCGGCACTGGAAGCTGGCCGTCGACGGCCCGGTGGCGACGCTGGCCCTCGACGTCAGGGAAGACGGCGGGCTCAAGCCGGGCTACGAGCTGAAGCTCAACTCGTACGACCTCGGCGTCGACGTGGAGCTCTACGACGCCGCCCAGCGGCTGCGCTTCGAGCACCCGGAGGTCGGCGCCGTCGTCGTCACGTCGGGCAAGGAGCGGGTCTTCTGCGCCGGCGCCAACATCCGGATGCTCTCTCAGTCCACTCACGGCTGGAAGGTGAACTTCTGCAAGTTCACCAACGAGACGCGCAACGCGCTCGAGGAGGCGACGGCCGAGTCCCGTCAGCTCTACCTCTGCGTCGTCAACGGCGCCTGCGCCGGCGGCGGCTACGAGCTGGCGCTGGCGACGGACTGGATCATCATGGCCGACGACGGCAACACCGCGGTCTCGCTCCCGGAGGTGCCGCTGCTCGCCGTGCTCCCCGGCACCGGCGGGCTCACGCGGCTGGTCGACAAGCGGCGGGTGCGCCGGGACCGCGCGGACTTCTTCTGCACCGTCGCGGAAGGGATCAAGGGCGCGCGCGCCGTGGAGTGGGGGCTCGTGGACGAGGTCGCGCCGCGCTCGAGGCTGCCGGAGCTCGTGAAGCGCCGTGCCGCCGAGTTCGCCGCCCGCACCGATCGGCCGTCCGACGGGCGCGGGGTGGCCCTGACGCCACTGAAACGGGCGATCGACGGCGACCGGATCCGCTACAGCCTCGTCGCCTGCGACCTCGACCGGGCGCGCGGGCTCGCCGAGATCACGGTGAGCGGGCCGGGCGGGCCGCCGCCGGCGGACGTGCGCGGTGTCCACGAGGCCGGGTGTGCGTTCTGGCCGCTGGCGCTGGCGCGCGAGCTCGACGACCTGATCCTGCACCTGCGCACGAACGAGGAAGAGATCGGCCTCTGGATCTTCGAGACGGCCGGGCGCGCCGATCTCGTCGACGCGTACGACCGCGCGCTCGCGACGTGGCGCGACGACTGGCTGGTTCGCGAGATCCGCCTGTACCTCAAGCGGACGCTCAAGCGCATCGAGGTCTCGTCACGCTCGGTCTTCGCGTTCGTCGAGCCCGGCTCCTGCTTCACCGGCACGCTGCTCGAGCTCGCGCTGGCCGCCGACCGCGCGTACATGCTGGACAGCACGCGATCGGGAGACACGGCGCCGCCGGCGGCGATCCGCCTCACGGAGATGAACTTCGGCGCGTATCCGATGATCAACGGGCTGACGCGGTTGGCGAGCCGCTTCCTCGCCGAGCCGGGGCGCGTGGACAAGCTTCGCGCGCGGGTCGGCGATGAGCTGGACGCGGCCGCCGCGCTGGAGGCCGGGTTGGTCACGTTCGCGCCCGACGACATCGACTGGGACGACGAGGTCCGGATGGCGATCGAGGAGCGCGCCGCGTTCTCGTCCGACGCGCTCACCGGCATGGAAGCCTCGCTGCGATTCGGCGGCCCCGAAACGCTCGAGAGCAAGATCTTCGGGCGCCTCTCGGCGTGGCAGAACTGGATCTTCCAGCGGCCGAACGCCGTCGGCCCCAAGGGCGCGTTGCAAGTCTACGGCACGGGCCAGCGCAGCGAGTTCGACCGGAGGAGAGTGTGATGGCGGGCGTGGACTACAGCGAGCGCATCCCGAACAACGTGAACCTGGCCGGCGACCGTCGGCTGCAGCGCGCGCTGGAGGAGTGGCAGCCGAAGTTCCTCGACTGGTGGATGACTATGGGTCCGCACGGCTTCCAGGAGAAGGACGTCTACCTGCGCACCGCGGTGAGCGTGGACGCGCAGGGCTGGGCCCAGTTCGACTGGGTCAAGATGCCGGACTACCGCTGGGGCCTGTTCCTGGCCGAGGCCGAGCCCGGCCGCACGATCGGCTTCGGCGACCATCTGGGCGCGCCCGCGTGGCAGGACGTGCCGGGCGAGCACCGCGGCGTCCTGCGCCGGCTCATCGTCACCCAGGGCGACACGGAGCCGGCCTCGGTCGAGCAGCAGCGCCACCTCGGCCGGACGTGCCCGTCGCTCTACGACCTGCGCAACCTGTTCCAGATCAACGTCGAGGAGGGCCGCCACCTCTGGGCGATGGTGTACCTGCTCGACGCGTACTTCGGCCGGGACGGCCGCGAGGAGTCCGAGGCGCTGCTGCAGCGCCGCTCGGGCGATCGTGACAAGCCACGCATCCTGGGCGCGTTCAACGAGAAGACGCCGGACTGGCTCTCCTATTTGATGTTCACGTACTTCACCGACCGCGACGGCAAGTACCAGCTCGCGAGCCTCGCCGAGAGCGGCTTCGATCCGCTGTCGCGCACGTGTCGCTTCATGCTCACGGAGGAAGCGCACCACTTGTTCGTCGGCGAGACGGGGATCGCGCGCGTGGTGCAGCGCACCTGCGAGCTCATGCGCGACGGGAAGACCGACGACGTGCGGAAGCTCGGCGCGATCGACCTCGCGACGCTGCAGAAGTACATCAACTTCCACTACTCGGTGTCGCTCGATCTCTTCGGCTCCGAGGTCTCCACCAACGCCGCGAACTTCTACACGATGGGGCTCAAGGGGCGGTTCGAGGAGGCCAAGAAGCACGACGACCACCGGCTGAAGGATGCCACCTACACGGTGAACGAGCTCGCCGGCGATCGGATCACGACCCGCGAGATGCCCGCGCTGCCGTCGCTCAACGAGCGCCTGCGCGACGACTACATCGCCGATTGCCAGCGCGGGGTGGACCGCTGGAACCAGGTCATCAAGCGGCACGGAATCGACGTGGAGCTGCGGCTGCCGCACCGAGGATTCCGTCGCGCCATCGGCCTCTTCTCCGAAGTGAAGGTGTCGCCGGACGGCCGAGTCGTCAGCGAAGCCGAGTGGGGGGCCAGCAAGTACGCGTGGCTCCCAACCGAGGCCGACCAGGCGTACATCGAGAGCCTGATGCAGCCGGTGACCGAGCGCTCCCAGTTCGCCAACTGGATCGCGCCGCCCGCCCGCGGCGTCAACAGCCAGCCCGTCGATTTCGAGTACGTGCGACTCACGTGAACGCCTCCGACCTGCTCCCCGCGCAGTTCAACGTCGCGACCTGGTTCGTCGACCGAAACCTGGCCGAGGGCCGCGGCGCCTCGCCGGCGTTCGTCTACGAGGACCGCACGCTCACTTACGCCGACGTGCTGGATCTGGTCGACCGCACCGGCAACGCGCTCCTCGAGCTCGGCGTGGGGATGGAAGACCGCGTCCTCATGCTCTGCCTCGACGCGCCGGAGTTCCTCGGCACCTTCTGGGGTGCGATCAAGCTCGGCGCGATCCCGGTGCCGGTGAACACGCTGATGCGCACCGCCGACTATCGATACTTCCTCGACGACAGCCGCGCCAAGGTGGCGGTCGTCTCCGCCCCGTTGCTGGGCGAGGCCGCGCCGGCGCTCGCGGAGGCCCGCTACCTCCAGCACGTGCTGGTGGCCGGCGGCGCGCCTGGGAGATATTTGTCCTACGAGCAACGGGTCGCCCAGGCCTCGCCGAAGCTCGCCGCCGCCGATACCTCGCGGGACGATGCCGCGTACTGGCAATACTCGTCGGGCTCGACCGGCTTCCCGAAGGGCGCCGTGCACTTGCACCACGACATGGTCATCTGCTGCGAGACGTACGGGAAGCACGTGCTGGCGATGCGGCCGACCGATCGCGTGCTCTCGGCCGCGAAGCTCTTCTTCGCCTACGGCCTGGGCGCCACCGGATTCCTCCCGATGAGCGTCGGCGCTCAGGCGCTGCTCTACCCGCAGCGGCCGACGCCGGAGGCGATGTTCGAGCTCATCACGCGCTACCGGCCGACGATCTTCTTCGGCGTCCCGACGCTCTACGCCGCCATGCTCGCGGTGAAGGAAGTGGAGTCGCGGTTCGACACGTCGTCGCTGCGGCTCTGCGTGTCGGCGGGCGAGGCGCTGCCCGACGAGCTCTACAAGCGCTGGGGCGACCGCTTCCGCGTGGAGATCATCGACGGGATCGGCACCACGGAGATCGGCTACATCTTCATCTCCAATCGCCCCGGGTTCGCGCGCCCGGGCTCGACCGGGCTGGCGGTGCCCGGCTACGAGCTCGCGATCGTGGATGACGAGGGCCGCCCGGTCCACCGGGGGGATATCGGGAACGTCCGCGTCAAGGGCGACTCCACGATGGCGTACTACTGGAACAAGCACGAGAAGACCAAGGAGACATTGTTCGGCGCGTGGATCCAGACGGGGGACAAGTACTACCAGGACGAGGACGGCTACTTCTGGTACTGCGGCCGCGCTGACGACATGCTGAAGGTCGGCGGGATCTGGGTCTCGCCGGTCGAGGTCGAGGCGACGCTGGTGCGCCATCCCGCGGTGCTCGAGGCCGCGGTGGTCGGCGCGGAGGACACGGATCGTCTCGTCAAGCCGAAGGCCTTCGTCGTCCTCAAGGCGGAGGCGAGCGGGGGTGACGCGCTCGCCGACGAGCTCAAGGCGTTCGTGAAGGACAAGATCGCGCCCTACAAGTACCCGCGCTGGATCGAGTTCGTTACCGACCTGCCCAAGACCGCGACCGGCAAGATCCAGCGCTTCAAGCTGCGGACCTGAGCCGGTCCCGACGGTGTTCGACCGCACGCTGGAGACGCTGGGGCCGGAGCCGCTGCGCGACCACCAGTGGCGCCGCTTCCGGGTGATGGCCGGCGAGCTGCTCGCGTCCAATCCGTTCGTGGCGCGAAAGTGGCGCGCGGCCGGCGTGGTCGCCCTCGACGACCTTCGCACGTGGGACGACTTCCGACGGCTGCCGTTCACGCGCAAGTCGGAGCTCGTGGACGACCAGGCCGCGCACCCGCCCTTCGGCACGAATCTAACCTTCCCGCTCGAGCGCTACGTGCGCGTGCACCAGACCTCGGGGACGAGAGGCGCGCCGATCCGCTGGCTCGACACCCAGGAGTCCTGGGAGTGGTGGGCGCGCTGCTGGGGCTTCGTGCTCCGAGGCGCAGGCGTGGGGCCGGCCGACCGCGTGTTCTTCCCGTTCTCATTCAGCCTCTTCATCGGCTTCTGGGCAGGCTTCGAGGGCGCGCGCGCGCTCGGCGCGCTGGCGATCCCCGGCGGGGGCCAGGACTCACCGACGCGGCTGGCGTGGATCGAGACGCTTGGAGCCACGGTCCTCGTGTGCACCCCGTCGTACGCGCTGCACCTCCTGGAGATCGCCCGCGCGCGGTCCATCGACCTCGCGAA
>Ga0066682_10000943_pt1 | contig 10725 bp, 10 predicted proteins | sample GraSoiAngelo_131_FD_65628 | JGI IMG/M metagenome (GOLD analysis project Ga0066682, IMG submission 65628) | Grasslands soil microbial communities from the Angelo Coastal Reserve, California, USA - 14_0929_02_30cm | ecosystem: Environmental > Terrestrial > Soil > Grasslands | place: USA... | reverse complement strand
AGCCAGCCCGGCGGCCGTGTTGACCAGCGCTTGACTGATCCCTCGTGAGAGAGCCACATAACGCGCGGACCCAATATCGGCTCCAAGTGCGCCGAAGGAATGGATAATCCCAAAGACCGTGCCAAGCAGGCCCAGCAGCGGCGCGATCATTCCAATATCGGCAAGATAAGTAACACGATTATTCAGACTGGCCGCGACTCGCGATCCTTCCGTCTCGGCAATTTCGCGGACTTGCTGAAAATCTGCATGCGGGTTTTTGGTTGTGAAATCGAGCATTTTTTGCACGACCCGCGCGATCGCTTCCCCATGCCGATTGGAAACGGCGAGTAATCCTAGATAATCGCGTTTCCGTAAAAGCGCATCTGCCGTAGCCATGTAACCGCTCGAAACCACCGCGCCACGCCGGATCGTCATCAGATAAACAATCACGAGCGCCACGGAAAAGATCGATAAGAGAAAGAGCGGAATCATCACCGGCCCAGCGTTGATGAGTGTATCCATAATGGTTTGTGAGTGCGGAACATCCGGCACCAGCGGCGGTGTGGCCTCCTGCGCAAGCAACGAAGGTGCGCCGGCAAGCGCGGCAAACAGCAGGAACGAAATCTTCATGCCAGAAATTTTGTAACGATAGGCAGCGCGATTAGGGGATGCAAATGCACAACTGAGAGATGACAACGTTCATCGTCTTAAGCGCTATTGTCATTCCGAGCTGAGCGCAGTGGAGTCGAGGAATCTTTCATTGTTAACAGTAATCCCGCAGCCGCGTGAGACTTGGCTCAACATGACACGAGATCAAACACAAATCGGCTCGCCAGGTTGCTAAACAAATCGATCGCCGCCGGCCCAGCGGCACACGCGGAAAATATGCGCCGGCTGAATTTCGGGATCGAGCTCGACGTAATTACGGCGGCCGCGCCAGATATAACGCGCGTCGCTGAGCAAATCGTGCACTTCATAGACGTCGCTCTCCATTTGCCCGAACTGATCAATCGGCACATCGACGAAAGAATGTTGTTTACGATGCGGATCGAGATTCACTACGACGAGGATAATGTTGTCGCGCGCAGCGGTCATTTTGCCGTAAAAGAGGATTGCGTCGTTCTCAGCGGGATAGAATCGCAAATTGGTGTAAGACCGAAGCGCACGGTTTTCCTTTCGGATTTTGTTTAGCCGCGCGATCCAGTTCTTGATGTTTCCCGGCGCATTCCAATCGCGCTCTTTAAATTGGTACTTTTCGGAATCGAGATATTCTTCGCGATCCGGCAAAGCTTCGTTCTCGCACAACTCGTATCCGCTGTAGATGCCGTAGAGCGTTGAGAGCGTAGCGGCGAGAGCCACGCGAATCATAAACGCTGGCCGGCCGCCGTCCTGAAGCACAAACGGCAAGATGTCCGGCGTGTTCGGCCAAAGATTAGGGCGAAAATATTCGCTCATCTCGATTTGCGTCAGTTCCGTAAAATATTCGATGAGCTCGCGCTTCGAATTTCGCCATGTGAAATAGGTGTAGCTTTGGTTGAAGCCAGCTTTGGCCAGCGCTTTCATCATCTTCGGCCTCGTGAACGCTTCAGAGAGAAAAACGACGTCGGGATATTTGGCGCGGACACCCTTTGTCAAATACTCCCAGAAAGCGACAGGCTTGGTGTGTGGATTATCAACGCGAAAGATGCGCACGCCGCGCCCCGCCCAAAAAAGGACGATGCTCTTCATCTCTGCCCACAACTCGCGCCAGCTTTCACACCGAAAGTTCAGCGGATAAATGTCTTCGTACTTTTTCGGCGGATTCTCCGCATATTTGATCGTGCCGTCCGGGCGCTTGTAGAACCAATCCGGATGCTCTTTAACATAAGGATGATCGGGTGAGCAATTGATCGCGAAATCGAGCGCGATTTCCATTCCGCGTTTTCGTACCTGTTTTTGAAGCCAATCGAAATCGGCCAGCGTCCCGAGGGAAGGCTCGACCGCTTTGTGTCCGCCCGCTTCACTGCCAATTGCCCACGGCACGCCTGGGTCGCCCGGTTTACAGGTGATCGAGTTATTGCGGCCCTTGCGATTCGTATGACCAATGGGATGAATCGGCGGAAAATAAATAACATCAAAGCCCATTGCCTTTGCGTCATCGATTCGTGGCAAACAATCGCGGAAAGTCGAACCGCGATCGCCGCGGCCTTCCGCCGAGCGCGGGAAAAATTCATACCATGCACCGATCAACGCAGCCGGGCGATCGACAACAACGCGCGGAGCCGGAGCATAGTGTGTCGCGTTGGAGCGGTCCGGATAAGTCGCCATCAGCACCTCGAGCTCGCCGGACTGCATGATGGCGTTAATTTCTGAATTGGCTGCCTTGGAGATTTGCTCGGAAAATTCCAGCAACCGCGCGGCGTCCGCCGGATCTCGCGCGCGCTGGGCAGCCTCCCCAATCAAAGCCGCGCCTTCTATTGCTTCGCTCCGCAGCGCAGAAATACCAGCCTCAAATTTGGCCGCGAACTCGCGTTGCCAACTGCGAAAACTGTCGGTCCATGCTTCGATCGTGTATTCGTAAATGGCGCTATCGTAAAGAGTACATACGGCGCGCCAGCGGTCGTTATCGACGAAAATCATTGGGGTTTCGCGCCACGCGCGCTTTCCGATAACGCGCCACTTCAGGACAGCCGCAACAACATCGTGTCCATCCTTAAAAATGTCCGCTTCGACCACCAGATCTTCGCCAACGATGCGCTTTATCGGATAACGACCGCCGTCAATCAGCGGCTGTAAGTTCTCGATGACCGCGGAAGAAAAGGCCCGAGACATGGGCCATGAATCAACCGAAATTCGCTGACTGCGAAAGCAAAAATCTCGGTGATCCGAAGAAGACGAGTAGCCGTATTAGAGCGCGAAATAAAATGCGCACTCGTACAGCCCCGAGTTGCGTATCATTTGTCGGCGCACACGGGTGCCCAGAACGCCTTCGAACATGTCCTGCTCGAACCGGCCAATGATCGGGTAACGATCCAGCAAATTCATGATCGGCGAATGACACTCTAGAATCTTGGGGCCGTCCTCTTCTCCATTAGTGAACTGGGCCATGTAGCCTTCCCCGTCACGGAAGCGGGCGAGCCATTTGGCGCGCTCGGCCACTGTGTGCCCCTTCGCTTTAGCTTTGAGCGCCGCAATCTTCTTTTCGAAAATATTGTAAAGAAGCTTCTCCGGCGCGTTTGACCCATAAATTTCCTGGACCGATTTCAACAGATCAAGCGTGAACTGATGGCTATCGGCCTGAAAAAGATCATGGCTGCGGCGTGTAAGCCGGTAAACCATTTCCGGGCGGCCCATCTTCTGTGGACGGCGCCAGGTATCCAGATAACCATCGCGCTCAAGAGTGAGGCAATGCTGCTTGATACCCATGTAGCTCATCTTCATTTTTTCCACGAGCTCGTTGACGGACATTCCTCTGCTGCGCTTGAGCGAGTTAACAATTTCGAGCCGCTGGGTACGCCCAATTTCTGCGATTAAACGTTGATTCATAAAAATGAGAATCGAGGGGAGAACAACTGGAGAGAGGGACTTTACACGCCGTGTCATTTAAAACGCAAGTTTAAATTTATGCAACGCCCGAGCCGGCGCAGGAAATTACAGGACCGTCAGTATTTCTCTTCGCTTTCGTCGGGGCTGATTTCATGAAATAGCCTCAAGTAAAAAGGAAGTGGTGTTACTTCGACTTGAATCGCCGTCACTGAGCCGGAATCTTGCGGCCCAAATGCATCCAGCTTGCTACCAGAATCGTTGAAGCCGCGTTTCACATAACAAAGCGCGATTTCCTTTCCAATTCGGTCGCTGCGCGTTGCGCTCGTGATCCAGCCGGCTTCTTTGCCTTTCGCCGACGTGACGGCGAGTTTCATGTCTGCTTTAAGCGGGATATCCCCCAACGAAATTAGACCGCATAATCGTTTATTTGTCTGCCCTGACATCTTGATTCGCGAAATCACTTCCTGGCCAATATAGCAACCTTTCTCATAATCGATCGTCCGCTCTTCCAGGTTAGCCTCGATTGGAATAATCTCTTCCGTCAGCTCACGGCCCCAGCGTGGAATACCCTGTTCGATTCGCATGGTGTCCGCCGCAGCAGAATCGAGCAGGTCGCATGTTGACAATAGTTGTTCCGAAACAGCGTCATGAACCGCTCCGTCACGCCATATGTCCCACCCCGGCTCAGTGAAGCGGCGCACAGAAACAATCCGACAGTCGCTCAGGTTTGGCGCGGTCAATGACAATACGTGAAAGATCGAGAATCGATCAGTGACATCCTCAATCTGAACATCATCGGCGATCACATAGCGCTCCAGTCTGGCCGAGAGCGTTTCTCGAAGTTCAGGATCTGCATCGATCCAAAAACAGTCCGGCGCGGCGGAAATGAAAATGTGCGCGTTCATTTTACCCTTTGCATTCAGGACGCACGCCTCGATTGCGACGGTTTCGCCGGCCTTCCGCACATCATTCGTAATCTGCCCATTCAGAAAGCGGAGACGGTTGTTGCCCGTAACACGAAGTTTTGCGCGTCCGGATAAATCAAGAAAAGCGCTCCGCCGTGTCTGGAGCGGCGGCGTCATACTTCTTTCGACGAGACAGGCCGTTTTAACAGTTGCCGCCACCGCCGCAGTAGCTGGGTGAGAAAGCCGCGACGCAACGCCGTCGCTTCCTTAGCCGCGTCGCTGTCTGGCGCGCTGGTAGGGCGAGACTGGGTTTGCCCTGAGGTTGTCGAATCGGAGCCGACGAATGATTCCACACCTCCCACAATCGCCTCAGCAGTGGTTCGCACATCAGCTTCTTCTGTTTCAGCTCCTTCCGACCCAGCCGATGCAATTTGGGACAAATATTTGCGCGCGACCGCCGAATAATCATCGTCTCCGTGACCCCATTGGATTTGCTCAACAAGCCGATCGCAGGCAGCAGCGGTCACGCCAAAGTCGAGGTAATGCGACAAACCGAGCTGATTGGCAATCTGCACATCTTTCAGCATGTGCTTTACCGAAAAGTGCGGCTCAAAATCCCGCTGGATCATTTTAGGCATTTTCATCGCCAGAGTCGTAGAATAACTGGCGTTGACTTGCATCGCCTCGACGAATTTTCCCAGGGGCACACCTAGAGCTTGGACCAGCGCCAAAGCTTCCGCGGTAGCTTGCACGCTTGCGGCCGTAACCATATTGGTTGCGATCTTGATTGCCGTCGCCTGTCCAATCTCACCGATCTCGATGATCTCTTTGCTGCTTGCTTCAAGAATGGAACGTGCTTCCCGCCATGCTGCCTCATTGCCGCCGATGTAATAAACCAACTCGCCTTTTCCGGCCGCGGCCTTGCTCCCCGTGAATGGCGCCTCGATAAAACGCGCGCCGCGACCTTCGACAATTTCCGCCGCGGCCCGCATCGAATCCGGAGCGACCGTGGAATGCGCAATGACAATATGCCTGGTTGCGAGCTTTTCACTAAGCTGGTTGACGGTTTGCAGTAAAGCTTCGTCGTCGGAAACGTAGACCTGAATGTAATTACAGAGCCCGGCCAGTTCCGCAGGCGAACCGACAAAATTTGGAACAGGACGCGGCGTCCGGTTCCAAACGAAAACTGGAAACCCTTTCCGGCGCAGATTCCCGCTCACTCCACGACCGATAATCCCGAGGCCTATCACTCCAATGTTTTTGTGCTTTAGATGAGGCATGGCTGTCAGGCGATCTTTAAAGGCGAAAATGCCTGGTCAAAAGTGCGGGCAAAAGGCACGGCAGGCAATGCAGAAATTTGCAGATTGCGAGGGGTGCAATTAGGCATTTTCTGAGCGATTTTCGAAACTAGCCGAGGCCTCGCTAAAGCCGGTTCCTCACAAATTCTGTCCGACGCGAGAGATTGCGAACCAGGTTTTGCAACGCCGTCCGACGCTTCTCGTTCTCGATGATCAACCGAATCTCCGCACGCGCTTCTTCAAAGCTCATCTGCCGCGCAGGCTTTGAATCGGTCAATTCAATGATGTGAAACCCGAGCTGCGTACGAATTGGTTGGCTGATTTCCCCAATGTGCATTTTGGCCACTGCCACAAAGAAATCTGCCGGCATCCGAGACTCCGAGAAGAATCCCAGGTCACCACCGCGGTTCTTTGTTGCCTCATCTTCCGATCCAACCACTGCAAGCTCAGCCAATTTTTCGTCCTGTTTTATGCGCCTAGCGAGCGATTTGATCGCTTGTTGCTTTGTCTCGACGACTTCCGGCAGCGTCTCACGCGGCGCGGCCACAAAAAGATGACTGACGCGAAATCGCACCGGTTGCATGAAGCTGTCCCGATGCGTTTCGTAAAAATTCCGGTATTCAATCTCCGTCGCATCCATCCGGGAAACGATCTGCCGGGTGATCCACTGCTGCGCGCGCAGATCGCCCGCGACGTACCGGCGAAGCGATCTGGCGGAAAGACCGCTCCCTCCCAATGCAATTCGCCAGGCTTTTTCATTTGGGAATTGCCAGCGCAACAAGTTGAGCGTGCTCTCAATCTTACCTTTGGAGATTTGTTCATCCGCCTCGAGAGATCGCGCCACCGAATTCGAAATCAAACCCGTCAGAACCATCTCCTCATCTGCCTGTGACGTTCTAACCTTTGTAACATTTGTAACCTTGTTAACCCTCTCCGTGTCTGGTCGGTCCTTCTCATCAACCCCGCTTGCGTAGCGCAACTCTGAAAGCGCGCGCTGCAAATCCGCCTGATAGATCCCTTCGCCCTGCGCAATGGCCAGGAGATGGCCGCGCCTGCACAAAACCCCAATCGCGTCGCGAGAAGCGGGCGAACAAAGGACCAATTGCCCACAGGCAGTGCCGGCAAGGCAAGCGCCCACAAGCGATAACGAAATTAACAGCCAGCGTTTCACTTTAGCCCAAATTCAGACAGGTAATAAAAAGCGACAGAGCCAACGATCTGCAGGCTTTGTGCGCTGAGTTTGTCGATCGTGTCATCGGCCGTGTGCCACCAAGGGAAATCAAAATCAATCACGTCGATCGTCGGAATCCCGATTGCATTCAGCGGCGTGTGGTCGTCGGTCATTTCCCGATCGAAATAGCTGAAATAACTCCGCAATTTTAGCGCCTCTGCTGACGCAAAAATATCACGCGCCATTTCCACAGGCGAATCCGCTGGCAATGTGATGTTCAGAGAACGATCGCCAACCATGTCGAACAAAATTCCCGCGCGAAATTGTTTGGCACCGTTAGCTTCAAGCTGCCTGGCAAAATAACGGCTTCCGTACAAACCATCGGTCTCAGAAAAATTCTCGTAGGCCTCTTCGCCATCAAAGAAGACCAGTTCAACCTTGGCTGCGAGATTCGGGTGTTGTCCAAGAACTCTGGCTAACTCCAACACTAAACCGGTGCTCGATCCGCCATCATTCGCTCCGACAAACCGGATGGTGTCGAACATCTTGGTGTCGTAATGGGAGCACAACAAAAAAGCGGGCGCTGCTCTACCCTGCCCGGGAAATCGCGCAATGAGATTGACGAAACGAACCTTGCCGTGTGGCGTGTCGTCCGTGAATGCTTGCCGCGTTACCTGCCAACCTGAGAGCCGGAGCTGACTCTCAATGTAATCCCTGGATTTTTCGATGGCGTCAGACCCGGGCGGACGCGGCCCGAGATCAACGAGCCGTTGGACATGAGCCATAGCTTTGTCGCCGGAAAATTCCTCCCAAACCTTCCCCTGCGCGGCGCGCGGCGGCTCCGCGCAAAGAATTGAAGGGAGAGCACCCGAGACGAAGCCAATCAGGAGCACGAGCCGTTTCATAAATAAGTCGAGATGGGATTGGTAGGGCGCGACCCCCGGGCGCGCCGAAGCACACGGACGGCCCGGCGGTTCGTCCCTACCACTTATCAGACGGCATATCGGCCTGTTTCTGCGAACGACTCGATTCAACGATTTAACGGTTCAACGCTACAGAGCGCAGCGAAGTGACATGCTCATCAGCTCTCGTTTGGCGTCAGCCCTAGAGCGGTAAGGATACGCTGGAGATCATCGTTTCCGTAGTATTCGATCTCGATCCGTCCCCTTTTCTCTCCATGATGAATGGTTACATGTGTAGCAAGCTCTTCTTGCAGTCGGTTCTGTAAATCCTCGATGGCCGCGGAAGTAACCACTTGTTCGGTCCCGACGCGTCGGGACTTCCGGCGCGAACGACCAATTCCGAGTTGACGAGCCACCAGCCGTTCCGTGGAACGGACGGTGGCATTACGACGCAAAACCGTTTCCGCTGCTAACAGCTGTTCCTCCGGCATCTTTAGCGCCAGCAAGACTTTTGCGTGACCGACCGAAAGCAAATCTTGCGCGAGCCAGATTTGCACCTGCGGATGCAAATCGAGTAATCGCATCGCATTGGCCACTGCCGCCCGACTCCGCCCGACTTTTAGCGCGATATCTTCCTGCCGCATTCCAAATTCGCTGGCTAATCTGGCGTAACCTTGCGCCTCTTCGATCGGGTTCAGGTCGGCGCGTTGCAAGTTCTCTATGAGCGAAAGTTCGAGGACTTCCATGTCGCTCGCGCTCCGAATAATTACCGGCACCTGACCAAGGCCGATCTCCTGGGCCGCGCGCCAGCGGCGCTCACCCGCAATCAGCTCAAATCGCGCGCCGGCTTGTCCGGTCGCCGCGGCGACACTCGTCGTTGAGGCGGGCCGGACGATGAGCGGTTGAATGATGCCGTGTTGCCGAATCGAATCGATCAATTCCTGCAACGCGTCACGACCAAAATCTTTGCGCGGCTGCAAGGCGCTCGGGACGATGCTTATAAGACTGATCTGGTGAACTCTCTCACCTGACTCGGCGGTCTCCGCCCGTGGAACGGGCGTGGACGTGCCAATAAGTGCGCCAAGACCTTTGCCAAGACCGGACCTCGCCATGCGCCTGAGGCTACGGGAACTGACTCGCCAACGCAAACCGCAACTCTTCTGCTGTCGCGTCGTCGCCTTTCGCGTCCACATAACCCGAATTTAACAAAAGCGCGCAAAAGGTTCTTGCTGTGAGCGCACGAGTTTTGCTCAAGTGGCGCTCTTAAAACTCCTAAACCCAGTCACACAATAAAAACAGAGGACCATCAAAGTGAAACTACAACTCCACCGATCAAAAGTTCAATGAACGGCTCGCCTTTGGGCGCGTTCCTTCTCATTCCGTTCGTGCTCGCCTGCTTTGCGCTTTCGCCAACGGCCCGAGCGGTTGTCCCAGCCCCGGACGGAGGCTATCCCAACGACAACACCGCTGAGGGTGACGATGCGCTCTTCAGCCTCGACACCTCATATGGCTTGGACAACACGGCCCTCGGGTTTAACGCGCTCTATACCAACACCACCGGCGGCGACAACACGGCCACCGGTGCTAGTGCGCTCTATAGCAACACAATCGGCTACGGCAACACGGCCACCGGTGAGCAAGCGCTCGCTCTCAACACAAGCGGCAACAGCAATACGGCCAATGGTTATATTGCGCTCGCGTACAACACGACCGGCTACTACAATACGGCCATCGGTGTTGCAGCGCTCTATAGAATGACAACCGGCAACCGCAATATCGCCCTCGGCTACCGCGCCGGCATCAATCTCACCACCGGCAGTAGCAAAATCTATATCGGCAATTCCTGGCGGTAGTTTGGCCGGCGAGTCCGGCAAGATTCGCATCGGCACGAATGGATTTCACACGTGCACCGCTATCGCCGGCATTTTTGGGGTAACGGTGCCGGGAGGCGTCGGGGTCATCATTAATACCGACGGCCAACTCGGCACGTCTAGCTCCTCGGCGCGCTTCAAGGAGGCAATCAAGCCGATGGAAAGGGCGAGCGAAGCGATTCTCGCACTCAAACCTGTGACCTTCCGCTACAAGCAAGAGCTGGATCCCGAGGGCATCCCGAAGTTCGGCCTAGTGGCCGAGGACGTGGAAAAAGTGAATCGATCTGGTGGTTCGTGACGACCAAGGTAAGCCTTATACCGTACGCTATGAAGCGGTGAACGCGATGTTGCTCAACGAGTTCCTCAAGGCACATCGCAAAATGGAGGAACAACAAAACGAGATTAATACCCTTACGGCGCAACTAAAACAGCAGGCGGCGCTGATTCAAAAAGTGAGCGACAGAGTCGAAATCAACAAGCCTGCTCCGCAAACGGTCCTCAATAATCAGTAAGCTCCGGAATTCAGCAAGCAGCCGTCATGGTTCGCTGCGTGGCGGTGTCTTGTTTTGCTTGCACCAGCGCTTCGCCGGACGCGACCAACAATGACTTTGTCACAGGGGCGGCTGTTTTAATTTATTGTCATCCCAGTGAACCAGCTGTATTTCAGTGAGCAGCCTGACGCTGCACCCAGTTGTCATTCCGAGCGAAGTCGAGGGATCTCTTACTTTCGTTTGAGCGATGAATCGGCTTTATTTCGGCGATAACCAGAAATGGCTTTCCGACCGGAAAGAATTTCCTGATGCGAGTGTTAATCTTGTTTATCTCGATCCGCCGTCTTATTCGAACGCCGATTACACGTCTGAGCTGTTTCTCATCACGCGCCCGTAGCTATATCTCACAATACCTGGACCCTGGCACCATACCCCTCCGTGCGCTGGGGGCCCACCCGATGACTTTGAACGCGGGATCAACCGAGACCCATTGTTGCGAAAGTCTGCCAATCGATCACGCCCTAGGCAGGCATATTGTGGTCGCGTTCGTAGGCGCGAATTGCTCGTCGCGTTTGAGGCCCCA
>Ga0066682_10000938_pt1 | contig 10749 bp, 9 predicted proteins | sample GraSoiAngelo_131_FD_65628 | JGI IMG/M metagenome (GOLD analysis project Ga0066682, IMG submission 65628) | Grasslands soil microbial communities from the Angelo Coastal Reserve, California, USA - 14_0929_02_30cm | ecosystem: Environmental > Terrestrial > Soil > Grasslands | place: USA... | reverse complement strand
CGTCGATCTTCTCGGACGACACCCAGCGGATGTCGATGCCGAGGTCGTGGAAGATGCCCGCGTGCTTCAGCGACTCGATGACGCTGAGGTACGCGTCGGGCAGCGCAATGTACTTGCCGACGACCGCTATCGGCACCGTCGCACGCGGGTGCTTGATCCGAGTGACGAGCTCGGTCCACTCCGCGTGGTCCGGAAGATGTGTGGCCTCGTCCAGCTCGAAGTGCTTCGCCATCACCTTGCCGAGGCCGGCGGCCTCGAGCATGAGCGGCACCTCGTAGATCGATTCCACATCCGGCACTGACACCACCGCCTCCCGGGGCACGTCGGTGAACAGGGCGATCTTCTCCTTGAGGTCGTTGTCGATCGGCAGCTCGGAGCGGCAGATGATCGCGTCGGGCTGGATACCGATCGCGCGCAGCGCCTGCACCGAGTGCTGGGTCGGCTTGGTCTTCATCTCCTGCCCGCGCACGACAGGCACGAGCGAGCAGTGCACATAGAAGACGTTCTGCCGGACGAGATCGTTTTTCATCTGCCGGATCGCTTCCAGGAAGGGGAGGCTCTCGATGTCTCCCACCGTCCCCCCCACCTCCACGACGACCACATCCGCTTGCGGGTCCTTCGACGCGCGGAGGATCTTTTCCTTGATCACGTTGGTGACGTGCGGGATCACCTGCACGGTCGCCCCCAGGTAGTCGCCGCGGCGCTCGCGCGCGATTACCTCCTGGTAGATCTTCCCGGTCGTCACATTGGAAGCCACCGTCAGGTTCTCGTCGACGAAGCGCTCGTAGTGACCGAGGTCGAGGTCGGTCTCCGCGCCGTCGTCGGTGACGAAGACCTCACCGTGCTGGTAGGGGCTCATCGTCCCGGGGTCGACGTTCAGGTACGGGTCGAGCTTCTGCAGGGAGACGGTGAGGTGGCGGGCCTTCAGGATGTTCCCGATCGACGCTGCGGTGATTCCCTTGCCGAGCGAGGAGACGACACCGCCGGTCACGAAAACGTACTTCGACATAGAGGACCCTCCTGGCGGTTTTTCAAATGTTACCGGAGACGGAGGGTTGCTAAACCTTCGGTTCGGCTTTTGGCTCCAAAACTACGACTTTCGTCTCGTACTCGCTGACCGACGATTTCTGCACAGAGAGCTTCGGCTGGGGCTCGGAGGCGGCGACGCCCATCTCCTTCAGGAAACGGTCGATTGGTTCGAGCTGCAACTTCAGTCCCGGAATCGCGTAGTGCATCGGCACGACGTACCGCGGCTCCAGCTGGCGGACGACCTCCGCGGCCTGGGCGGCGTTCATCGCGGTGTTGCCGCCGACCGGAACAAGGAGCACGTCGGGTGACGAGACCGCCTCGGCCTCTGCGTCTTCGAGCTTGTGGCCGAGGTCGCCGAGGTGGCAGATGCGAACGTCGTCGATCTCGATCAGGTACACGGTGTTGCGCCCGTGCTTGGCCCCCTGCTCAGCGTCGTGGTAGGTCGGGACGCCGATCACGCTGACCCCGGCCACCTGGTACTCACCAGGTCCATGGATCTCGTATGCGCCATCGCGCACGATCTGCGTGTAGTTGTGGTTGTCGTGCTCGTGGCTGATGGTCACGACCTCGGCGTCCATCCGGCCCAGCTTCAAGCCAATCGCCGGCGGGTAGGGATCGGTGACCACCGCGGCGCCGCGGCCCCGTAGCCGGAAGCAGCCGTGTCCCAACCAGGTGACGTCCACTGGCTTTTCTCTCCTTACATCCTTTCTGGTGCGCTGACTCCCATCAGGTCCAGCGCCGTCTTCAAAGTGTGACGCGCGGCCCGGCAGAGCTCCAGCCGCGCCCTTGTTAAGGCGACGTCGTCGACGACCACCCGGTGGTCGGACTCCGCATTGCCCGCGTGGTAGAAGCGATGCACCGCAGTCGCCAGATCGTGCACGTAATAAGGAATGCGGTGCGGCTCCAGCAAGAGGGTCGCGTCCTCGATCACGTCCGGCCAGAAGGCAAGCTGGCGCGCAACGTCCAGCTCCCACGGCTGTGTGAGCAGGCCGACGTTCGCATTTTCTGGGAGCTGCGAGTGCCGCTCCTTCGCAGCGCCTTCCACGTTCGTCAGTCGCGCGTGGGCGTACTGCGCGTAATAGACGGGGTTCTCGTTGCCCTGCGTGACAGCCAGCTCCAGGTCGAACTCGATCGTGGTGTCAGGCGATCGCAACAGATAGAAGTAGCGAACGGCGTCTGATCCCACGCGGTCGATCAGCTCGTCGAGAGTGACGAAGCGCCCTGCGCGCTTGCTCATCTTGCCCTCTTTGAGGTTGACCATCTGGTGGAGGATGACCACCAGCTTCTGCTCGTCGAAGCCGAGCGCAGCGACCGCGGATTTCATGCGCGGCACATAGCCGTGGTGATCCGCGGCCCAGACCTCGACCACGCGGTTGAAGCCGCGCTGCTCGAAGCGGTTCAGCAGATAACCGAGGTCGGACGCAAAGTAGGTCGGCTGGCCGTTGGCCCGGATCACGACGCGATCTTCTTCTTCATCGTCAGGTTCCCCGAACCAGAGCGCCCCCTCGCGTTCCTTGATATTGCCCGACTCCCGGAGCCTGTCGATGGCCGCCTGCGGGAGGCCTGACTCCCACAGCCTGTTCTCGTAGTACCACTCGTCATAACGGACGTTGACTCGTGCGACAGTGGCCTTGATGCGGTCGACCATCCTGTCGATGGCGTACATGCGGAGCTTCGGCTCCGCCTCCTCCTCGGGAAGGTCCCCGATCCCCGGCAGGTCGTGGCGCGCCATCTCGGCGAGCTCCTTGACGTAATCGCCGGTGTAACCGCCCTCGGGCGGCTCGACGCCATGGAGCCGGGCGTAGACCGAAGCCCCGAAGCGCCTGGTCTGGGTGTTGTCCGAGTTGACGTAGTACTCGCGCTGCACCTGGTGGCCGGTGAATGTGAGGAGCCGGCAGATCGAATCGCCTAGCGTCACGCCCCGGCCATGGCCGATATGAAGGGGCCCGGTCGGATTGACGCTGCCGAACTCGACCTGCAGCCGCTCGGCCCGACCAAGGTCGCGCGCGCCGTAGCGGCCGGCACCCGACGCCACGTGGGCGACGAGCCGGCGGAGCCAGCCGTCGGTGAGCCGGAAGTTCACGTAACCGTTGTCGGCTTGGGCGCTGGCAGCGCCCTCCGGAACCATGACCGTCTCGGCAACACGGACTGCGATCGCTTTGGGGTCCTGGCGAAGCTGCCTGGCCAACTTCAGGCCGGCCGAGCTCGCGTAGTCGCCACGGCCGGCGACCTTCGCCCGCCCCAGCTCGAGGTCCGGGATATCGCCCTCGACGCCAAGCCCTCGGACCGCATCGACCAGCGCCTGCTGGATCTGATCGCGCACCCCGCCTGCCATCACTGACGTCAAGAGCAGCTGGGGTGCTGGCCGGTCAGGGTGAGCTCGGCCTGGGTCGAGGTCGCCGCGCGCGTGTAAGTGACGGTGACCCGCTGGTTCGGGTGGAACCGCGACCGCAACAGCAAGGACAGCGGATGGGCGGGGTCGATCCGGACGTCGTCGATCTGGGTGATCACGTCGCCGGCTCGCAGCCCGGCAGCCGCCGCGGCGCCGACCCTGTCGACGGAGACGACCTGGCTACCTTCAGGCAGGCTGTTCAGGGCGGCGCTTTCCGGTGTCATGTCGCTCGTGGTCGCGCCCAGCGAGGCGACGACCACCTGGCCGGTCGTGAGGATTTGTTGCACATCGTCCTGGATGTCGGCGACATTGAGGCCAAAACCCGAGACGGTCGAAGGCGACTCGATGGCGATTCCGACGACCTGGCTGCCCACATTCAACAGGGGTCCGCCGGAGGTGCCGCCGTCGATCACGGCGTCGGTCACGATCGTGTCACTCAGCTGCAGGGTGCGCCCCAAGTTGACGGGGTCTCTGACCGATGCCACCCGGTGCATCGCGCTGACGTAACCGGGGCTGATGGCGTTGCCGTCGACCGGACCGCCCACCGCGACGACCACCTGGCCCTGCACCAGGGCGGTCGGGTCCGCGAACGCCAACGTGGGCAGACCGTTGACCTTGTCGATCTTGATCACGGCGACGGCGGTCTGGCAGTCGTAGTCGACCAGGCGTGCTTCGTGTGCCGTCGCATCGCCCGGGATGAGGACCGTCATGCCGCTCGCGCCGGCGATCACGTTGATGTTGGTCACGATGTAGCCGTCCGTGGTCGCCAGGTAACCAGAGCCGCGGACGACGCCCGGCAGCTGCTGGGTGACTACGCTGACCACCGCGGGCCGCGCCTTGGCGGCGGCCTGGACGATGGCCGAGTCCTCGAGGATGGTGACCCCGGTGCGCAGGTTGACCTGCTGGGTGTTTGTCCGGGACTCAAAGCGAAGGATCGCCAGGGTGACACCGGCGGCGACCAGTGCAGTCACCAGGAGGCCGGCCGTGATGCCCGCAATTCGACCCCAGACCGGGCGCATGAGGTGATGTTAGGTAGCTAGCCCTACCGGGGGTTCGAGGGGTCGCCCGGATACCAGGTCATCACGAGCTGGCGGTTAGGCTCGAAACCGGCCGCCCGGTAAAGCCTCACGGCGGCCTCGTTGTCACCTCGCGTCCAGACATAGGCGAGGGTGACCCGGCGTTCCGCAAACAGCCTGGTCGCCTGTCGAACGAGCATCTCCCCGATGCCCCGGCCGCGGTGGCCTTCGGCGACGAAAAGCTCCGCGACTTCGCCTTCCAGTCCTGTACCCGGGTCGTAAAGGACGATCCAGCAGAAACCAACGACCTGACCGACTTCGTCCCGGACCACGAAGATGAGGTTCTCGCCGCGGAACGCGGTGGGGATCTGGGCAAGGTGCCTTTCGATCTCCTCGCGCGGCAGCTGCGGATGGTCGATGTAGTGGACCTGTTCGCTAAGGTGGAGCTCGACAAGAAGGGGCTTGATCAAGGCATAATCGCCGGCCGCGAGTCGTTCCACGTCGAGAGTTCGCATCCCCGGCCCGATGTTAGCCTAGGCCCTCGCGACATCGCTAAATTTCGTCGTCAAAAATGGCGACGTGCTTCCGAAAATCGCCGACGTAGCTCAGCTGGCAGAGCAGCCGCCTCGTAAGTGGCAGGTCGTGGGTTCGAATCCCACCGTCGGCTCCAGCGTCGCCGCCTCTCAACTCGGATAGTCCGGACTATCCGGGAGCCCCAAGCGCTCGCATGCGGTTCGTCCGGATTAACTGGGGTTTCGCCCTTCGCCGAGCCGGCCGGCCGCTGGCTATCCGCCCGCGTCAAATGCCCGTTTTCGCCACACTCGCGTGATACATGCCATATGACGAGCCCGCCGACCTGATCGCCAGCGCCGAGGCCACCATCGACACCATCGCGCTCCTGCTCGGCGACATAAGCGAGGAGGTCGGCGACACCCCCGGCGCCTGGAGCATCGCCCAGATCCTCAACCACCTCCTCGATACAGAGCGCAGATATTTCGCCCGCGTGAGGCGGCTGCGCACAGAGAGTCAGCCGCAGATGAAGGTCATGCCCGACGCCGACGTCACCAGGCTGACCGCACTGCAGGCCTGGAAGCTCTTCTACAAGCTCAGGCAGCGCCACATCCGGCTTCTGCGCTCGCTGAAGCCGGGCGAATGGAGGCGGTCAGGCACGCTGAGCCCGATCGGCAAGGTCACGATCGCCGGGATCATCCGCCACATGTCCGCGCATGACGCCGCGCACACGGCGCAGATCGCCCGGCGCCTGAGCGGCCGGCCAGGCTAGCGAAACCAGAAGCGCGGCCTCGGCGACCAGGATCGGAATCGCAAGCACGACCAGGGCCAGCTCCAACAATGCGTAGCCCACGACCAGAAGCGCGGTCTGGGCGACGGTGGCCCCCGAGCGCACAACCAGCCAGCCGGCGACGACCAGCAACGCGAAGTCCTGGAATCCGACGTACGGCGTGAAGAGAAGCGAGGCCACAACCCCGGTGGCGATCGGCCGGGCAACACCTTCACCGCGCTGCCGCCACGCGGCGACGAGCGCGACGGCGACCACGAGGGTCTCCACGACGTAGACCTGCGGGCCGAGGCCGAGCGGCCCGGAGATCGCGTACCGCCTTGTCGGCTCCCACTGCGACGCGAGCGCCAGGACGTCGCGGTAACGCTGCAACCCGTCGCCGCCGAGGAGGACCAGCGCCACCGCCACCATGAACGCGGTCGCCGCCAGCCACGCGGCGAACATCCAGCGATGGCCGGAAACCAGGAGGCAGATCGGGATGAGCAGGGCGACCTGCGGTTTGATCGCGGTCAGGCTCATGACCAGCCCCGCAAGCACCGGCTTGTTTCGCTCGGCCAGCCACCATGACCCCGCGACGGCGGCCGCGACGAGGGCCACGGGCTGGCCGACCATGAGTCCGAAGGCGGTTGGAAACAGCCCGAGGAACAGGGCGAGGTGACTCAAGCGGGCCAGCCGGCCGCCAGGAGCCACCAGCCACCACGCGAAGAGCGCGGCGCCAACCACGAGCAGTGTCCAGACGAAGATGGCAGCCTCAAACGGCAAGGCGATGAACGGGGTGGCCAGCCAGGCCAGCGGAGGTGGGTTCAAGAATGGCGACCAGTAGGTGCCGGCGCCCAGCTCTTCGACAGCACGCTTCTGCGCGTCGAGGTCGTAGAGGTGGTTGTAGCCCTGCCTCCACGCGGTCAGCGCCGCACCGTAGATCAGCCTGAAATCGTTGCGGACGCGAAACTGCGGGACATACGTGACAGCCGCGGCATAGACGTTGAACCCGGTCAGCAGGAGGCCGGTCCACAGGCCCGCGACCGCCCACAGCCGGGTCCGCGCACGAAAGAAACCAATCACGCAGGCAAAAAATAAGGGCTGCGCCACGAAGCGCAGCCCTCAGGTGGCTTTTAGTTAGTTGACTTCGCGGTAGTCCGCGTCGACGACATCCTCTTCCTTCTTCTGTTCGTCGGCGGGCGCGCCGTCGGAAGGAGCGCCGGTCGGAGCCGACGCGCCGGCCTGCTGGTAGATGTGCTGGCCGATCTTCTGCAACGCCTCGTTGAACTCATCCATCTGTCGCTGCAGCGCCTTGGTGTCCGAACCCTTGGCCGCGGTCTTCAGCGCCTCGAGCTTGGTGTTGACCTCGGTCTTGACGTCCTCGGGGATCTTGGCCTCGTTGTCCTTGATCACCTTCTCGGCCTGGTGGATCATGTGGTCCGCCTGGTTGCGCAGCTCGACCTCTTCGCGCTTGGCGCGGTCCTCGGCCGAGTGCGCCTCCGCCTCCTTGACCATCCGGTCGACCTCTTCCTTGTTAAGCGTCGAGGACGCGGTGATCGTGACCGACTGCTCACGACCGGTGCCCTTGTCCTGTGCCTTGACGTTGAGGATGCCGTTGGCGTCGAGGTCGAAGGTGACCTCGATCTGCGGCATGCCACGCGGCGAGGGCGGAATCCCGTCCAGGTGGAAGCGGCCCAGCGTGCGGTTGTCGCGCGCCATGTCTCGCTCGCCCTGCAGGACGTGGACCTCGACCGAGGTCTGGTTGTCCGCCGCGGTGGAGAAGACCTGGGAGCGAGACGTGGGGATGGTGGTGTTGCGGTCGATCAGCTTGGTCATGACCCCGCCGAGCGTTTCGACGCCCAGGGAGAGCGGCGTCACGTCCAGGAGGAGGATGTCCTTGACCTCACCTTTGAGCACTCCGGCCTGGATCGCCGCACCGACGGCGACCACCTCGTCCGGGTTGACTCCCTTGTGCGGCTCCTTGCCACCAAGCAGGTCCTTGACGAGCTGCTGGATGATCGGCATGCGCGTCGAGCCGCCGACCAGCACGACCTCATCGATCTGCGGCGGGGTCAGGTTGGCGTCCTTCAACGCGGCCAGGAACGGCCCGCGCGTCCGCTCGGTCAAGTCGGCCGTCAACGACTCAAACTTCGCGCGGGTAAGGGTCATCTCGAGATGCTTCGGACCGGTCTGGTCAGCCGTGATGAACGGCAGGTTGATCGTCGTTTCGAGCCGGCTCGAGAGCTCGATCTTGGCGCGCTCCGAAGCCTCGGTCAGACGCTGCAAAGCCTGGCGGTCGGTCTTCAAGTCGATGCCGTTCTGCTTCTTGAACTCGTCGGCGAGCCAGTCGACGATGCGGCGGTCGTAGTCGTCGCCGCCCAGGTGGGTGTCGCCGTTGGTCGACTTGACCTCGAAGACTCCGTCGCCCACGTCGAGCACTGACACGTCGAAGGTGCCACCGCCAAGGTCGAAGACCAGGATGGTCTCGTTGGCCTTCTTCTCCAGACCGTAGGCCAGGGAGGCGGCGGTCGGCTCGTTGATGATGCGCAGCACGTTGAGGCCTGCGATCTGGCCGGCGTTCTTGGTCGCCTGGCGCTGCGAGTCGTTGAAGTAGGCGGGCACGGTGATGACCGCGTCGGTCACCTTCTCGCCCAGGTAAGCCTCGGCGTCGGCCTTCAGCTTCTGCAGGATCAAAGCCGAAATCTCTTCCGGCGTGAACTCTTTGTTGGCGTTCGGCACGACCACGACGGCCCGATCGTCCTTGCCCGGCTTGACCTGATAGGGCACGATCTTCCGCTCCGAATCCACCTCGGCGAACTTGCGGCCCATGAACCGCTTGATCGAATAGACGGTGTTCTCGGGGTTGACGGCCGCCTGCCGGCGAGCCAAAGTGCCCACCAGCCGCTCACCGGACTTGGTGAAGGCGACGACGGAGGGCGTGGTGCGCGAACCTTCGGAGTTGGGGATGACGACAGGCTCACCGCCTTCCATGACGGCGATGACCGAGTTGGTCGTCCCCAGGTCGATTCCTACGGTTTTTGGCATTTGTCAGCTGTCCTCCAGATGGGGTGGATTTGATTCCAAATTGAATACCTTGATCTTCTTCCCCGCATCCGCCGAGGCAAAACCAAGCCGCCCCTTAGTCTTGTACCGATGGCGATCTACGAGCTCGACCCTGTCGACCGCATCGCCCTCGCGGCCGTGGGCGAGCCCGGCCAGCGCCGCTTCTTTCTCCAGGCCACAGGCTCAGGGCGGACGCTGACCCTCGGCTGCGAAAAGGGGCAGGTCCAGGCTCTGGTGGTGCGCCTCCACCAGATGCTGGAAGCTCAGCAGATCGAAAGCCCCGAAGCCGGCGCCTCGGAAGAGGCTTCGACCGGGCCCGCGCCCGGCGAGCCCGAGTGGCAGATCGGCGAGATGGGGCTCGGCTACCACGAGGCCCGCAGGATGTTCGTGCTGGTCGCGAGCCAGGTCGCAGCAGGCGAGGCGACCGAAGCCCCGCCGGCCGATGACGCGCCGAGCGTTCGCTTCTGGCTCAGCCACGACCAGGTGATCGCTTTCTCGAAACAGGCGGAGTCGGTGCTCTCCGCGGGGCGGCCGCTCTGCCCTCGTTGTGGGCTGCCCATGGATGCTGCCGGTCACCCGTGCCCGGTCATGAACGGTGCCAGGCCGATCTTCTGAGGAGACCGAGCAGCTCCTTCGGGATCTTCCGGCTTTCAAGATCCTGGGCCTGCTTCACGGCGCCTCGAACTACACCTTCCTCGCCCAGCTCGGGCCCCACCGCCCTTCGGGGGTCCGCGTCGTCTACAAACCGGCCAAGGGGGAGTCCCCGTTATGGGACTTCGACGCCGGGACCCTCTACCAGCGCGAGGTCGCGGCGTATGAGCTGAGCAAGGTCCTGGGCTGGCCCCGGATCCCACCCACAGTGGTTCGCCGCAAGGCTCCCCACGGGGTCGGCGCGGTCCAGCTGTTCATCGAAGCCGACAGACGCCACTTCCTCGGCGCGAATCAGGCCCCGATGACGACGTGGTCGGAGATCGCGCTCTTCGACGTGATCACCAACAACGCCGACCGCAAGTCGGGACACTGTCTGTTCGACAAGGACGACAACGTGTGGGTGATCGACCATGGCCTCACGTTTCACGTGGATCAGAAGCTGCGGACTGTGATCTGGGACTTCGCCGGTCGCGAGCTGCCGCAGGAACTCTGCGGCGACGTCGAACGAGCGCTGATCGAGGCCGAGCGCGGGCCGCTCGGTCGGTCGCTCGGAACACTGATCAGCGCGGGCGAGAACCGTGTCTTGAAACGGCGCCTGCGCGGCGTCCTCGATCCGAAATGGCGCTTTCCCGAGCCCACTTCGGCCTGGTCGATTCCCTGGCCCCCGGTGTAACCAACCAGCGTCTGGTATCGTTCCCCGCCTTCATGCGGCTTCTCCGAATCCTGGTGTTTCTACCTGTCTGGCTGTTCGTGGTGGCGGCCCAAAGCGATACCAGTCCGAGCCCAACCACGAGTCCCAGCGCCAACACCACCCCGTCGCCGGCCAGCTCACCTGCACCTTCACCCTCGCCTTCCCCGAGCCCAAGCCCAATCCCGGTCAACGCCTTCCTGTCGCTTGACGTGACAGCGGGCAGCGTGACGACCGTGATCAGTGTGATCGGCGGCCAGTTCCTGCCGAACGAGCAGATGACGCTGTACTGGGACCAGCCGAACAAAGTCGCAGGCACGGCGACGGCCGACGCCAACGGCAACTTCAACGCTCGCGTCAAGCCGGGCCCGAACGACGCTCCGGGAGTCCACAGGCTATGCGCCAATGTCCAGCCGAATCCCTGCGCGAACTTCACCCTCCAGGCGCCTGTCGCGTCGCCGCCATCCTCGCCGACGCCCACTGAATCGCCGTCTCCCTCGCCAACCGATGAGCCGACCGCGACTCCACTGGCCGCCACCCCGGCGCGCGTCAACACGACCCTGAGCGGGTTCGATGTGATCTCGAAGCCGCCCTTCGTGTTCCTGCCGATCTTCGGCGTCGGCGCGCTCCTCCT
>Ga0066682_10000932_pt1 | contig 10764 bp, 8 predicted proteins | sample GraSoiAngelo_131_FD_65628 | JGI IMG/M metagenome (GOLD analysis project Ga0066682, IMG submission 65628) | Grasslands soil microbial communities from the Angelo Coastal Reserve, California, USA - 14_0929_02_30cm | ecosystem: Environmental > Terrestrial > Soil > Grasslands | place: USA... | reverse complement strand
GTTACCGAGATCGCGTTCAACACGCCCTCGCCGAACAAGGCGGGCTACGTGGCGTCCGAACAGACGAAAGCCAGCTTCCTGCCGCAAGCGTTGCCGAGGCTCAAGGACGCACAGCTGCCTGTTCTGGTACACGCTGCAGGAGAACGAGGATGTGGGTGGGTTTGCGCTGACAAGGAAGAACAAGACGACGCTACAAACGACGTACCTCCCGGCCTACCACACGTATCGCGACTTGGCGTATCCGCAGTAGAATCTGCAATACGTCTCGTGTTCGGGAAGGAGTCAGACGTGAAGGCTGCAGTATTCCACGGCGTGAACCAACCGCTTACTGTCGAAGATATAGACATCGGCACGCCCATGGCTCGTGAGATCATCGTGCGGACGGCTGCTTCGGGAGTTTGCCACAGCGACTTGCATTTCGTGGAAGGCCTATGGCCGTTTCCGCCGCCGGCGGTCCTCGGCCATGAGGCTGCAGGCGTCGTCGAAGAAGTTGGTGAGCAGGTGACCTATGTTAAGCCGGGCGATCACGTAATTGCTTGCCTTTCCGTGTTCTGCGGACACTGCGAGCAGTGCCTGACCGGCCATCCGAACCGATGCTTCAGCCCGGAGACCCGCCGTGCGCCGGACGACCCGCCAAGACTTTCTCAGAACGGCCAGCCAGTGAACCAGTTCATCAACATTTCTAGCTTCGCTGAGAAGATGCTCTTGCACGAAAACGCCGTCGTGAAGATCCGAGAGGACGTGCCCCTTGAAGCGGCGGCCCTAATTGGCTGCGGCGTCATGACAGGTGTCGGCGCTGCACTAAACACGGCTCGCGTCGAGCCGGGCTCAACGGTTGCGGTTTTCGGGGCTGGGGGAGTCGGGCTCGCGGCGATCCAAGGATCGCGTATCGCGGGTGCGCGCATGATCATCGCCGTCGACATCTCTGAGAGCAAGCTGGCGACCGCCAGGGAGCTGGGGGCGACGCACATTGTCGATGCCTCGTCCGGGGATCCGGTCACGAGGATTCGGGAGATGACGAACGGTGGCGCGGACTACGCCTTCGAGGCGATCGGCCTGAAAGCGGTGGCGGCGCAGGCGTTTGAGTGCCTGAACGTCGGCGGGACGGCGACCGTGATCGGGATGATCCCGATCGGGGAGAAGGTAGAGATCGATGCTCGGATGCTGCTCAGCGAGCGTAAGCTACAGGGCAGCATCATGGGTTCGAATCGCTTTCGGGTGGACATGCCACGCTACATCGACTTCTATCTTCAGGGACGGCTGAAATTGGATGAAATGATTACTCGCAAGGGCCATCTCGAGGACGTCAACGAGGCGTTTCGCGCGATGAAGGCAGGTGAGGTCGCGCGGACAGTCTTGACGTTCAACTGACGTTCGGGCGACGAAGCGGGGTCGCCCCTACGAGAACTGCTCGAAGAAGTCCGTTACGGCAGAGTTGAAGCCGGGCGCGTCCTCAATGTTGACGGCGTGACCCGTGTGCAGGTGGGCGACGGAAATGCCCGGAATCGCTTGCTCTGCAAACCGCGCCTGATCGCGGAAGCCTTCTTCTCTATCGCCGGCTACGAGGAGAGTCGGAACCTGATTCGTAGCCACGCGATCGCGGACTGATGAGTACGGGATCGTGTGGACGGCCGTCCGCGCGATGCCGACCGGATTGTGCAGTTCGTAATCTGCGATAAGGGCTTCCTTGGCTGCGTGCGGCAGCCGGCGACTGCGAGTGGGCCGAAAGGGATGGCTGTCGAGTGCGGCCCGGCCATCTTTTTCCAGTTGTTTGGCCTGCGCTTCCATTATTGGCATCACCCGCTTCGCCCAATCGCCGCCGGCGAGCGCCGAATTGGAGTTCGTGAAGACCTGCGCGGTAACGCGATCGGGGTGGTCCAAGGAATAGCGGAGCGTCAGAGCAGCGCCGAGGGACTGACCGCAGACGAACCAGCGATCAGCACCCAATAACTCCCGGATCGCCTCAAATTCTTCGACGTAAGCGTCAGGCGAATAAGCGGCTGCATCGTCGGGAGTGGGCGAACGCGCGTGCCCGAACAACTCGATCACGACGGGGCGGAAGGACGTGCCTAGCGCCTGGAGGTTCAGGAGCCAATGGGCGCGGCTGGAAAGGAAGCCGTGGACTAGCAGCAGGTAGGGGCCTTGCTGCCCATGCACCTCAAAATATAGGAGCTGTTCGCGTCGAGTCAATCGACGAAGCCGTCAGCCACCGTTGAAACGCGCCTTGCGCTTTTCGCGGAAAGCGGCAATCCCCTCGCGCGCGTCGGGATGATGATCGGTGACAGCGGTTTTGGCCGCAATGTCATCCAGAGCGCCGGCGAACGACGTTTCCGCCGCATTGTAGATCGAGCGCTTGAGCATGCGCATCGCCACCTGCGGTCCTTCGGCCAGTTCTCGCGCGAGTTCGAGCGCGCGATCGAGCAGCCGGCCGGAGGGGACTGCTTCGTGGACGAGGCCGAGCTCCAATGCTTCTCTGCCGGTTACGATGCGGTTACGCATGAGGAAGTCCATCGCCTTGGCCACGCCGAGCAGCTGCACGAGCAGGTATTGTCCACCTTCGTCCGGCATCAGGCCGAAACGAAGCGTGCCGCTGCCAATACGGGCGTCCTCTGAAGCGATGCGGAAGTCGCAGGAAAGAGCCAGGGACATACCGGTCTGGATGGCGAAGCCGTTGATCGCGGCTATCGTGAGCTTGTCGAGGTCCCGAACGGTGGTGTTCAGCCGCTGCGAGATGGCGCGGAGGGCGGAATAAGTCCCGATGGGGTCAGCGTGCCCGCGGCCGATGTCTGGAACGAGCTGCTTGCCCGTGCTCCCGTCCAGCGGTCGGCCTGAGATATCGTCCCCCGCGGAGAAGGCCTTGCCGGAGCCGGTCAGGACGAGGACGCGAACGGCATCGTCCATCTGCGCTTCAGTAAGGACCTCGACGAGATCGCGCTTCATGCCCTGCGTCATGCCGTTGAGGCGGTCGGGCTGGTTGAACGTTATGAGCCCGATGCCCGGGTCGTGTAGCGCGACTTCGAAGCCGCGGAACTTTCCGGTTTCCATCGCCGGCCTATTGGCCGCTGAACGTCGGCGATCGCTTCTCGACGAAGGCGCGGGCCGCCTCGCGGTGGTCCTGCGTCGTGCCCGAGAGCCGCATATTCAGCGCCTCCTGTTCGAGGAGCGTCAGCAGATCGCTCGTCTCGGCACGGTTGAGGTTCTCCTTCATGCGCGCATAAGCGAGCGCTGGGCCACTGGCGATGGTCGAGGCGAGATTCATGGTCTCTTGCTCAAGGTCGTCGTGCGGGACCACTTTGCTGACCATGCCTATGCGTTGTGCCTCATCCGCCTCGACGATCTGGCCGGTGAAGTAGAGCAGTCGGGCGCGCTCGCTACCGACAAGGCGTTGCAGGAAATACGACCCGCCGAAGTCGCCGCTGAAGCCCACGTTTCGAAAAACCGTGCCAAATTTGGCGCGATCGGAGGCGATGCGGATATCGCAGGCGAGCGCCAGGCTAAGGCCCGCCCCGACGGCGTGGCCGTTTACCATCGCGATTGTCGGCTTCGGCATCGTGTGAAGGGTGTAGCTCGTCCGGCGCTGAGAGTCACGTAGCTCGTCGACGCCGTAGGCGAACGCGGCGGCCGGCGAGCGCTTGCCATCGGATTCTCGCGCGCCCTGAGCGGCCATGTTCTTGACATCGCCGCCGGCACAAAAGGCGCGTCCGGCACCTGTGAGGACCACGCAGCGGACAGCGTTGTCCCAACGGGACTCCTCGAGGTGCTGGGCCAGCAGGGGCATCAGATCGCCGCCCATAGCGTTCAGGCTGTCCGGGCGGTTGAGTGTAATCAGCGCGACTCCGTTGTCGCGCGTCTCAAAGATGACGTCGGGCATGAGGCGCCTCCTTCTCAAAAAGCCGGCCCCGCAAGACAGGGCCCTGCGACCAACTATCTTACCCCCAAACGGCTTCGGCGTGGCACGTAACTTCGCCGCTGAATATGATAGGCGCCGCATGCGGACACTGATCGCGGCGTCGCTCGGCTATCTGGTGGGTTCGTTCCCGACCGCGGACATCGTGACGCGATACGCAGCACGACGCAACGGCGAAGAGTCAGTCGACTTGCGGGCCGCGGGCACCGGCAATCCGGGCAGCCTTAATGCGGCCAAGCTGCTCGGCTGGAAGTGGGGGGCCATTATCCTCGCCGGCGACATGACGAAAGGTGCCCTGGCCTCGCTGGCGGGGCGCGCCGTCGCTGGTGACAACGGGACGTACGCTGCGGGAAGCGGGGCGGTTATTGGCCACTGCGCACCGGTGTGGAGCGGATTCCGCGGTGGCAAGGGTGTGGCGACAAGCGCCGGCACTTCGCTCGTATGCTTTCCAGCATACATGCCGGTCGACATCTCGCTGGCGGCGGCAACCCTGGCACTCTCCCGCGGGCAGGCGGGGACGGCGACGTATGTGGCGTCGGCCGTTTTCGTTACGGCCGCGCTCTATTGGTGGTTACGTCGCAACGGCAACCTCTGGGGGCCCCAACCTACGATCGGCTTGCCGGCATATGCCCTCTCGACAAGCGCGATCATCGCTTATCGCTTTGTGACGGCTCAGATGGCTCCTGCCTCACCGCCTCAGACAGCCGCTCTGCAAACCATACCGGTTGAAAGCGAAACGGCCGCTGTCTCGTAATCCGCTGCCATGATTGGGAAGACCGCGGTCGTCGTCGATTCGGCGGGTTATCTGCCGCAGTCCATCGTCGAGAAGTACGGGCTACTGGTGGCTCCACTGAGTGTCGAGCTTGATGGAGAGCAATACCTCGAGGGTGTCGACATAACGACCGAGGAGTTCTACGAACGGCTGGCGTCGGCGAAATCCGTTTCCACATCGCAGGCTGCTATCGGCCGGTTCATTGAACTTTACCGGCAAGCAGCGGAAAGCGGCGCCGCCGAGATCTTGTCGGTCCACATAGGCTCCAGTATCTCCGGGACGGTGCAATCTGCACGACTGGCGTCTGAATCGTCTTCGGTTGCTGTAACCGTTGTCGACACGGGGCAGGCTTCGTTTGCTGAGGGGCTGTGCGTTCTTGATGGAATCGAGGCCCTGGCGGAAGGAAAGAGCTCCGCAGAGGCGGCGTCGCGGGTGGAGGCGGCATCGAAAGCGGTAGGCAACACTTTCGTAGTGAAAGCTCTCGATCTCGCAAAGCGGGGTGGGCGGCTCGCGAGCGGCGAGGACGCTTCGGCTGGCATTCCCGTGCTGGCGCTGACGCTCGATGGGATGAAAGTGATGGGCACTGCGACGACGTTGGAGGAGGCCACGCACTTGATGACGAAGAACGTCGAGGAGGCGGCGCAAACAGCGAGCGGTCGCCGGCTCAGGGTAGGTGTCGGGCATGGGGCCGCGAGCGAGATTGCAGCCGCCCTGCGGGCGAGGATCGCGAAAATTGAGGGCGTCGAGGAGGTCATCGAATACGTTGTGGGTCCCGCCGTTGGGGCCCACACGGGAGCGGGAACAGCCGGGGCGGTGTATCTGGCGCGACCGGTCCTCGTCTAACGGCAAATCGAGGGTTCGAGACTGGAGGGTCCAGCGTGAGATACAAGTACGACGTTGTGATTATCGGAGTGGGTTCGGCGGGAATGATCGCAGGCGAGGTGGCGGCCAAGATGGGTGTAAATGCGGCGCTGGTCGAGCGCCATCGGGTCGGCGGCGATTGCCTTTGGACGGGCTGTGTGCCGAGCAAGGCGCTGCTTGCAAGTGCCAAAGCCGCGCACACCATGCGCCATGCGGACAAGTACGGCCTCGCGCCGATTGAGATCGAGCCGGATAGCGCACCTGTGTGGCAACGAGTCCGCGAGATCCAGCGCGACATAGCAAACACTGATGACAACCCGGACAAGTACGGGGGACTGGGAGTCGACTTGTTGTGGGGCGAGGCTTCATTCGAAAGTGAGCATCGTATTCGGGTTGGCGAACGCGTCCTCACTTCGCAGTACGCGCTCGTGTGCACCGGCTCGCGGCCGGCGGCGCCGACGCTTTCGGGTCTTGCGGAGATCGGCTACCTGACCAGCGAGAATGTCTTCGAGCTGGAGCGCGTCCCGCGCTCGTTGACCATCATCGGCGGAGGGCCGATCGGTGTGGAGATGGCGCAGGCGATGAGCCGGCTGGGTGTGAAGACGACCGTGCTTCAGAGGGCTGACAGGATTTTGGAGAAAGATGAACCTGCGCTAACCGAGATTTTGCTCGAAAAGCTGCGGGACGAGGGCGTCGATGTGCAGCTGGGCGCCGAACTTGCAAGCGCGGGTCGCGAGGGCGCGGAGAAGGTGGTGCGTGGACGGGTGGGAGGCGAGGAGAAACAATGGCGCGCGGAGGAGGTACTTGTGGCAGCGGGGCGGACGCCAAACATCGAAAGCCTGAGCCTGGAATCGGTCGGAATTAAGAGGGGGCCACGCGGCATTGTTGTCGACGACAAGCTGCGGACCGGCGCCGCCTGGGTCTACGCCGCCGGGGATTGCGCCGGACGGTACCTGTTCACGCACAGTGCAGCCGCCGAGGCCGTCACGGCTTTACGAAACATGTTCTTCCCGGGCTCAGCGACCGCTCTTGCAGTCGTGCCGTGGACGACGTTCACGGACCCGGAGCTCGCCCACGTTGGAATGACGGCCGATGAGGCGCGAAAGAAGCTTGGAAAGGACAACGCGCGCGTCTTCGAATGGGACCTCAGTCACTCTGACCGGGCGCGCGCTGAAGGGGCGACGAAAGGGCGGATGATCGCGGTCACTGACTCGAAGTTCAAGATTCTGGGAGCGCACATTTTGGCACCGTCCGCCGGTGAGATGATTTCTCAGTTCACGCTGGCCGTAAACAAGGAGATGCGGTTGACGCCTGATTTCGGGAATCTGGTCCAGGTCTACCCCACGTTCTCGACAAGCGTCTCGCAGCTGGCGGCTGAGGCCACTTATGGACAGCTCCAGAAGCCGTTCCTTCAAGCTTTGCGCCGAATAAATGGCCTCTTTTCGCGGAGCTAAGCGCAGCAGGCCGTCGTCAGTCGTGGTCACGAAGGCGGCCGTCCTCGAGCCAGAGGATCCGCTGGGCAAACTCACGCACGCGGTTATCGTGAGAAACGACAATAACTGCCTTGTGCAGTTCCAATGCCTTCTGGCCCAACAGTTCCATGACTTCGTGTCCGCGCTTGGCGTCGAGGTTGGCTGTCGGTTCGTCGGCCAGGATCAAGTCCGGGTCCTTGGCGAGCGCTCGCACGATTGCTACTCGCTGCTTCTCGCCGTCGCTCAGCCGCTTGGGCAGCGAGTGAATGCGGTGGCCGAGGCCAAATGTCTCGAGAAGATGCGAGGCTCGCTCCGTGGCGTCCGTTCGTCCATTGCGCGAGCCGTTCTGAATGACTACACGGACGTTCTCCAGTGCGGTGAGGGCTTCGAGGAGGTTGAAGCTCTGATAGACGAAACCCACCTTTTGCCGCCGGATCGAGGCGAGGTGGGATTCGTCCATGTGCGTGACCTCTGTGCCGCAGATATGCACGCGTCCCTGAGTTGGCCGGAGCAGCGCACCAGCGATGGTGAGAAGGGTCGTCTTGCCGGAGCCGGATGGGCCCATGATCGCAACTATCTCACCGCCGCGAATATTGAGTGTCACATCCGCGAGCGCGGTGACACTGAAGTCGCCGGAGCGATAGATCTTGCTGACGCCCTCCAACTGAAGGATCAGCGGTGGCGCGCCCTGCATAAGGCTACCCTTTGAAGACCATCACGGGGTCTATGTTGCTCAAGCGGCGCACTGGTATGTAGGCGGCAACGAGAGACATTACCAGGGTTGCGGCGGCGATTGCAGCAATATCCTGCCAGCGCACCCAAACCACAAATTGTGGCACTGTATCCTGCGCAAACGGAGCAAGCAGCAGCGTGACGCCAGCGCCGAGAAGAAATCCTAGTGTGCCAGTGATCATGCTTTGTTCGAAGACCACTCGGTAGAGATACGGGTTTGTGAAGCCTTCGGCTTTCAGTATCCCATACTCGCGTGACTTCTCGACTGTCGCTGTGTAGATTGTGAGGCCTGCAACTGCCAGACCGACGACGAAGGCAACGATTAGCACAACGATGAGTATGGGCAAGATGTTACTGAGTATCCGGTCCCTGGTCTCGCCGGCGAAGTCTTGGCCTGTGACCATGTGCACCCCCGGGGCGGCGAGCTCAACGCGGTTGGCAACGACGTCTCGTTGAGATGGGTCGTGGAGGGTCAGAACGAAGAAGGTACGCTGGGTGCGCGGTTGTAATTCGAGGAAATCGATCGTCGTGTCCAGGGTGGCAAACGCCACCTGCGTATAGATAAAGTCGCCTCCCCGGGAGAAGCCCGATACGACGAGCGACTTCGTACCTTTAACGAGCCTATCGCCGATCTGTACGCCATAGCGCTTATGCATTTCAATGTCAACGACCACTTCTCCCGGGCCGGGTGGGCTCTTACCTTCGGCGACTTCGAGCGGGCCGCCGAGACCGACCTTGGGATCGTATCCAACCAGCTGGATATCGAAGGTATCCGAGCGGCTGGTTCCGGCTCGGTAGACTTGCATGGGCCGGACGATCAACGGACTGACGACATCGACTTCTGGGAGCAATTTGAGCTGGACACCAAGGCTATCAGGAAGCACGGACCCTGCAGCGACGAAGTCGGTGGTCCCGTCGCTCGTGGCCCAAAGGTCCGCGGGGACGTGCTCGACAAAGCCGCCGACCTGCTGGCTCCAACCGCGGTAGAGCGAGAGAAGAATGCCGATGAGAAAGACAGAGAGGGCGACACCGCCGACAGATATGCCGAGGCGCGTCCTCTCCGCGAAGAGATTTTTGCGCGCGATGAGTAGCATCGAGGGACTGCGGGATTGAAGTTTACGTGTTGCGCAAGTTAGCCTGCAAGGAGATTGGAAGCTGAATGGGGCGGGGTGACCGACCTTCCACCGGTTTCGAAAGCATAGATTGCTTTACATCGCGAACTTTTCAAATGCATTGGCTCGCAACAGATACTTGAAGCCGGCGTTTTTAGGCCTTGCTACTGTGCTTGCCTTGGGCGCAGCCGGCGCGTGCGGCGGTAAGGGCCCTGCCCTGGACAGAGGCACACCGCGAGCAACCTCATCACCGATCGTCGCCGAAGGTATCGCCTTCGAGTCGCAGCGCAGCAGCCGGATTGAGATCCACGCCAGCAACCGCTTCGGGGCCGAACTGGTGAACCTTTCGGCGAAGGCAGGATCGATAAACAGCCATCCCAGCTGGTCTCCAGATGGCAAGAGGCTCGCGTTCACGTCCGAGCGCGAGGGGCCTGGAGACATCTACACCATGAACGCGGACGGAACCGACCAAGTCCGAATCACCAACGATCTAGCAGCGGACGGCTTTCCGGCGTGGTCCGCGGACGGTCAGTTCATGGCGTTCGCCTCAACGAGAGATGGCGACAGCGAGATATACGTCATGAGGGCGGATGGAAGCGACCAGAAGCGGCTCACCAATAGCCCGGGCAGCGATAACTTTACCTCCTGGTCGCCGAACGGATCGCGAATTGCTTTCGAATCGGACCGCGCCGGAAATACAGACATCTACGTCATGAACGCCGACGGCTCGGACCAGAAACCACTGATCGCGGATCCGGCGGTTGATTTCGCGCCGCACTGGTCACCCGACGGCCAGAAAATAGCGTTCGCTTCCAACCGAGACGGGAATAGTGAGATTTACATCGTGAACGCGGACGGCTCGAACTTGCAGCGGCTAACAGATAATCCCGCCGACGACGGTGATCCGGCGTGGTCGCCGAACGGCAGCCGGATCGCTTTCTATTCGGACCGAGACGGCAGCCGGGATATTCACTCCATGGATCCCGACGGAGGGGCGCCGACGCAATTGACCCATGGGGATACAGTCTATTTCGCGCCGGCCTGGTCCCCCGATGGCTCGCGGATCGCCTTCTCATCGAGCCAGGACGGCAAGTTGTCAATACTCGTCATGAAGGCGGATGGCTCGCTAATAACGCGCTTAACGGACCGGCCGTTCTCCGACCTCTCGCCGGCGTGGTCGCCCGATGGTAGAAAGCTGGCCTTCGAGTCCAATCGGGACAACAACAGCGAGCTCTACGTAATGGACGCTGATGGCTCGAACCAGGTGCGCTTGACGAATAACCGCGCTGCGGACAGACGGCCTGCTTGGTCTCCGGACGGTAAGTTTCTGGCCTTTGAGTCGGAGCGCGACGGCAATCGGGAAATCTATATCATGCAGTCGGACGGTTCGAATGTCAGGCGGCTGACGAACGACGCAGGGGCCGACTACGCTCCGGCTTGGTCGCCGAATGGCTCACTCTTAGCTTTTACATCTGATCGCGACGGCGATCCGGAGATATATTTGATGCGCGCCGACGGGAGCGGCCTCGTTAAGCTCACGAACAACACGCGCCGGGACGAGAACCTGGTATGGTCGCCCGACGGATCGCGTCTGGCCTTTGAGTCGGAAGCAGGCGGAGACACGGACATTTACGCAATGGCAGTAGATGGCTCGGGGCTTACACCTATCGCGAGCGGGCCCGGCCGCGATAGTTCGCCCGCGTGGTCGCCGGATGGCTCTCGGCTGGCGTTCTCATCAGAGCGGACGGGAAACCAGGAGGTCTTCGTGGTGCGCTCGGATGGTTCCGATCTGCGGAACGTAAGCAATGACGCCGGCAACGACGCCGGACCCGTGTGGTCCCGGAGCGGGAAGTATCTCGCCTTCGTTTCAGAACGGGGCGGGACCAAGAGCATTTTTACGGTCAACGC
>Ga0066682_10000930_pt1 | contig 10767 bp, 4 predicted proteins | sample GraSoiAngelo_131_FD_65628 | JGI IMG/M metagenome (GOLD analysis project Ga0066682, IMG submission 65628) | Grasslands soil microbial communities from the Angelo Coastal Reserve, California, USA - 14_0929_02_30cm | ecosystem: Environmental > Terrestrial > Soil > Grasslands | place: USA... | reverse complement strand
GGCGACGATCCGCTCGCACAGCTCGAGGCCGTTCATGCCGGCCATGTTCACGTCGGTCACGACGGCATCGACCTCGGCCGTCCCGACCGCCTCGAGCGCGGCGTCGGCCGACGTTCTCCACGTGACCTCGAAGCCGCGGTGCGCCAGATCGGCCGCGAGCAGCCTGCACATGTCGCGATCGTCGTCGACGATGAGCACACGGCCGTTCACGCTGCGGTCTCCTTGGGCGTCGCGGTTGCCGCCCGGGGCGGGCGGGCCCTCCGGCAGAGGTCGGCCAAAACGCGGACTTGCTCGCGGAGGTCGTCCAGCGACTGTCGCGCCTTGGCGCTGACTTCCAGGTTGGCCGCCGCCTCCATCAGGGAGGGGAACCCGTAGAGCCCCGCCGTTCCCTTGAGCTGGTGGGCCAGCGTACCGAGGGCTTCGAAGTCGCCCTCCGCAAGACTCCGTTCGATGGCGGCCACGCGCCCCGAGAGCCCCGCCACGAACTGCGCCGTCAGGTGCGCCACCTCCGGGATCTCGCTCGTCAGGGTACTCACCAGCACGGGCGAAGCCTCGGGCGATTCGAGCGTCGCGTGGTCTCGTCCCCTGGCAAGGTGCTGCTGGATCGTCTCGATCAGGGTTGCGGGATCGATCGGCTTGGTCGCGAAGTCGTCGCACCCCGCGCGCAGGCACTTCTCGCGATCGCCTTCCATCGCATGAGCCGTGAGCGCGATGATCGGACGGCTGTAGCCCACGGCGCGCAGCTGGGCTGCGGCGCCGTAGCCGTCGAGCTCGGGCATTTGCATGTCCATGAGGATGACGTCGAACGGCGTCCCCGCAGCCACGGCCGCCAGCGCCAGCTCACAGGCGACCCTTCCGTTCTCGGCGACCGCGACCTCGGCGCCGGCCCTGCGGAGATAGAACGAGAGCAGGCGCTGGCTGTCGGGCGCGTCCTCAGCGAGGAGGACGCGACCGCGCAGGCGTAGCTTGGCCCCCCTGGCCGGGCGCCGGGCGGCCGGCGGGCCCTGTGCCTCCCTGGGATCCTCGAGCATCGGCACGCCGTCCAGCGGCCCGGTCTCCAGCGACAGAACGAACGAGCTCCCTTGGCCCTGGGCACTCCGGACGCTGATGTCTCCACCGAGCATCTCGGCCAGCCGCTTCGAGATCGTCAGGCCGAGCCCTGTACCGCCGAATTTGCGAGTCGTCGACGCATCCGCCTGGGTGAACGGGGTGAACAACTTGGTCTGTGCCTCCGAGGTCATTCCAACGCCCGTGTCGATCACCTCGAAGCGGAGGCACCGGCGGGTCGCTTCCGCCCGATCGGCCATCTTCACGAGGATGCGTACACCCCCGCACTCCGTGAACTTGATCGCGTTGCCCGCGAGGTTCATCAGTATCTGTCGCAATCGGGTCGGGTCGACATGAATGCGTTTGGGGATCGCCCCCTCGTACGCGACATCGAAGGTGAGGCCCTTGTCGAGCGCCCGAGGCCGCATCAGCGAGGCCACCTCGGCCACCAGCTGAACGGGCGAACACTCGATGCGCTCCAAGGTCATCCTGCCAGCCTCGATCTTGGATAGATCGAGGATGTCATCGAGGATTCTCTGCAGGTGCTCGCCATTGCGGCGGATCGTCTCGAGATAGCTTCGCCGCTCCTTGCTCGATGCCTTCGGATCGGAGACCAGGTCGGTGTACCCGAGAATGGCGGTCATCGGTGTCCGAATCTCGTGGCTCATATTGGCGAGGAACTCCGACTTGACGCGCGCGGCTTCGAGCGCAGCGTTGCGTGCCTCGGTCAATTCCTCCGCGCGCTGGGCCAGCTCGGTCGCCTGTTGCTCCGCGCGGCGACGGGCCTCCCCCACCTCCACACAGTAGCGTTGGACTTCCTCCTCGACACGCCGGCGGTCGGATATGTCTCGGAGGTAGCCGGTGAACATCGCCGGGCCGTCGCGACCGATCCGGATGACGGCGAGCTCGACCGGGAATTCGCTGCCGTCCGCCCGCATCGCCATGATTTCGACCCGCCTGCCAAGGAAACTAGTCGTACCAGTGGCAAGGTGCCTGGTCAGACTGTGCCGATGACGCTCCCGCGAGGACGGGGGAATGATCGTTTCGTCGAGCGCTTTGCCGATAACCTCTGCGCGGGTGTACCCGAAGGTCTTCTCGGCGGCCGGGTTGAACTCGGTGATCCTTCCGTCGCCATCCATCGTGAGGATACAGTCGAGGGCGGATTCGAGAATCGCACCCTTTCGCGCTTCGCTCTCCCGCAACGCCTCTTCGGCTTTCCTGCGCTCGGTGATATCCCTCACTACGCCGACAAACGCCTGGGGTTTTCCCTCGGAGTCGGTTATCGGGGACGCGCTCAGTTCGACCGGTAAACGGATGCCGTCCTTTCGCACCAACGTGCACTCGACGTGACTGATGCTGCCGAGATGGAGTGTCTGCTGCGCGTTATCCACGGCGCGTTGCCAATCCTCGGGTGCAACGAACTCGAGGGCGCTCTTGCCAACCAGCTCTTCGCTTCGCTCGCAGCCATGCATGGCCACGGCCTCTTGGTTGACCATGACGATGTTCGCGTCGAGATCGGTGACCACGATGCCATCGGAAGAGGTGCCAATGAGGGCGCGGTAGCGTTGCTCGCTGTGCTGCAGCGCCTCGTCTGCGTGCTTCCGCTCGGTGATGTCCTGGGCGGCGCCGTAGAACCGAACGACACCAGTCCGTGGATCGGTCCACTCCCGAAGACCGTGATCGAGCAACCAGCGCACGGTGCCGCTCTTGGTGATGATGCGAATTTCGCGCGACACCGGCTGCCCCTCCGGGAGAGCCTGGTCCCGCTCCCCCATGCCGACGAGGTCGTCCGGATGGACGAGTGCTCGCAAGCCCCCGCGGGCTTGCACTTCTTCGAGCGTGAATCCGGTGATGCGCGCGAAGGCGCCTGTCACCCACTCGAGCAGGAGCCCACCGTCGGCCTGGCGGCGGTAAGCATAGGCCCAGTCGGAGGTGAGCTCGGAGATGGCTCGCCAGCGCGCTTCGGATTCCTGCAACGCCTCGGTTGCGTTCAGGAGCTGAGCGGTACGTTCCTGGACGCGTTGCTCGAGCTCATCATGCGCTTGGAGCACCGCCAACTCCGTCCGCTTGCGCTGAGCGATGATCCAGCGGAGCAGAACGACGAGCGGCAAGAGGACCAGCGCCTCGGCCATGCCCAGTCGGGTAAGGAGGACACGGGTTGGCGCAAGGATATCGCTGCGGTCAACGCGGACGAGGACTCGCCAGTGTGGACGCTGCGACTCGTCGATCCCGGTCGTCTGGGCGTACCCGGTGACAACCGGCACGTGCCGGCGCGCGTCCAGCTCCTCGACGTAGCCCGGCTGGGTCGAATCGCTGAGAATCGCCGAGGGCAATTGCAAGGCCTTCAGGTTCACCGTGTCGTCCTGCTTCCGTGATGATTCCGCGAGGACCCGTCCGTCGTCTGCGAGAAACTGCCACTCGATCCGGGTAGGAGGATCGCGCTGCATCTGGAGAATCCTCACGTTACGCGCAAAGACCTCCGTCAAGACCTCGAGCCCCAAGCGAGCCGTCACGGTACCGAGAAACTCGCCTCCGGGGCTCCGGATGGCGACCGTCAACGCCACCGCCCATCTTGCGCCGGCGTCCCCGGAGAGACGGGGGTCCTGCAGCGAGACTCCGTCCGGGTTACGGACAGCTTGAAACCAGGATGTCGTGCTCCGATCCCCGCCCACATCCGCGGGATTCGTCGCCGCTACGATCCGACCCTTCTCGTCCGTGACCGCCAGCCAGAGGTAGAGCGGGTGAAACCTCTTGGCCGAGAGGAGAACGTCCGTCATGGCCGCGCTGTCACCGCGCCGCGACACTACGGCCTGCGCCAGCGTCTCGATGTTGCCGTACCGCTCCGAGATCAGGAGATCCAGCTCTTTCGCGATACTGGCCGCCGCCAGGGTGAGGCTTTCCCCGGCGCTCGCGATCAGTCTCGTCTCGCCGGAGCAAACGTAGGCTGCTCCGGCGGCGAGAGTCGCGAGCGCAATGACGACGAGAACCGTCCAGAGCCGCCCGTACCATCGCCGGTTCAGCGCACTGGAGGGCATCAGCACACTCCCGTGGCCGCGAGGGTGCGGAGCGCGCCGCGGCCGCACCGGAGGCAGATTGGCCGCGGGGAAAATGGGGATTCGGATTGCATGGGTGCGAGCCGTTCCCACGCTGAAGGCGCCAGCGGCAAAGCACGGACCGTGCATGGCGCCGGGCTTTTGACCCTGGCCTTCGGCACCCTCAGTGGCTAACAAAGGTCGAATCGGTTGTGTAGTCGCAATTCCCCCTAGGGCGATCCGGGTGTTTAGCGACGGTTTGCGAAATTGGACCGATGCGTGGCCGCGGCGCCTCAGTGCCGTGAGGAGCTCACGTTGCCCAGGAAATCCCCCAAGTCGTTGAGGGAGAGGAGCGCTGTCGCTTCAAAGCCCGATGGCCGACTAGGGACTCGGGATCGGGTTGGGAGCGGCCGCGGGCGCTCGCACGCCCGCGAGCGTCCGGTCCCGAGCCGTCATCCCGACACTGAACCGCCGGCACGGGTTCGCGACACGTCGATGGTCGGCAGGGACTCCCGCACGGTCAGCAGCCGGACGGCCGCCGGAATCGCGATGATGCCGCACACGGCTCCCGAGCCGATCTCGAAGGCGATGGGCACGAGCGGGATCACGAGCTGCCCGCCTCTGAAGGCTTGAATCGCGAGCACCACGACGACGGCGACGACGCCGGCGGCGGCGCCCAGGGATGCGCCGACGAGCATCCGCTGCCGTCGGGTTGCGACGTCGCCGCGCGAGGAGAACCAGGCGTACACGAGGAGGCCGTCCATCAGGCCGGACAGGAGGCCCGCGTCCATGCCCGCCTGAAAGGCGTTGAGCAAGGCTCGCAGCCCGCGGATCGGAATGAAGAGGGTCACCATGGCGTCCGCAAAGTTCAGCGGGTTGCTCGCCTCGTACCGGAGCCAGCCGGGGAGGGCGACCAGCGTCGGCAGGAACACGAACACGAGCACGCAACGCCCGACGGAGTCCGCCACAGCGCTCCACGGCGGACGCCCGCGGCCCGACGATCGTGTCACGACCCGCTCACGCGCCGGCGCCAGGCGTCGTCAGCGTGCCGCGTTCCGCCGAACGCATCCGTGGACGCTACCACGGCGTTCGCGCGCGTGGCAACGAAAACCCGGGGCGCCGTGGTATGAAGCGCCCCGATGGGAAAGGGCCGGCGCCAAGGTCGTGCGCGGAGTGGGCAGCCCGCACTGGCGCAGGAATCGGTTGGCCAACCGGTCGGCGCCCCACGGTCCAGGCGTTCCGAAGCGCAGCCGAGCCGCCCTCCTGACGTGCCGCAGGGGGTGGGGCGCGCGCACCGGGCGCTCGCCCTGTCCCCGTCGTCGGTGCTGGGCGCGGCGATCATCGCCGCGTACGCGACCACGATCGTCATCGGCGCCGCGCACCACGAGCTGTGGCGCGACGAGGTCGTTCCGTTGAGCATCGCGCGCGAGATGCCGTCGTTCTCCGAAGTCTGGCGGATGGTGCGCCACGAAGGGCACCCGATCCTGTGGTACGTGATCCTTCGCTACAGCTACTTCGTGTTCGGCTCGACCGCCGTGCTGCCCGTCGCAAGCGTGCTGATCGCGATCGCCGCCATCGTCGTGTTCGTCACGCAAGCGCGATTGCCGCTGTGGCTCAAGGCCCTCTTCGTCTTCGGGTACATTCCGATCTTCGAGTACTCCGTCCTGGCGCGGGCGAACGGCCTCGCGATGTTGCTGCTGTTTGCCTTCTGTGCGCTGTACGCCGCTCGCGAGCGGTACCGGATCTCGGCCGCCCTGGCGCTCGGCGCGCTCGCGAACACCAGCGCGATGGGTTTCGTGACCGCGGCGGGGGCGGGTGCGATGGTGGCCGTCGACGCGATCATCGCGAGCAGGCACGGTGAGCGGCCGACTCGCCGCGCGCTCCTGGCGACTGCGGTGTACGTCGCCGGGCTCGCGCACGCGGTCGTGGCCAACGCGCCAGACCCTTCCACGCTGCCGCTCCCGCTCTATCATCACAGCGTCGCGACGGTGGTCGCAGCCGTGCGGAATGCGATCCTCAGTCCCGCCGCGCATTCGGCCTCCTTTCTCTGGATTCCGCTCACGTCGGTCTGGCTCTGGTTGGCGTTCGCGTTCCTCTGGCGCAGGCCCGGGCTTCTCGCCTTTCTCGCGCTCAGCCTGATCGGCTTCGAGCTGCTGTTCACGCTCGTGTATCCGGCGAGCCCGCGACAAAAGGGATACGTGCTGCTCGTCGTCATCGCCACCGTCTGGCTCTGGAATGCGTTGGCTCGGGACGGTGTCCCGGAGGCGGCCGGCACACGCGCGCGCGCCGAGCGGTGGCTGGGTCGCGTGCTGCTGGTCTCGCTCACGGTCACGCTCGGCTACCAGGTGGTGCTCGGGATGAGAAACGTCGTCGACGACGTCCGGTTCGAATACGCGTCGAGCCGTCGCCTGGGCTCGCTGATCGCCAGCGAGCCGCGCCTCGAGCGCGCCATCGTGATCGGCGAGCCGGAGGATCTGACGGAATCCCTCCCGTACTATCGCGACAACCGTATCTATCTGCCGCAGGAGAAGGCGTTCCGGCACTGGTTAATGTGGATCCCCGGTGGCCGCCGCGGCGACTACAACCTCGCGGAGCTCCTCGCGACGGCCACGGAGCTTCGCCGGCGGTACGACACGCCGGTCGTGATGGCGCTCGGCTGGCGGCTGGATGGACCCGCTGCGCAGCGGATGTATGCCGGGACGTACGTCGAGCAGAACTTCACCATGTCGGCGGCGGACCGCGAAGAGTTTCTGGCGCGGACCGAGTTTCTCGGCCGGCTGCGTGACGCGACCTTCACCGACGAGAACTACGACGTCTTCGTGCTGTGGTGAGGCGACCATCGCACGCAGCCCCAGTGCAACGCTCACGGGAAAGCACCCTCGCGCTGACGACCTTTGGCGTCCTCGCCCTCACGGTGTCCGCGCTCTACGTCAAGGCGATGCACTCGCCGTTCATCTTCGACGACCTTCCCGGCGTCGTGAACAATCCTTCCATCGTGCGGCTCTGGCCGCCTGTCGGCGACTCGACCAACCGCGGCCCGTTCAATCCGCCTCCGCTTGCACCGACGGCGCGCCGCCCGCTGCCGAACCTGTCCCTGGCGCTCAACTATCACTTCGGCGGGCTGCGACCTCTGGGCTACCACGTTTTCAACCTGGGGGTGCACGTATTGTCGGCCGTGGTCCTGGCGTCGGTCGTGAGGCGAACGCTGCGTCTGCCGTACTTCGCGGGCGCCTGGGACCGTCCGGCTTGGGGGCTGTCACTGGCCGTCGCCCTGGTGTGGGCCGTGCATCCGCTCAATACAGAGGCCGTCGTATACGTGACTCAGCGGACCGAGCTGCTGGTGGCGCTCTTCTATCTGACGACGCTGTGGGCGGCCCTTCGCTTCTGGAGCGCTGGTTCCACGGGAGCGCGCACGTTCTGGCTCGTGGCAGCGGTCCTGGCATGTGTCGCCGGCATGGCATCGAAGGAGGTCGCCGTCTCTCTGCCGCTCGTCGTCCTCTTGTACGAGCGGACGTTCCTCGTCCCGTCGCCCGGAGCGCGGCGTTCATGGCTGCTCTACGCCGGTCTGGCGCTCGGGTGGGTGGTGCTCCTGGGACTCAGCGCTGGGGGGATATCTGGCCTGTCGGACCCGCGCCACCAGGTACCGGTCCTCGTCTGGTGGGCCACCCAGGCGAAAGTGGTTCTGCTGTATCTGAAGCTCACGGTCTGGCCATGGCCGCTGTCGATCCACTACGCGCCGACATTTCTCCACACGGCCCAGGCGGCGTGGCCCTGGGTGGCGGCGGTCACCGTCCTGGTCGCAGCCACGCTCGTTCTGGTCTGGCGGCGCCCTGCCGTGCGGTTCGTGGCCGCAGCCGTGGTGTTGCTTCTCGGGCCGACCCTCGTGGTGCCGCTTCCGAAGATGGTCGCTGCCGAACGGCGCATGTATCTGCCGTTGGCCGGCATCGTCACGCTCGCGATCCTCGGTGGATACCGGCTCCTGTCCGCGCGCTGGCCGTCGACGGGTGCACGTCTGTGCGCTGCGTCGGTGCTGACCGTGGTCCTCGCGTTCAGCGTCATGACCGTGCACCGGCTGGCAGCGTACGAAAGTCCCGTCACGATCTGGCGGGACGCCGTGCTGCACCAGCCCGATGATCCGATGGCTCACTACAACCTCGGCGTGGCGCTCGTGGATGCAGGGGAACCGCCCCGGGAGGCGATGACGCAGTTCGAGTACGCGCTCCGGCTCGACCCACAGCACACGGGTGCGCTCGACAACCTCGGGATGTTGCTGAACCGTCGCGGCCGGTCGCGGGAGGCGGTCACGCAGCTGGAGCGCGCGTTGACGATCGAGCCCGACGACGCCGTGGCGCACAACAACCTGGGAGCCGCGCTGATCGCTCTCGGCCGGCCGCAGGACGCCATCGATCACCTGAACCAGGCCCTGGTACTCAAGCCCGACGAGCCGAAATCCAAGGTGCACCTGAATCTCGGATGGGCGTTGATGGATACCGGTCGTGCGGACGATGCGATCGCGCATCTCGAGCAGGCGATTCGCCTCCAACCCGACGATGCCGACGCGCACTACAGCCTCGGTGTGGTCCTGAGCAACGCCGGACGGCCCGCGGATGCGGTCGGGCCTCTCCAGGAGGCGGTCCGGCTGAAGCCCGCAGACGCTGAGGCGTACAACGCGCTCGGGAGCGCATCGCTCCGAACGGGCAATTCTCAGAAGGCGGCCGAATACTACGAGCGCGCTCTCCAGCTGAAGCCGGATTATCCCGATGCCCATAACAATCTTGGCGCGGTGCTTCTCCAGCTCGGTCGCCCACAGGACGCCATCGAGCACCTGGAGCGGGCGCTGCGATCGAAGCCGGACAACGCCAATGCCCACTACAACCTGGCGAGCATCCTGATGGACATGGGTCGCCCGCGAGAGGCCCGGGAGCATTTCCAGCAGGCGCTCCGGCTCAACCCGGGCGACGCGCGGATCCGGTTCAATTGCGCGATCGCGTACGCTCGCAGTGACGAGGCGTCGGAGGCCGTCGCGATGGCGAAGGACGCGCTCGCCCTCGCACGATCGCACGGAGACGTCGCCCTCGGCGACGAGATCGAGGCATGGCTCACGTCGTTCCGTGCAGCGCCGGCAGACGACGTTCGCGCTCGCGGGCGGCCGTCGCGCTAGACAACGTCCTCGCCCGCTCGCGAGGGCGGTGCCTCGCGTCGACAGTTTGATCTTGACGGCCGCTCCGTGGGGCGCGTATCGTGCGGCGGCTTTCGGGGAGGTGGTCGTCTCCGTCGAGCGAGCGGATGCGGGAATGGTGAGCCGTGACGGCAACCGAGCGGAGTCCGCGCCGCGGGCGCACATCACGCTCGTGCGGCCGCCCGCCATTTCCTCGCGTTTCTCCTACACGATCGGCGTCGTGCTACCGCTCGGGCCTGCCTATCTAGCCGGCGCGTTGCTCGAAGCAGGACACCTGGTTGCGGCGGTGGATGGCCTCGGTGAAGCGCCGTTCCAGCGTGGGCCGACGTCGCAGCCGCACCTGATCTACCACGGCCTCAGCATCCCCGAGATCGTGGAGCGCATCGACCCGGCGACCGACGCGATCGCCGTCTCGGTGATGTTCTCGCAGCAGTGGCCGCACGTCGACGAATTGGTCCGCGCGATTCACGCGCGCCTTCCGCACCGTCCGATCTTCGTCGGCGGCGAGCACGTGACCGGGGCATGGCAGTTCGTTCTCGACACGTGCCCTCCCGTGACCGCCTGTGCGCTCGGTGAGGGCGAGGAGACGATGGTCGACCTCGCGGGATACGTCGCGGGTACGCATCCGCTCGCCGACGTCAAGGGCATCGCTTGCCGGATCCAGGGTCACGCGGAGCGGACCGAGCCTCGCCAACGCATCCGGAACATCGACGACATCCCGCGTCCGGCCTGGCACCTGTTCCCTGTCGCGAGCTACCTCGAGGCGGGCTTCACCTACGGCGTCAACCTCGGGCGATCGATGCCGATCCTGGCCACCCGCGGATGCCCGTATCAGTGCACGTTCTGCTCGAGTCCGGCCATGTGGACGACCCGGTACTACGTGCGCGACGTGGCTGACGTCGTGGACGAGATCGCCGACTACGTCGAATGCTACCGCGCCACGAACATCGACTTCTACGACCTCACGGCCATCATCAAGCGCGACTGGATCCTGCAGTTCTGCGCGGAGCTCGAACGCCGGAAACTCGCCATCACGTACCAGCTGCCCACGGGAACCCGATCCGAGGCGCTGGATGACGAGGTCCTCGCCGCGCTGTATCGGACCGGCTGCCGCAACATCTGCTACGCTCCCGAATCGGGCTCGGCGCAGACGCTGGCGCGTATCAAGAAGAAGATCAAGCCGGAACGGATGGTGCGGTCGATGCGGGAAGCAACCCGGGCCGGAATCGTCGTCAAGGCCAACCTCATGATCGGGTTCCCCGACGAGACGCGCGAGGAGCTCTGGCAAACGGTGCGCTTCGGCATGAAGCTGGCGTGGCTCGGGGTCGAGGACCTCCCGCTGTTTCCGTTCATCCCGTATCCAGGAACGGCGCTCTACGACTCGCTGCGTGCGAAGGGCGTGGTGCCCGAGATGAGCAACGAGTACTTCGCGCAGCTCGGGTACGGTGACCTCGACAGCGCGCGATCGCTGTCGCCGCACATATCGAGCCGGCAGCTCGCGATGGTGCG
>Ga0066682_10000914_pt1 | contig 10805 bp, 3 predicted proteins | sample GraSoiAngelo_131_FD_65628 | JGI IMG/M metagenome (GOLD analysis project Ga0066682, IMG submission 65628) | Grasslands soil microbial communities from the Angelo Coastal Reserve, California, USA - 14_0929_02_30cm | ecosystem: Environmental > Terrestrial > Soil > Grasslands | place: USA... | reverse complement strand
GGCGCGGACGTCGTTCACGCTGGTGATCCTGGCGATCGCGGGGGCGATGGCGCTGCTGCTCGGTGTGGCGGGGATTTACGGCGTGATTTCGTACTCCGTTTCCCAGCGCACGCGCGAGATCGGCATCCGCATGGCGCTCGGCGCCGAGCGGCAGGAAGTGACCCGCATGTTCGTGCGCTACGGCCTCGGCCTCGCGGCGATCGGGATTGCGTGCGGGCTCGCTGCGGCAATCGCGCTGACGCGGCTGATGGGGTCGCTGCTCTTCGAGGTGAGTCCGATCGACTCGCTGACGTACGTCGCCGTGTGTCTGAGCCTGGTTGCCGCAGCGGTGCTGGCGAGCTACGTGCCGGCGTTGCGCGCGACGATGGTGAACCCGGTGACGGCGCTGCGAGCTCATAGATCCTCTTTCCGCGCGGCTTGAGCCCGAGCGCTCTGAGGTGCTTGCCGGGAACCATGCAGTCCACTGCGCCCGTGTCCACGAGAAACAGCCCCTCCCAGAGCTTCTTGGGACGAGCCGGGTTCCGAACCGCGGCAGTGACTTGAGTGATATGGTCGCTCTGCGTCGCAGCGGTCATCCGCGTTCGGACGCCACAGTCAAGCGCTGGGCCTCGAGCTGGCGTTGCGGCGGGTCTCCAAGCACGATCTGCACCTCGTGGGTCCGGCCATCGTTGAGAAGTGGAATCGCCGCGGCATCGACAGGCGCGCCGTCCAGCGTGGCCGCCCCGACACCGCGGCACCGGCGCGTGGGGTTGGACACCGAAATCTCGTAGCGGCTGTCGAGGAAGCGCCAGGCAATCCGATACTCGGGCCACGACGAGGGAATGCACGGGTCGAGGACGAACGTCCTGCCCCGCCGCCGCAGACCGAGAATGCTCTCGAGGCCGGCGCGATACATCCAGCCGGCCGATCCGGTGTACCAACTCCACCCGCCGCGCCCGGCGTGCGGCGACCGGGCGTAGACGTCGCCGGCCATCACGTACGGCTCCGTTTTGTAGCGAGCCACGTCCGCCGCCGTGCGGCCATGGTTGATCGGGTTCAGCATGTGGAAGAATTCCGCGGCCTCATCACCGCTGCCCAGGCGGGCCAGGGCCATCACGATCCAGACGGCCGCGTGCGTGTACTGACCGCCGTTCTCCCGGACGCCGGGTGGGTACCCCTTGATATAGCCCGGGTCCTGCGCCGACCGATCGAAGGGCGGATGGAGGAGCAGCAGCGTCTGCGATCCGCGCGCGACGAGAAACGTGCGAACCGCATCCATGGCGCGCTCCGCAAAGCGGATCGGGACGGCGCCCGAGAGAACCGCCCACGACTGCGAGATGGAGTCGATGCTGCACTCATCATTTTGCGCCGATCCCAGCGGCGCGCCGTCATCGTAGTACCCGCGTCTGTACCACTCTCCGTCCCATGACTGTTCGAGCCTCGTCGCGAGCCGCCGCGCTTCGTTCAGGTACCGGTCCGCCCGGACGCCATCCTTCCGCCCGCGGCAGAGCGGCACAAAATCGCTGAGGACGGTATGAAGGAAGAAGCCAAGCCACGTGCTCTCGCCTCGTCCTGCCGGTCCCACGCGGTTCATGCCGTCGTTCCAATCGCAGCTGCCGATGAGCGGGAGACCGTGGGCGCCGGCCGTGAGGCCCTTGTCGATCGCCCGAACACAGTGTTCGAAGAGGGTCCCGTCCTCGGAGGACACGCGCGGGAGACCGTACGCCTCGTGCGCGTCCGGCGCAAGAAGCGGTGCCTCCAGGAACGGCACGCGCTCGTCCAGCACGCCGACGTCGCCTGTCGTGCGGACAAATTCGGCCGCCACGTAAGGGAGCCACAGCAGATCGTCCGAGCACCGTGACCGCAGGCCGCGGCCGCTCGGCTCATGCCACCAGTGCTGGACGTCGCCTTCGACGAACTGCCGGCCGGCGGCCCGGACGAGATGCGCTCTGGCGAGGTCGGGCCGCGCCAGCATCAACGCCATCACGTCCTGCAATTGATCGCGAAAGCCGAAGGCGCCGCCCGGCTGGTAGTAGCCCGCGCGCGTCCAGAGACGGCAGCTCACGTCCTGATAGACGAGCCACCGGTTGATCAACACGTCAAATGAATCGTCCGGCGTGCGGACCTGGATCGTCTCGAGGGTCGCGTCCCAGGATGCCTGTACCTTTTGCAGCGCGATCACCGCGTCCTCGACCGTTCGGTGACGCGCGATCAGGCGCTCGACGTGATCCGTGTCCGTGCCCTGGCCCAACAGAAAGAGGATTCGGCGCCGCTCTCCTGGATTCAGGACGACCTGCACCTGCAGCGCCGCGCAGGGATCCAGCCCCGCGCCAAATTGCGGATCGAGCGTCATATGGCCCAGGGCTGCCGGCCGGTGCATCGAACCGTTGCGGCCGATGAACGAGAGCCGGTCGCCCGTCGCGGACCGTGGCGTCTCGCTCGCATGCGAGAACGCGACGCGCCGCGCGAACTCGTCGCTGTAGGCATTTCGCGCGAAGATCGTCCCGCTCTTCACGTCGTACGTCGTGGTGACCTGCCCGGTCTGGCTTTCCCTTGGCGGGCCGAGCACCCAATCGTTATAGGCAAAGAGGCTCAGCCTCCGCGTATCCCCGCCGTCGTTTGTCAGGGTGAGCAGCGAGAACTTCACGGGATCGTCGGCGTCCACGAACACCTCGAGCTCGTGCCGAACGCCTCGCGTCGCGCGCGAGAAACGCGTGACTCCGGCCGAGTGATGGACGACGAACTGCCCGCTCATCGCGTGCCGTGTCATCGGTCCCGGGGTGGGCGACCACGCGTCTCCCGAGTCGTCGTCGCGGATGAACAGCGCTTCGGACGTCGGGTCGACGACGGGATCGTTGGCGAACGACGTCAATCGGTTTTCCCTGCTGTTCTCCGACCAGGTGTGCGCCGAACCCGACGCCGTGACCACCGTTCCAAAGTGGGCGTTCGCGATGACGTTCGCCCATGGCAATGGAGTCTCCCGGTCGCCCTCCAGGACGATCGCGTAGGCCCGCCCCTCGTCCGTGAACCCGCCGAGGCCGGTCGTCAACGTCGTCGACGGCGGCGCGACGGCCTGGTCGATGAGCGGTAAGACGGTCGACTCCGGCGAAGGAGCGGCCGCGAACACCGGACGCCGTGTGCTCTGGACAGGATGCGGTTTGTCGAGCTGGGCGCGGAGGTCGCCCCGGTCCCCACCGAGGACCGCCCGCGCGACGGCCTCGATCAACGTACGGTCCATTTTGCCGATCAGATCTCCCCGCAGGAGGTACGCACCGCCGGATCGGTGCTTCCACATCCGCCAGGGCCCGGTATCGAGGAGGGCCGTGAGCTGTGCGTGTATCTCGTCGAGATAGCTGGATGGATCCTCGTTCAGGATGACGACATCGGCGCTCAGCCCCTTCAGGCGCCAGTACTCCTGCGCCTCAAGGACCTGACGGACGAGCCCCACATCGTCGTCGCCGATGACACGCACGAGCAAAATGGGCAGGTCGCCGGAAATGCCGTGCGGCCACAGACCGGCTTGACCGAGCTCGTTCGACAGAATCGTCTCCGGATGGGCCCGCAGCGAGCCGTCGGCGAAGAGCACCCTCGACGCAAGACGTTCGAACAGCACCGCGTCGTCGTTCGAAATACCCAGATGACGCAGACCGCTCTGCGCGTGCGTGAAGGCGAACGCGAACGTGCGTGAGGCGGCGCTCGGGTCGCGGTACTTGTGGGCGAGCGCTTCGGCCGTCTCTCGATCCGATGCAATGCCTGTTGCGAAACAGAGGCGCACCGACGCCCCCGGGACCAGCCTGATCCGCTGGCGAAGGCTGAGGATGGGGTCGAGGACCACGCCCGTCGTGCCCGATAACGCGGACCCGTCGAGCGCGGACGGGCCGTCAGTGTCCCGACCGCGACCGATAAATCGTGCGCGATCGGTCTCCCACTCGACGGGCCCCTGCGGCCGACCTTCGAGACTCAAGACGTGCACCACCCACACGGCCGGCTCCCGAGGATCCCGAGGGCGTCGATGGCAGAGCACGGCCTTGCTGTCGGCCAGGTATTCTGTTTCGAGAAACAGTTTGCCAAAGGCCGGGTGCGCGAGATCATCGGCTGGGGGCGCCAGGACGATCTCCGCGTAACTGGTGACATCGATTTCGCGGATCCGCGTACTCTGATTGACCACCGTCACCCGACGGACTTCCACATCGTCTTCGGTGGACACGGCGACGTCGAGCTGCGTGGAGACCTCGTCGTCGTGTCGGCGGAACGTCGCCCTGTCCGTGCGGAACTCGACCACGTAGTCGTCCGGCTCCACGGCCGTAGGCTGATAGGTTGCCGACCATACGAACCCGCTCCGCACATCGCGCAAGTAGACAAACTGGCTGCCTGGATCGCGCGTAGGGTCGCGTCGCGACTTCGTCACCGCGAGGCCGCGGCAGAAGCTGCTGCCCCCGCCGGCGTTTGTCACGATCGTCACGTAATTGCCATTCGACAGAAATTGCGCGTGCGGAACGACCGTGTGTGGCGATCGATACCGCCGCACCGGCATGGCTGGCGGCGGCGCGACGACACGCATTTCATCCAGGGGTCGTGGTTGAATCGTCGGTGTGTGACGCGGCACGCGCTCCTGCAGCAACAGCTCGGTGGCCTGCACTCGTGGGTCGGCGTGAAAGCGCTTCACCATCGGATCGCCGAGCAGCGCGTTCGCCAGCGCGACCAGGGTCATACCGGCGTGATGAGCGAAGTACGTGCGCACCACAGTGCCGGCGGCGGGGCTGTCCGCTTCAGCCGGCGGTGCGTCGTGATGGTCGGCGCGCGTGGTGTAGTCGACGGCGTCGAAAAACCCGTAGTCGCCCTCGAGGCCCGCACGGGTCAACCGTCGCAGGTTAGCCGCGCTCTGCGGGGGAGCGATCATCGCGGCGAGCGCCGTGGCGTAGGGAGCCACCACCAGCTCGTCGCCAAGCCCGCGCTTCAGACCGAGCCCCGGGACGCCGAAGGCCTTGTACTGAAAGGTGTCGTGCCGGTCGACGACGTTGTACGCGGATTCCGAGAGGCCCCAGGGCACTCCGCGAGCGGTGGCGTACTCCACCTGGCGGCGCACGACCCTTCGACACGATTCATCGAGGAGCGTGTCCGGATAGCTTCGCATCACGAGCAGCGGCATCAGATACTCGAACATCGTGCCGCTCCACGACAGCAGTACCGGCGCCCCACGGACACTGGTCACGGCTCGTCCCAGATGGAACCAGTGGGATTCAGAGACGTCGCCCTTGGCGATCGCCAGAAAGCTGGCCAACCGCGCTTCGGAGGCCAACAGGTCGTAGTACGACGGATCACGACGACCCGGCCCCTCCTCGTCTGCGAGACGATAGCCAATCGTGAAGAGCTGCCGCTCCGGGTCGTAAAGGAATCTGAAGTTCATGCCATCGAACAAGGCGACGGCTCGACTGGCCAGATGGTCGAGACGTTCCGCCCGCGCTGCGGCGGCGCCGTCGGTCGTGCTGCCAGCCGCCAGCCGCTGCAACGCCGCCGACAGCGTCACGAGTGCGCCGGCGAGGTTTCCGCTGTCGACGGTAGAGACATAGGCGGGCGGAAGCGGTGCCAGAGTGAGGGTGTCGTACCAGTTCAGCAGGTGACCCTCGAAGCGTTCCAGGCTTTCGACAGTCGTGAGCGTGGCGTCGGTCCTGTCAGCCAATTCATCGGTGCTGATGAAACCAAAGTCGTGGGCCGCGAGCGTCGCGAGCAGCGTCATCCCGATGTTCGTCGGCGACGTGCGGTGCGCGACGGTCAATGCCGGGACGAGCTGGACGTTGTCAGGCGGCAGCGCGTGATCCTCGGATCCGACGAACGTCTCGAAGTACCGCCACGTCTTCTGCGCCACCGACTGGAGAAACTCGCAGTCCTCCGGGCCGAGCACCGCGCGGCGGGTCGGCACGGGGCGGCTGAGCGCGTACGCAATCAGGGGCGCCGCCGCCCACAGCGCGAGGACTGGTACCGACGCTGGCAGTGCGTGCGGACGCACCAGGATGACAAGGGCCAGGCCGCCGAGCGCGACGAGCGGGCTCGCGATCATGTCCTGCACGAACACGCTCAGGCGCGGCGGCCCGCCACGATCGGCGCTGGCCGCGGCCGTCTCCCACTCGAGCAGTCGGTGCTTCGTGATCCCGAGACGCACGAGCGTCACGGTGATCGCGTGCAACATCTCGTTTGCCTGATTCGCGAGGAACGTCAGCTGCAACCCGACGCGTACGGCGTCCGTCTCGAGATCTTCAATGGAGGTTCGCAGGAAGGCACGTCCTGATTCCAACCGTGTCGGCCCACCGAGCAGCTGGAGCAATCGCAGACACACCGGAAAAACGACCGGGGCGAGACCGATCGCCGTCCATGCGACCGGAGTACCCGGCAGGACGATCCAGCCGAGGAGGAGCACGGCAACCGTGACCGGCGCCATCAGGCTGCGCCGCAGATTATCGAGGATCTTCCAGCGCGACACGAGCGGCAGGCGATTGCGCTGCAGACCCGCAGGGGACGGCACGAAAGGAAAGAGCCACGACAGGATCTGCCAGTCGCCGCGTACCCATCGGTGCTGGCGTCTCGCGTGCGCGAGGACGCTCGACGGATAGTCGTCGACGACCTCGATGTCCGTGACGAGGGCCGTTCGCGCATAGAGGCCCTCGAAGAGATCGTGCGACAGCAGCGCGTTCTCCGGCACACGACCCTCGAGCGACGCGGCGAACGCGTCGACATCGTACAGGCCCTTCCCCGTAAAAATGCCTTCGTTGAAGAGATCCTGGTACAGATCGGAAACGGCGGTCGTATACGGGTCCACGCCGGTGTGGCCGGCGTACGTGCGAGCGAAGAGAGACCCCGCCGCGCTCGCCATCGTGACGCTGACTCGCGGCTGCACGATGCCGTAGCCCCTGGTGACGCGGCCGACCTGCGCGTCGAAGTGCGGACGGTTCAACGGATGGGCGATGATGCCGATCAGCTGTTTCGCGGCGTTGCGCGGCAGGCGGGTGTCGGAGTCGAGCGTGATGCAGTAGCGCACTGCCGGGAGCACGCTCGACTCGCCGACATGGACCGTGAAGCTCGTGTCCGTGGCCCCTCTGATCAGACGGTTGAATTCCTCGAGCTTGCCCCGTTTACGCTCCCACCCCATCCACGCCTGTTCCCGCGGGTTCCAGCGCCGGGCGCGATGGCACAGAAAGAAGCGATCGGCGTGCTCGGGGCCGAACCGTCGATTGAGATCCTCCACTCCTGCGCGCGCGGCCGACAGGATGGCCGCGTCCTCCGGCAAGTCTTCTGATTCAGCATCGGCGAAGTCGCTGAGGATGGCGAAATGGATGCACGGATCGAGGTTGCCGAGCGCGAGCACCTCCATGTGCTCCAACAACGCCGCCACGGACTCGGCGCTCGTCAGCAGGGTGGGCACCACCACCATCGTGCGGGCATCGTCCGGGATGCGCTGAACGCCATCGGTGAAGTCGAGACGAGACAGGCGGCGAGGCGGGATCGCCCAGGCGATCACGCGCTGGACAAATGCGATCGCGATGTCGGCGGCCGGGATCAGCAGAAGCAGCAGCGTGACGGCCACGGCGCGTGTGGATCCGCCCTCACGCCGGAGATACGCAGAGCTCGCGGCCAGCAAGAGCGCCGTCATGATCGCGATCGGGACCAGATAGACGAGCGTCGTATGCGCGAACACCAGACGCCGTATCCGTTTCGCGAGCGGAGGCCGATAGGCAAGGTCGGCTTCGAGGTCGCGACGCCCCTGATCGATGAGGTGGTACCCGACGTGGGCGGCCCGATCGGCGGGCGATCCGCTGGCGGCCGCCTGGCGGGCGCTTTCGACTGCCCTCAAAGCGACCCTCACCTGAGCGTCTCCGCTCGGCGCCGCGAGCTCCTCAACCGCCTGGCGCTGTCGATCTCGACTGAGGAAGTCCATCCGTCCGTACGCACCGGCGGGATCGCGCTGCAGTGCGTGCTCGACCAGACTCACGGACTCGACATATTGGCGCCAATCGAGGGTGGAGCACAGGCGCAGGCTGGTAATGGCATTGGCCACCGAGACCTGGTCGGCCGCCTGCCGTTGATGCTCGCCGCGAATCGCCGCTTCGGCGGTCGTCTCCTGCGACGCGAGGTGCTCCTCGACCGCCGTCCGGATCGACGACAGCCGGAGACCATACTCGCGGAGCCGATGCAGGAGCTGGACGAGGTAGGCGATGTCGAGGGCTGGCGGCAAGGGTGCGGCGTCTCCGGCTTCGCGTCCGATCCGGGCCACGTACGCGTCGGCGGCCAGGCGCGCGCGGCGCGACGCCAGCGTCTCGGCGGCCAGACGTCTCAGGTTTTCGATGAGCGCAAGCTTCAGCATGCTGGGCCACGCCCAGAGCTCGCCGATCGTCAACGGAGCGACGCGCTGGTAGCTGTTGATGAACACGGCGAGCTGCTGGCGGTCGATCCGGCTGTCGCTGTGCCGCACCAGCTCGACGGCCATGGCGTAGATCCGCGGGTGACCCGCCTGCTCGCGGGATGCCAGCGTGGGCAGCTGCCGGTAGTAGGTGCCGGGCAGATGCTGGTGGATGTTTCGGATCTCTGACGTGACGAGGTGGAAGTTATCGAGCAGCCATTCAGCCGCGGCGGTGACCACCTGCCCCGTCCGGACATCGTCCGCCAAGGTGAGGTACGCGTCGCGCAGCACGCGGGCGTTGTCGTCGAACCGGGGAAAGATGTTACGGGCGCGGCGCCATGGGCTCGGGTCGATGGTGAAGCTCGCCGCGAGGGCCAGCGCGCGTTCTTCCAGCCGCTCGATGCTGAGCAGCTCGTCGCGAAACGGTTTCTCAGACGCCGGCGCCCTGGTGTGCGACAGCAGCCGGAAGAATTGTCTCATCGGATCAGCGCGAGATTGCCGGCCGGAGCTGTACCGATCAATGCAGTCTGCGACATGGGCCCTCCAAGGGATGTTTTTGGTGAGGGCTGAGGGCCAGCTGGGCCGCTGGGCTCAGGAAAGCGAAAGCGCTAGTATACCTCTAGTATACCTCCTGGAATACTTGACCCGGCGCCGACATCCTCGAGAAAGTCATCAGATGAGAATGGGCGGCGTTCAACGCGGCTCGGATCGGCCCCAGAGCCGCCAGAGCTCCAGCTCGATCGCGTCGAACGGCTCGATGCGCGCCGACACGTCGCCCGCATGCGTATTGAGGAGCAGCCAGCGACCCTGCTCCAGACGGTAGGCCTCGAGCGTTTCGGAAAGCGGATTGACCAGCCAGATGGATGACACGCTCTCGCGTGCGTAGATCGCCAGCTTCTGTCCACGATCGATGCGCTCGGTCGAGGGCGACACCGTTTCGCACACCCAGTCGGGCGCGACGCTCAGAAACGCGCCGCGTGGCATTTCCGTCAGTCGCGCTCGTCGCCAGCCGGCCAGGTCCGGCACGACGACATCGTCGCCGAGGTGCAACTCGGGCTCGCCAAGAATCCACCAGCCGCCGGGTCCGCCGCGGCCATGATCGAATGGGCCAACAACAAAAGCGCTCAGGCTCGTCGTCGCGATTGTGTGAGCAACCGACGGCCTGGGAGAGGCGTGCAGATCGCCGTCAAGGATCTCCGCCACGAGGTGATCGGGCACGCTCAGCAGATCGTCGTAGGTGGCGGGACGCCTAGCCGGAACCAGACGGCTCATGAGTCAGAGTGTAGCGCGGAACGCCGTCTGATCCGGTGTGCAGCCCCCAGATGATGCCGCTGTCCTGGATCTTCCTGGGCGGCGGCATGTCGAGCGATCGATCGCCGTGGGAGCGATTGAGGATCCGGCCCATGATGGCCGGCCGCGCGCCCGTGACGGGTGTTCTTCCTTTTCAAGCCAGGTGTATGCTGTCTCTTTTGATCAAGTCGTGGAGGTGCCCGATGATCTCGCGGTTCGCCCTCGCCGCCGCGGCAGCGCTCGTAGTGGCGGCCCCGGCGCGCGCGCAAAGCTCCAGCAGCGTGCGGCTGGTCGACGGCACGCGGATCGGCGTGCGGCTCGCGCAGGTGATCTCCTCCGAAACGTCGAAACCGGGGGACGTGGTCAGGCTCGAAGTCGTCCACGACCTCGCCGTCAACGACGACGTCGTCGTCACGCACGGCACTCCCGTGGTGGGCACCGTCGTTGAAGCAGTCCCGAGCCGGTGGCGCCGGCATCCGGCTCGCCTCGTCTTTCGCATCGACGAGACGATGTCAGTCGCCGGGCAGCCACTGCGGCTGCGATGGTCGCGCACGGCCGGCGTCGGGACCGGCATCGTCATCGCGAGCGCCGCGCGCAACGCTCTCTTACTCTGGGCCGCGGAGGGGACACCTTTCGACGCCTTCGTGGACGGCGACCAGAGCGTCGCCCGGCAAGCGCCCGCCACGAGCCGCCTGCCAGGCGTCCATGCGTCGCCGCCGATCCGATTCTCCCTGTCAGAGCTCAGCCAGCCGCGGGCCGCGCTCAGCAACGAAGACATCGTGCGGCTCGTGTCGGCGGGGACCGATGAGGCGACTGTCCTCGCGCGGATCGCAAGCGCGCGCCCGGCGTTTCGTCTCGACTCCGACGACGTCCTGCGGCTCAGGCAAGCTGGCGTCTCGAATCGGATCCTCGAGGCGATGATCAGAGCGCGATAGACGTTTACGAGCAGCCGTTCACGCACGTGCCGCGAGCGTCGAACTCCATCGTGATGCCGCTCTTCGGTACGTGGACGCGGATGCGCCGGTGATCGTCGCCGTGGCCGTGGTCGTCGCCGTGGTCGTCGCGGTGCCCGCCTTCGACGGCGGCGATGAACCGGGCGGTTCGCGATCCGGGAACGACGCTGCCACCTGCTGTCGCAGCCTCG
>Ga0066682_10000909_pt1 | contig 10811 bp, 15 predicted proteins | sample GraSoiAngelo_131_FD_65628 | JGI IMG/M metagenome (GOLD analysis project Ga0066682, IMG submission 65628) | Grasslands soil microbial communities from the Angelo Coastal Reserve, California, USA - 14_0929_02_30cm | ecosystem: Environmental > Terrestrial > Soil > Grasslands | place: USA... | reverse complement strand
GGCCTCGGCAGCATGCGCGGCGCCTTCGCGGGCGCGCTCGTCGTCGGCGTGGTGAAGGCGGTGGCCATCGCGACCTGGCCGGAGGTCGAGATGCTGGCGATCTACGTCATCGTCATCGCCGTGCTCGTGCTGCGTCCGGCGGGACTCTTCGCGCGAGCGACCGCGTGATCGTCCGCGCGCTGGGGCTGATCGCCGGCGCGGCCCTCGTGCTGCTGCCGCTGGCCGGCGTGCCGTACACGACCACGCTGTTGCTCCCGGCGTTCGGCTATGCCGTCGCGCTGCTCGGTCTGAATCTGTTGTTCGGGTCGACCGGCCTGCTGTCGTTCGGCCACGCGCTGTTCATTGCGCTCGGCGGCTACACGGCGGCCGCGCTGACGGGTCGGTTCGGCGTGCGAAGCCTCGAGCTCGTGCTGCTCGCCGCGGCGCTGGTGGCGGCGCTGGTCGCCGTCCCCATCGGCCTGCTGTGCGTGCGCTACGTGAAGATCTACTTCGGGATGCTCACGCTCGCCTTCGGCATGCTCTTCTACTCGTTCCTCTACAAGTTCTACGCGCTCACCGGCGGCGACGAGGGCATGCGCGTGCTGCGCCCGATGCTGCTCGGCCGGCCGCTCGAGCATCTCGACACGGTCGCGTACCTCACCGGGCCCTTCTACTATTACGCGCTCGGCGTGCTGGTCGTGGCCGCGCTCGTCATGCGCCGGCTCGTCGGCTCGCCGTTCGGGCTGTCGCTGCGCTCGATCCGCGAGAACGCCGCCAAGGCGGAATCGCTCGGCATCGGGGTGCGCCGCTGCCGGCTGGCCGCGTTCGTCGTGGCCGCCGTGTTCGGCGCCATCGGCGGCGTGCTGCTCGTCGTGCCCACCGGGCTCGCCGATCCGCTGCTCGCGTACTGGACCCACTCGGGCAACCTCGTGTTCATGCTGCTGCTGGGCGGCTTCGACCACTTCCTCGGCCCCGTGCTCGGTGCCCTCGTCTTCATCCTGCTCCAGGATTCCGTCATGTCGCTGACGTCCTACTGGCGCTTCGTCTTCGGCGCGATCCTCGCCGTGATCGTCATCTTCTTCCCGCGCGGCCTCATGGGATTGCTCGACGCGCGTCGCGCCGCCGCGTCGTGACCGCGCTCCTCGAGGCGACCGACGTCCGCAAATCCTACGGCGACACGCTCGCGCTGGACGGCGTCAGCCTGCGCGTGGACGCCGGCGAGTTCGTCTCGATCATCGGCCCCAACGGCGCCGGCAAGACGACGCTCGTGAACGTGCTGACAGGCCTGACCCCGCCGTCGTCCGGGCGCGTGCGGTTCAAGGGCACGGACGTCGCCGGCGTGGGCCCGGCACGGCTGGCGCGGCTCGGGATGGCGCGCTCGTTTCAGCTGGTGACGATCTTCCCCGCGCTCAGCGTGGCCGACACGCTGGCGGTCGCCGCGCTGTCGCGCCTGCGACGCAGCACCCGCCCGTTCGCGGCGCTGAGCCGGGACGCCGACGTGCGCGCGGCGGTGGACGAGGTGGCCGCGCTGTTCGGCCTTCACGACAAGCTCGAGCGTGCGGCGCGCACGCTGCCCCAGGGCGACAAGAAGCTGCTCGACGTGGCCAGCGCGTTCGCCCTGCGGCCCGACGTCATCCTCATGGACGAGCCGACGAGCGGCGTGAGCACCGCGGACAAGACGACGATCATGCAGACGCTCGTGCACGCGGCGCAGCGCATGGGCGTGCGCGCCATCGTGCAGGTCGAGCACGACATGGACATCGTCTTCGGCTACTCCGACCGCATCGTCGCCCTCCACCAGGGTCGCGTGCTCGCCGACGCCACGCCCGACGCGATCCGTGCCGACGCCGACGTCGTGAGGGCGGTCTTGGGGATCGCCACGACGCAGGGGCGCACGCAGCCGGGTCGCGCCTAGATCAGGCCACCCACGGTGCACGGCGACCTCGCGGACCCCGCTCCAATAACCATGCTGCGCGTGCATGACGTCGACGTCTTCATCCAGGCCAGCCACATCCTCCGAAAGATTTCGCTGGAGGCGGCGGCGGGCGAGCTGGTCTGTCTCGTCGGGCGCAACGGCGCCGGCAAGACGACGACGCTGCGGACGGTGATGGGCTACCTGCGTCCGGCCGCGGGCACCATCACGCTGGCCGGCATGCCGATCGCCGGCCTGCCGACGCACACCATCGCCGCGCGCGGCGTCGGCTATGCGCCCGAGGAGAGCGCGGTGTTCGGCGATCTCACGGTGGCCGAGAACATCGAGCTCGCGACGTGGACGCGCCCAGGGGGTCGGCCCGCCGCCGAGCGCATGGCGCGGGCCTACGAGATCTTCCCGCGCCTGCGTGGCGCGGCGGCGCGAGGCGGCACGCAGCTGTCGGGCGGTGAGCGCAAGATGCTGTCGATCGCGCGGGCGCTGGCGCTCGATCCGACGCTGCTGTTGCTCGACGAGCCGTTCGAAGGCCTCTCGCCCGCGATCATCCCGCAGCTCACCGAGGCGATTGCCGCCATCGCGGGGTTGGGGCCGGGCATCCTGCTCGCCGAGTCCAACATCCATCACGTGCCGAGGTACGCAACACGGCTCTACGTGATCGAGCGCGGCGAGATCGTCTTCGCCGGCCGGCCCGACGAGTTGCGCGGGCGACCCGATCTGGCCCGGATCGTCGGCGCTGGCTTATGATCACGCCCATGACCCAACTACCCCTGCTGCCGACCTCGGTCGTGGGATCCCATGGCAAGCCCGGCTGGTGGTTCGCCGCCGTCAAGGCGTGGGAGGCCGGCGAGATGGGCTCCGGCGACATGGACGAGATGTTCGACGACGCCGTGCACACGGCGATCCGCGACATGGAGACGGCGGGCATCGACATCATCACCGACGGCGAAGTGCGCCGCACCGACGGGTACGTCGATACCTATTACCGGATCATCAAGAACATCGCCCCGCTGCCCGTCCGCCGCAAGGCGGGGCCGTGGGGTTACGACCAGCAGCAGCGCTACGAGGCCGTGGGCCGGATCGAAGTGCCGTCGACGGGCTTCGGCCTCGTCCGGGACTTCGAGTTCCTGCGCGCTCACACGGAGCGCGCGCTCAAGGCGACGTGTGCGGGGCCGCTCACGTTCGGCTCGCGGATCCATCCCGGCAGTGCGTACAAGAGCGTGGTCGAGGTTGCCGAGCGCTTCGCCGAGGTGATCAACGCCGAGCTGAAGGGCCTCGTCGCCGCCGGCGCCGAGTTGATCCAGCTCGACGAGCCCGCGCGCGGCAATGTCTCCGGCGAGGAGATGGCACGCCTGTTCAATCTCGCGACGGAGGGTGTGAGGGCCAAGCTCGGCTTCCACATCTGCTTCGGCAACCGCTTCGGGCGCTCGCGCTTTCCCCGGTCCTACGAGCCGTACTTCCCCGGCGTGCTCAAGGCGCGCGCCGATCAATTCGTCCTGGAGTTCGCGAGCCGCGAGCTGTCGGAGGTCGATCTCTGGCAGAAGTACGGCGACGGCCGCGAGCTCGGCGCGGGCGTGGTGGACGTGAAGGGCTTCCAGGAGGAGACCGCGGAGTCCGTGGCGAAGCGCATCCGCCGCGTGCTGAACGTCTGCCCCGCCGAGAAGCTCACGCTCAATCCCGATTGCGGGTTCGGCTGGTCACCGCGCTACATGTGCAACCAGAAGCTGACCGGCCTCGCGGCCGGCGCGAAGCTGGTGCGCAGCGAGCTCACCGGCAAGAAATAGCGCGTGGGAACCCCGGACTCGGCCGCACGGTTTGGGCCGTGTGCGATCCTCTAGCTCGATGGAGGCGTAACCCATGACAGGATCCCGCTCGCTCGCTGTCGTTGTCCTCGGCGTCCTGGCCGTGCTGTCCGCGGTCGGATCGGCGCAGGCGCTCGCCGTCGGTGACAAAGCTCCCGACTTCGCGCTGCCCGCGGCCCCGGGCGCCCCGCCCGTGAAACTCTCCGACCTGACGGCGAAGGGTCCGGTGGTGATCTACACGTTCATCCAGGCCTTCACCGGCACCTGAACGCAGGAGATCCGCGGCTTCGACGCGGCGCTGCCGCAGTTCGAAGCCGCCGGCGCCCAGGTCGTGGGCGTCAGCGCTGATGCGCCCGGTACCCTCGTGGCCTTCAGCAAGGAAAACAATCTCCATCACCAGCTCCTGTCCGACTTCCCGCGACGGACGATGCTGACGGCGTACGACGCGGTCATCACCGATCCCGCCAGTCCGATCTTCCGCTACGCCAAGCGCGCGTACTTCATCGTCGATCGCCAGGGCGTCGTCCGCTACATGAAGGTGCAGGACAACCCGCTCGAGCTGCTCAAGCCCGAAGAAGTGTTGCAGGCGCTCAAGAACTCGGGGGCGAAGTGAGGACCTCGATCGTCACGCTCGCCGCCATCGTCGCCCTGACGATCGCCGCGGGCGCCGCCGCCGCGCCGAATTTCGCGAGTCTGCAGATTCAGCCCTACGAGCCGCCGAAGGCGGCGCCGGCGTTCTCGCTGCCAGACCTGGACGGCAAGCCGCAAACCCTCGACTCGTTGCGCGGCAAGGTGGTGCTGCTGTTCTTCTGGGCCACCTGGTGACCGGATTGCCGGAAGGAGTTGCCTTCCGTCAACGCGCTCTATAACGACTACAAGGCTCGCGGCCTCGAGGTGCGGCTGATCGCGTTCCGCGAATCGGCCGACGTCGTGCGACGTGCCGCCACCGAGCGCGGCTACACGGCGCCCGTGCTGCTCGACGAGAGCGGTGACACGTCGGGACGTGTGTACGGAGTCTGGGGGCCACCCACCGTCTATCTGGTCGATCGCCAGGGCCGGCTGGTCGGCCGCGCGGCGGGGCCGCGCGCGTGGGAGTCGCCGCCCGCCCGCGCGTTGATCGAGGCGCTGCTGGCATCGAGCTGAGACCGCGCTCGCGCCGCTGACCGCCGCCGCTCGCCGCGCCCGAGCACCGCTGCTACACTCCCGTCCGTGGCGCTGCCGCTCGACGGAATCGTCGTCGCCGACCTGACGCAGAACGTCGCCGGTCCGTTCTGCACGCAGACGCTCGCCGACATGGGCGCCGATGTCGTGAAGATCGAGCGCACCGGACGCGGCGACGACGCGCGCGCGTGGGGCCCGCCGTTCTGGGGTCGCGAGAGCGCGGTGTTCGTCGCGCTGAACCGCAACAAGAAGAGCCTCGCCCTCGATCTCAAGCGCGAGGGCGGCATCGAGATCCTCAAGCGGCTGATCGGGCGTGCGGACGTGTTCGTTCAGAGCCTGCGCGCCGGTGTCGTCGACGAGCTCGGCCTCGACTTCGCGGGCGCCACTCGGCTCAATCCGCGGCTCGTCTACTGCTCGATCACGGCGTTCGGCACCGACGGTCCGCTCGCCGCCCTGCCGGGCTACGATCCGCTCATGCAGGCGTACGCGGGGCTGATGTCCGTCAACGGCCACCCGGGACAGGAGCCGGCGCGCGTCGGCACCTCGATCGTCGACATGGGCACCGGCATGTGGGCCGCGCTCGGCGTCGTGGCCGCGCTGCGCGAGCGCGATCGCACCGGCCGCGCCGTGGAGGTGACGACCGCACTGTTCGAGACGGCGCTCACCTGGGTGTCGTATCACGCCGCGGGCTTCTTCGGTGACGGCGAGGTCCCGCAGCCGCAAGGCTCGGGCACGGCGATGATCGCGCCGTATCAAGCGTTCCCGACCGCCGACGGCTACGCGATGATCGCCGCGGGCTCCGACACGCTGTTCCGTCGGATGACGGACGCGCTCGGCGACCCTGCGCTCGCCGCCGACCCGCGCTTCGCCGACAATCCCGCGCGTGTGCGGCATCGCGCCGAGCTCGTGGCCCTCATCTCGGCGCTCACGCAGCGGCTCAAGACCGCCGATGTCCTCGAGCGACTCCGGGCGGCGGGCGTGCCCGCCGCGCCGATTCTCGGCATCGACCGCGTGCTCGAGGAGCCGCAAACGGCGGCGAGCGGCATGCTCCTGACGGCGCCGCATCCGCGACTGGCGAACTATCGCACCGTCGGCCTGCCGATTCGCTGGGATCGCCGGCGACCGGGCGTGCGTCGCGTGCCGCCGCTGCTCGGCGAGCATTCCGCCGACGTCCTCACCTGGCTCGGCTACACGCTCGACGACGTGCGCAATCTCCAGACGCAAGGCGTCGTGCACTGATGTATCGCCATCTGCTCGTGACACGCTCGGACGACCGCCACGTCGTCACCGTCGTGCTGAACCGCCCGGAGCAGCACAACGCGATGAACACCGCGATGGGCGAGGACCTGCTGGCCTGCTTCGAGGCGCTCGCGCACGACGCCGATGCGCGCGCCGTCGTCTTCACGGGGGCGGGCGACAAGGCGTTCTGCGCCGGCGGCGATCTGAAAGAGCGCAACGGGATGACCGACGAGGCGTGGCGCGCGCAGCACGTGATCTTCGAGCAGGCGGCCATGCGCGTGCTGCGCTGTCCGATGCCGGTGATCGCCGCGGTCGAGGGTTTCGCGCTCGCGGGCGGCTGCGAGCTGGCGATCCTGTCGGACTTCATCGTGGCCGGCGACACCGCGGTCTTCGGCGTGCCGGAGACGACGCTCGGAATCTTTCCCGGCATCGGGGGGACGCAGCTGCTGCCCCGCATCGTCGGCGCGCCGCTCGCCAAAGAGCTGATCTTCACGGGGCGGCGCATGAAGGCCGACGAGGCGAAGACGGCCGGGCTGATCAATCACCTCGTGCCCGCCGGCCAGGCGAAAGCCAAGGCGACGGAGATCGCGGCAGCGATCGCGCGCAACGGGCCGATCGCAGTGCGACAGGCGAAGAAGGCGATCGCGTACGGCGCCGAGACCGACCTCGAGACGGCGATGATCCTTGCCATCGAGGCGTACAACGCCACCGTGGTGACGGAGGATCGGCTCGAGGGTGTGCGCGCCTTCAACGAGAAGCGGAAGCCCGAGTTCAAAGGACGGTAGAGGTCCCATGGCCACGATTTCGCTCCGATTGACCGACGAGCAGCGCGCGCTCGAAAAGGGCGTGACGGAGATCTGCAAGCGCTACCCGGGCGAGTACTGGCGCGAGCTCGACGCGCGCCGCGAGTATCCCGAGAAATTCGTCGACGAGCTGACCCAGGCCGGGTATCTCGCGGCCCTGATCCCGCAAGAATATGGCGGCGCGGGGTTGCCCATCCGCGACGGCGCGCTGATCCTCGAAACCATTCACGCCAACGGCGGCAGCGCGTCGGCCTGCCACGCGCAGATGTACATCATGGGCACCGTGCTGCGGCACGGCAGCGACGCGCAGAAGCAGAAATATCTGCCGAAGATCGCCACCGGTGAGCTGCGGCTGCAGGCGTTCGGCGTGACGGAGCCCGACGCGGGCTCGGACACGACGAAGCTCAAGACCACCGCCGTGCGGAAGGGCGACCGCTACGTCGTCAACGGCCGCAAGATGTTCATCTCGCGCGCGCAGCAGTCGGATCTCATGCTGCTGCTGGCGCGCACGACGCCCGTCGAGCAGGTGGCGCGCCGAACCGATGGGCTCAGCGTCTTCCTCGTCGACATCCGCGGGCTGAACGGGCTCGAGATCCGGCCGCTGCGCATGATGATGAACCACTCCACCAACGCGCTGTTCTTCGACGACATGGAGATTCCCGCCGACAGCCTCGTGGGCGAGGAGGGCAAGGGGTTCTCGTACATCCTCTCGGGCATGAACGCCGAGCGCGTGCTCGTCGCCTCCGAGTCGATCGGCGATGGCCGCTGGTTCACCGAGAAGGCCGTCGCGTATTCCGGCGCGCGCGTGATCTTCGGCAGGCCGATCGGCGCCAACCAGGGTGTCCAGTTCCCCATCGCCAGGGCCTACATGAACGTCGAGGCCGCCGCGCTCATGCGGGACAAGGCCGCCGCGCTGTTCGACGCCGGCGAGCCGTGCGGCGCCGAGGCGAACATGGCCAAGTTTCTCGCGGCGGAGGCGGCGTGGGAGGCGGGCAACGCGTGTATCGACTGCCACGGCGGCTACGGCTACGCCGAGGAGTACGACGTGGAGCGCAAGTTCCGCGAGGCGCGCCTCTACAAGACGGCGCCGGTCAACCAGAACCTCGTCATGGCGTACGTCGGCGAGCACGTGCTCGGCATGCCGCGCTCGTACTGATCACACGTGGCGCTCTACCTCGAGGATTTCACGCCGGGTCAGGTGCTCGAGTCGCCGACCTGGATGCTGACGAAGAACGAGATGGTCGACTTCGCGAAGAAGTACGATCCGCAGCCGTTCCACATCGACGAGGCGGCCGCGACGAAGTCGATCTACGGCGGCTTGCTGGCCAGCGGCTGGCAGACGATCGGAATCATGATGCGACTGATGTGGGACACCTTCCTGTCCAGGACGGCGTCGCTCGGCTCGCCCGGATGCGACGAGATCCGCTGGCTGAAGCCGGTGCGCCCGGGCGACACGCTGCGCGTGCGGTTCACCATCACCGAGGTCACGCCTTCGCGCAGCAAGCCCGACCGCGGCATCGTGCGCACATTCAACGAGGTCCTCAACCAGCACGGCGAGGTCGTCATGACCGTGCGCGGGCTCGGAATGTTCGGGCGCAAGCCGAGCTAGATCGAGGAGCGCCACGATTCACTCGGGGCGCGACGAGCGTTGGGGGGCGAGATCGAGGAGCGCCACGATTCACTCGGGGCGCGACGAGCGTTGGGGGGTGTGGGGGGCCATTTCGGGGCCCCCCACTATCAGACCGCGAACGCGCGCAGCATCCAGGCCATCTTCTCGTGCTTCTCGAGCAGTCCGGTGAGGAAGTCGCTGGTGCCAATGTCCTGGAACTTCTCCGCGACGGGGCCGATGTCGGCGCGTAGCGCGCGGATGACCGACTCGTGGTCGGCGAGCAGCACGCGGATCATCTCGGTCGCCGCCGGCACGGCGCCCGGCTGCTCCGTCAGCCGCGAGCTCTTCGCGAACTCGGCCAGCGTGCCGAAGGCGCGGCCGTCGAGCTGACGGGCGCGCTCGGCCACCTCGTCCACGATCTCGTTCAATTCGTCGTACTGGCCCTCGAAGAACTTGTGGAGATCATTGAACTGAGGGCCGGTCACGTTCCAGTGATAGTTGCGGGTCTTGGTCAGCAGCACGTACTCGTCGGACAGCAGGCGGTTCAGGATGTCGACGACGCTCGCACGTCCGGACTCGGGAATGTCGATGTTGGATTTCATGTCCTTTGGATGCGCGCCGCTGCGCTTTGGTTCCAAACGCGGCATGGTACAGTTTTGAGCACTTCAGGCGAGGAGGCGACGGCATGCGGCTGCCCGAGCGCGTGACGATCTGCGAGGTGGGAACCCGCGACGGCTTCCAGATCGAGCCCGACTTCATCGCGACCGAGCAGAAAGTCGAGGTCGTCGATCTGTTGTCGGCGGCCGGTCTGCCGCGCATCGAGGTGACGTCGTTCGTGCATCCCAAGGCCGTGCCGCAGCTGCGCGACGCCGAGGAGGTGATGGCGCGCATCACGCGCCGGCCGGGCACGCGCTACGCGGCGCTGGTGCCCAACGAAAAGGGCGCCGTGCGCGCGATCGACGCCGGCGTCGACGCGATCCACACGGTGCTGTCCGCGAGCGAGAGTCACAATCTCGCCAACGTCAACATGACGATCGCCGAGTCCCTCGATCGGCTCGGATCCGTGCTGCAGGTGGCCGCACGCGCGAAGACCCCCGTCGGCTGCGGCATCTCGACGTCGTTCGGCTGCCCGTTCGAGGGTGACGTCCCGCTCGGGCAGCTCGAGCGCGTCGTGGGCCGACTCGTCGAGATGGGCGCGCGCGCGGTCGGCCTCGCCGACACGACCGGTATGGCGAATCCGCGTCACGTCTCACGCGTGCTCGAGCACCTCGTCCCGCGGTTTCCCGGCGTGGACTGGACGCTGCACACGCACGACACACGCGCGATGGCGATACCGAACATCCTCGCGGCGATGGAGCACGGCGTGACCAACTTCGACGCCTCGATCGGCGGGCTCGGCGGTTGCCCGTTCGCGCCCGGGGCCTCGGGCAACGTCTGCAGCGAAGACCTCGTGCACTGCCTGCACGCCATGGGCGTGCAGACCGGCATCGATTTCGATCGTCTCCTCGCGGTGAGCCGCCGCGTGCAGGAGATCGTCGGCCGCGCGCTGCCGGGTCAGCTCGTCAAGGCCGGACCGTCGACGCGACGCTATCCGGTGCCCGACTCCGTGGCCGCGCGGCTGGCGTCGAAGCGCCCGGCGTGATCAAGAAAGCGCAGCGCATGCTCGCGCTGATGGACCGCACGACGCGCCTCTGGCACATCCCCAACGTGGGACGCGCGAAGGGGCGCGTCATGCGCCGCCTCATCGAACGGCACCGTCCGACGCGCGCGCTGGAGATCGGCTCGCTGCTCGGGTACTCGGCGATCCTCATCGCCGGTTCGCTGCCGCCGCGCGGGCGGCTCACCTGCCTGGAGACCAGCGAGTACCTCGCGCGGATGACGAAGCACAACGCGGAGGAGGCGGGTCTCGGCCGCAAGGTCAAGGTCATCCAGGGCGACGCGCTGCGCCTGCTGCCGCTGGTGCCCGGCCGCTTCGACTTCGTCTTCATCGACGCCGCGAAGGAAGACTACCTCGACTATCTGCGCTCGCTCGAGCCCAAGCTCGTGGCCGGCGCCGTGGTGGTGGCCGACAACACCGGCGTGTTCCGCAAGGAGGTCGCGCCCTACCTCGAGCACGTCCGCAACTCCCCGGACTACGCGAGCCGCGAGTACGAGTTCGACGACGACGCGATGGAGGTGAGCCTATACCGCTCGCGGCGTACCTGATTCCCGGCGCGGATCTCGCGGCTGCCGTCGAGCTGGCGCGCGCGGCGGAGCGGCTGGGCTACGACAGCGTCTGGGTCACGCACGGG